>Ga0208116_1000043_pt1 | contig 72950 bp, 67 predicted proteins | sample LakWasMeta9_HOW4_2_FD_183859 | JGI IMG/M metagenome (GOLD analysis project Ga0208116, IMG submission 183859) | Freshwater sediment methanotrophic microbial communities from Lake Washington under simulated oxygen tension - Sediment Metagenome... | ecosystem: Environmental > Aquatic > Freshwater >... | reverse complement strand
CGGCAACAACGGCAACAACGGCAACAACGGCAACAACGGCAACAACGGCAACAACGGCAACAACGGCAACAACGGCAACAACGGCAACAACGGCAACAATGGCAACAATAATAAGATCATTACCACACAAACTACCTTCATTGACGGCACAAGCACACTAAAAGCCGATGGTGGCGCAGGCAAAGTGCTGGTATGGTCTGACAATCAAACTGATTATTACGGCTCTATCAGTGCCAATAACGGCGGCAATATAGAAGTATCCAGTAAAGGAATGCTGACTTACGCGGGTTCTGCCTATGCAGGTGTGGGAGGCAATTTATTAATAGACCCGGAAAACCTTATCGTTTTCCAGTTTGCATCAACACCAAGAAGTGCGTTTGCCGGCAGCTCGGCAATTGATGCCCTGAAGTTGGCAGAAACACTGGCATCAGGCACCAATGTCACCCTGCAAGCCGATAACACCATCACCTTTAAAGACAATCTCTTTGTCAACGGCAGCAACGGCGGTGCGTTGAATCTATACGCAAACCGTATTAACCTGAACAGCATTTATACTGCCAATGGCACATTAACGGCTGTTGCCACAGGCGAGGGTCTATCCATCATAAAACTGGATTCAGGGGCAACCATCAATGCAGGTGCGGGTAACGTCATTTTAGCCGCTGATGTTTTCCGCAATAATTCAGGAAACCGCACACCCATTACCGCCAGCCAATGGCTGGTATATACCATCGACCCCAGACTGAATAGTCTGAATGGTATGACCGCAGATGGCATCCATTACGACCAACCTTACACAGGAACAACACCGTACTATGCCAACACAGGAAACTGGTTTTTATACAGCACCTCGCTTGCCAAACGGAATCTTCCCCTCAATTTTGCCGGCTTTGCAAGTCTTATGGGTAACAACATCGGCGACATGACAGACTTTTATGAAGCGGAAATGTTCAACTTTAATTTTAATGACGCAGCAGATATTGCTTATTTGGAAGGTTTAGCAAACCCTGTCAACGTAGCGGCATCATCCTTATTATCACAAACTGCACCATTACAAACTGCCACCACTTTTCTAGCCACTCAGCAATACCATTCAAAACCCTATCACGACAACCTTGAACTGATTGAAATAGAAAAAGACGGCATAAGATTATCCAAAAACTGGCAAATGCACATAGAATTCCCTGTTAATGCCTGTATGGCAACGAGCAGCAAAACCTGATACAACACCCGCACATTTTTTTAACACCGACATTATCATGACCAACATCACACATTTACAGCACGCCCTTACTAATCTGCGTACGCATCTTGCAGCTAATCCTACTGATATTGATGCACTGGCAGATTTAGCGGTGATGTTGGCGCAATTGGGGCAAACCGAGCAGGCATTGGCGGTGTTGTTGCCTGCGGTGCAGCAACACCCGCAACATTTAGGGTTACAACATAATTTAGCGGAACTGTACCGTAATATCGGCGCGACTGACAAAGCTGAACAACTCTTTAGCGCATTGATTAATCAACAGCCGCTGTTTGTGCCTGCGTATCAATCGTTGATGCTCATTTTGAACACGCACCTGAACACTGCGCAACTGACGACCGAACAACGCGGCGAGCTGTTATCTCGACTGGCGATTATCACCAACAACATGGGCAACGCGCTGTTGGAAGCGGGACAAATGGAAGCCGCAGAGACTGCCTATAGTGAAGCTCTGAAATACTGGGCAGACTATCCCAGTGCGCATTCCAACTTATCCAACGTGGCGCGACTGGTGGGCAGAATCAGCGACGCAGAAAGTCATGCGCGTAAAGCCTTGGCATTGCGTCCCGACTTTGCCGAAGCGTGGAATAATTTAGGCACGGCTTTATCCGAACAAGGACGCTGTGCAGAGGCGATCAGCTGTTATCAACGCGCATTAACCGTGAATCCCAATCAACTGGAAGCCCAGCATAATGCGGGTAGCGGCAGTTTATTTTTACAACTGTATCGTGATGATTTAACCAGCGCACAAGTGGTCGATGCACACAGGCAATGGGGCGAATCGCTGCGCTTTCCTGCCCTGCCCCACACCCTGCCCGACACCGATAAAATCCGCATCGGCTTTATTTCTGCGGATTTTCGTGAACATTCGGTGATGTATTTTGCCGAAGGCTTGTTAAAACAATTGAATCGGCAGGAATTCGAGATTGTCTGCTATGCCAATCAAACAAATGAAGACTATGTGACGCAACGCATCAAAGCCCTGCCGTTGTTATGGCGACCCGTTGCTGCGTTATCCGATGACGCATTAGGCGAGCAAATCCGACAAGACCAACTGCACATCCTGATTGATTTAAGCGGACACAGTAAAGGGCATCGTTTATACGCACTGGCGAAAAAACCCGCGCCCATTATTGCCCTGTGGCTGGGTTATCCGTTCACCACAGGTTTGCCCGCGTTTGATTATCGCCTGACCGATCAATGGGCAGATCCCGAAGCGGTCGCACCGCACCAGCACACCGAACAGGTGGTGTATTTACAAAACCAGTTTAATTATCGCCCGCACCCCAATGCCCTGCCCGTGAACGTGTTACCCGCATTACACAATGGCTACATTACTTTTGGTTCGTTGAATAATGTCCAAAAAATGAACCGTAGCGTGGTGGCGGTCTGGAGTGAAATTTTACTGCGCATACCCAACAGCCGCCTGATTCTGCAAAACAAACTACTGGTTGATGCAGGCGTTGCGGGGCGGATTCGCGGCTTATTTGAAGCCTTCGGTGTCGATACCCAGCGGTTGGAGTTTCGCCCTGCCTGTGAATATCACCTTAAAACCTATAACGAGATTGATATTGCCCTTGATCCTTTTCCGTTCAATGGCGCAACCACCACTTGCGAAGCCTTGTGGATGGGATTACCTGTGCTGTCCTTAGCAGGTGATAACTCGGTAGCGCGGATGGGCGTGAGTATTTTATCGGCGGTGGGTCTGGAACAAGACTGGCTGGCACATTCCACCGAGGACTACATCGCCTTGGCACAACAGCACGCCGCAGCACTGGATAAGTTAGCCGCGTTGCGGGCGGGCTTACGCGAGCGGGTTGCCAATAGCCAATTATGTGACGATAACGCATTTACCGCTGATTTTGCCGCTTGTCTCAAACACATGGTGGCGCAAAAAATCGGCGCATACCAATAACTCAAACCTGCGAGGTCTTAAAGACCTCGCAGGTTTATTGATACCGTCGAACTTATCAACGCCCTTCTTTTGGTATGAACGAGCTTACCCCTTATGCCTATACAAAAAATCATTCACCAAATAGAAAAATTAATCGACATCGGCATTGCCTTATCTGCTGAAAAAGAGTTTGCCAAACTATTAGAAAAAATAGTGCTGGGTGCAAAAGCCATTACCAATGCTGACGGCGGTAGCCTGTTTCTCACACGGGATGACGTGATGAGCATAGAAATTTTTCAGTCCGACAGCCTTGGTCTGTTTTTTAACGACTGTAACAGCGACTTCATCGACAAGCCGCGTGTGCCGCTGTACAGCGAAAATGGCGAACCCAACCTGCGCAATGTCGTCAGTTATTCCTATCATAAAGATGAAACCGTTAATATCCATGATGCCTACGATGCCGTTCATTTCGATTTTGTCGGCCCGCAAGAATTCGACAGAAAACACAACTACCGCTCCAAATCATTTCTGGCAATCCCGTTAAAAAATCACCAAGGCGAAACCCTCGGCGTTTTGCAACTCGTCAACGCCCTTGATGTTGCCACGCAAGACATTGTCGATTTTGATCCTGTGTCCCAGCGTTTTGCCGAAGCACTCGCTTCGCAAGCCGCCACCGTATTAACCAAACAGCAACTGATTGGCGATTTAGAAACCATGTTTGAATCCATGATTAAACTAATCGCCACCGCCATTGATGAAAAATCGCCTTACACAGGCGCACATTGCCGCCGCGTCCCAGAACTCACCATGATGATAGCCGAAGCTGCGCACAACACCGATGACGGCTATTTGCAAAACTTCCAACTCAGCGATGCAGACCGCTACGAACTCATCATTGCAGGTTGGTTACATGATTGCGGCAAAATTACCACGCCCGAATACGTTATCGACAAAGCCACCAAGTTAGAAGCACTCTTTGACCGCATTGACCTGTTAGCCACCCGCTTTGAAATACTGAAACGCGATGTCGAAATTGCCCTGCTCAAACAACAACTTGCCGAACATCAAGGCAATGCACAACTCAGCACCACGCGGCAAGAACAGCTACACACCACCATCAGCCGCTTAAATGATGATTTCGCCTTTATTAAACACAGCAATACGGGCGGTGAATTTATGTCCGATGCCGACATTCAACGCCTTATGTCGCTAAAAGCCCTTAACTGGCGGTTAAATAACACCGATACACCGTTATTAAGCGATGAAGAACTGTACAACTTAACTATTCGCAAAGGCACATTAACCGCCGAAGAACGCCAGATTATCAACCATCACATCAACGCCACCATTGCCATGTTATCGGCAATTAAATTCCCCAAACACCTGCAAAAAGTCACCGAATACGCAGGCGGACACCATGAACGCATGGACGGCAAAGGTTATCCCAACGGACTGAACCGCGAACAAATGTCCATCCCCGCGCGTGTCATGGCAATCGCCGATATTTTTGAAGCCCTGACCGCCAAAGACCGCCCCTACAAACAAGGCAAAAAACTCTCCGAAGCCCTCACCATCTTGGAACAGATGAAAACCGACAACCACATCGACCCCGACCTATACGACGCATTCATCGCCCAAAAAGTCTATAAAACCTACGCAGAAATGTTTCTGGATGCTGAACAGATTGATATGGATTAGGCTGTGTAGGGTACGCTGTGCGTCAATGCCATTAAGTTAAGCCGTTCGTGCTGAGCTTGTCGAAGCATGAACGGCTTAACTTCGGGACTGGAATTTTTCTATTCACCCTTCGACAAGCTCAGGGCGAACGGAAAAATCCTTAACTTAATGGCAGTGACGCTGTGCGTACCATATTTATAACACTGGAGTATCCATTACATTATAAATTCATCAGCTTTTTCGGTACGCACAGCGTACCCTACTCGACTCATCGGGCATCTCCTGCGTCAGGGTAAGGTAAAAATTCAGCGTGGGGGACACGCTGACAATCATCAGTTTTTTCGTCGCCTTCCAATAACGAACCGCTGAATTTCAGTGCTTCGGCAATCAAGGGTTTGGCGGCTTCAAGGCGCGGCAGTAACGTATCGGACACATATAAAAACTTAAACAGGCAGTAGCCTTCCGCCGTAAACACCGCGACATCCTCGCCCCAACTGAATAAATAAGTGAACATTGAATATTTGCGCCCCGTGCCTATTTCCATCAAAAAAACGTCCCGCTCTTCGTCCCTAGCCCACTTCCAGCCTAGGCTGACAATGCCGTTAGGAAGCATACAGTGACGCTCTACGGGTTCTAGGCAGATCCGGCTTAAATCTTCATTTTGTACTGGTCTAATTGTAAATGTCATGAATGTATTTCCTTATGTGTTTCATTAAAAGACCGCACTGCGTACGGCGGAATAAGAATGTCTCGTTCCCAAGATCTGGCTTGGGAATGCCTACCCTCAAGCTCTGCTTGACGTTGTGCGTTATGAACATAAAGATAAACCTGTTTTATTCCGTGGCACACCAAGCGGAGCTTGGCAATAGGCATTCCCAAACTGGAGTTTGGGAACGAGTTATCATAACAAGGGTGAACAAACGGCTTTATCGTTTACCTACTACGCGAAATCCGCATAATCGGTGGGCAAGCAAAAGACGCTTGCCCACCCTACGAAACGCCCGTATTTCCGCGTATTCATCGGGTCGTTGTTGTTCGACAACATCAAAAATTCATACCGCGCCTAAATCCAAGTCTCTTTTATGCTACTTCTTGATAAATTCTACACCCAGCTGCAAATTTTTTAACCGCTACCAACAGACCGTTAGCCCAATTAAGAGTACAATGGCGGTATTTTTATAGTTGATAAATAGGATTCGTTTTGGCTGAAAAAATTATTCGTATCGCAACACGGCAAAGTCCTTTAGCGTTGTGGCAGGCGGAACACGTTGCCGCGCGGTTGGAACAGCTATTTCCTCAGGTAAAAACTGAACTGGTCAAAATGGTGACGCGCGGCGATAAAATTCTCGACGCACCGTTGGCTAAAATCGGCGGCAAGGGTTTGTTTGTCAAAGAGCTGGAACAGGGAATGCTGGAAGGCGTGGCGGATATTGCAGTGCATTCGATGAAAGATGTGCCTGTTGAATTTCCAGAAGGTTTGCATTTAGCGACGATTTTACAACGCGAAGATCCGACGGATGCCTTTGTTTCCAATCAGTATGCGTCGTTTGCGGAATTGCCTGAAAATGCCAGAATCGGTACATCCAGTTTACGCCGTCAATGTCAGATTAAAGAACGTTTCCCGAATGCTGAAATTATTTCCTTGCGCGGCAATGTAAATACTCGTTTAGCGAAATTGGACGCAGGTGATTATGATGCGATTATTTTGGCTTCTGCGGGTTTAAAACGCTTGGGTATGGCAGAGCGGATTACCCAATGTTTGCCTGCTGAGGTGAGTTTACCCGCCTGTGGACAGGGCGCAATCGGTATTGAATGCCGCGTTGATGATGCTGAAATTAATAAACTGTTAAGCGCGTTGCATGACAATGACACGGGGCTATGTATTCGTGCGGAACGGGCGATGAATGCACGCTTGAATGGCGGCTGCCAAGTCCCTATTGCAGGCTTTGCGGAACTGAAAAACAATCAGTTGTTTATGCGCGGTTTGGTCGGCAATCCCGATGGCAGTGTGTTGTATCGTAGCGAACGCTCAGCGGCAGTCGATGATGCGCAACTGCTGGGACAATGGATTGCAGAAGATTTGTTGTCACAAGGTGCAGATAAAATTCTGCACGCGTTGTATGCACAATGACAGGCTTAAACGGGGCGCGAGTGTTAGTGACGCGCCCCGCGCATCAGGCGGAAAACCTGTGCCGTTTGATTGAAGAACAAGGTGGGGTTGCGATACGTTTTCCCACATTGGCAATTGCGGAGTGTGACAATCGCTTGGCGATACAAAAAACACTGTCAGGTTTGGATTTGTTTCAATGGCTTATTTTTATCAGTAGCAACGCGGTAAATTTTGCACTCAAGGCGAATGATGGCAAAATACCCCAACTTAAAGCGCGACATATTGCCGCAATCGGCAAAGCCACTGCGAATGCCTTGGCAATAGCGGGGATACCCGTTGATTTAATCCCTGAGCAACCTTATAACAGTGAAGCATTGTTAGCCGCACCCGCAATGCAAGCCGTACAGGGGAAGCGCATTCTCATCGTGCGCGGTGAAGGCGGACGTGATGAATTAGCCGATACCCTGCGTGAGCGCGGCGCGGATGTTCAGTATTTGAATGTATATAAAAGAATAATACCCAGCACGAATAATGCCCATGTTAGTGCATTGCTGGAACAACACCAATTAGACGTTATCACCGCAACCAGTGGTGAAGTGCTGCAAAACCTATTGATTATGCTGGATGTGGCGCATCATCAGCCGTTGTTTAGCTTACCGCTAATCGTTGTTAGTGATAGAATTAAACAATTGGCTACCGAGTTGGGATTTAAACGAATTGCCGTGGCAGACAGCCCTTCAGACGAAGCAATTCTTGAAACAGTAAACCAGAGTAACAGGGGAATAGCGTGACCGAATTGAACGAAAAACAAGCACACGACCTAAGCGATGATAGAAAAGCTCACAGGTCAGGCAGTGGGTTCTGGTTTGGCATTATTATTCTGCTCATTATTATCGGACTCGCAGGGGCGGGTTTTTATTTATTACAAGGTCTGCGCAGTCAGCAAGAAGATTTAGGCGGCGAAGTAAAAGGCGAAATGTCCAAGCAACTTGCCGATTATCAGGCACAACTGACCGCCATTCAGTCGCAACTCGCCAATGTCTCCAGAGAAGTATCCAGTAAAGACGAGCATTTCAACAAAACGCTCGCGGATTTCTCGCAATTACACGAAGAAAAACTCCAGTCTACCCAAAAAGAACTTAACAATTCCATTCAGCAGATACAGCGTCAATTGGGCAAAACGCGCGGTGACTGGCTGATTGCCGATGCGGAATATCTCTTAAGCGTCGCCAACGAACGCCTGCATTTAATCGGCGATACGCATACTACACTGGAAGCACTGGAAGCCGCTGACCAGCGTTTAAGAGAAAGCGGTGATACTGGCGTGATTAAAGTCCGCGAAAAAATCGCCGAAGAAATCAGTATTATTAAAAATATTACTGCCCCCGATATTATCGGTATTTATGTGGCTATTCAGTCACAACAAGACCACGTTGACCAATTAACCTTATTACTGCCTTTTGCAGGCAAAGCCCCTGTCACCGCTCCCAAAGAAAAATCCAACGAAGATAAAGGGCTGTTAGATGCACTGGGTGTCAAATACTCAGAACAACCGATTGAAGAGATATTAACCGCTGAAGAAGCGAAATTTATTTATGAACAACTGCGGGTAAAACTGGAAATGGTACAGCTGGCACTGGTTCAACATAATGAAGTACTGTTTCAATCGGGTCTGGCAGATGCCAAAAAATGGGTTGAACAGAATTTCACTAAAAATGCGGCAAGTAGCAACTTTATCGCTGATCTGGATAAATTTAGTGCCATTAAAATTCACGGCGACTTTCCTGACATCAGTCTGTCGTTAAAAATGCTCAAAGATATTAGTAAATTGCGCATAGAAGCCGATAAAGCGGAAATTCAACCTGCGCAGACCGAGACTAAAAAATCGGCTGACGTGACAAAACCTGCTGAGGTCGTAAAACCTGCCGAAGACACCAAGCCTGTTGAAGAGTCCAAACCTGTTGAGGCTGTAAAACCTGCGGAAGAGACAAAACCTGATGCGACGGTAAAACCTGCCGAAGACACAAAACCAACCAAACCAACGCCCGCTACTAAGGCAGCACCTGCAAAGCGATAAGTTAAGAATACAATAATGAAAAAACTACTTTATTTTTTAGCTCCCTTTCTTGCCGTGATGGTTGCCATTTTTTTTACCTACCAATGGATGCACAGCTTGGAAAATCCCGGCTATGTCATCATTGGCATGGGGCATTGGTCTTTAGAAAAAACACTGGTCGATTTTACGATGCAGCTGGTGATTGGTTTTTTTATTCTCTATATACTGTTCAGATTGTTAGGTTGGTTATACCGAATCCCCGGACAATTAAAACGTCGCGGTATCAACATTAAATTCAACCGCTCACAAGAAGCCTTAATTGCAGGCTTGGTCGATTCAGCGGAAGGTAATTTTGAACGTGCGGAAAACGTCTTGATTAAACACGCACCGCACAGTGGCGCACCGTTGATTCATTATCTGTCTGCCGCTAGAGCCGCACAGGCACGCGGTGCATTGGATAAAAGAGATGAATACCTGCAACAAGCCGCCAATAAAGCACCCGATTCCAGCGTAGCCATCGGTCTAACACAAGCTGAACTGCATTTATCAGGCAAAGAATTTGAACAGGCGTTAACTACGCTCACACAACTGCATTCAATCGACCCCGCTCATGCAGGGGTTTTAAAATTATTACACCAAACCTACCAGCATCTGGGTGATTGGGAAGGCATACAAAACCTGATTCCTTCATTACATAAAAATAAAGTGCTGATGGAAGCCGAAGTAAAACTGCTGGAAGCTGAAGTATTTTGTGAATTATTAAAGCAGACTGCCGAGCAAGGGGATGTCGAAAAAATCGAATCCTTATGGGCAGAAGTTCCTAAATACATCAAAAATATGCACGGCGTACTGACGGTTTATTTTACCGTTATGTTTAATGTCGGTGCTGGGGCAAAAATCGAAAATGAGTTAACGAAAACGTTATCGCTGAACTGGGATGAAAATCTGCTGAAATTGTACGGCGACATTCCTTCTAATGATGTTGAAAAACAACTTAAAATGGCGGAATTGTGGCTGCAATTTCACCCAGAAAATGCTCTGTTATTAACAGTATTAGGCAAACTGAGCAGTAAATGCAAAGATGTTGAAAAAGCCAAAATCTATCTGACACAAAGCATCACCGCCAAACCAACGGTTCAAGCCTATCAATTACTGGGTGATTTAATGTCGGAACAAGGTGATAAAGACAGTGCCAACCAGTGCTATAAACTGGGGCTGGAATTGGCTTTGGCGGCAGGATAAACGTATCTTAAAGCGGAGTCAAAAAACCTGTTTTCTGACTCCAGCGCACTATTTAATGTGAAGCCACACTCGCACATTTAACACACATATTAGAATAAGGGATGACTTTCAAACGCTCGACATTGATAGGCTCTCCGCATACCTGACAAACGCCGTATTCACCGCTTTCTATTCTGGACAGAGCCTGTTTAATCATATCTATTTCGGTTCTGGCAGAATTACCTAAAAAATCCTGAACCTCATTATTTTCATTTTGTGTCGCTTGCTCTGAAAAATCTTTTTCCGCAGGCTCATCGGTATGCCTGACATCATCGGTAATTTTAGCGAGACGGTCATCCAGTTCTTCCAGCATTTCACACAGTACCAGCTTCACTTCTTCAAAGTTGCTCATAATCATTCCTACTATTTACTAAAATCGGGCGATATTCATTTATACTACCGCTCACACAACGCGATGTCTTTATAACCCAGCATCCTACCATCACACCATGCAAAAATATACCCAGCAACTACTTGATTCAGCCAACCACATTATTTTAGGTAAAGAACACAAAATTCGTCTTGCCGTCTGCTGCTTATTGGCGCGAGGACATTTGTTGATTGAAGACATACCCGGTGTCGGCAAAACCACACTGGCACACACCTTGGCAAAATTGCTGGGCTTGCATTATCAGCGCATTCAATTTACCAGCGATATACTGCCCGCCGACATTCTCGGCTCATCGGTATTTGACGGTAAAAGTCACGAATTCACCTTTCATCCCGGCCCCGTGTTTAATCAAATGGTATTAGCCGATGAAATCAATCGCGCCACACCCAAAGCGCAAAGTGCCTTGCTGGAAGCGATGGAAGAATATCAGGTGACGATTGAAGGTAAAACCTACCCCCTGCCGACACCGTTTTTTGTCATTGCCACCCAAAACCCGTCGCATCAAATCGGCACGTTTCCCTTACCTGAATCTCAGCTGGATCGGTTTTTAATGCGCATTGAATTGGGCTATCCCGACCCGAAAGCAGAACGCGCCTTACTGACAGGGCAAAGCCGCCAGAGTTTGATTGCCTCCCTGCCCGTACAACTGCCGCCCGAAAAATTACAGGAAATACAGACGTTAGTGACCCAAGTACATACCTCAGACGCACTGCTTGATTACTGTCAGGCAATTATCAACTTCACCCGCGAATCGGCAGAATACCATTGCGGTTTATCGCCCAGAGCAGGTTTAGCCTTATTGAGCGCGGCAAAAGCATGGGCATTTTTAGACCAGCGCGATGCGGTCATTCCCGAAGATATACAAGCCGTATTACCCGCCGTCGCAGGACACAGATTACGCGCAGGTCACACCAATTCAGACGCTATTATTGCGCCCATTCTTGATAAAGTACCCGCGCTTTGAATCTAAAACAACGCCTTCAACTCAGCCGATTTTTTGCGGGTGAAAAACCTATGGATGATGCAATCACCCTAAGCCATCGGCGCATTTTTATTTTGCCCACCAAACGCGGCGGCGGAATGGTATTGCTGATAGTAATATTGTTATTAATCGCCTTTGTGTATAACAACAACCTCGCCTATTTGCTGACGTTTCTAATTGCCAGTGTATTTTTTATCACCATCCTGCATACGTTCAAATCGTTGGCAGGCTTGGTGGTGCAAGCAGGACAAACCAAAGCGGTATTTGCAGGTGAAGCGGCAGGTTTTGATATTCATATTGACAACCCCAACACCGTTGAACGCCCGCATCTGCAAATTAAACTCAGCAAGCCGCACAGTTTTACGCTCCGCCCGCACAGTAAATCCACGCAAACCCTGTACTCGCCAACACAAAAACGCGGCTGGCATAACGCAGGCACAGTGACCGTATTCAGCACCTATCCGTTCGGCTTGTTTTATGCGTGGTCGCCGTTACGCTTTAACAGCAACGCGCTGGTGTATCCCAAACCCTCCACCTTGGAATTACCGTTTCCAGAAACGCCCTCCGCCGATGCCGAACTGGGTACAAACCGCAAAGGTGCGGATGATTTTTACGGCTTGCAGGAATATCAGGCGGGCGATTCCATTAAACACATTCACTGGAAAGCCTTTGCCAAAGGGCAAGGTGTGTTCAGCAAACAATACAGCGGCAATGGCACGGCGGCAGAAGTCTGGCTGCATTACGACTACGCCGCAGGACATGATACCGAACAACGCCTGAGCCAACTGTGTCGCTGGGTGATAGATGCCGAACGCGCAGACATTCGTTACGGCTTGGTGTTACCCAATCTGAAACTCATGCCCGATAGTGGTGCTAGCCACTACCGTCAATGCCTAGAAGCCCTTGCCCTGTTATGAACAGCCCACACCATAAACGCATTCTGATTTTTTTACTGACCTCAGTCGGGCTGATTGTCTTGCCGCACAGCGTCAACATCCCCCCTGCCCTGTTCGGTTTTTTCAGTTTACTGCTAGGCTGGCGGTTTACCTGTATTTGGCAACCGCAGTATTTACCGACCAAACGGGTGCTGTTTTTTCTCACTATACTGGCGTTCGCCTTGTTGCTCAGTCAACACCGTCACCTGCTGGGACGTGACGCAGGTACTAACCTGTTCATCCTCGCCTTGGGCTTGAAACTGCTGGAAATCAAAACCGAGCGCGACATTTATCTGGTCACCTATCTCGCGTTTATCGTTGCCGCCTCATTATTTTTATACCAGCAAAGCCTGTTCATGGCGGCATATATCCTCGCCGTGTGTTGCGTATTGTTTGCCACTTTGGTTGCCATTAACAGCCTGCAAATACACACCCGCGCCGCACTGAAAACCGCCACCGTGATAGTCATGCAGGCGATACCGCTGACCGTGATTATTTTCATCCTGTTTCCGCGCGTCGAAGCCCCGCGCTGGATGCTGTTTGAAGAAAAAAATAAAGCTAAAATCGGCTTGAGCGACAGCATGGAACCGGGATCTATCAGCGACTTAGGCACATCGGAAGAACTGGTATTCCGTGTAAAATTTACAGGCGCACTACCGCCACCTAAACTACGCTATTGGCGCGGCCCGGTGTTATCGCACACTGACGGTAAACGCTGGACACAAGTCAGATTTAAAGAGTCCGTAGATAATCCGAGTTATGCGGGAACAGCCTATTCCTACACGCTATTAATGGAAGCGCAAGAAAAAGACTGGGTGTTCGGCTTGGATTTCCCTGCAAAATTTTCTGAACCGCTGGTACAAAATGGTTATTATCAACTCATTAATCTGGAAAATCCGCATAAACGCGCCGAATATCAAATTACCTCTTATTCACAATACAACACAGGCAATCTGACCCAAAGCGAATACCAAACCAGCATCCAGCTACCGCGTGAACCCTCCGATAAAATCAAGCAACTCGTCACCCAGCTGCACGGTTTTGACAGCAAACCCGACGCGCTGATTCAGCAGATACTCAACCATTTTCGCCAAGAAGATTTTCACTACACGCTCACCCCGCCGCTGATGGAAGACAATCCCATCGACAGCTTTTTATTCAGCACCAAGCGCGGTTTTTGCAGTCATTACGCCTCCGCATTCGTCTACTTAATGCGCGTTGCCCACATTCCCGCGCGGGTCGTTACAGGTTATCAAGGCGGTGAATTCAACCGCGTCGGCAATTTTCTGGAAATACGCCAAGCCAACGCCCATGCGTGGGCAGAAGTCTGGCTGGAAAATCAGGGCTGGGTGCGCGTTGACCCAACTGCCGCCATTGCCCCCGAACGCATAGAACAACAACTGAATCTCGACCAACTCGAACTCGGCGGCGACATTCGCTTCGATGCGGGCAATGCCAAACAACTGAACTGGCTAAAACAAACCCGCCAGCTCTGGGAAAATGCCGATTACCAATGGCAACGCTGGGTCGTCAACTACGACAGCAACAACCAGTCCGATTTCCTGTCCCAATTCGGCATTCATGATTTTAAAACCATGATGCAATGGTTAATGACCTTAGTCGGCTTGATGACTGTGATATTAAGCGGGTTTTTACTGTACCAAAAGAAAAAAGCCACCGACCCCGTATTACGGCTTTATCAACAGTTTTGCCAGAAATTACAAGCCGCAGGATTAACCAGATCCAACCGTGAAGGCGCGGTAGACTTCGCCCAACGCGCGACCACAGCCCTGCCCGAACACGCAGAAATAATTGAAGAAATTACCGCCGCATTTATTCAGCTACGCTATGGCAGAGTAACTACACGCGAGAATTTTGCGAAATTTGCTAAGTTGGTGGCGGGGTTTAGAGTGAATGCGCGTAAACTTGGGGAATAAGAAATATCAATATTTACGCTTGGCTAATTGATTAATAATTCAATCGCCTTCATTAGATTTGTTTTTAACAGGGAACTTCTCAATTGTATCTTTTAAGCCAGTCAACACTTTTTCAAAACCATTTTCATTGATTTCAAATACTATATTCCACTCATTACTCTCAAACCCTAGCTGACAAATATTAAAGCTTGGCTTCAACTCATGGCTCAAGTTCACAGAAAATCTTACTGCATTATTATGCTTAGCTAAGAACTCGAAACTAATACATGGCTCTGTAAATTCTAGGAGGGAAAAACTTGGCAGGGTATTCGTTGATAAGCAACTGAACCAATCATACAATATTATTAAATCTTGAGTCTCAATTGCTGGGTCGATTGTATGGAATATTTTTTCACCATGTGTCACATCCACGGCTAGTAAACACCAATTAGCATCACCGTTATCTTTAGCGTTTGGAAACTGGTATCCAACTACCTGACATTTAAATTTAACGTTTTTATCTACATTTTCTAGTTCTATCATGATTGCCACTTTTACAAAAAACTAATCACAGTGAAACTTTACTTAGTAAATTTTCGTAAGCGATACATTAAAAATCTGGATCCCACATATCAATATAAAGCAATTTCAGGTTCTCTGGAAAAAGCGACCATGCCCACTTTTTATCCTCAATCTCTAAATCCCACATCAAGTTTTCAACGTAGCTCACATCTATACAGCTTTTTACTGAATCAGAACCCATATCAAACTGACGCTCAAAAAATATCAAGTGTTTTTCTACCTCAGTTTGCCGCCGTTCACGCATAAGACTATTTGTCTCATTAGCAAAGGCTTCTACCCATATACCGTAGGCTTCGCTTTCATCCTCAAAGCCCATACGACTCATACTTTCATCTGTTTTTTCAGATGCGTCAGGAAAGTAACTTCGAATTAGCTTGACCAGTGCGGCGAGTTCTTTATCTTTTTCCATAGTAGCCTTTACGTTGGGTTGCCAAAAAGCGGCAACCTAACCTATAAATTGTTTTTGTGGTCTTCAATAATTTTAGGATGCTTATCCCCATCATCATCAGACTTTACAAAAAACCGCGAAAATACCAGCCCGATTTCAAATAATAACCACATCGGCACGGCTAATAAGGTTTGGGAAATGGCATCGGGCGGGGTTAAGAACATCCCGATAATGAACGCGCCGACTATCACATAAGGGCGTTTATCTGCCAGTTCAGCGGGTGATGTGAAGCCTGTCCACACCAACACAATGGTGAAAATCGGCACTTCAAAACACACGCCGAACGCAAAGAACATAGTTAAAATAAAATCCAGATATTTGCTAATATCGGTCATTACCGACACGCCGACGGGTGCTGTGGTGGTTAAAAAACCGAACACCAACGGGAACACCACAAAATACGCAAACATCACGCCCAGATAAAATAACAACGTACTGGCAACCAATAACGGCAACACCAAACGGCGTTCGCTTTTATACAAACCAGGTGCAACAAACGCCCAAAATTGATACAGAATAATCGGCACGGCTAAAAATACCGATGCGACCAACGCCAATTTAAACGGGGTGAGGAAAGGTGATGCCACATCAATGGCAATCATGGTGCTGTTTTCAGGCAGGTGTTTTAATAACGGTTCAGCCAGAAAACTGTAGATGTCGTTGGCGTAAAAAGACAGCGGCAGAAAAACCAGTAACACCGCTAAAATCGCTTTTAATAAGCGATCCCGCAATTCAAGTAAGTGACTTAAAAACGGCGAGGTGTGCGGGTCAAAATCATTCAAGCTCATGAGGAGGGCGTTTTGTTAAATCGACACCGTCGTGAGACAGCGACGTGATGGAGGAGTGAATCGACTGCACGGTTTCGTTAGTTTCATCAACCAGTTGCTGAAAATCCTGTAAGCCCGATTCTTCTTTGAATAGCTGGCGCATTTCTTCGGCGCGGAGTTCAACGGCAATTTCCGCCTTAACCGAATTTATCATGGCGCGGGTTTTACCGAGCCAAAATCCAGCCAGTCGTGCCGCAGCGGGTAAACGTTCAGGGCCGATGACCAGCAAACTCACCAAGCCGACCATCACCAATTCAGAAAAGCCTATTTCAAACATGACGCTTACACTTTTTCATCGGTTTTGCTGGCGGTTTCGCCTTCGATGATTTTATCTTTCACATCATCAGCTTCGGCGACTTTTTCGCCCTCACCTTCTTTCAACGCGGAGCGAAACCCGCGTATCGCTTCGCCTAAATCGGTGCCGATGTTACGCAGTTTTTTTGTGCCGAACACCACCATAATAATGGCTAATAAAATTAATAATTTAGGAACAGTTATCATGGTTGACTCCAGTAAAAATGCAGTATGACGACTACCAGTCCTTGAAGGACTGGCAGTCGTGTTGGTATCGTAGAGATGCTACAGGGCAACTTCTACCCTTTATGATTTGCGCCCAGCTTTTTCTTCCAAGCCAGACAAACCAAAACGGCGTTGCAATTCAGCTAACACATCATCAGGATGCAGGTCTTGTTGCGCTAACAATACCATGCAATGAAACCACAAATCTGCCATTTCATAAACAATCTGTGATTTGTCATCGCCTTTAGCGGCAATCACCGTTTCAGTGGCTTCTTCGCCAATCTTCTTTAATATGGTGTCCAAACCTTTGCTATACAAGCTCGCCACATACGATTTATCAGCGGTTTGTTGTTTACGTTGTTCTAAGACTTCGGCGAGTTGGGTTAATGTGTCGTTCATAATTTTTTATTGATTGTTTTATTAATTTAGATTTTAAAGGCTAATTTTATTTATCATCATAATGCCCGCCGATAGCGAAAATATAAATTCGCTCATCATCAAAACGATAAATCAAGCGGTCTTTTTGAGATAACCGTCTCGACCACAAACCAGATAACTCATAACGCAACGGCTCAGGGTTTCCCATGCCTTGCTCTGGATTATTGCGCTGCATTTCTTTCAGTAACTTGCACAAGTTATTATGCAAGGTTTTATTGTACGTTCTTAATTCCTCATAAACCTGCCAAGTATTACCCTCAAAACTAATCGAGCGCATTCAATTGTTCCTCAGACGGTATAAATCCCGTTTTATTAGCAAAGGTTTTTTCAGAATTTTCAATTTGCTTCATTAATGAAACATTTTGCAATACAGATAATGTTTCGGAAATATCGGATTGGTGATATTTACTTTCTAAAAACTCAAGATAATCTAATACCTGATGAGCAACAGATTCAGGTAACTGCTTGGATTTTTCATAAATTAATTCGGCGGTATTCATATTGACCTCTTTTTGTATTCTTTTGAATAAATGCGTTACCTTTCAATATAAATCCACTATAAGATTAATAATCTCAAACATCATCTATGTGTTGTATAAATCTCATCTGGATTTTTTAATACAGGTTCAACCGTTTGCCACTCGCCATCAACCAACTGCCGATAAAAACAGCTTTCGCGTCCCGTATGACAGGCAATACCGCCTTCTTGTTCAATGTGCAGCAACAACACATCTTCATCACAATCCATAAATAAGCCGATGACTTTTTGTCTATGCCCTGATTCCTCACCCTTACGCCATAACCGACCGCGTGAGCGTGACCAATACACCGCATAACCTTCGGCAACCGTTAAAGCCAACGATTCACGGTTCATCCACGCAAACATCACCACTTTGCCACTGTCGTGTTGCTGGGCAATCACAGGGATTAAGCCCTCTTCTGTCCAGCGGATTTCATTCAACCAATTCATGTTCTATATAGTCTCTTAATAATTGATTAATTCGGTCTTGATAATTAGCATCATGGCTTTTAAACCACATAAATATATCTTCATCAATGGCAATCATCGACTGTTTAACAGGAATAATACGACCATCGGGCTGACGGATTCTTAATGTTTGAGAGCCAAGTGGTACAGTGGGCGCGTCAGAATAATCTATTTCGTTATCATCACGCCGTGCCAATCTAGCCCAGTCGGTTTGTGTATCGGTAGTAAGTTTCTCGTTCATGTTTATTCGCCTGCCGTACTGAAATAAATCGAATTATTGTGCCGTTTTCTCGTTCAGTGTACACCGCAAATACTTCATAACTTTGCATTAATCCAATGGCATTAAAACGAATTTCGCCATAGTCGGCTAGTGCATTAATTTGTTCCCATTCCAAAAGCGGTGTATTGAAAATATCACTAACGTCTTGAAAATCTATACCGTGTTTTTGAATGTTGATTTTATTTTTAGCATCATCCCATTCAAATTGCATTGCATCCTGACCTTAATATGATTAATTTATTCAATGGATTTAATTTAGCCAGCTCATAATCCACAATCTGCTTTTTTATTTATAGTCGCCCTTCAAATCTTTTTTCGATTTCTTCGGCTGTTTTTAGTACATCATCAAATGTTACTGTATTTCTATCTGCATGATTCCATCGAAGTAAAGATGGCAATCCTGTTGCACAAAATTTTAAATCAGGATTACCATCCAATAGTTTTTGGCAATTACGAGATTTTTGGTTATGAAAATTTAATTTCGTACATTCTTCTTTAAGTTTGCGATTAAGAATTGAAATAATAGTATCGAGTTTTTCAGTTATATATTCAGCATAAGACAGCGTTTCTGATCTATTCGCTATATAGCCTTTATGAACAACTTTATTACGAAATTCTACTTGCTTATTATCAGATTTCCATGCTGTTTCAGTTATTACGCAATAAGCCAAACAAAAAGTACCATATTGTCTTTCTGACTGATTTTTGATTTCTTTCCACATTTCATCAATTACTTTAAAGCCAATTTCTTGTTTGATGCAAAATGCTTTAAAAAATATTTCAAAAGCCCTTTCAAGAGCAGCAGTAAAACTTAAAATTGACTCCGAATAACACTCGTACCGAAACGCTCTAACAGCAGAGCCAAAAATAATATCTGGTGCGTGATGTACCAATGAACTTAATGTTCTATGACCTTGTGGGCAGGTACAAATCGCATAAAGCTCATTAGTAAGTTCTCCGTCTGCCCAAACTGTATCTTGTGGATTAGATATATCGCATTCAACACAAAGTGTGTAATGCTTCATAACCTTACTTCAATCCCACGCGCTGCCATGTGTCGCTTGGCTTGCTCAATGGTGTATTCACCAAAATGAAAAATACTGGCGGCTAATACGGCATCGGCTTTGCCCTCTAAAATGCCTTCGGCTAAATGGTCTAAATTACCGACACCACCCGATGCAATGACAGGCACAGACACCGCTTCACTCACAGCGCGGGTCAAGGGCAAGTTAAAGCCGCTTTTTGTGCCGTCTTTGTCCATGCTGGTTAATAGAATTTCACCCGCACCAAATTCGACCATTTTTATAGCCCATTCAACTGCGTCTATGCCTGTGGGTTTGCGTCCGCCGTGGGTGAAAATTTCCCAGCGATTGGGTTCACCGTCCGCGCTGACTTTTTTGGCATCAATAGCAACCACGATACATTGCGAACCAAAACGTTCGGCGGCTTCTCTGACAAATTCAGGTCTGAATATTGCCGCGCTGTTAATGCCGACTTTATCCGCACCTGCGTTTAACATGGTGCGTATATCGTCTAAGGTACGAATACCACCGCCCACAGTGAGCGGTATAAACACTTCACTGGCGACTTGTTCCACCACATGAACCATTGTGTTGCGTTCGTGGTGCGTGGCAGTGATGTCTAAAAAAGTGATTTCATCCGCGCCTTCACGGTCATAACGGCGGGCGATTTCCACAGGGTCGCCTGCGTCACGAATATCAACAAACTGCACGCCTTTTACAACGCGACCGTTATCAACATCAAGGCAGGGAATAATACGTTTGGCTAGGCTCATAGTGTTAATTGCGTAAATTTAAATTTTAATTCTGCATCAGCACAAATAATTTCCCGAAAATCCTCATCACCTGAGTAGCGGTCTACTAATAATGATTTGATGCGGCTGTTTTCGGTTGCAAGAAAATTGAGAATTTGCTGTTTCGTTAAACTTCCTGTTTGTATGTTTCTAATGATTTTTTCTTTAACACTGCTTTTTTTCTCATCAACAAATAACTTTTTAATCTGTTCTGGTGTTAAATCTGGATTAATTGCTGCTTGTTCTCTATCTCTCAATCGCTCGCTATTGACCATTTCATCAAGCGTATAAATACTTAAGGTGAAAATACTCTTGCGGGTTTCCTTTTCGACTGTATTCCAAAGAACATCAATTAATTTATCTAATGCTTCGCTTAACGTGGAATATAACCATGATTTTTTAGCAACTACATTAACAATAAATGAAGTGGGTATTACATCAGGATATGCTTCATCAATGGTAATATCATCATAGATATAGCCATTTTCAGAACAAACTTTTTTAAATCCTTGTAATTTATTTATTAATTCGTTTCTATCCATTTTAATACCCCCTCATCATCAATTAACAAATCAATTAAATTCTGGACATTATCTTGTTTTTGTAAATTTACTTGATAACGCACTTGTTCATTCCAAAGACATTTTCCAGAATTTTCAAATAATAAACCATTTGCTTTTAGCAATTTTTTATTATCAGATTTTGCTTCATCAAATTTAACTTTCAAACCACTTAACATTAGCAATACGCTAATATCATGCGTTCTAACAGCTTTTCTAATTTCACTAACGCCATAAGCTGCTTTACCTTTTTCATCAAAATAGAACAAATTATCTATTCCTACTTGTTCGCAAACTTTCGCTTTTAACATTAATTCAATACTGTAACCTGCTAAATAAAACGCACCGTCATATTTACCCGCTTCACAAAGTATTTTTGCTTCCTCTAATCGCTCGTAAGCTAATGCTTTTATTTCGGCTGGATTTTTCATGCGTAAGTCTCAGCAATCCTCTCCGCTTCCGCAAAATCCAATGACCCTTCATAAATCGCGCGACCAGTAATCGCGCCCATAATGCCTTCATGAGCCACTTTGCCTAAAGCATGAATATCGTCCATGTTGGTAATGCCGCCTGAGGCAATCACGGGAATATTAATCGCGCGGGCTAAACGGGCAGTGGCTTCGACGTTGACACCTTGCATCATGCCATCTCTGGAAATGTCGGTGTAGATAATGGCTTCTACGCCATCGGATTCAAAGTGTTGCGCTAAATCAATCACGTCATGTTTAGAGAGTTTTGACCAGCCGTCAATTGCTACTTTGCCGTCTTTGGCATCTAAGCCGACGATAATGCGGCGTGGGTATTCGATTGCCATGTCACGGACAAAATGCGGTTCGTTGACCGCTTTGGTGCCGATGATGACGTACTCCACACCTGCATTCAGATAGGCTTGAATGGTGTCTTCATCACGAATACCGCCGCCGATTTGTACGGGAACATCGGGATAGGCTTCAACTATCGCGTGAATTACGTCGGCATTTCTGGGTTTGCCTGCAAACGCGCCATCTAAATCGACTAAATGTATGCGTCTTGCACCTAAGGCAACCCAACGACCTGCGACTTCAACAGGGTTGTCAGAAAATACCGTGTCATCTTCCATGCGTCCTTGACGTAGGCGCACACATTTTCCATCTTTTAAATCAATAGCGGGGATTAACAGCATAATAACGAACCTTTCATAGTTAAAGATAATATTTAAATAATTTGATTTTGCGCTATCTGATAGATAGATTCACAAAGGCTTTCTATAAATTGAATAACATCATTGATATTCTGCCTATCAATTGGTATTTTACTACCTGTTAGTACATCATAATCTGCTTCGTGCGCTATTTTATTTCGCCTATCGACAATTAATGATAATTCATTTTTTATATCATCGGCTCTGCTATTCATTAGGGTGGCGAGGTTTTGCCAAATAGATTTTATATTGATAAATTGTAAGGCATATTCAATGCCTTTAGGTGCTTGATAGCTATCTTTAGAATTTATTTCTCTAATGGCATTCTCTAAATAACCTAATTTATCGTCGGCATTATCGGCACTTTCAATAAGTTTTAAAAATTTGAACGGAATCTGATAAGTATTAAATTGTTTGCTAGGTAGTCTATTGCCTTGATAGGTTTCTACCATGCCTTGTTTAATCAAATCATGAATAAAACAATCCAACGCGCTCACACTTAAAACAATTTCTGCTCTTAATATATCGCCAGCTTGCTCTTCTAATAACGGATAATTTTTAATTAATAGTGAATAAATAGCATCTAAATCTTTAACGCTTTTGATATTAAGCCGAAATTTTTCAATGGCTCTCTGCATAATCCATTAACCTTAAAACTTCATCTGTAGCATCTGAAAAAAGAGTGTTAAGTTTTTCTCTTCTTTGTTTTTGGTTTTCAAGGGTTTCATTTTTTGAACCAATCATTTCATCTGTCAATTCAAATACAGGCACTCCATATTCCTGAGAACGAGCTTGAAAAGTGTGAAAATTAGGTATTTCTGCCAAACAATATTTTTTATAAGCATCAGTTGGTAATAGCATATTAACTTTATCAAGACTAGGTATTAGTACCTCTTTAACAGATTTATCTATTTTTTCAATAACATTTTTAAATGCACGGGCTGGTTTTCCTTTGTGAATTGTAAAGTCATTGACTGTATAACCTAAAAACTTAGGTGTGTTTATAGGCAATGGATAAGTTGCATCTTCAAATAATTCTCTTGACTGTTTTGCCCATTTTTCCCAATTCGGCAAAACTCTAGCAATTGATTTTATTGCCATTTCAGAAAAATAGTCAGGTGAAGTAGGTAAAATAAAATAATCAGATGATATAATTAAATCTTGATTAATAGCACTTAAACTTGGATTTAGGTCAATTAATACAATATCTATTCCCATTTCTTCGGCAGTTTTTCTCATCAAATAATAAAAAGAACCTGGTAAATTTTTCAGCGTAGAAAAAGCATTGGTTAGCTGAAAAGAAACACCTAATTGCACTTCATATTCAGTTATTTCAAAACTACCTGGTAATAAAAAAAGATTTTTATTATCTTTAACTTGTACGCATTCCACTGGCTTAATTAACTCAGGCTTAGACTCAAATGCAGCTGATAGTCCAGACTTTATATTATTATGAGGATAATTAGTGACAAATTCTTCGTAGTTATCCTGCCCAATCACAGTCAGTGTTAAGTTACATTGTGAATCAGTATCAACCAACAAAACTCTTTTACCTTTATTAGTCAGCATCCAGCCTAAGTGATAAACGGAAGTGGTTTTACTTACACCACCCTTGTGATTAAAAAAGGAGATAATTTTCATAAAAATGCCTAAAAAGTTTCACAGTTTATATTGTTTTTCATTGCATCCCATTCCAGTGTAAAAAGTTTTTCAACAGTTGCAAACCAACTGCCTGACTTTTTTCAGGGTGAAATTGTACGGCAAAAATATTGTTTCGCGCCAAAGCACAGGCGAAGGCATCGGGATAATCGGTGGTTGCGGCAATCACAGACACATCATCAGGCTGCGCATAATAGCTATGCACAAAATAAAAGCGGCTGTTTTGCGGGATGTTTTCCCATAACGGGTGCGGGTGTTGTGCCACTTGATTCCAGCCCATGTGCGGTACTTTTAATATCTCGCCTTGGGCATCACGCAACGGCTCTGGAAAATGCACGACGTGACCTTGAAAAATATTCAGCCCATCGGTATGTCCATTTTCCGCGCTGTCGGTTAATAATGCCTGCATTCCTAGGCAAATACCTAACAGCGGTTTGGTGGTGGCGACTTGTTTAATAATCTTATCCAAACCTGATTGTTGCAATGCCTGCATACAATCACGCATAGCACCGACACCCGGAAAGACTACCCGATCAGCGTTTAGAATTTCGTGTTCGTTAGCCGTGACTAACACATCCACGTCAGGCGCGGCGTGTTGTAAGGCTTTGGCAATGGAATGTAAATTACCCATTCCGTAATCAATGACAGCAACAGAAGACATAAGTATTAATATGATAGTAAGCGATAGCGTAGACCTGTCAGATGGTTAAAACCTGACAGGTCTGTTTATGGATGCAGACGGTATTACAGCACGCCTTTAGTAGAGGGCATTATACCCGCCATTCGCTCATCGGCGGTAATTGCCATACGGATAGCGCGACCCAAGGCTTTGAAAATAGTTTCGGCGACATGATGGGCGTTCGCGCCTTTCAGATTATCAATATGCAGCGTCACGCCCGCATGATTAACAAAGCCTTGAAAAAATTCACGGAACAAATCGACATCAAAGCCACCGATGGACGCTCTGGGGTATTTGACTTCATAAAACAAGCCAGACCGCCCTGAAAAATCAATTACCACCCGCGATAAGGCTTCATCCAATGGAACGTAGGCGTGACCATAACGAGAAATACCTTTTTTATCACCGAGTGCTTGAGCAAACGCCTGACCCAGCGTAATACCTATATCTTCCACGGTATGATGCGCATCAATTTCTAAATCGCCATGCGCGACAATATCCATATCAATCAAACCATGTCGCGCAATTTGATCCATCATGTGATCTAAAAAAGGCACGCCTGTAACAAACGAGGCTTTACCTGTGCCATCTAAATTGATGTTGATTTTAATTTGAGTTTCAAGCGTATTACGCTCGACTTGGGCGATTCGTTGAGTCATTTTTTTATTTGAATGTAGGCGGAGTGTGTGTCCGCGTGTGTGAATAATGGGCGAATTGATTACATCTTACACGTTTCCAGTGGTGTTTTAAATGCTGGGTAATAACGCATTTAACACTAAACGTGATGAGTTTTGCCCGTGTATTGCGCTTAATTGTTATAATGACGGTTAGCAAAAATACTGTCGCTTACTTTGTAGCAACCATTTATTCAATCAAATAACGGTCATCATGAAACCAGTCTCAAACATCCATACCCACAAAATCCTCATCCTCGATTTCGGCTCGCAATATACGCAGCTTATCGCACGGCGTATTCGTGAAATCGGCGTGTATTGTGAAATTTATTCCTGCGAATGCAGTGATGAAGAAGTGAAAAACTTCGCGCCCAATGGCATTATTTTATCGGGCGGCCCTGAGACGGTGACGAGTCAAGATACGCCGCGTGCGCCACAGGCGGTGTTTGAATTGGGCGTTCCTGTGCTGGGTATTTGTTATGGTATGCAAACCATGACCGAACAACTGGGCGGCAAGGTGGAAACCTCTGACCATCGTGAATTTGGTTATGCGCAGATTCGGGCGCGTGGGCATTCCAAATTGTTGTCGGGCATTGAAGACCATTTATCCGCAGAAGGCTTTGGTTTGCTGGATGTGTGGATGAGTCATGGCGATAGAGTGACTGAATTGCCCGATGGTTTTATCATGATTGCCAGTTCAGACGGTGCGCCGATTGCGGGGATTGCCAATGAGGCTAAAGGCTTTTACGCGCTACAGTTCCATCCAGAAGTTACGCACACAAAACAAGGCGGGCGGATTTTATCGCGTTTTGTTTTGGATATTTGTGGCTGTGATGCCCTTTGGAATGCTAGCAATATTATTGAAGAAAGCGTTCGAGCGGTTCGGGAAAAAGTAGGCACGGATCATGTGATTTTGGGCTTATCAGGTGGCGTGGATTCGTCAGTAGTGGCGGCGTTATTACACAAAGCCATCGGTACACAATTAACCTGTGTATTTGTTGACACGGGCTTGTTGCGGTTGAATGAAGGCGATGCGGTAATGGCGATTTTTGCCGAGCATTTGGGTGTTAAAGTCATCCGTGTTAATGCCGAACAACGTTATTTAGATGCGTTGAGCGGTGTGACTGATCCTGAACAAAAACGTAAAATCATCGGCAATTTATTCATCGACATTTTTGATGATGAAGCAGGCAAAATTACTGATGCCAAATGGTTGGCGCAAGGCACGATTTATCCCGATGTGATTGAGTCAGCAGGTTCTAAAAGCGGCAAAGCGCATTTGATTAAATCACACCATAACGTTGGCGGTTTACCTGAAAACATGACGCTGAAATTGGTTGAGCCATTGCGCGAATTGTTTAAAGACGAAGTGCGGAAATTGGGCGTGGAATTGGGTTTACCAGCCGATATGGTCTACCGTCATCCATTCCCCGGCCCGGGTTTAGGCGTGCGCATTTTGGGCGAAGTGAAAAAAGAATACGCCGATTTATTACGCAAAGCCGATGCGATTTTTATTGAAGAACTGTATCGTCATGATTTGTACGATAAAGTCAGTCAGGCATTTGCGGTGTTCTTGCCTGTTAAATCGGTGGGCGTAATGGGTGACGGTCGCCGTTATGATTATGTGATTGCGATTCGTGCCGTGGAAACCATTGATTTTATGACCGCTCGCTGGGCGCATTTGCCTTATGAGTTCTTGGATTTAATCTCACGCCGTATTATCAACGAAGTCGCGGGTATTTCTCGCGTCACTTATGATATTAGCGGCAAACCACCCGCTACGATTGAATGGGAATAAACGCCTCCTCCAAGACCTGCGAGGTTTTAGAAACCTCGCAGGTCTGTTCAGACTCCGAACTGATAGCAAACGATGAAGCATGGATGCGTTATGCCATTCGTTTGGCACAACGCGCCGAAATGCGGGGTGAAGTGCCTGTTGGCGCGTTGATTGTTAAAAATAACAAGTGCATCGCCGAAGGTTGGAATGACTCCATTGCCAGTCATGATCCCACTGCTCATGCGGAAGTTGTCGCGTTACGTCATGCGGGCAAAGCGGTGGAAAATTATCGGCTTATTGACGCGACTTTATATGTCACGTTAGAACCGTGCGTGATGTGCATGGGGGCGATTAGTCATGCGCGTATCAAACGACTGGTATTCGGGGCATTTGATCCTAAGCGCGGCGCGGTGTGTAATGCTCTAAATCTGACCGATGCACCGTTTTTAAACCATCGCGTTGATTGGCAGGGCGGCGTGTTGGAAACGGAATGCGGGGATTTGCTTCGGGATTTTTTTCGGGCTAGACGGTAGTGTCTCTTGGTGGGCAAAAAAACCTGCCCACCTTGCTTTGCAACATAAACAGCCTCAAATTTAACTATGCTCCATCTGCTACCTGACAATCCTGAATTATTTACGCAAACACGCAAAAACTTCTTTTATATCAATGTAAATAAAATAAAACACGGGTTGGTCGTAAAGTAAAATTTCATCGTAGCGGATTTTAGTTATTTCACAGGTTTTACTACAATTGGTTTCATCTAAGGTAATACAGTAGGTTACGGGGATTTCAACTTTACCGTTTGTTTTGTGAATGCCATCAATAATAAAGTCGTAAAAATGACCAAAAAAATCATCGAAGTTTTTTCTGTCAAAATCTAAATCTGCAAAGCTGGCAGATTCTTCAATAGGTTTTGGGTTTGTTATTTTTTGCGCGGTGAAGAATTTTATTACGGTTGGTTTAATTAAATTTTCATTAACTTTTTCATAATTTTTAATGCCTAAATAAGCAACAAAATCACTTTTAGCGGTTAGTTTTGTTTCAAGCATGGTTTAAATATACAGATTGGATTATTAAAAAATTACCTTTTAAAACTTTTAATTGGTTATCTTGAAGGCGTTTATACAAAATATCTTTATCCATGTGGTCAGCTTCATTATTTTTTTCACGAAACTCTAAATAAAACCAAGGAATAACAAATTGATTTTCTATTGAACTATTTAATTTTGACTTTTGCAATGCTAATTCATAGCAGAGTTGTTTAGTTATATCTGTTTTTAATTTTTCATTTTCATAAATAAAACAATCAATATCCGTATACTTCCAATCAAACAATATTATATCAGCCGATTCCGTGCAATAAGTATTCCGTATAATCCAGTTTTTTTGTTTTTCAAGCTCTGACTTAGGGAAATTTTTAAAACTATTACCTATTGTTCTTGTTCCATTAGTCTTTGCATTTTTTAACCTAGAACAAAATATGTTATATGTTTCCTGTGCTTTTGTATCAAGTAGCTTCACATCAAAATCAAGTCTAAGTCCATGATTGTCTCTAGTTGTTATTTTTATAAGCTCATCAAACATCCTGTTTTCTAAATTTTGATTATTCTCTTTATTCAAAATTAAATCAGGACGCATCCAACGTTTTTTATCACGGAAATCAATAAAAAATGGGTCGTCAAAATCTAGTCTTTTAAAAATTGGAAAAAATCCTGCTGATTTAGTGTTCGCAATTCTTTCACCTTTAAAAATGATATTACTATCAGCATAAATTATATTATCGTAACCGAAATTTGCAAAAGCATAGGTATTACACATATCCTCCCAAACCGAAGAAAAATTATTGATTCCCCAATATGTCCCGTTTTCGTGAGGTTCTTCCATGTCAAGTTCACCATAAAGAAACAACTCAATTGCTTCATAAAGTCGCCAATAATCATCGTCTTTATATGCTGTGTGCTTATCCACATCATCTAAAGCGTCTTTTAAAGTCTGAATAGTTATTTCAAATGTTTCTTCATTAAATAATGACTGGTCATGGTTTAAGTGCTGTTCACTGAAACGATGGGCTAATTCTTGGATGCGAGTATCTATTTCTTGCTCTAATTCCGTTTGTAATTCGGATAAAATAAAACAAAATAAATCAATTAATGTTGTGGCTTCATATTGCAAAGTTTGACGCGGTAAATCCATTTCATCAATAAAAATTACATGACCCTGTTCAGGAAAATAAACTGCACGGTGTAAATAATGTTCTATTTTAGAATAATCAATTTTTTCATCTCGTCCAATACGCCGTTCCATTACATCTAAGGCTAAATCACGATAAACATCGAGCAAGTTTTCAATTAATGCAATTTTGCTGTACAAAATAACATCGTTATTCTCTTTATCTTTAAAACGATAACCGTTACCTTGTTTTTCGGCATTATCTTTGCCAGCGGCGCGTTGGTCTAAAATATCGCGGGTACTGTCGCGTTCAAATTTTTTAAACGTGCTGTATAGCCTGAAAAATAAGCGTTTAGTTTGGTCAAAATCATCAACAGGAAATTCACTAAAACCACGCGGCAAACGAAATTCTAACTCGCCTTGTTTATTGCGCCGAATGCCAACAAATGAACTCAAACTGCCGTCTTCTTCTGGATGGCAAAGTTTTAAGGTTTTGAAGTTAAACATGATTACAAGCTGTTAATTCTGTCGATAAACAAATCTACTTGTGTCGCAAAATCACCAAAAGTAATCAGCGTGTCGTCTTTATTGTCTCCAAATAGCAAATTAACCAATGGTTTTTTATCACGGTTAAACACGCTATCCCACAAGAAAAACATCAATTTATTTTGAATGCTCGATTTTTGAATTTGCTCATCTGTGATGAAGTAATGCCCGATTTGTTTATCTTCAATGCCACGAATATATTTGTGATTGCTCTTGATAAACATATTCAGTTTACCAACAAAGTTTTTCCATTCATCACGACTTTTAAACGCTTCGCCCTGTGCTGAAATAGATTCGCCGTCAATATCAATAAACTCCCATTCCCAACGCCGCTTAAACGCACTGTCCATATAATAAATCGAACTATCAGAGGTATTCATACTGGCAAGAATGGATAAGTTAGGCGGGATTTTAACTGTACGATTTATTAAATCGAAATTTAGAAAATTTAATTTTTCTTGCAGTGTTTCTAATTTTTTCACGCCGTCATGTGGTCTTAAACGGTATTCATCAATATGTAGGTGTTGGTCGTAGGTAATTGTTACGCCAATCAACTCAAGTATTTTAATAAATGTAATTTCATTGACGTTCACACAATAACTTGACCAGCCATCAGGTTCTCGGTCAAGTAATTGAAATGTCATGCCGAAAATAGCAGAAGAATTACCACGATTTATTTCGTCAATCACTAATGCCACATTTTTAAATTCTTCTATTTTATTACCCTGTTTATCATGCGCGGCGATGATATTTTTATAGGCGTGTGCAAGGGCTTTTAAAAAATGTCCTTCGTAAAAATTATATTCCACTTTACCTGAGCGTGTTATCGGGACGAGTTTACCGACAAAATCACCGTAAGTATATTCAGGATGGAAAACTGTTTTAATCACATTTTCAGGATTTTTAATTTCTAATTCATTAGGTATAATTATTTTATCAATTTGATGACTTTTACCTGTTCCAGGACTACCGAATAGAATTTTTTGTTGATAGGTCATTTTTATTTGCTCTGTTGGGTTGGGTAATTGCTCATCTAAACCAATAATTTCTAGGTTTGGCATATTGCGTATGCAATCGGGAATTTCTGTTAAGTAGTTATTAGTTAAATATAATTCTTGTAATTTATTCAGCTTACCAATGGCTTCTGGAATTTCGCTGAGTTGGTTGTTCTCTAACCATAACTGAGTTAAGTTGGTCAATTTACTAATCGCTTCTGGAATCTTGCTGAGTTGGTTGTTATCTAACGATAGCTTAGTCAACTTACCAATGGCTTCTGGAATTTCACTGAGTTGGTTGTTGTCCAAAAGTAACACAGTTAGGTTAGTCAGCTTACCAATGACTTCTGGAATTTCGCTGAGTTGGTTGTTACCTAACAATAACGCAGTTAAGTTAGTCAACTTGCCAATGGCTTCTGGAATCTCGCTGAGTTGGTTGTTAGCTAAACTTAACAGCATTAAGTTAGTCAGCTTACCAATCGCTTCTGGAATTTTAACAAGATTGTTGTTTTGTAAATCTAGTGTGTGTTTTTGCCAAAGTGCTTTTTTATCACGCGGTAATTGTTCTCTTGGAATATTATTAGCATCTGCCCAAGCAATGATTTCATCTAAAAAAGCGGTATCTTTGGGTAAAACAATAAGCCGTGTATTTTGTTGTTTTTGCTGTTGATTACGTTGAAGATGCTGTAAAGATGAATTTTTTCTGCTCATATTTGCTAATCAATTCCTTTTTGTTTTTATTTTGATAAACGCGGTAAGGTGTAATTGTAGAATGTTTTGCGGAATGAAGTACGTCGATTGTGGTGCTGCATTTCCTATCATCTACAAAACTACGTTTTTGCTTACTTTAATGACAGTAACACAATTCGTACTTTACTTTACAACGTAAGCCGCCTCAGATTCAGGGGGTTTCCTGATAGCCATTGCATCATTCTGAATCTGATTTTCTTCGGTGAGCCACACTAATAAATCGTAATAACTGCGTATGTTTTCCACATAGCGCACGGGTTCGTTGCCTCTGGCGTAGCCGTGTTTGGTTTGTTGATGCCATTTTTCTTCGGTCAATAGCGGCAGCCGCTGTTTCACATCCATCCATTTATCAGGATTGCCGCCTTGTTGTGCGGTGAGTCGCCGAGCATCTTCGAGATGCCCCATGCCGACGTTGTAAGACGCTAAGGCAAACCATGTGCGGTCTGGTTCGGGGATTTTGTCGGAGATAATTTTCAGGCGTTGCTGAAAATAGCGCGCCCCGCCCTCTATGCTTTGCGCGGGATCGGTTCGGTCTTTGATATTCAACAGGTCGGCGGTGTCGTTGGTCAGCATCATGATGCCTTGCACACCGAACGGCGATTGTGCATCGGCTAACCAGTGCGATTCCTGATAACCGATAGCGGCTAATAATCGCCAATCAATGTTGTACTGCGAAGACGCGGAGTTAAAGTAATGCTGATAATGCGGCAAGCGACTTTTCTGGTGTTGACGAAATTGACAGTTATCCACATAACTGAGACTGCTGGCGTGTCCGTAATGTTTTTCCAGCAGTTGTTCTAGGGTTTTGTCGGCTTTAATGCGATTGAAAAACACCACCACTTCATCATACAGACTATTATCCTCCGAGGGACTTAATGCCCATGCGAGTTGGCGCGAGGGGGAAATATCAAAAGCAATATTGAGTTTGGGATAAAAGCGGCGAATGAGGGTACTTTGATTGGAATCGGCAACGGTGTAGTCAATCAGTCCTTCATTGACCAGATACAGCAAGCCGTTGGTATCTAACTGGTCGTTGACTTCCCAACCCAGCGTAGGGTTGCTTTCCCTGATTTGTTTCAGTGTGTCAACGTGGCTAGTGCCTTTGGTGACTTCGATGATGCCATTCGTTAAGCTGTTAATATCCGCAGGGCGGCGTGTGCCTGAACGGTAAATCAGTTGTTCGGTAATTTCATGATAGGCAGGTGCGAAGCGCATGGTGTGTTGACGCTCTGCGGTGATGGTCAAGCCAGCCGCCGCAATGTCCGCCTCACCTTTGGAAATTTTGCTTAAAATGTCTTCAAAAGTATCGGGAACTTCAATTTTTGCTTTAACACCCAAATGCTGTGCAAACAGGGTAATGAGATCGTATTCCAATCCTGCATAACCCTCTGCACTCTGATAATAGGTTGTCGGGTCGGTGCGGGTTAAAACGTGCAACACGCCCGATTGTTTAATTTTCTCCAGTTTGGTTTGCGATACCGTGCTATCGCAATGACTGAGTAAAACGCTACATAGACAACCAATTAATAATTTGAGAAAACGAATCAAGCGTGACGCAGGCGTTTGTAGGTGTTAATCAGCGCATTGGTCGAGCAGTCGTGACTGTCGATAACCGCCTCATTTTGCAGTTCAGGCAGAATGACATTTGCCAATACTTTGCCCAGTTCCACGCCCATTTGATCGAAGGAATTGATATTCCAGACTACACCTTGGACAAAAATTTTATGTTCATAAAAAGCGAGTAATGAACCTAGGGTTTTAGGGGTCATTTTTTCAAACAGGAACGAATTGGACGGTTTGTTACCTTCAAATACTTTGGAGGCGACCAATACCGCATCGTTTTGTTGTTCGGGTGTTAATTCTGCTTTCACTTCTTCGGCGGTTTTGCCCAACATTAAGGCTTGCGGCTGAGCAAGGAAATTAGAAATTAAAATATCGTGATGTTCGGGCAAATGATAATGGCTGTTGGCTGCGGCTAAAAAATCACAGGGAATCAGTTTTGTGCCTTGATGAATCAATTGAAAAAAGGCGTGCTGCCCGTTCGTACCCGGTTGTCCCCAGATAATCGGGCCTGTGCTGTAATCGACTTTTTCACCGTTCATATCGACGCTTTTACCGTTACTTTCCATATCGCCTTGTTGGAAATAATCGGCAAAATAACGCATGGATTGATCGTAAGGCAGTAAAGCGTGGGAGTCGGCATCAAAAAAGTTGTTGTACCAGACACCGAGCAAGCCCATTAATACGGGAATATTGTGTTCAAACGGCGTATTGAGAAAATGTTGATCGGCTTCAAACGCGCCCTGCAACAGTTCTTCAAAATTATCCATGCCGATGTATAAGGCAATGGATAAACCGACGGCTGACCACAGTGAATAACGTCCGCCGACCCAATCCCAGAACTCGAACATATTGTCGGTGTCGATACCGAACTTGGCGACATTTTCCGCATGAGTGGAAATGGCGACAAAATGTTTGGCAACAGCGGCAGGGTCTTTGGCGTGTTCCAGAAACCAGTTTTTCGCTGATTTGGCGTTCATCATGGTTTCCTGTGTGGAAAACACTTTGGAGGCGACAATAAACAGCGTGGTTTCAGGCGAGATTTGTTTTAACACCTCGACAATATTGGTTTGGTCAATATTAGAGACGTAATGAACTTTTAATTTGCCTGAACTATAAGGAGTCAAGGTCATCGAAACCATTTTCGGTCCTAAGCCAGAACCGCCGATACCGATGTTTACTACATCAGTAATCGCTTTGCCCGTGTAACCTTTCCATTCACCCGAACGCACACTGTCACAGAACACGCGCATTTTTGCCAATACCCGATTCACATCCGGCATGACATCTTCGCCATCCATATACACAGGTTGATTGCTGCGATTACGCAATGCCGTATGCAGAACAGCACGGTGTTCGGTGGTGTTGATTTTTTCCCCTGCAAACATGGCTTTGGTTTTCGCGCTTAAATTTGCGTGATTGGCGAGGTCTGTCAATAACGGCAGCGTTTCATCAGTGATTCTATTTTTAGAATAGTCAAACAAGATGTCATTAAAGCTCACAGAAAACTTGGTAAAACGCTGAGGATCCTGTTTAAAAGCATCACGCATAGAGCTGTCTTTAACGCGCTGATAATGGTCTTGCAAGGCAATCCACGCTTTTGAATGAACCAAAGATGACATAGTGTTAGCTCCATTTAAATTAAATTCTTCTAAGTCTACGAAAAGCACGACAGGATAGCAATAGCGCGTAAGATTATCGCTATATGCTTATATATCAAAGGATGGCAACCGGCATTCCATCAATTCCTTTATTTGGCTAGTTTGATGTGCTAGAGTTGGAGCTTGCTACAATTCAAAAGGTAGCAAATGAATTTATGTTCGCTACGCAGGTCTTTGATGAGTACGCGAATTTTTCATATAAAAATTATTAACTAGGAATGGGTATTATGAACAAGACACAATTAGTAAGAAAAGGTCTGCTGGGTCTGCTAGGCACGCTATTTACAGCAACTGTAATGGCGCATGGTGGTGCGGCGGGTACTGATACCGACCAATGTAAATTTGAACTGGAACCTAGTCACTGGATTCATTACACCGCTTATCAACCTGTTGCCTATCCTGCGGAAGAATTTTGCGGCAAACTGCCGGGTACAGACACAAAAACTCAATTGGTTTTTGACTATCAAGACATGAAATATAGAGATATGTTAGTTGAATTTGAAGTCACCAAAGAACCCGAAGGCAAACAGGTATTTTTCCTGCCCAGTGCTAAACATAAAAAAGGCACAATTAATCTGGATTTGCCTAACGGCGTGCCTGAACCCGGTCAATACTTGATTCACATTACTTTAGTGCCTGAAGAAGGCAAAACGGATAACCGCGTCCAAGGTCAACGTTTGGATGTTCACATGGGCTTTAAAGCAGGTACAGGTGAAGCGACCTCTAAAGGCAGTATGTTACTGTATGGATTTTTAGTATTTGCGGGTTTATATGCTGTGTATTTATCAAATGCGGGTTTCAAACGCAAAGTAAATGAAATATTCGGCAAAATCATCGACTAAAAATAGCTTGATAGTAAACCTATGTTGAAAAGTGCGTGTGTTTGTCAGATAAAGGGGAGAAATAAATAATGGTGAAATTATTATCGGTCGGTCTATTGTTAGCGGCGTTTTCCGCGCCGATTATGGCTGTAGACTACGAAAATCACGATGGTATGCTCATGGATCATGGTGACGGTCATTTAATGGACATGGCAGGCGGTATGGTAATGGGGCAAAATACCGATACCTTACCCGGTGGTTGCGACAGCATCTCCGAAACCAAAGAAATTACCGTTCATGCAGGTCATAAGTACGCTGAAAAATTCCCCGGCAGAATGTACGCCTTTGATACACAGGAATTTAATTTTAAGCCCTGTACTAAATTAACCGTGCATTTCATTAATGAAGACCATGTGCGTCATCAATGGATGATGCACGGTTTACCTAAATACTTGTACCCTAAAGGTATGTTTCACTTAGAAGCATCAGGGCCTTCAAAAATTTCAGGTACATTAATTCTGCCGCCGGGTGATAAAACCTACTTAGTGCATTGCGATATTGCTCAGCACATGGAAAAGGGCATGAAAGCGCAATTAAAAGTCGGTAAAGGTGACGGCGATTTACCCAGCATTCCGGGTGTAACCGCACCCGTTGTTGCTGATGATTACAAATCAACTTTACCTGAGCTGGCGGTTAAAGCACAGCTGGAAGCGAAAGCAGAGGCGGCTAAACCGCCCGCACCAGTGGTCGCAAAAACAGCAGCACCCGCTGCCGCGCCAGAAGATGATTCGCTGTTTACAGGCACAACGGTAATCGGCTTGGCTATCGGCTTGCTTGCCGCACCGTTTCTGGCACGGAAGTTTAAAGGCATGACGGTCGCCGAAGTGGTTGCTTACTGCTTTGAATTATTAAGTCAGGGCATTGCCTATATCGTCAAACTGTTGTCTGGTTTACTGAGTAAGAAAAAAAACGTCTTACCCAATAAATAAGCCGCTTAACCGTAAAAAAACCCGCGCTTATTAAAGAGCGTGGGTTTTTTTTTGAGAACAATAAATGGACGATACATTATTGGAATTATGGGGCTTGTTTGCCAGTGCCTTCATATCCTCCACCATTGCCCCCGGTGGTTCTGAAGCGGTATTGGCTTACATGGTCGCCAAAGGCTTATACACAAATCAAACACTGCTGATAACCGCTACCATAGGCAATACTTTAGGTGCGCTGACCACATGGGGATTGGGACTGCTCGCGGCAAAAAAATTTCCAGTTGCCGCATTGCTATCGCCCAAACAACAACAGGCACTTGCCATTATTGAACGGCGCGGTGTCTGGGTATTATTTTTTTCATGGTTGCCAGTCATCGGTGACGTGCTATGTTTCGCAGGCGGTTGGTTGAAACTGCCTTTTATTACCGCCTGTATTATTATTTTATCAGGTAAATTTACTCGCTATGCCATGATTGTGTGGCTGTTCACCTAAACCGAGGTCTTTAATGCTCCGCCATTTCCCCCACGTTAATACCCCCTACACCCATAAAAAACGCGATTATTTCATTGCCGCGTTTACCTTTTTTTGTGTCGCAGTGTGTCTGCTCAGTGATGCTAATGGCAGTCTGGCAAAACAATACTTTCTGGGTGCGTGCGGCTGGATTTTTTTAGTGTGCTTACTGTACGGTGAAAATAAAGAGGTCAGAACTCAGGTGATTATTGCTATTCTATTTGCCACCGTCGGCGAACACTTCGCCTCGCCGTTTATGGGCGGCTATACCTACCGTTTTCATAACGTGCCTTTTTATGTCCCTCCCGGTCATGGCATGGTGTACTTAACCGCTGTCGCATTGGCACGTTCCGGATTATTTTTACGTCATGCCAGAGCCATTGCCGCCTTTGTGGTCATCGTCTGCGGTTTATGGTCAATATGGGGTATCAGCGGTTTGGCGGCACAAGGCGATTCAGTCGGCGCATTGTTGTATTGCGTATTTTTAGGTTATTTATTTAAAGGACGCTCGCCGATGGTCTATCTGGCGGCGTTTTTTATCACCACTTGGCTGGAGCTTATCGGTACGGCAGTGGGAACGTGGAAATGGGCGATGATTGATCCTGTGCTTAACTTGCCGCAAGGTAATCCACCCAGCGGCGTGGCGGCGTGGTATTGTTTAGTGGATGCGGTGGCTATTGGTGGCGCACCTGTGTTATTAACACTATTTCAGCAACTGAAAGACCGCGTTGAGCTTGCTAAAATACGAAAAGAAGCTTATCAAGGTGTCGAAAACGAATGATGTTTGTTACACAAAAAATATTGTCCACGAAAAGCACGAAAGGCACGAAAAAATTAACAGCCGTTATCAGGAGTTCAAGCACTTACTAAAGGCAGGCAATCCATTTTAAAAACACAGGCTTAACTATCAACGGTTACCTTATTGTTTACTTTTTTTGTGCCTTTCGTGTCTTTCGTGGACTATTGCTTTTTCATGCGTAACATCAATGACCAATACCTATTTTCTATGGAACATTGAAACATAAAATACAAGGAGCGGCCGATGAACCGTCAGGTGATGAATGAATTCTGGGGTGGACTGACCGCTATGTTGGTTGCCCTGCCCTCCGCTATCGCTTTCGGCGTATTGGTATTTTCTGCTATTTCCCCGCACATGGCAGGTGAAGGCGCGTTTGTCGGCATGATGGGCGCGGCTATTTTAGGATTAAGTGCGCCGCTGTTTGGACGTACTCCCGCGTTAATCTCCTCACCCTGCGCACCTGCCGCCGCTGTTTTATCGGCGTTGGCGATTGATTTGCTCAAGCAAGGCATTGTCCCTCATCATGTGGCGGAACTATTGGCATTAACCTCGCTGTTAGCCGCCTTATTACAAATGCTGTATGGTCTGCTGAAAGGCGGACAACTTATTAAATACATTCCTTTTCCCGTCGTCAGCGGCTATCTATCAGGCGTGGCACTCATTATCGCTACAGGTCAGTTGCCTAAATTATTGGGTTTACCCAAAAATACAGAGCTTTGGCACGGTGTCAGCACGCCTGACTTATGGCAATGGCAGGGCATTGTGGTGGGTATCATTACCATTGCCGTCATGTCGGTCGCGCCGCGCCTGACACAAAAAATCCCCCCAACTATCTTGGGCTTAACAGCGGGAATCTCCAGTTACTTTGTTTTGGCTTTCTGGATGCCGCCGCTGCTGTCATTGAATGCTAACGCACTGGTAGTGGGGCTTATTCCTGCGGGAACGTCTTTTTTAGAAACCGTGCGCGAACGGATGTTGTTTGTTGCCGACATTCAACTGAGTGATTTACGTCAGGTAGCGTATTCAGCGATTGCCTTATCGGCATTGCTGTCTATTGATACCTTGAAAACCTGCGTAATTCTGGATGCCTTGACCAAAAACCGCCATGATTCCAATCGTGAATTATTCGGACAGGGTTTAGCCAATTTAACCGCGTTTATGACGGGCGGATTATCAGGTTCAGGCACGGTCGGGGCGACACTGGTCAATGTCAGCAGTGGCGGTCGTACCACGCTGTCAGGCTTTATTGAAGGCGGCTTGGTGGTACTGGTCATCGTGCTGTTATCCCCGTTGATTGCGTGGGTGCCGATTGGCGCGTTGGCGGGTATTTTATTGGTGGTCGCATTTCGTATTTTTGACTGGCAGGCGTTTCGCTTGTTAAAACACAAAGAAACCCGCTTTGATTTTGTCGTCATTGCCGCTGTGGTCATCGTGGCGGAAAGTGTCGGCTTGATAGCCGCCGCAGGCACGGGTATCGCATTGGCTATTTTATTGTTTATTCGCGATCAAATACGCATCACGGTGATACGGCGACGCGCCACACTGAAAGAAATATCTTCAAAAACCTATCGCCTCGCTTCAGAAGATGCCATTTTGCAACAGCACGGTGATGAAGCGGCGGTGATTGACTTGCAGGGCAATTTGTTTTTCGGCACTACCGATCATTTATTTACCCAACTGGAAGACGATTTGCACATTCAAAAATGGCTGTTATTTGATATGCGCCGTGTGCAGTCGCTGGATTATACCGCCACGCATTTATTCAGCCTGATGCACGACCGCCTGAAAGAGCGCGGCGGCGGACTGCTGTTCAGCGGGATGCCCTCGTGTTTGCTGAGCGGGCAGGACTTACAGCGTTATATGACCGATGTCGGCTTGCTGAATCAAAATGGCATTCACATTTTTGAATCGCGAGATGAAGGCATAGAATGGATGGAACGTCAGATTCTCGAGGCATGGGGTGATATTGAAAAACCCGATGAACTGGTATTTGAATTTGAAGACATTGAAATATTGCGCAAAATGGATGACAGCACCATCCATGCCTTGCGTGAATGCGTCCATGAACGCACACTCCATGCCGGCGAAGCGGTATTCACGGTCGGCGATAGCGGCGATGAGCTGTTTCTGATTCGGCGCGGCACGGTACGCATTCTATTACCCCTGAAAGGCGGTAAATATCATCATTTAGCGACATTTTCAGGCGGCGATTATTTTGGTGAAATGGGCTTTATTGATGGTCATCCGCGTTCTGCCAATGCCATTGCCAGTACCGATTGTGAACTGTATATACTCTCGCGAAAAAAATTCAACATTCGAGTTTATGACAATGCCGTATTGGGTGCGCGCGTTTTCGCCCGCATTGCCAGTGCTATTTCTGCCCGTCTGCGCCAGACCGACAGTGAATTATCCGCGCTGGAGGAACGCTGATAATGCACATCTGTCATAATGAGATAAAACAACGTGTACCATACGCGCCAACATATTATGCAACTATTCATTGATTTTTTTAATATAAACAACCTGATACCGCATGGCTACTGCTTATCATGGAGTCCGTTGTTATTATGGTTGCACGTCACCTCCGATGTGCTGATTACGCTGTCTTATTACTCCATTCCCCTGAGTCTGCTGTACTTTGTCCGTCAGCGTAAAGATTTACCCTACCCGTGGCTGAGTGTGATGTTCGCGCTGTTCATCGTCGCCTGCGGTACAACACATATCTTGTCAGTGGTCACAATATGGCTGCCCGTTTATTGGCTGGAAGGGGCTGTAAAAACCTTTACCGCGCTTATTTCCGTTGCCAGTGCTTTAGCAATGCTGCGGGTTATACCGCTGGCATTAAAATTACCCAGCTCCGCACAATTGCAGACTGAAATAGAACAGCGCAAACTGGCCGATCACGCCCATCAAGAAGCCTTGGAACGCTTACAAAAAATTGCAGGTCGTCTGCCGGGAATGGTTTATCAGTCTCGTTTATTTGCTGATGGCAATGCCAGTATTCTTTATTGCAGTGACGGTATCCGCGATATTTTCAGACTCAGTCCTGAACAAGTCTATGCTGACAGCAGTCTGTTATTTGCCCTTGTCCATCCCGACGATCATTATCATGTTGTTGATTCAATGCAGCAATCCGCAGACAATCTGACAACATGGCTGTGTGAATTTCGGGTGTGTTTTACAGGCGGTGTTGAACATTGGCTGCTGGTGAACGCGCTGCCGGAAAGCGAGTCGGACGGCTCAACGCTTTGGCATGGTTTTATCAGTGATATTACCGAACGCAAACTGGCGGAAACTGAACTGCGCATTGCCGCTACCGCGTTTGACTCGCAAGAAGGCATGGTCATCACCGATACCAACAGCGTGATTTTGCGGGTCAACGCCGCCTTTACTGCCATTACGGGCTATAGTGCTGACGAAGCAATCGGTCGTAAAATGAACTTACTCAAATCAAATCGCCATGATGATACTTTTTATAAAGCCATGTGGGACTGTATTATTACCACAGGCGCGTGGCAGGGTGAAATCTGGGACAGGCGCAAAAACGGGGAAATTTACCCCAAATGGCTGACCATTACTGCCGTCACGGGTGATGATGGCAAAGTCAGTCATTATGTCGGTACTCATATTGATATTACCGAGCGCAAAGCCACCGAAGAACACATTAACCGCTTGGCTTTTTATGATCCATTGACACAATTACCCAATCGCCGTCTGCTGCAAGAACGCCTTAAACAGGGCATTAAAATGAATCGGCGTTTGAACAATCAAATGGCGGTGCTGATGATGGATCTGGATAAATTTAAAACGGTCAACGACACATTAGGTCATATCGCAGGCGATGAATTGTTGCAGCAAGTCGCAGAGCGCATTCAAATGCAGTTGCGTGAAGTGGACATGGTGGCGCGGTTGGGCGGTGACGAGTTTGTTGTCTTAATGGAAAATATCGGTCACTATGAACACTCCGCCCGCGTTGCTGAAGCGATTATTTATGCCTTAAGTCAGCCGTTCACCTTATGCCAGAGTTACGATGTCGTGATTGGTACCAGCATCGGTATTGCCATACACCCCCAACACGGCGACACCTTAGAATCCCTTATGGACAATGCCGATACCGCTTTGTATCACGCCAAAGATCAGGGGCGCGGTTGTTTTTCTTATTTTTCGGAAGAATTAACGCAAAATGCACGCGAACGCATTGTTTTAGAATCCCGCTTGCGCCGTGCTATTGAACAACAGGAATTGCGCGTGTATTTTCAACCGCAAATTGACATTAACAGCGGACAGATTATCGGCGCGGAAGCTCTGGTACGCTGGCATGATCCTGTTGAAGGCTGCCTCATGCCGGGCAGCTTTATCCCACTGGCAGAAGAAACAGGCTTAATTGTTGCTATCGGAGAATGGGTATTGCGCGAAACCTGTAAAATCGGGCAGCAATGGCTGGATCAGGGCTTGCCGCCCATCACCTTGGCGGTCAATGTCTCGCCGCATCAATTTCGCCGCAGTGATATGACTACATTGGTAGCTGCTGTCATTCATGATACAGGCTTTCCTGTTGAATATCTGGAATTGGAAATCACCGAAAGCGGCTTGATGGACAATCAAAAAAACGCGGCATCCATTCTTGGCAATCTGAACAGACAAGGCGTACACCTTGCCATTGATGACTTCGGCACAGGTTATTCATCATTGGCGTATCTTAAATATTTTCCTGTCGATGTGTTAAAAATCGACAAAACCTTTATTGATGATATTCCCTTTTTACACGGTGATATGGCAATTACTGCCACCATTATTGCAATGGCACACCATTTGGGTTTTAAAGTATTGGCAGAAGGGGTAGAGACACCTCAACAACTGGATTTTTTACGCGAACACGGCTGCGACAGCTATCAAGGTTATTTGTACAGCAAAGCCATACCTGCCGATGCGTTTGCGAAAATGCTGGCTGACACGCAGATGTAACCCGACAGTTATACAGTATAGGGTCAGCATTTCGATGACAAATAACCTCCATCCATTTTAATCAACCCATACACATCACTATGACTACTCAACCTGCTACCGATGAACCAGTAACAACAGTCACTCCACACATTGACCTCAGCTCTCCCGAATGGTATTTGAATCGGGAATTAACATGGCTGGAATTCAACAAACGGGTGTTATGGGAAGCAGAAGATGAACGCACCCCGTTATTGGAACGCGTTAAATTTATTGCCATCGTCAGTGCCAATCTCGATGAGTTTTTTATGAAACGCATCGGCGGTCTGAAACAACAGGTAGGCGCGGGTATCAGTGAACTCAGCGTTGACGGACGCAGCTCACAGCAGCAAATCACCGAATGCTACGCGCTGGTGCGTGAGATTGAGGCGAAAAAAAGAACCGTTTTTTCACAAGTCATGCAGCTGCTTGAGCAACAAAACATTCGTATCGTGCCTTATAACAAGCTGTCCAAAGAACAGCAGAAAACCATGCGGGAACACTACATTGCCAATATCTTCCCGCTGGTCACGCCACAGGCGATTGATCCTGCGCATCCGTTTCCATTCATCTCCAATCTATCATTGAATTTATTGGCAGGCATTTATTCGACCGAACCCGAAGACATGACACTGGTGCGCATTAAAGTCCCCGTGAGTCCGAAAATAAAACGCTTTATTCAAATAGATCACGAAAATAATTATGTCGCCTTGGGTGACTTAATGGCGAACAATCTGGATATGCTGTTTCCTGATATGAAAGTGGCGTTTTGTGAGCTGTTTCGCGTCACCCGCAACGCCGTCACTGAAAAAGACGAAGAACAGGCGGATGATTTACTGCAAATGATTGAATCAGAACTGCGTGAACGTAAATTTGCCTCCGTGGTGCGGCTTGAAGTATCAGAACACATGGCAACACTGCAACGCGGTCGATTAATGGCGGAGCTGGGTTTGGATGAGCAGGATATATTCAGCGTGAACAGCCTGATGGCAATGTCTGATTTATTTCAACTGACCGCGATTGACCGCCCTGATTTGCTTGATCCTCCGCATCACCCCTGCGATCATCCGAAATTATTGAATGCCCCGAATATTTTTCATGCCATCAGGGATCAAGGCACGATTTTATTGCAACACCCGTATGAATCGTTCGTCACCACTGTCGAGCGGTTTGTCAAAGAAGCCAGTCGCGATCCCAATGTGCAGGCGATTAAAATGACCCTGTACCGCACCTCCGCAGGCACTAAAATCATTCAATACCTGATTGATGCCGCACTGAGCGGTAAACAGGTCGCGGTGGTGGTCGAATTAAAAGCCCGTTTTGATGAATCCGCCAATATCAAATGGGCGCATCGCATGGAAAATGCGGGCGTTCATGTCACTTACGGCGTGGTCGGCTTAAAAACCCACAGTAAAGTCGTGTATGTGGTGCGGCAGGATTATAACGGTCTGCGTCGTTATGCCCATATCGGCACAGGTAACTACCATGCAGGCACGGCGCGTATTTATACCGATTTGGGTATTTTGACCTGTGACCAGCAGATAGGCGAAGATTTAACCGAATTATTCAATTATTTAACCACGGGCTTAGTGCCGAAACGCAATTACAAAAGTCTGCTGCCCGCACCTAAAGTCTTAAAACCCAGCCTGCTCAAAAAAATTGAGCGGGAAATCAGCAAGCACAGTGAACACAATCAGGGCTTGATTCAATTTAAAATGAACGCACTGGAAGATGCCGACATTACCGAAGCCCTGTATCGCGCCTCACAAGCAGGGGTGAAAATTGATTTAATCATTCGTGATACCTGCCGCTTGCGACCCAATATTGCAGGACTGTCTGAAACCGTGCGCGTTATCAGTATCGTCGGGCGGTTTTTAGAACATTCACGGATTTTTTATTTTCAAAACGGCGGCGACGAAGAATACTTTATCGGTTCCGCCGATTGTATGAAACGTAATCTGGAAAGTCGGGTCGAAGTGGTTACGCCCGTACAGAAACCTGAATTACAAGCCGCGTTGCGACAAATACTAAACATTCAACTGGATAATCAACGCAGCGTGTGGGAAATGCAGCCGAATGGTCAATACATTCAGCGGAATCCGAAGGACGCGCAACATAAAACAGGGGTGCAGGAAACGCTGATTGAATCAGCCAATAATCGACTCAAAGCCGCCGAAAAAGGTAAAAAACTGAAAACCAAAAGCGCGAGACAAAAAGCGCAAGGCTGATTTGTTTTAGCCAGTCATGCTTGTGTAGCCTAGGCATCAAAAAAACGGTAGTGTCTTTCAGCACACGACTGCCAGTCGTTTAAAGGACTGGCAGTCGTTCATCCCCTTGTCACCAGTTTAACCCGCTACCCCGTTTTGCTTTACCCATTGATGCTGTGCAACAATTATAATTATGAAACGACCCTCATTTAATAGTATCCGCTATTGAATATAAGAGCTTTATTTCCACTTAATGTCAGGAAAAAATAATGCCGCATAAAAAATTTTTAACCAGTCAACTTAACTCATCAATAATGACCGATCTCCCTGAACAGGGCATGGAAAAAGCCGATTTTATTGATGATTTTAAACAATACTATGTGCATTTACTGGGGCGTGACGAACACACCAGTTCACCTTTTTATGCAGGCGAAGCTCTGTCAATGTCGATAAGAGACCGCCTGATGGAACGCTGGAAAGCCACTCATCACACCTACAAAGACAATAATTGCAGACGCGGTTATTACCTGTCTATGGAGTTTTTGATGGGGCGCACGTTGAGTAATGCCATGCTTAATCTGGGCGTGACCGATACCGTCAGTCAGGCGATGTACGACCTCGGCATTGAAATTGAAGAACTGATTGCCTGTGAACAGGATGCAGGTTTGGGCAATGGCGGCTTAGGACGACTTGCCGCCTGCTTTATCGACAGCTGTGCCACCTTGCAGCTGCCTGTTATCGGTTATGGCTTGCGCTACGAATACGGGATGTTCACCCAAAGTATCGTCGATGGCGAACAGGTGGAAAAACCCGACCATTGGTTACGGCACGGCAACGTCTGGGAAATTGAGCGACTGGAATATTCACATCGCATCAAATTCGGCGGCTATGTCGAAGACCATCTGGATGAAAACGGCAAACAACGCTTTTGCTGGGTAGGCTCAAATGACGTATTGGCGATGCCTTATGACACACCAGTTCCCGGTTATAAAAACGGCACAGTCAATACCCTGCGCTTATGGAAAGCCGTCGCCACCGAAGAATTCAATTTAGACGAGTTTCACGCGGGCGACTACGCCGAAGCAGTGGCATCTAAAATTGCCGCTGAAAATATTACGATGGTGCTGTATCCGAATGACAGTAGTGAAAACGGCAAAGAACTGCGCTTGCGCCAACAGTATTTTCTCGCCTCAGCCAGTTTACAAGATGTGCTGAGCCATTGGATTAGCTTACACGGCAAAGATTTTTCCCAGTTTGCCGAAAAAAACTGCTTCCAGCTCAATGATACCCATCCCAGCATCGCCATCCCCGAACTGATGCGCCTGTTGATGGATATTCATGGTCTGTCATGGAATGCAGCATGGAAAATCACCCGCAGCACAATGGCGTACACCAATCACACTTTATTGCCCGAAGCACTGGAAAAGTGGTCAGTGAGCCTGATGCAACGCTTGTTGCCGCGCATAATGGACATAATTTTCAGCATTAATGCGGGTTTTATGGCAGAAGTCGCCATGCACTGGCCGGGCGAAGGTGAACGCTTGCGCAGTATGTCGATTATCGAAGAAGGTCAGGTAAAACTGGTCAGAATGGCGCATCTGGCAATAGCGGGCAGTTTTTCCGTGAATGGCGTAGCGCAATTACACACCCAGCTGCTGCAAGAAGGTTTGTTCCACGATTTTTACCAGCTATGGCCGCATAAATTCAACAACAAAACCAACGGCGTAACCCCGCGCCGCTGGTTGGCAGGGTGCAATCCCGAACTTGCCGCCCTCATAACCGATACCATCGGCAACGGCTGGGTCACTGATTTATCACAACTGAAAAAATTGGAACCTTACGCGGATGATGCCGATTTCAGACATCGTTGGCACGCGATTAAACAGGCAGCAAAAGCGCGGCTGATTGACTATAAAAAAGAGAAGCATGAAGGCGAACTGCATCTTAATGTCGAGGCTTTATTTGATATTCAGGTCAAACGGATTCACGAATATAAACGCCAACTGCTGAACGTCCTGCACGTTATTCATCTGTATGACCGCATTAAACGCGGTGATAGCAAAAACTGGGTGTCACGCTGTGTACTCATCGGCGGCAAAGCCGCACCCGGTTATGTCATGGCGAAAAAAATCATCAAGTTAATCAATAACGTTGCCAACGTTATCAACGCAGACCCCGACGTAGGCGATAAATTAACCTTATTGTTTTTACCCGATTATCGGGTATCGGCAATGGAAAAAATATGCACAGCGGCGGATTTATCGGAACAAATTTCCACCGCAGGCAAAGAAGCCTCAGGCACAGGCAACATGAAACTGATGATGAATGGCGCGATTACCATCGGCACACTGGATGGCGCGAACATTGAAATTCGGGAAGAAGTCGGTGATGATAATTTTTTCCTGTTCGGCTTAACCGAAGAGCAAATTGCCGCGCACCGCAGTCATTATAATCCGCTGGCAATTATCAACATGGATGACGACCTGCGCCGCGTTATGCACCTGCTGGAATCTGCACATTTTAATCAGTTTGAAGCAGGTATATTTGATGATTTAATTAATTCCATTAAATCACCGCATGATCCGTGGATGACCATTGCCGATTTTCGCAGTTACGTTGATACGCAAAAACGCGTTGAAGATGCCTACCGTGATAAAGATCACTGGACACGCATGAGTATTTTAAATTGTGCCAACAGCGGTAAATTTTCTACCGACAGAACCATTAATGAATACAATAATGACATCTGGAAATTAACGCCACAACCTGTAAAGCGTAAGTAACAACTGAATACAGGCGCGGATTTTATTCGCGCCTTTTATCGGCTGCGGGACGACAAATCACATCCATCTATTTCAAAGACAATAACATGAACTACTTAACTATCGAAGCCTTTGTGCGTAATGCACCGCTGGTGCGTTTACAACGCTTGGCAGGCAACACCAGCAATATCATTCTTGCTAAACTTGAAGGCAATAATCCCGCAGGTTCAGTGAAAGATTTACCTGCGCTCAGCATGATTAAACGCGCCGAAGAACGCGGTGAAATTAAAGCGGGCGATTGTTTAATTGAAGCCACCAGCGGTAATACGGGTATTGCCTTGGCAATGGTTGCCGCCATTAAAGGTTATAAAATGACCTTAATCATGCCCGACAATATGAGCAACGAACGGATAGCCTCCATGAAAGCCTACGGCGCGGACATTATTTTGACTCCTGCATCCGGCAGTATGGAAGCCGCGATTGATTTGGCACGCAACATGGAAGCGGCGGGTAAAGGACGCATTCTGGATCAATTTGCCAACCCCGATAATCCACGCGCCCATTATGAAAGTACCGGTCCTGAAATCTGGCACGATACCGACGGGCAAGTCACGCATTTTGTCAGCGCAATGGGTACAACTGGCACGATTATGGGAACGTCGCGCTATTTGAAAGAACAAAATCCCGCCATTCAAATTATCGGCGTACAACCTGAAGGTGATGCAAAAATTCCGGGAATTCGTCGCTGGCCGCAAGAATATCTGCCGAAAATTTACGAACCCAAACGGGTGGATCGCATTATAGATATGGATCAGCACAGCGCGGAAACCACCATGCGGGCATTAGCATCTGAAGAAGGTATTTTTGCGGGGGTGTCATCAGGTGGCGCAGTAGCGGCGGCTTTGCGGTTGTCTAAAGAAGTTGAAAATGCAGTGATTACCGTGATTATCTGCGACCGTGGCGACCGCTATTTATCAACAGGTGTATTTCCGAGTTAAGTGTGTGAACTGGGATACGATTACACAACACATCACGGTGGCGACAGGACGACCGTTTACTGTGCGCGCTGCCCAGCGACTATCAGGCGGTGACATCAATGCCGCGTTTCGCTTGCAAGATGGACAGAACAGCTATTTCGTCAAAGTGAATCGTGCTGAATTGACAGCAATGTTCGCCGCAGAATTTACAGGATTGCAGGACTTGGCAGGCACTAAAACCCTGCGTGTGCCTAGCCCTGTGGTGTATGGAGCAACTGAAACGCATTGTTTTTTGGTACTGGAATACCTTGATCTGGGGCGTTCCAGTGCAATTTCCGAGCGGTTATTAGGGCAGCAACTTGCCAGTTTGCATCAACAAGTCCAGCCGTATTTCGGTTGGCATCGAGACAATACAATTGGCAGCACCTTACAACCCAATCCACAAAGTAACGACTGGCTGAATTTTTGGCGTGAGCAGCGGTTAGGATTTCAATTACAACTCGCAGCAAAAAATGGTTATGGTGGTCGCTTGCAAAATAAGGGGGAGCGGCTTTGTAGCAAATTGAGCGCATTTTTTACTGGCTACTCACCCTCGCCGTCATTACTGCACGGCGATTTATGGTCAGGTAACACAGCGACAGACAAGGACGGTACACCTGTCATTTTTGATCCCGCCTGCTACTACGGTGACCGAGAAGCAGACCTCGCCATGACCGAACTGTTTGGCGGCTTTAGTCGGGATTTTTATGCCGCCTATCAAGATGTCTGGGCATTAAATGAAGGCTACCAAGTGAGAAAATCGCTTTACAACCTATACCATATTTTGAATCACCTTAATTTATTTGGCGGTAATTATTTACGGCAAGCTGAAAACAGCATAACTGCATTATTATCCGAAACAGGCATTACCAGCTCGTAATCGCTTTAACGAGTCAACAAACAACACAATGTATACGCAATTATAACGTTCTGATTTTATATTTTCACCCATCACACACCAGCACAGCACTTGGCTCATTGAGTATTGGGCATTGACAGGTATCCCCTTTCTCCTTTACAGTTACGCCCGAAAAACAAGTATTGTTTTCTTTTGTAAAAACAGCAGTAATTTGTGGCAAAATCTCAAAACATTGCCCTAGCAAGAACATCGGCGTTGATAATGCTAACGTAGCGTTTATAATGCCAACACTTCTTTTCTTAGAAGAAGCATTGAGAGTTAGCAGTGCTATATGAACGTGGAGTAAATATCAGTCTGAAATGGACAACCAATTTCAGCAGTTTGCGTTAAAGCGTTTCGAGTCCCTTAGAACATCTTTCTATTACGACTCATAACTATGTAATTAAAAACAACTAAATATAATATAACCCTTCGGAGCATTTATCATGGCAAGACCGTTAATACAAATGGCATTAGACTCATTAGATTTCGATGCAACAGTAAACCTTGCTACTTTAGTAGCACCACACGTTGATATTTTCGAGATCGGAACTCCATGTATCAAACACAACGGCATCAACTTAGTTAAAGAATTAAGAGCAAGATTCCCTAATCACTTGTTATTAGTTGACTTAAAAACTATGGATGCTGGTGAATACGAAGCAACTCCTTTCTACGCAGCAGGTGCTGATATTTGTACAGTTTTAGGCGTATCCGGCCTTGCAACTTGTCAAGGTGTTATTAAAGCTGCAAACGCACACGGTGCAGAAGCTCAAATCGACTTAATCAACGTTGAAGACAAAGTCGCTTGCGCTCGTGCAACTGTTGAAGCCGGCGCTCAAATCATGGGTATTCACACAGGCTTAGACGCTCAAGCAGCAGGTCATACACCTTTCGCTGACTTAAACGCAATTGCTGAATTAGGCTTACCAGTCCGCATTTCAGTTGCTGGCGGCATCAAAGCATCTACCGTTCAAGACGTAGTAAGAGCTGGCGCGAACATCATCGTTGTTGGCGCAGCAATTTACGGCGCACCTTGCCCTGCTACAGCAGCGCAAGAAATCCGCGAATTGGTTGACGCTGTATAATTCATAGAGGCAACAACTTATGCATCAGCAACTTATATTAGATAAAATCACAGGTATTTTAACGGCTACAGACGATTCTTATGATGAAAAGCTAGTTGAAATGCTTGATAAAGCCAAGCGCATTTTTATCGCAGGTGCTGGGCGTTCCAAGTTAGTTGGTAACTTTTTTGCTATGCGCTTGGTACACGGCGGTTACGATGTCAGCGTAGTTGGCGAAATTGTAACTCCGAGTATTAAAGCAGGTGACTTGTTAATCATTATCTCAGGTTCTGGAGAAACTGAGCAATTGATAGCATTCACCAAAAATGCCAAAAAAGTCGGTGCCAACATCGTGTTGATTTCTGCGAAAGCCAGTTCAACTATCGGCGATATGGCTGATGGTGTATTCCAGATTGGAAAAGAAGAACTGTATGGCAAGGTAGTGGGAATGCCAATGGGAACAGTGTTTGAATTATCAACACTGTGCTTTTTGGAAGCCGTAATCTCACACATCATCTGGGAAAAAGGAATTCCTGAAGAAATCATGAGAGAAAGACACGCTAACTTAGAGTAATTCGTTAGGAGCGAGTGGTGATAGCCACTCGTTCTCTAGCTCTGTTTAAGTTAAAAAATATAAAAGAACAACAACGTAACCACATCGAAACATTTGATGAGAGTTACTCACTAGAATTCACTAACAAGTAGGAGAACAATATGACTTCGCGCCGAGAACTAGCGAACGCCATACGCGCTTTGAGCATGGATGCCGTACAAAAAGCCAACTCTGGACATCCAGGGGCACCTATGGGCATGGCGGATATCGCCGAAGTCCTGTGGAACGACTACATGAGTCACAATCCGACCAACCCAAACTGGTCAAATCGTGATCGTTTCGTTCTGTCTAACGGTCATGGCTCAATGCTGATTTATTCATTACTGCATTTGACCGGCTATGATTTACCGATGAGTGAATTGGCTACTTTCCGTCAGCTGCATTCAAAATGCCCAGGTCACCCTGAATACGGTTATGCGCCAGGTGTTGAAACAACAACCGGCCCATTAGGACAAGGTATTACCAATGGCGTTGGTTTTGCAATGTCAGAAAAGTTACTTGCTCACCAATTCAACCGTCCAGATCATAACATCATTGATCACCACACTTATGTGTTCCTAGGTGACGGCTGCTTGATGGAAGGTGTTTCTCACGAAGCGTGTGCGTTAGCAGGTACTTGGGGCTTAGGCAAATTAATCGCATTCTGGGATGACAACGGTATTTCCATCGACGGTCATATCGAAGGCTGGTACACAGATGACACCGTAAAACGCTTTGAAGCTTATGGCTGGCACGTTTTATCTGTTGATGGGCATAACCCGGAAGAAATCTCTAAAGCCATTAACTTGGCAAAAGACATGACCAGTGCGCCAACACTAATTTGTTGCAAAACAACCATCGGTTTTGGTTCACCAAATAAAGCTGGTACACACGAATGTCACGGTGCGGCATTAGGTCAAGCTGAAATCAATCTAACTAAAGCAGCTTTAGGCTGGGATCATGAAGCCTTCATCATTCCAGAAAACGTTTATGCTGGTTGGGATGCAAAAGCCAAAGGTGCTAAAGCTGAATCCGATTGGAATGCTAAATTTGCCGCTTATAAAGCAGCATATCCTGAATTAGCGGCTGAATACGAACGCCGTATGGCAAATGAATTGCCAGCTAACTGGAAAGAAGCAACCGATGCTTTAGTTGCTGACTTTAATGCTAAAGCTGAAAATCTGGCTTCTCGTCAGGCATCACAAAAAGTAATTGCAGGTCTTGCACCTTTATTACCTGAATTCTTAGGCGGTTCTGCCGACTTGACCGGCTCTAACTTAACCAGTTGCGCCAGCTTTACTCATGTACACGCTAAAGAACCGGGCAATTACATCTCTTACGGTGTGCGTGAATTCGGTATGTTCGGCATCATGAACGGCATGGCATTACACAGTGGATTAATCCCCTTCGGCGGCACATTCCATATGTTCTCTGACTATGCGAAAAGTGCATTGCGTATGGCAGCATTGATGAAAATCCGCACCATCGCTGTATTGACTCATGATTCTATTGGTCAAGGCGAAGACGGCCCAACACATCAACCGATTGAAAACACTTCAGCAATGCGCTTCATCCCTAATATGGATGTTTGGAGACCAGCGGATTCAACTGAAACTGCGGTTGCCTGGGTCATGGCAGTAGAGCGTTTAACAGGTCCAACCAGCTTGGTATTAAGTCGTCAGGCCTTACCTTTCATAGCGCGTAATGATGATCAAATTGCTGCTATTCGCAAAGGTGCTTACGTCATTTCTGAAGCCAACGGCACTGCGCAAATCATCTTGATTGCCACAGGTTCAGAAGTTGATTTAGCGTTAAAATCACAAGCTGCTTTGGCAGAAAAAGGTATTCAAGCTCGCGTTGTTTCTATGCCATCAACCAATGTCTTCGATCGTCAAGATAAAGCATACAAAGACAGCGTATTAACACCCGGTGTAAAACGTGTTGCTATTGAAGCAGGCGTAACTGACTACTGGCGTAAATATGTTGGCTTAGAAGGCGGCGTTGTGGGTATTGACACTTTCGGAGAGTCAGCTCCTGCTGGCGCGCTGATGAAACACTTCGGTTTCACTGTTGAAAATGTTGTCAGTAACGTAGAAGCTGTACTTTAATTTTTAAGATAACCTTGGAACGGGACACCTCTCACACATGATGCCATACGATTAGTTGGCATATTGTCGGAGGTGTCACGAACCACTTCTTCCGACTCATAGGTGATCGTGTGAACAAGAATAATTTAACGAAAGGTCTATTTACAGCGTTGCTGCTAGTCAGCAGCGTGGTAAGTGCAGACGAAAAATATCCAGCAGCAGACTTCCAGCCTTCAATTGTTTATCAAAGCGATGAAGCTAAAAATGGCTCATCAACTAAAGCAGCCGTCAAACCAGCAGCACCCGTTGCTGCCGAAGTAAAAACTGAAGTCGATTCAAAATATCCAGCGGCAGACTTCCAGCCTAAAGTTGTTTATAGCGATGACAGCTACAAACACAATAAAGCAGTACCTGTAAGCGCATCTAAAAATGTAAGTGCATCTTCAACTAAAGAAGAAGCATCATCTGAAAGCGTTACCGCTACTGAAACCAAAAAAGAAGATTCCAGTGTAACTTACTTACTAGGCTTAGTTGGTTTGGCAGCGGTTGGTTTTTTCTTATTCAGACAACAAGCAACGCCTGCTACTCCCAAAGCTAAAAAAGCCAGTATTGCCCCTGCAAGCACTAAAACTGCTGCCACAACAGGTGTTGGTAAATACATCAACAAAGTATCTGGCACAGGTGTTTCTCGCTATGTAGACAAACAAGTTAAGACTGCAAAATCTGCAACCAGTGTTGCTAGATATGTTGCACAGCAAACATTAGCTGATAAAGCAAGAGCGGCAGAAGAAGCAGAAAAGAAAGCTACAGGTGTTGAAAAATATATGCGCAATCGGGGATAAGCAATGAGCCAGAATCCATTGAACAGTTCATTTTTATCTGCTGTTGTAGCGTTTTTTTCGTTTGGAACTGAAGCAGCATCTCAAACAACTGAAAATATGTATCGTGTTTGTGCGGGCGACCCCGACGGACTTAGCGGCGTAGAGAAATATCTGCAAAGCCAAGAAGCGTTGTTAGCAAGACAAAAGGCTGAGCAATTGGAACAACTGGCAGCCCAAGCCTCAGCTAGCAGTGTTACAAAATACTTAGCAGGACAAGCACCGCTGACCAGTGTGGATCGCTATGCTCTCAGACAAGCACTTGCTGAAAAACAAACACACAAAAGTCACCTTGCAACAAGTGGAAAAACAGGTGTTGATAAGTATCTGAATGGTATGAAATCAGCACCTGCATTAAGCGGTGTAGAAAAATACTTAAAACATCAGGAAAGTCTGCCGCAGCCCAGCAAAGTTGCTAAATATATGGCAAAACAAGCTGCTTTAGCTGTATTACACGCTAAATCCGCACCTGTAGCAGCAAAACCTACAGGTGTTGCTAAATATTTGCAGCATCAAGAAAGCCTGCCACAACCTAGCAGAGTAGCTAAATATCTGGCAAGACAGGCTTTGTTAGATGCCCAGCAAGCAAAACCAGCACCAATAAAACGTGGCGAGACAGGTGTTGATAAATATGTCAAACATCAAGACGAATTACCGCAACCTAGCAGAGTAGCAAAATACTTAAACAGACAGGCATTAGCTGAGCAACAAAAAGCCGATGCCGAGACCAGCGTTGAAAGATATATGCGTCATCAAGGTTAATTGATGCCATTAACGCTTTGCAGGTTTATGAGTTGCATCCTACAGATACTGTCGATGCAACTCTATAGATTTTTTAAATACATATAAAGGTACTATTCATGGCAAAAAACTTACTTGAACAACTGAAAGCAATGACAGTTGTGGTTGCTGATACAGGTGATATTGAAGCGATTGAAAAATTCACACCGCGTGATGCAACAACCAACCCATCGCTGATTACAGCGGCGGCGCAAATGCCACAATACCAAGGCATCGTTGACGATACCCTAAAAGGTGCCAGAGCATCTTTAGGTGCAGATGCGTCAGCAGATGATGTTGCTTCTCTTGCTTTTGAACGCCTTGCTGTTTCTTTTGGACACAAAATACTGGCAGTTATTCCAGGTAGAGTATCTACTGAAGTAGATGCACGGCTTTCATTTGATACCGATGCGACTATTGCTATGGGTCGCGAGCTAATTAAAATGTACGAAGCCGAAGGTGTATCTCGTGAACGCGTATTAATTAAAATTGCCGCAACTTGGGAAGGTATTCAGGCTGCTGCGGTTTTAGAAAAAGAAGGCATTCACTGCAACCTGACTTTATTGTTCGGTTTACATCAGGCGATTGCTTGCGCTGAAAACGGTATTACACTGATTTCTCCTTTCGTTGGTCGTATTCTTGACTGGTACAAAAAAGACACCGGTCGTGACTCTTACGAACCCGCTGAAGATCCAGGTGTAGTCTCAGTCACTGAAATTTATAACTACTACAAAAAATTCGGTTATAAAACTGAAGTTATGGGCGCGAGCTTCCGTAATATCGGTGAAATTACTGAATTGGCAGGCAGTGACTTATTAACTATCGCTCCTTCTTTATTGGCTGAATTACAAGCCACAGAAGGCGAGTTACCGCGCAAATTAGACCCAGAAGCGGCTGCTTCTATGGATATTGAAAAATTAACCATGGATAAAGCAACATTTGACAGTATGCACACGGCAAACCGTATGGCGACTGATAAATTAGCCGAAGGTATTGACGGTTTCGCTAAAGCATTAGAAGCACTTGAAAAATTGCTTGCTGAACGTTTAGCCGTTTTGGAAGCTTAAAAAATACAGAGCCTCCACGGTGTAGATGCTACGGCATCTGCAATCTGGAGGCTTTTTTGCTTTTGTAATAAACAGAATCAGGATTCATCTCCATGTCACAAAAAATTTCCGATGTCGTTAAAGCTGGTGTTGTTACTGGTGAAGACGTACAAAAAGTCTTTGCTATTTGCAAAGCCAACCAATTTGCTCTTCCTGCGGTAAATGTTATCAATACAGATTCAATCAATGCTGTATTAGAAGCGGCGGCAAAAGTTAAATCTCCAGTGGTCATTCAGTTCTCTAATGGCGGTGCCGCATTTTTCTCAGGTAAAGGCGTTAAATTAGAAGGTCAACAACCTGCTATTTTAGGTGCTATTTCTGGCGCACAACACGTTCATTTAATGGCAGAGGCCTATGGCGTACCTGTTATTCTGCATACTGACCACGCGGCAAAAAAATTATTGCCTTGGATTGATGGTCTGTTAGATGCAGGTGAAAAACACTTCGCGGCAACAGGCAAACCATTGTTCAGCTCGCACATGCTGGATTTATCAGAAGAAAGCCTGAAAGAAAACATCGAAATCTGCGCACAGTATTTAACGCGTATGTCTAAAATGGGCATGACGCTGGAAATCGAATTAGGCTGTACAGGCGGTGAAGAAGACGGCGTGGACAACAGCGGCATGGATCATTCAGCTCTGTATACCCAACCTGAAGATGTGGCTTATGCTTATGAAGAATTAAGCAAAATCAGCAAGCAATTCACTATCGCAGCTTCTTTCGGTAACGTACACGGTGTATATTCACCGGGTAATGTTAAATTGACTCCTACCATTTTGGCGGACTCACAAAAATTTGTTTCTGAAAAATTTGGTGTGCCGCACAACACGTTAGACTTTGTATTCCACGGTGGTTCAGGTTCTACACCCGAAGAAATCAAAGAGTCAATCAGCTATGGCGTTGTGAAAATGAACATTGATACCGATACCCAATGGGCGACTTGGGAAGGTATTATGAATTTTTACAAGAAAAATGAAGGCTATTTGCAAGGTCAAATCGGTAATCCGGATGGTGCGGATAAACCAAACAAAAAATACTATGATCCGCGCGTTTGGCAACGTGAAGGCGAAGTCGGCATGGTAAAACGTTTGGAACAAGCTTTCCAAGAATTAAATGCTGTTAATTCTTTATAAGCTTACTCTGTTGTTCTGAATAACCTATAAAAAGCCGATGTTTTTGCATCGGTTTTTTTTTGTTTGAAAAAGTCTTCATGTCTTTAAGAAAATGCTATGCAACTGCTTAATTTGAAATGGATAAACCTGTTCTCAATTTAAATATCAACATTTAATCAATAATAAGGAATTACTATGGAACGTCGTGATTTTATTCGCTTAACGGTAGCAAGTGCAGGCGCAAGCTTCATCGCGCCCAGCTTCACATTTGCCGCCAATGAACAACAAGTGGCTCAAACCAGCGATATTTATTATACAAAAGAATCAGCAGGTCGCTGGGAAGGCAAAGTAGCTACCCATCTACCCTCTATTGAAGTAACAAAAACAGAGGGCAATGCGACCATAAAAATCACGACTGCTCATGAAATGAAAGGTTACGAACATTACATAGTCAAGCATGTGCTGTTGGATAAAAACCATAAGTTTCTCGATGAACATATGTTTGATCCAACTAAAGAAAGTGTGCCTGTTTCAACCTTTACACTTAAAAATTACAGTGGCACTGTATACGCATTAAGTATGTGTAATAAGCATGATCTTTGGTTAAGCAGCGCAGAAGTCTAGTTGTTAATACGAAGATAACAAGGATGTTTTCGTTAAATGATACCGTCATCTAACGCATAAAACAGCTCAAAACCAGCAACATTCAACACTAAGTGCTAGATAACGACATAAAAAACTACCTGTTATCCTACTAAAATACTAAACTAATACCGTTGCACCGATTTTTACTTCATATTTGTAAAAATTTTTAAAACTAAACTGGATATAAATCATTAACCCCCTATTTATCTTATTGATTTCAAAGGTCGGTGCACTCGGTTTCGGCGCGTTAATTGCTGATTAACGCACGGCAATGCGGCAGATAATAACTATAACAACGAAGGAGTAAATCAATGAGAGATATTTTCCAGAGAATTATTAATAATATGATGGGGCAGTATGTGACGGTACTGTTGGTGTTGGGTGCGGTTAGCACGGTGACCTACCTTATTCTTATTACTGATATTAGAGATCAGGAAGGTAATGCACGACTCGTTAAAATGAGTACCGAACAGGGCTTGATGATTTCTGATATAAACCTTGCACTAACCCAAAAAACTTACCTTACCAACACTGCGGAGCTGCATAGACTCAATGCGCGAATTCTATCTATGCAGCTGCAATTAACGCAAGACCATGAAGCCTTAAAATCAGGCTACCGTTTCGTTAAAGAAAAAGAACGCTTAATTCAAGTGCGCGGTCAGTTGTCTCCAGAGTTAAGAGCGTTGTATTTTGATGGCTCGAAGTCCATTGATCACTTAATGCACACCTATCTGTCGATTGTTCGTGAGTTGCAGCGAATGCCTGCTGATACGCTAAAATTGGATAATGCAGAACTTAACAAACTCCTGTTCACTATATCTCCTTCGTTATTAGAATTGATAGACAGAGCCAGTTTATTACAACAACGGCAAAGTGAGTTTATGCTGGGTAATACTGTCAACAAGCAAAACTTGATTTTCACTATCTCGATAGGCACGTTATTTCTGGTAGGCGGCTTATTGCTACAGCCGATGGTAGCGCGACTAAAAGACAGTGCGTTAAAAATGAAGCAGGAAAAAGCCTTTGCTGATAACGTTATTAACACCACACAAGCGTTGATTATCGGTGTCGATCAACAAGGTAAAGTCGTTCTTTTTAACCATTATGCAGAAGAAAATAGCGGCTGGTCGGAAGATGAAGTGAGAGGGAGAAACTTTTTCGAGCAGTTTATTCCTGAAAAAGATCAAACAGGGATGCTCAACTTATTTACCGACATGATGTCAGGGGCTGTTGAATATGCCGATGATATTGAAACGCAAATGCTGGTCAGCACTAACGACTTACTCAATATTATCTGGAGTCCGACGGTTATTAAGGAAGGAAAATCGGCAACACCGGTTATGTTTTTAGCCACAGGTCTGGATATTACCGAACGCAAAGAAGCCGAACAAAAAGTAACCAAAGCCAACGCTGAATTAGCCCAATTAACCAGCCGTCTACAAGGCGAGGTCAACTTGGCGGCTACCTTGCAACGCTCTATTCTGCCACCGCCACGCATTGATTTACCGGGTATGCAAGGTAAAGCGACCCTGCTCACCTCCAGTGAGGTAGGCGGTGATTATTACGATTATTATAAAGTCGCAGGACATCACAGTGTATTGCTGATTGGTGATGTCAGTGGACATGGTGTGGCAGCAGGTACAATGGTAGGCGCGGCAAAAGCGGGTGTTTATCCGCTGATTCATGAAGGTATCACCTCCCCTATCGAAATTCTTAACTCACTCAATGAAACCATGCGGGCAACCGCACAGCAATCGTTATTAATGACCATGGCGTGTTTAAGTCTGGATGCGCGTAACGGTAAACTGGTTTTTGCCAATGCGGGTCATGTACTGCCCTATTTACTGCGTCGCAAAGCCGAACACTGGGAAATGCTGGAAGCCTCTGGTTTACCGCTAGGTAAAAGTATTGACTCTGATTACTCGGCAACTGCTATTGAATTAATGCTTGAAGTGGGTGACCGCTTATTTTTATACACCGATGGTCTGGCAGAAGAAGAATCACCTACAGGTGAAGCATTTGGTTATGACAGACTGGAAGCACTGCTGAATGCCAACGTAGATGCCGACCCTGAAACATTGCACGACATCATCATGGATGCCCTGCGTGTCCATTGCCGTGGCACAGCGTATACCGATGACGTAACTATCGTTGTTGTGACCCACAGTGACCGCGTTATTCAAGCCGCCGCCACTAACGAAGTCAGCGATATTATCCGTATTTCCGAAAACTTTTATCGCCAAGGCGACCACCCTATTCCGCGTATTTCCAAAGAATATGTCGTGTTTTTGGCAGAACACAGTTATGCCGATTTACTGACCCGTTTCAGTCAGGACGGTATTTGCCGCATTTTACCCAGACACAATGATTTCTGTAAAAAACTGGGCTGGGAACATTTGCTCAATCAGCATCACGAAACACCGAATGATGACCTGTATGTACTGATTCCGGAAATGCCTGAATATCGTCAGTTTCACCTAACACATACTGAAGACAAAATGTTCATTATGGAAGAAATACAATCATGGTTAAGCGATCATAAACACTTACCCAACGATCATATCGAAGCCTTAATGATTATTCTCGATGAAATGACGGAAAACAGCTTATATGCCGCACCACGCGATGGTAAAGGTGTGGCTTACTATGTGAAAGGCGAATCGCGCGCATTGTCCGAACACGAAGAAGTGCGCATTGATATTGCCGTGACAAACGATATGCTGGGCTTGATGATTACCGATAACTGGGGAACACTCATGCCCAGCGTATTCCTGAAAAACATTTCACACGCAATGGAAGAAGGGGTTGAAGCAGGCATCGGCGGTGCGGGTTTATACATGATGTGGCGTTTATCGGACTACTTACAAATTCGCGTCCATCCCCAAAAACGCACCCAAGTGACTACGCTATGGAATATCAACGGCGTTATTGATATGAACGTCGATTCAGGTATTCAATTTCTTTATCACAGCGAGTATGAAGCCGCTTATCAGAACAGAGCATAATTATGACAACTACTTTTACTATTCAGCCGATTACTGGAAAAGACTACCACTACGACTTCATCGGCTCAATTGATGCCACCTGTGCCGAACAACTGGAATCGTTATCCACCGTACCACCCGAATCTCATGTCTTACTCGACTTCAGCCAAGTTGAGCGCGTCAACTCGATGGGCTTATCCTTATTGCTAAAATTATTTGAACAATGGGAAGGCAAAAGCATCCGCGTTGAAGTGCAGCATCTCAATCGCATGGTTAATATGTTGTTCAAAATCACAGGCTTGGGGCGTTTTGTACTCACCGAAGGACAAACGGGCGACGCAGTATCAGGCACATCAGCCGTTAATCCTGAACCCCCGCGCCACAGCGAACATGATGCACTCATACACACTAAAACCACCACCAGCGATAAACTGAATTTTGTTGCCAGTCTGCAATCAGGGCAACAACTGACCGGCTGGTATTTATTAAATACCTACCTGCAACGCCGCTTGACCCGTGCGATACATTTTGACCAGTCAGTTGAGACCCCTGACCCCAGCAGCACCGACTTGTTATTTGCCAAACCGTTTGAAGCCTGTTTGATGATTAGAAAACACGGCTTTATCCCCGTGATGCGTCCTATCGCCGAAGTGGACGAAGTGGTTATCCTCACCCGCGCCGATGATGATCGCGAGTTAAAAGATTACGCAGGCGTAACCGTCGGCACAGCAACCGAAGGCAGTTTTGTCTATCTGCTCGGACGGTTTTTATGTGATGAAAACGGTCTGGATTCCTCTAAACTGACTTTTGAATTTTCGGGTAATGAAATCAAAGCTCTGCAATCGCTGATACGCAAAAAATGCGATGTATTGTTTATGCTGAAAAAAACCTACGAAGGTCTATCCTCATTCAGCCGTAGCAATGTGCGCAAACTGGATGAAAGCGTCACTGATTTTGCCTGTCACCTGTTTTGTGTCGCCCCGCATTTAAAAGCCGAAAGTCAGGCATTTATTGATGTCTTAATGGCAATGGAAAATGACGAACAAGGCAAAGAAATTCTGAAAGACATTCAAATTCAAGGCTGGACTAAACCAGAAGAAGGCGAATTAAAAATGTTACAAATGGTTTATGACAAATACGTCAGCTAACTGATGTTTTATAGGAGTACAAACCTAGGTTTGTACTCCTAACCTAAGCCACCGCACAGTTTTTTCTTTCCAATCAATTTTCCGCTTTTCCCGCACAAATCAGCGCGTAGGATGTGCCGACGATAGGAGGCGCATCAATCCAAACAAACGATTGCCATGTGAATGATGCGCCTCGTGCCTCGGCACATCCTACATTTGGCGCATCTTACGGGTTATTGGATTTAATGAACCAACAAGGATATTTACTATGAAAAAGCGGTTCCTGTTCTTTGTGTTGCTTTTATCAGTTTTTTTGTTGACGGCTTGTTCTCCAAGAACAGAGGAACAACAAATTGCAGCTATAAATCGGAGTATTGCGCCTGATGGGCATTTGACTAAAAGCCATTTGTACATTCATTGGCCTGCCGAGTATACAAAGCCTTATGCCAGAGATCCAGGTGGCAAGGAGATTGTTCCTGCTGTTACGCTGAAAATCCCAATAGAGTATTTGGGACAGCATCTTATTTCATTTGAAAATGCGGCAAAAATTGAACGTCACGATGCAGGAAAGGCTGAGCCTAAGGAGTCTTCGGCAATCGATTATTATTCGAGAATTAAGCAAGCGTTATTAATACAAGAACATCAAATTACCAGGGTTTATTTGGCATTGATGCCAGAGGCAAAGCCCTATATTCCTGAATTACCGTATAAATCAGATTCACCTGAGGTCGCCGACCGTAAATTTAATCAATTCGTTAGTGCTTATGCTGTGATTATTCACAGGAATGATTATTTCGGCTTTGCTCTTGACGAAAAGACAACAGAAAACGCAGAAAAACCCCCACGTTTGAGTTGCTCATTCAGTAGTTGTAATGTTGATTTTGGCGTGAAAGAACGAGATGTCGAGATTGGTGGAGTAGGTGAAGCATTGGATAGTTTTTACAAAGACAATGTCCCAGCATCTTCTCAAAAACCTTCTAAACCGTTGTCCCAATCTTTACCCAATCAGAGACAGACTGGCTTACCCAAATGGCACGAGAAAGTTGACCCTGCTCAAGCCTTACTCAATAGCTTTGTCTTACCCGAGGACAGCCCAGAAGTTAAGACGTTGTTTGCTAATCCGTAGCAGCGTAGGTTGAGTTGCCGTCTTTTTGGCAACCCAACACAATCACGCACAATTATGATTGCAAACGTTATTTGTTCATCGTGTTTGTTGAGTTGCAAAAAACCGCAACCCAACCTACCCGCTATAAATCCCACCATTTTGCACCACAACAAAAAATCATCCACCCTGCGGCTTTTTCTTTCTCGCCAATTTCTTCGCGGCTTTTTCCGCACGAATAACTTCTAATTCCACCAATTCTTGTTCCATCATCTCAGGCGTTTCCAGTGTGATTCTGCCTAGCGTTCCCGCGCGGTATTCCGCTAATAAAATTTTCGCCGCTTTGTCCATTTCCACGCGCCCACCTGAACGCAGACAGCCGCGTTGGGTGCCGATGATTTTGACCAGTTCTTCTTCCTTTTCGGGCAAGGTGTCTAATTGAAAACGCGCTTTGAGTAAATCGGGGTAATGGCGCAACAAAAAATCGGCGGCAAAATAGGCGATGTCGTCATGATCTATCGCGGTGTCGCGAATCGCGCCTGTGGTCGCTAGGCGATAACCGCTGTTACGGTTTTCGATATTGCCCCACAATAAACCCGGCATATCGAACAAAATAATGCCGTTACCCAAATCAATGCGCTGCTGCATTTTGGTAATCGCAGGTTCATTGCCTGTTTTGGCAATCATGCGCCCTGCAACAATATTGATTAACGTCGATTTACCGACATTGGGAATGCCCATAATCAACGCGGTAATCTGTTTGCCGCTTTCTACTTTTTCAGGCAGCATTTTGTGGCATAAATCAGACAGTTGGCGGATTTTTTCGGGGGTTTTACTGGTGACAGCCAAGGTTTTCACGCCTTGTTCCTGCTCAAAATAAGTTTGCCAGATGTGCGTCATGTCAGGGTCGGCTAAATCGCTTTTGCTGAGCACTTTAATGTAAGGTTTGTCGCCGCGTAAGCGGGTAATCATCGGGTTTTGACTACTGAACGGAATACGCGCATCAAGGACTTCGATAATTAAATCGACCTGAGGCAAAATTTCTTTTACCTCTTTGCTCGCCTTGTGCATGTGACCGGGATACCACTGAATAAGCATAATATTTTTGAATAGATATGCGTAAAATACGCTGTAAAACTAACAAGATAACAGAAAATCATGAAACCCATCACGCTAACAAGCAGTTTTTACGCCTATCTGTCACGATTACGCTGGATTAAACGCTGGGGACTCAAGCGCAATGCGCACGAAGAAAATGTTATGGAACACAGTTGGGAGGTGTCCGTGATTGCTCACACGCTGGCATTAATCAAAAATCGTTATTACGACGGCACGGTTGATGCCAACGCAGTGGCAACAGCGGCGTTGTATCACGACATTACCGAAGTCATCACGGGCGATTTACCGACACCGATTAAATACCATTCTGCCGAAATAAACGCCGCCTATAAACAAATAGAACAACGCGCCGAAGTTGAATTACTGGCGTTATTGCCCGAAAAATTACAAGCCGATTTTCGCGCCCTGATTCAGCATGAGCAAATCCCCGCCGCCCACGCCGAGCTGATAAAAGCCGCCGATAAAATCTCCGCGTATTTAAAATGTCAGGCGGAATTAAAAGCAGGCAATCGTGAATTTGAAACCGCCGCCGAGCAGTTGGCGTTAAAAATCGCCGAATCGGAACAACCCGAAGTGATTTTTTTCATGCAGGTGTTTGTACCGAGTTGTAAATTGACACTGGATGGCTTGATGAAAACCTATTGAGATGGCAGCTTCAATTCCACCGATGATGTAATGCGTTTATTACCTCCATTTACTCGCTTATACAGAATTACACGCTTTTTTAATACAAGAGACGCTAACACACCGTATAATACACGGTTATTTTACTGACTTGCTTAGGTGTGGTTTATGCAAATTATTCAAGAAGCACTCACGTTTGACGACGTGTTATTAGTGCCAGCACACTCAACCGTGCTGCCGCGTGATGTAGAGATGAAGACGCAATTGACGCGTACTATCTCGCTTAATATTCCGTTGGTGGCAGCGGCAATGGACACCGTTACCGAAGCACGTCTGGCAATTGCGATGGCGCAAGAAGGCGGCATTGGTATTATTCACAAGAATATGACCATTGAGCAACAAGCGCGTGAAGTCCGTCATGTTAAAAAATATGAAAGCGGCGTGATTAAAGACCCGATTACCGTATCACCTGATGCCAGTGTCCGTGAGGTGATGCAATTAACCCGTTCTAAAAATATTTCGGGTGTGCCTGTGGTCAATGGTGATGAATTGGTCGGTATTATCACCAGCCGTGATTTGCGTTTTGAAACCCGTCTTGATGAATCTGTTTCCAAGGTGATGACACCAAAAGAACGTCTGGTTACTATCAACGAAAATGCAGACCCCAAAGAAGCTATCGCGCTGCTGCATAAACACCGCATTGAAAAAATATTGGTCGTTGATGATGCTTTCAATTTACGCGGCATGATTACCGTGAAAGATATTCAAAAAGCCAAAGATTATCCGTTGGCGTGTAAAGATGAGCAAGAACGTTTGCGCGTCGGTGCGGCGGTCGGCACAGGCGCAGGTACAGAAGAGCGCGTTGCGGCGTTGGTTGAGGCAGGCGTGGATGTCATTATTGTTGATACCGCACACGGGCATTCGCAAGGCGTGCTGGATAAAGTGCGCTGGGTAAAAGATAATTATCCGCAAGTGCAAGTTATCGGCGGCAATATCGCCACCGCTGAAGCGGCATTAGCCTTGGTTGAAGCAGGCGCAGACGGTGTAAAAGTCGGTATCGGGCCGGGATCAATTTGTACCACGCGCATCGTTGCAGGTGTCGGTGTGCCGCAAATTACTGCCGTCAGTAACGTAGCAGACGCACTGAAAGGCACGGGCGTACCGTTGATTGCCGATGGTGGTATTCGTTATTCGGGCGATGTGGCTAAAGCTCTGGCGGCGGGTGCGTATTCGGTGATGTTGGGCGGCTTGTTTGCAGGTACGGAAGAAGCACCGGGTGAAGTGGAATTGTTTCAAGGTCGTTCGTATAAATCCTATCGCGGCATGGGTTCATTAGGCGCAATGTCACAACAGCAAGGCTCCAGCGATCGTTATTTCCAAGAAACCGACACGGTAGAAAAATTAGTCCCCGAAGGCATTGAAGGGCGCGTACCGTATAAAGGCAGTTTATTGGCAGTCGTGCATCAATTATTAGGCGGCATACGCGCCAGTATGGGCTATACAGGTTGTCAAACTATCGCTATCTGGCATGAAAAAGCGCAGTTTGTGCGTGTGACCAGTGCGGGTATGCGGGAAAGTCACGTTCATGATGTGACCATTACCAAAGAAGCTCCGAACTACCGTTCAGATTAAAATTTGTTGTCCACGAAAAACACAAAAGGCACGAAAATTTGTTTTTTGTGCCTTTTGCGGACGTAAATTGTTTGCAAAAATCGACAGACACCAGTCGCTAAAACCTACGAGGTCTTAAAGACCTCGTAGGTTTATTCAGTCAGTCGAACTTATCTATTTACGCTGCGTAATTAGCCGCTGCAAAATCCCAGTTAGCCAATACCCAGAACGCTTCCAGATATTTTGGACGCAAGTTACGGAAATCAATGTAATAAGCGTGTTCCCAGACATCACACGTCAATAAAGGTGTTTGACCTGCGGTTAATGGGCAGCCTGCGTTGCTGGTGCTGACTAAGGCTAAACTGCCATCTGCATTTTTAACCAACCATGCCCAGCCTGAACCAAATGTAGTGACTGCGCATTTAGTGAATTCTTCTTTGAATTTATCAAAAGAACCGAAAGTAGCGTCAATTGCATCCGCTAACGCGCCAGTTGGTTTGCCTGCACCGTTTGGTGTTAAGCTGTTCCAGTAGAACGTGTGATTCCAGATTTGTGCTGCATTGTTGAAAATACCGCCAGATGATTTCAGAATAATGTCTTCTAAAGATGCACTTTCAAACTCAGTACCCGGAACTAAATTGTTCAGGTTGGTGACATACGTTTGGTGATGTTTGCCATAATGAAACTCGATGGTTTCAGCAGAAATATAAGGTGCTAATGCGTCGTTAGCATAAGGTAACGCAGGAAGTTCAAAAGCCATGAGTGTCTCCTAAAATATAAAGTTAAGTGAAATCTTGCTGAGAAAACTACCAGTAATACATAAATACCCAGTAATTCAATAGGTATAACTTTAGCATTGCTGGGCAATTAAATAAAGCGGGGCTTTGTGCAGGTAGAATAATCACACTAGAATGAATCACTTAGATGAGCAACACTGCCAGCCCTTTAAAGAACCGTAGTCTTCGTAAACAATAGAAACTCACTGTTATCAACCATAAAAACGCCATGCTTGCTCGACTGATACTTTATTTTGCCTACACGCTGAAAAGATCGCCGCGTTATCGACGGACGAAACTGTTTTTTTACGATTTACTGGAAAATCAAGACAGTCAGATTAAATCGTATTTTGATATGTTCATGATTTGTCTGGTCATGACCAGCGTATTACTGCTGATTTACGAAGTAAATAATGAATTCAATCAACTGGATATAATATTTGAGTACATCATTATTGCCCTGTTTATCTGGGAATATCTGCTGAGAGTCTGGTTGTGCAACGATAGTCACAAAATTTTTCTCGAATATTACGAAAAAACGCGCTACCTAAGCATTCCGTTTCGCTTACGCACCGCGTTGCGCTTGGTGTTTGCCCAAAAAATAGCCTATATGCTCACGCCGTTGGCACTCATTGATTTACTGGCGATTGTATCTATTTATCGACCACTGCAAATATTGCGCGTATTCCTTATTTTTCGGCTGTTAAAATTATTCCGTTACTTTAATAACATCAAATTATTCGCCGATGTGTTGGCGAGTAAACGCTTCGAACTCTATACGCTGGCTATTTTTCTCGGCTTTCTCATTTTTATCGGTACCATCAGTATTTATTTACTAGAACACCGCGACAATAGCCAACAAATCAGCAGTTTATTCGACGCGCTTTATTTCACCATTGTCACCGTTGCCACCGTTGGTTTTGGTGATATATCACCGCAAACAGGCGGCGGACGCTTAGTCGCCATTGCGATGATTTTTTCCGGCTTGGGCGTGTTGGCTTTTTTTACCTCGATTATTGTCGCGGCATTAAGCGAAAAAATACAAGAAGTACGCGACCAAAAAACCCACTCCGAATTACACCGCTATGCCAGCTTTGTGATTATTTGCGGTTTCGGGCGGGTCGGACAACATATCGCCACCCAACTGGAAAAAGATAAACAGCGGTTTGTCATTATTGATAACCAAGAAGAACGCATTGCCAAGGCAAAACGGCGCGGTTATCTGGCTATTCATGCCGATGCCAGTCGCAATAAGGTATTAAAAAGCGCGGGAATCAACAATAAAGCCACCGCCATATTATGCACCACGGGTAACGATGTCATTAATGTCTATATCACGCTCACCAGTCGGCATTTGAATCCTGATATTCGCATTATTTCGCGTGCCAATCATCGGGAAAATGTCAAAAAACTGTATCAGGCGGGGGCAAATGATGTACTGCAACCGTTTGAAATAGCCAGTTTAGTGGTGGCGGAATACGTTGGGCAACCTGTGGCGTTTGAGGCGATAGTCGGTATTATCAATGAAGAAAAAAACTTCGTCATGGAAACTTTGTGTGTGCATTCAGGGTGTTTTCTTGATGGCATACGCCTTGCCGATATTGATTTTGCCCAGCGTAAACTCATGTTAGTCGGTATTATCAGCACCCACGCACTGCATCAAAAACATAAAAATCGTTATGCCCTCAAAGACCAGCATTTTTATTTTAATCCGACCACCGCTTTTGAATTACAGGCGCAGGATTTACTGGTATTGCTGGGCAAAGAAGTCAGTATTGATTATTTTCGCTATCAAATTGAAAGCAGCCGCCCTAAACCATGAAACAAATTATCGTATTCGGTTATAGCGTCATGTCGCTGGAAGTGATGAAACGCTTGAACTCCAAGCAACACACCCTATTATTTGTCAGCGAAAGCGACGAGGAAGCGGAACGCATTATCGAACAGGGTTTCAACACCACGGTGATTGATTTTCGTAATGATGACGAACTGAAAGCCATCGGTATCGGTTCGAGTGCGGATATTATTTTTTGTTTTTACCCGACCGATTCAGACAATGTGTTTTTAACCATTTCCGCGCGCGCACTGGATAAAGAACTCAGTATTATTGCCATTGTCGATGATCCTGAATCGGCAGAAAAATTATTGGCAGCAGGGGCAAATAAAATTATTGATCCCTATGAAATTTGCGCAAAACGCACCCACAATATGCTCACCAAGCCCGATGTGACCAATATGCTGGATAATACCGTATTCGGGCAACATGATTTGAATATTGCGCAAATAGAAATTCCCAAAGGCTCTTATCTGGAAGATTCAAAAAGCAGTGACTTGGGACTGGCAGAAAAATACAATTTAATACTCATCGGCATCGTCGATAGAGAACTGGGCGACGCATTGCATTTTGCCATCAGTGAAAAAAAACATATCCTGAACGCGGGCGATGTGTTGGTCGTATTGGGGCCATCTAATGAAATTAAACATTTTAAAGAAGCTGTTAATGGGGGTTATATATGTTGGAATTAATACGATTCAATTCAAGAATCTGGTTTTTTTTAGGCTTTGCAGGCTGTGTGTTTTTACTGGCAATGGGCGCGTATTTTCAGTTTGTTGAAAAACTAAACCCTTGCCCGTTGTGCATTTCGCAACGTCTGGCGATTTTAGCCACAGGCATCGTGTTTTTAATAGCGGCACTGCACAATCCTGAGCAAAAAGGCACAACCCGTTATGCAATTGCAGGTACGGTGACTGCGTTAATGGGTGCATCCATTTCAACGCGCCATGTGTGGTTGCAACACTTACCCCCCGATGAAGTTCCCGAATGCGGGCCGGGCTTGGAATATATGTTACAAAATTTTCCCTTGTTCGAGACGCTGAAACTCATGCTCAGCGGCACAGGTGATTGCGCTAAAGTAGACTGGACGCTATTGGGTTTCAGTATGCCTGTGTGGACATTACTTGCCTTTTTAATGCTGGCAACGCTGAGCCTGTTACAGATTTGGAATTATAAAAAAATGTAGTCATTCATAAAAAGACTACACTTATCCATTTAGCCTTGTATCCATCATACCGATGTTCCGAATCATCCAGCGTGTGTTGCCATAGCCAAATTAAAACGTGAAATAGCGCAGAGAATGCAGGAAAAAACTGCGTTACAGCATTCAGAAACCACCTTTCAAACGCTATACAATATCACCAGTGATGCGGTAATATTTTTTAGTGAACAAGGCTTTGTGGACTGCAACCCCGCGTGCTTGGCTCTGTTCGGTTGCAGCGATAAATCAGCATTTTTTAATAAACACCCCGCTGATTTGTCGCCGCTCAAGCAAGCCTGTGGTGGTGATTCTTTAACACTCGCCAATCAGTATATTGCGCAGGCACTGGCAACGGGCAGTCAGCATTTTGAGTGGCTGCACCGCCGTGTTGATAATCATGAATTATTCCCTGTGGATATTTCACTCAATACGGTAAACATCAACGGTCAACAAATTATTCAAGGCGTTATGCGTGACAGCCGCAATCGCAAGCTGACCGAACAACGCCTCCAGCAAAGTGAAAATCAGTTTCGTACCCTGATAGAAAATATACGTCAGGGTATCACCGTGCATGACGCACAAACCAGAATTGTGCTGCATAATCCATACGCCTTGGAATTACTCGGACTATTGGACGAGCAACTATTGGGCAGAACCTCATTCGATGCCTGCTGGGATATTCTGCATGAAGATGGTTTGCCTTTTGCCGACTATACGCGACCTGTACCGCAGGCGATTGCCACGCGCCTGCCTGTTCAGGGTGTGATTATGAGCGTGTTGCGCCCGCGTAAACATGATCGTATCTGGTTGATTGTCAACGCCATGCCGCAATTCAATGATGATGGCTCGGTCTCGCAAGTCATCTGTTCTTTTAATGACATCACCCGCCGCAAAGAAGCCGAACAACGCCTGAAACAAAGTGAAGCCCATTTTCGCAATACCTTTGATTACGCACCTATCGGGGTCGTAACACTGTCGCTGGAAGGGCAGTTTTTAACCGTCAATCACACCTGCTGCACTATGCTGGGGTATCAGCACGATGAGCTGTTACACATGACTTTCATCTCATTGCTTCAAGTTGAAGACAGAGGTTTGCATCTTAAGCACATAAAGCGGTTATTATCGGGTGTTATTCTGAGTTTCAACACCATACAACAGTATGTCTGTAAAGATAACCGCCGTGTCTGGGGCAGTTTATCGGTCAGACTGATTTACCGTTCTGACGGTTCACCCGATTATCTGGTTGCCACGCTGGAAAACAGTGATGAGCGTAAACGGGTGGAACAGACAATGCTTGCCACTCGCAATCAACTGCAAGCCACACTGAGTGCCATTCCCGACTTACTGTTCGAGTTGGGTCTGGACGGACACTGCTATGACATTCATGCGGCGCGCAGCGATTTATTAGCCTTGCCTGCTGAACAGATTATCGGCAACAAAGTGTCCGATTTTCTCTCACCCGAAGCAACCGACATCGTTTTATCGGCATTGCATGAAGCCAACAAAACAGGCTATTCGCAAGGCAAACAACTCCTCTACCCATGCCTGCAAGATAAGCTATGGATTGAACTGTCGGTAGCAATAAAAAAAGGGGCGACCGATCAACCGCACTTTATTGTCCTGTCGCTGGATATTACCAAACGCAAACTGGCAGAACTGCAACTACAGGAAAATGAAAATCGGCTTAATCTGAGTCAACAATACGGCGGTATCGGTTCGTGGGAAACCGACGTAATCAATGACCGGCAAATCTGGTCAAAAACCGTTTATCAACTACTGGGATTGTCGGATACTGTCCAGCCGACATGGAATGCGTTTTTAGCTAAAATCCACCCAGATGATAAACAAATGGTCATTGATGCCAATCAAGAGCATCTGACGCAAGGGGGGAAATACGATATAGAATATCGAGTTTTATCTGCCCACGCACAAACCCGCTGGCTGCGCTCAGTCGGTCGGGCTGAATTTACCGCCGAGGGTACGCCGACACGTTTTATGGGCATCGTACAGGACATTACCGACCGTAAATTAATGGAAGCCGAACTCAAACGTTCCAACTCTGATCTGGAGCAGTTTGCCTATGCGGTTTCTCATGATATGCGCCAACCGTTACGCATGGTAACCAGTTATTTAACGCTACTGAAAAATTCCTTAGTGCAACCACTGGACGAAGAGCAGCAACAATTTTTACAGTTTGCTGTCGATGGTGCAAAACGCATGGATGCTATGATTTTATCGTTACTGGATTATTCGCGCGTCGGACATAAAACGGCGACTATTACGCGTATTGACAGCCGCGCGGCACTGAATGAAGCCTTAGCGTTTCTTAATCCGGAACTACAGAGCAGCGGCGGTACAATCGCCCTATTCGGCAACTGGCCGATCATCATGGCAAGTCACGATGAATTAATGCGGCTATTGCAAAACCTGATTGCCAACGCACTCAAATATCATAGAGAAAATGAGCCGCCATGCGTAGAAGTATCCACCTTAATCAACGCCACCACCTTGAAAGTTGCCGTGCGTGATAACGGTATCGGCATAGACAACCAGCAATTCAATCGTTTATTTAAAGTATTCTCACGCTTGAATGCACACAGTCGTTTTGAAGGTACGGGCGTAGGATTGGCATTATGCCGCAAAATCGTCGAACATCATGGCGGTAAAATAGGCGTTGAATCGGGAGGCGAAGAGCAAGGCAGTGTATTTTGGTT
>Ga0208116_1000042_pt1 | contig 79538 bp, 91 predicted proteins | sample LakWasMeta9_HOW4_2_FD_183859 | JGI IMG/M metagenome (GOLD analysis project Ga0208116, IMG submission 183859) | Freshwater sediment methanotrophic microbial communities from Lake Washington under simulated oxygen tension - Sediment Metagenome... | ecosystem: Environmental > Aquatic > Freshwater >... | reverse complement strand
TAGATAACAACGCCACCACCAAAGTAGACCACGCGGTGGTTGATGCCATGATTCCCTATTTCTTGGAACAATATGGCAATCCGTCTTCGATTCATAAATTCGCCGATGGTGTAGCGCGTGGCATTAAGCAAGCGCGTGGGCAAGTGCAAGCCTTAATCGGTTGTGAACATGATTCGGAAATTATTTTCACTTCGTGCGGTACAGAAGCCAACACCACCGCGATTTTATCAGCGATTAAATGCCAACCGAATCGTAAAGAAATTATTACCACCACGGTTGAACATCCTGCCATTCTCGCAGTGTGTGAGCAATTGGAAAAAGAAGGCTACACCATCCACCGTTTACCCGTGGACAAATGCGGACGCTTGAATTTAGACAGCTACCAAAAAATGCTCTCGGAAAATGTCGCGTTAGTGACCGTGATGTGGGCGAACAACGAAACAGGCACGATTTTTCCTGTGGTGGAAATGGCAGACATGGCGAATGCGGCGGGGGTGATGTTTCACACTGACGCAGTGCAGGCAGTCGGCAAAATTCCCATGATGCTGGCGGATACTAAAATTGATATGTTGTCGATTTCAGGGCATAAGCTGCACGCCCCCAAAGGCATCGGCGTGTTATATCTGCGGCGTGGTGTGCGTTATCGCGCTTTATTGCGCGGCGGTCATCAAGAACGCGGTCGCCGTGCGGGTACTGAAAACACCGCCTCCATCGTCGGCTTGGGCAAAGCCTGTGAATTGGCGTTGCAACACATCGAATATGAAAACACTCAAGTCAAAGCCATGCGCGACAAATTGGAACGCGGCATTATCGAAGCGGTTCCGCACAGTTTTGTCACGGGCGATTTAAACAACCGTTTACCGAACACCACCGATATTGCGTTTGAATACATCGAAGGCGAATCTATTTTGATGTTGCTCAATAAAGCAGGCATTGCGGCTTCCAGCGGTTCGGCGTGTACCTCAGGCTCATTAGAACCGTCTCATGTGATGCGGGCAATGGATATTCCCTACACCGCCGCACACGGCACGATACGCTTTTCGTTTTCCCGCTATAACAGCATGGCAGACGTTGATGCCGTATTAAACGTGATGCCAAGTATTGCCGCTACCTTACGGAAATTATCGCCGTATTGGTCAGGTGATGCCCCTGTGGCGAATCCTGAACAGGCATTTGCACCGACTTATTCTTAATCCTAAACCTGCGAGGTTTTTAAAACCTCGCAGGTTTATACCGCACGGTGATGTATGAAAACCCAAAACCGCCACATTATCATTGATGACACCACCCTACGCGACGGTGAACAATCGGCGGGTGTGGCGTTTTCTCTGGAAGAAAAACTCGATATTGCTACGAAATTGGCAGCATTGGGTGTGCCTGAATTAGAAATCGGTATTCCTGCAATGGGCGCGGTGGAGCGTGAAGAAATTCAAGCCATCGCCGCGTTAAACCTGCCCAGTAAGTTGCTGGTGTGGTCAAGAATGCGCCATGATGACTTGGCGGCGTGTGTCGGGCTGAATGTCGATATGATTGATTTGTCGATTTCTGCCTCCGATCAACACATCCAACACAAACTGAAACGCGACAGGCAATGGGTGTTAAACACTATTACCAGCTGTGTTCAGGAAGCCCGCGCCTTAGGTTTAACCGTATGTGTGGGTATGGAAGATGCGTCTCGTGCAGACTTGGATTTTATTTTAGCGATTGCCGAAACCGCGCAAGCGGCGGGCGCAAGTCGTATCCGTTACGCCGATACCGTCGGCATCAGTGAACCGTTCGGTGTATTCGCTGCGATACAAACACTCCGCGCCGCCACCGATTTAGACATTGAAATGCACGCACACGATGATTTAGGGCTGGCAACCGCTAACACCTTAGCCGCCGCTGTCGCTGGGGCAACCCATGTGAATACCACGGTCAACGGCTTGGGTGAACGGGCTGGTAATGCGGCATTAGAAGAAGTCGTGGTCGGTTTAACCCAACTTTACAATTTACAAACTGGGGTGAATTTACACCAGTTCCCTGCCCTGTCAGAACAAGTTGCCCGCGCGTCAGGTGATGCGATTGGCAGTCGCAAAAGTTTAATCGGCAAATCCGTATTCAGTCATGAAGCAGGCATTCATGTCGATGGTTTATTAAAAGACCCCAACAATTATCAAGGTGTAGACCCTGCAATTGTTGGGCGTAGTCATACTGTCGTGCTGGGCAAACATTCGGGTACGCAAGGGGTGATTCATGCCTACCGTCAACTAGGTATTCCCGTTAATCGCAGTCAGGCACAAGCGTTATTAACTCAGGTCAGAGGTTTTGTGAGTGCGACTAAACGCACCCCCTTGGCCATAGACTTAAACCGTTTTCACCAAAATCTTGAGGTGTTGTCATGAATGAAGTAAACGATGAAAGTAAAGAACGCGAAGAAGAGTCGGTCATTGCTGAACCTAATGATGAAAATCCCGCGTCATTTTTTTGTATTCCATCGCGTCCCAGTTTTAACGATGGCTGGAGTTTGAATTAATTTGTCCACGAAAGACACGAAAAGCACGAAAGTAAAAACTTTATCGTTCCCACGCTCCAGCGTGGGAATGAATCCTGCACCGCTCCAGCGGTGCGAGACGCAGAGCGTCTCTAGCTGCATTCCCACGCAGAGCATGGGAACGATAAATATTTGGAGTTTTAACAATGGTTATGGTCATGCCCAACGATGTCTTACATCAGGTACACACATCACAATCGCTGTTCGCGCAATGGCATGAAGACGTGCATTGTGTGTTTGCGCGTGACCCTGCCGCGCGTAGCGTATTGGAAATTTTACTGACTTATTCGGGGGTTCATGCCGTGCTGCTGCATCGGCTGAGTCATCGCTTATGGAAAGCTGATTGGAAACTGACTGCCCGCATACTGTCGGCATTCACTAAATGGCTGACCTCTGTCGATATACACCCTGCGGCAACCATAGGACGGCGGTTATTTATCGACCACGCGCTGGGCGTGGTGATTGGTGAAACTGCCGAAATAGGCAACGATGTCACGCTGTATCACGGTGTTACCTTGGGCGGCACAACATGGCATAAAGTAAAACGCCATCCGACGCTGGGCGATAACGTCTTAGTCGGTGCGGGTGCAAAAGTGTTAGGGCCGATTACCTTGGGCAATAACGTTCGCGTCGGGGCAAATTCCGTGGTGGTGAAAGACGTACCGCCGTGCTGCACCGTAGTCGGTATTCCCGGTCGGATTATTCAAAGCAAAGGTACGCAAATACAACATCCCTCAGGCATCAACTTAAATCATCATGAAATTCCCGATCCTGTCGGCAAAGCTATTGCGTGTTTGTTAGAACGCATTGATGAATTAGAAGCCAATCAGGCGGCAAATAAGCATGAAGAATCCTGTGATACTTGCGAAGCCGAAACCCTGTGCGGCAGTAAAACAACCAACACGGCGACGATATAAATGAGTATGGATTTATTAGATTTTGAAGCGGAAGGTTTGTATTTTGAACAAGCCGATGTGGCGGGGGTAAAAGAATTAATTGCCCAAGCCGCTGAAGATTACAGCAACGGTAATGCCGAATTCCCGTTATTACGCGCCTATTTTCTCGCGCCTGAATCGCTGAATGTATTAGTAGCACTAAACCGTTTTTATTATTACCAGCACCGCTTGGAAGATGCGTTATCAGCGACTTATAAAGCGTTGGCGGTAATAAGAGCCAGCATTGATTTTCCCGAACACTGGCAGGATTTACAGCAACAGCATTTAGACAATACGCCCAATTTAACTCAAGTACGGTTGTATTTATTTACCCTTAAAGCGGTTGGTTTTTTGAATATGCGTTTGCACAGATTAGCACTGAGTGAGCAGATTTTTGAAAAATTAATCAGTCTGGATAGTAAGAATCGTATTGGAGCGCAGGCGTTATTGGATTTGCTGAAAAATTTGTAGGTGCGGATTTATCCGCACTGCGCGAATGAATTTTCTCGTTCCCACGCGCCGCGTGGGAATGCAGTGGCAACGCGCCGCGTTGTAGACCGCAGCGCGGTCTGAATGAATTCCCACGCAGCGCATGGGAACTAGGAAATATTTTAAAAAACCGAGAGCAATACCATGTTAAAAGAAAAAACCGATTCTATTCTGGCAATAGCCGCCGCGTTACTGTTCGTTGTACTGGTTGTTTATTTAACGGTGCAGGATTCTTCTGCCATCGGCCCTTTGTAAATACTGGAGAAAACCCATGAGTTTTGAAGATGATTTAGAAGATATGGAATCCGCCGAAGATTTTTTACAATACTTCGCTGTTCCTTACGAACCCAGTGTAGTTCATGTCAATCGCTTGCACATTTTGCAACGCTTGCATGATTATTTATCACAAGCTGCTGATAGTATGCCAGAAGAAGAACAGGCAAAACGCGCGGTGTACACCAAACTGCTGGAACGCGCGTATCAGGATTTTGTCGAATCCGACGCGCAAACCGAAAAAGTGTTTAAAGTCTTCAACATGGGCATCGGCGAACCTGAAACCGCGTTTGTTCCCTTAACCGACATCAAGTTATGAAACCCGAACGCTTTGACGAAGGTCGTTTCGAATTTGGCGAAGACGTGCGCGTCACTCGCAATATTCGCAACGACGGTACTTACCCCGGTATGGAAGTGGGTGAGTTATTAATACGCCGAGGCAGTGTCGGCAATGTCGTTGAAGTCGGGACGTTTTTACAAGATCAGGTTATTTTTACCGTGCATTTTCTGCAACACGGGCGCATGGTCGGTTGTCGTTTAGAAGAATTATTGGGGTTGGATGAACCGTGGCAACCGAGTCGGTTTGAATTTCGCGATCAGGTGCGTTGTGCGATTAATCTTGGGGTACAAGGCAATATTCTGGTGGCACAAGACACTCAAGGCGAGGTCGTCAAAGTCATCCGCGACACCGAACCTGTGTTGTACCACGTTTTATTTAGGGATAGAGTGTTTCAAGTACCGGAATCTGCATTAAATCCCGCTAATCCTGACACTTTTACCGAGCCAGAGTCATGAGCGAACCCTATATTTTGCTCAGAGCCGCCTTAGGGTTGTTTAAAAAAGCACCCACCGAATTGGGCGACGCTGAATTACAACAAGTGCATAAACAAGCGCGAAATGAATTAGCGATTGAAAACCGCGTGTTAAATGCGCCTGAAGCCACAGGCGTGATTATCAGTGACGAAGAAATTGCACACGCTTACGCAGAAATTCAGGCACGTTACGATGATGACAGCCATTTTTTAGCCGAGTTGGCGAAAAACGCGCTGGACGAAACCAGCTTGCGCAGTGCGTTGGCGCGGCAATGCAAAGTCAATGCGGTACTGGATCGGGTGGGCAGTCGTGCGCCGAGTATTAACGACGTGGACATCGGCTTGTATTATCACTTGCACCCCGAAAAATTCGCCGTTCCTGAACGGCGCAGCGTCAGTCATATTTTTATCAGCATCAACGCCGATTATGCGGAAAATACGCGTGAAGCCGCGTTGCAAAGAGCCAATGAGTTGCGCGAAAAACTCCTGAAAAAACCCTATAAATTTGCTGATTTGGCATTACGCCATTCCGAATGCCCGACTTCGTTACAAGGCGGCGAATTGGGTATCGTACCGCGCGGCACCTTGTATCCTGAATTGGATGCCGTGTTGTTCATAATGAAAACGGGCGACATCAGTGCGGTCGTCGAATCAGAAATCGGCTTGCATATTTTACTGTGCAAACAGATACACAAAGCCGAAACCCTGTCACTCGCGAAAGCCACGCCCAAAATTCGAGCGTTGATGGAAGAGCGAGCCAGACAAAACTGTCTCCGCGAGTGGTTGGCGGGGTTGCCCAAAGAATAACATTTACCTAATAACGGACGGTTATCATGACGACTAACGATAGCAAACACTGCTCTTTTTGCGGCATCCCCCAATCAGCAAGCGTACCGTTGATTGCGGGCGCGGAAGGTTATATTTGTGAAGCCTGCGTACTACTTGCCAGTCAAGTAGTCACCAGTTGGAGCAAGAAAAAAGAACTGGTCGATATGCAGGGCGCGTTGCCTAAACCTGAGAAAATCAAGGCGCATTTGGATCAATACATCATCGGTCAGCATCTGGCGAAAGAAATTCTGTCTGTCGCGGTGTATAACCATTACAAACGCTTGAAACATGAAAGCGGCGATGCAGGCTTAGGCGAATTCGATCACGATATTGAAATTGGTAAATCTAATATTCTATTAATCGGCCCATCGGGAACGGGTAAAACGTTATTAGCGAGTACGCTAGCCAAAGTGGTGGGCGTGCCGTTTGTGGTTGCCGATGCCACGACTTTAACCCAAGCGGGTTATGTCGGCGATGACGTGGAAAACATTTTAGTACGCTTGCTGGATGTTGCGGAAGGCAATATTTCCAAAGCGGAATGGGGTATCGTTTATCTGGATGAAGTGGATAAAATCGCACGCAGTTCCGAACAACAAACGGGAACGCGCGATGTTTCAGGCGAAGGCGTACAACAAGCCTTGTTACGCTTGGTGGAAGGTTCACAAGTCAAAGTATCAGCGAAGGGTGCGCGTAATAAAGACGGCGAAACCATCATGGATACGCGCAATATTTTATTTATCGCAGGCGGCTCTTTCCCTGGTTTAGAAAAATACGTTGAAAAACGTTTAGTACCGACCAATACCTCAATTGGTTTTCATGCGGAGCGCAACACGCCTGATAAACCGTCTTTAGAAGCCATGTTAAACGCCACGCAACCCAGCGATTTACGCAAATTCGGCTTGATTCCTGAATTTATCGGACGTTTTCCTATTCTCGCACCCTTAGAACCGTTGGACGTAGAATCGCTGATTCAGATATTAACCGAGCCGAAAAACGCGTTGGTGAAACAGTATCAACAACTGTTTGCCTATGACGGCGTGATGCTGAATTTTGACCACGACGCGCTGATAGAAATCGCCCAAAAAGCCATCGAACGCGAAACAGGCGCGCGCGGTTTACGCAGCATACTGGAACATTTATTACGCAAAACCATGTTTGACATACCGTCGCGTGAGGACATTGAGCAGTGTACGGTGACGGCGGAAACGGTGCGCGGCGGTGAGGTGGATTTGCTGTATAAAAATGCTGAACAACAACGGCAGCAAGCGGGCGAGTAATTGAGCGAGACCTGCGAGGTTTTAAAAACCTCGCAGGTCTTTGTGGTAACGGTAAAAACTTTTATTCCAATGAGACACACCATGACAACCGAAGAAAAAATTAAAAAACAACTCGCTGATAACGCCATTATTCTGTACATGAAAGGCGTACCGAGCAATCCTGAATGCGGGTTTTCTGCTAAAACCGTCGGACTATTGAATGCCACCAATATTCCATTCGCCTACGTCAATGTATTAGCCGCACCGTTCATCCGCGAAAAATTACCGAAAATTTCCCATTGGCCGACCTTTCCGCAATTATTCGTTAATGGTGAATTAGTCGGCGGTTGTGACATTGTGGAAGCCATGTCCAACGATGGCTCGTTATTGACCTTGCTGGAATCTACCAAGAAAACCGACGGCTTAAGTAATAACGACATTGAGCAATTAGTGAAACAAGGCATAGCGGACAGTCAGGTATTTATTGAAGGCGCGGGTTGTGATTTCACCGTTACAGTGATTAGTGAAAAATTCGCTGATTTAACCGCTGTTAAAAAACAGCAAATGGTGATGGCGACCTTAGCCGATGCCTTAGGCAGCGGTAAACTTCATGCCGTCAGTGTGCAGACGTACACGCCCGATGAATGGCAGGCGCGACCTGTGAACAGTGCGGGCGGTTTGTTGCAAATTGGTGTGTAAACCAAGACCTGCGAGGTTTTAAAAACCTCGCAGGTCTCCAACAAGGAATCACAGATGCTAGAAGAATCCGCCATTGTGGTAAAAATAGAACATGGCACAGTGTGGGTGGTCGGTACGCAAAGCAACGCCTGTGCGGGCTGTACGCAAAAAACGTCGTGCAGTTCCACAGCTCTAGCCAACGTATTGAAAAAAAAGCCCATCCCTGTTGATAGTGAACTTGCCTTAACAATAGGCGATACGGTAACGGTTGCGATTGATGAACGCGACTTGCTACGCGCGGCGTTTCTCATGTACTTGTTACCCTTATGTGCATTATTTATCGGTGCGGGTATTGCCGATAGTTTAGTCAGCGATAGCACACCTTATGGGGATGTATGGGTAGCGGGCGGTGCGCTGACAGGGTTTGCACTGGCATTATTCATTATGCACACCATTCAAAAATACGCCTTTCTCAATTATTACACCCGCCCTGTGGTCGTTAAAAAATGCTGAATCATGATGAACGTTTGGGCTATTGATAAGGATACGCGGCTGAAAGTCCTGCTGATTGAATTAGTGCATCGTTACGGCGAAAACGCCATTATGCTCAACAGTGCGGAACAGCATCAACAAGCCATCGAAATATTCACCCCCGATAATCAAAAGCTCCGCGCCTATATTTACACCTTCGGACAAGCGGCAGGACGTTATGGCATTGATCTCAAATACCCTATTGCGACGCATAACATCGTCGGTGAAAATGAAGAACAAAGTTTAGAACAGATATTGTCTATTTTAGAATCGCATCTTTTTTGCGGTGCTTAAAAAGTGTAGCAAGTTGCTACACTTTTTAGGCGTGACACGAGTGTGATGCCCGCTTATACTGCACACACTATTCCATTCATTTGCACACAATCATGTCACCAAAAAAAACAGTCGTTATCGCGGTTGCCAATCATAAAGGCGGGTGCGGCAAAACCACTACCGTTATTAATTTATCTGCCGAATTGGCAAAAATGGGCTTGGCGGTGTTGGTTATCGACCTTGATCCGCAGGCAAATGCCAGTCTGCATATCGGTAAAAAACACCCCAGTGAAGTCCCCGTCACTTGCGCAGAGTTATTGCTGTCAGAAGTTGAAAAGCTGCCTTTAGCAATTCATAGCGACACCAATATCGAAAACGTATCGTTAATTTACGGGTCTTTGGCATTGGGTAAAACCGAGGACGAATTAAAAGATAACGCTCCCAGACCCTCAGAAGAATTGCGCGATAAAATCAGACCGTTACACGGTATTTTTGATGTTATTTTGATTGATTGCCCGCCCAGTCTGAAACTGCTCACCAGTAACGCCTTAGCCGCCGCAACGCATTTAATTATTCCCGTGGAATCAGGTTCGCAATATGGAATGTATGGCGTAACCGATTTGTTGAAACTGGTGGAAAAAATACGGCGTATCAATCCTGAATTAACTTTGATAGGTGCATTATTGATTCGTCATGACGAACGGCAGACCGTGTGCAAATTGATTGAAGCTTCCGCTAAAGACCAGATTGGCAAATTAATTGATGTCAAAATTCCAACCAGTACCAAAGTCAATCAATCCGCGATTGCGCAAATGAGCTTGCACGCGCTGGATAGAACCTCAAAAGTATCGCGCGCCTTTAAACGCTTGGCAGACATTGTGGCGACTCAATTAAACCTTGTTGATGGAGGTATCTGAGCATGGCTAACGATTTAAAAAAACTGCTGGAAGAAAAATTACAGCAAAATAACCAGCGTCATGCCGCTGCCAATCAATCCGTGGAATTTAACGAAGGCAGAGAATATACCCTGATTTCGCTTGATAATATTGAGCCGAATCCCTATCAGCCACGGCGGGTTTTTCCGCAGGCAGAACTGGAAAAATTAGCGGCATCTATTCATGAAATCGGCTTGTTAGAGCCTATTTTAGTGCGCAAAATAGACAATCATTATCAAATTGCCGCTGGGGAACGCCGCTGGCGAGCCTATAAATTGCTCAACAAACACACCATAGAAGCCTTAATCACCACGATTAGCGATAGCGATATGGCGGTGTTCGCGCTTGCGGAAAATATCGACCGTGAAGATTTGAGCGATTATGAAATAGGTCTGGCGTTGCGGCAAATAGAAAGCGTGTTTCCTACCAAGAAGAAATTGGCGGAATCGCTGGGCTTTAATCGTGAAGATATGTACCGCTACTTTGCGTTTGATGATTTGCCCGATTTTATCCGCGCCGACCTGAACACTAATCCCCGATTATTAGCCCGCTCCGCCGCCAGTGACATTAAACGGCTGTTAAAACAGCAACAGGATTCGCCCTTTATTGAGGCTTGTTTAGCGGACGCATGGGCATTATTACTGCTGGGTGAACTGGATCAAACCAAGATTACCGCCTATATCAGCAAAAAGCTTAACGCGCTGTGTGATAATCAAACCGAAACCGCACTTAAAAGTGCGCATCATTTAATTCAGGCGGGTAAAAAAGTCGGCAGCATTTCATCAACCGCCAAGCACATCACCGTCAAACTCAGTGTTCATGCCATTAATCCTGAGCAGGAACAGCAATTGAAAGTGTTTTTAGCACAACTGCTGGATGGACAGGCAGAAAAAGTGTAGAACATACAAAACAGCTAAGCAGTTTTTTGTGCTTTTCGTGTCTTTCGTGGACAAAAGCTCTTATGTCAAATTCAGGCGAAAAAGTGTAGCAACTTGCTACACTTTTTGAAAATTTACCGTTAAACCCAGCAACTCAACCAGCAACTGCCAGAATAACTGCCCCTGCTTTGAAGATTGCCGTCGCCGCTTGCCCTTCATGCAGACCTAAACTGTCAACGCTGTCATTGGTGACAGTCACGGCGATTTGGTTGCCGCCTAAGGTGGCTATATCAATTTCTGCGTTGACGGTGCCGAGTTTAACAAGGCTCACTATACCTTTCAGTTGATTGCGTGCTGAAAATTTGTAACCGCCAAAATCGGTTACTATGATGATTTGCGGGGCTTTGACCAAGGCAATGACTTCAATGCCGTTTTTAATTGCCAATGTTTCCAGCGATTCTTTGGTAATAGAGGCAACAATGGTTTCGCCGCCTTTTAAACTGATATGGACTTCGGCATTCACCGCCCCGACTAATACTTCGCTGACGGTTCCTGTAAACTGATTACGCGCACTTGCTTTCATGATAAATCTCCTAGGTTAATTTAATATTGATGTGCCTTTAATCTGCACATAAACCATCATGCCGGTGTGCAAAGCCAGCAACTGTGCTGATTTGCGGGTAATATGCGCCAACAGGGTCTGGCTGCCCACTTGTAAACGCACCACACTCTGCCCTTCTTTATCATCAATCATATCGGTGATAGTGGCAGGTAGAACATTGAGGATGCTGGTTGCCTTTGATATTTCAAGGGTAATGCTGACATCCCGCGCATAAATTTGAATGCGTAATGCCGTGTTTAGTTCAGCATCAATCGCGGGTAAACTCAGTTCGCCACCTGCAAACGCGACGCGCGTCAGGTGATAAGCGGTTTCATGTTCAATCACCGTCACTTGCCACACACTGGCGGCTTGTTTGTCTTGGGCTTGCGGCAAATCTATACGGCTGAGCGTGTCGGACAACAAGCCCGCCGCTTGGACTTTGCCATCGGCTAACAGCACTAAATAATCCGCCAATTGCGCGACTTCTTGCTGTGAATGGGTGACGTATAACACGGGAATGTTAAGTTCATTATGCAGGCGCGTCAGAAACGGCAGAATTTCCTGTTTACGCTGAGAATCCAGCGAGGCGAGCGGTTCATCCATCAGCAACAGTTCAGGATTTAAGACCAAGGCGCGGGCAATGGCGACCCGTTGCCGTTCACCGCCTGATAAGCGTTCTGGCATTCTATCCAGTAAATGCGCGATACCGAGCAGCTCAATCACTTGGTCAAACTGTGCGGTGTTGGCAGTGTGTCCGATACGTTTTAAGCCATAACATAAATTACCCAGTACGGTTAAATGGGCGAATAGATTGGCTTCTTGAAATACATAGCCCAGTGAGCGTTTATGCGTCGGTAAAAACAGCTTATTTTCGCTGTCTTGCCATGTTGTGCCGTTGATGGCTAACAAGCCGTGCGGTGCGTGTTGCAATCCAGCAATACAGCGTAATAGCGTGGTTTTTCCTGAACCTGAATGCCCGAATAACACGGTGATGCCCGAACTGGGCAAACGTAAATCCACGTCTAAGGAAAACGCGCCGTAATCGAGTTTGAATTGGGCAATAATCGCTTCTGTCATTTGGACTTCCTAAGACCTGCGAGGTTTTAAAAACCTCGCAGGTCTATGATAATTATTTTATCGGCGAGACGGGATTGGTTTTAAGTGTGCTGTACAACAGCAACAACACTAAAAATGAAAACACCAATAAGCCACCCGCTAAGCCATGCGCTTGGCTGTATTCCATTGCTTCCACATGATTGTAAATCTGCACCGATACCACGCGGGTTCTTTCGGGAATATTGCCGCCTACCATTAACACCACGCCAAACTCGCCCACGGTATGAGTAAAACCTAAAATTGCCGCCGTTAAAAAACCAGTGCGTGACAACGGTATCACGACAGTGAAAAAAGTATCCAATGGACTGGCTCGCAACGTCGCTGCCGCTTCTAACGGTGCATTACCGATAGCTGTGAACGCGGTTTGTAAAGGTTGCACCACAAACGGCAGTGAATACAATACCGAGGCAACGACTAAACCTGTAAAGGTAAACGGTAGTGTTCCCAGCCCTAATTCAGTGGTTAATTTCCCGACTGCACCGTTAGGCCCCATTAATACCAATAAATAAAAACCTAACACGGACGGCGGCAATACTAAGGGTAATGCCACTAACGCATTACAAATACTTTTGCCGCGAAATTGTGAGCGTACTAACCACCACGCCAGCGGCGTACCCAGCAACAATAAAATAATCGTTGCCAGACTGGCGACCTGAACGGTCAACCATAAGGCGGCAATATCAGCAGGACTTAGCATTTGTTAATTCGCCAAGCCGTAGCCATATTTACTGATAATAGCTTGTGCTTCAGGCGATTTTAAAAACTGTACCAACGCAGGCGCGGCAGGATTGTCTTCACCTTTTTTCAGTAACACTACATCTTGACGTAGCGGCGTATAAAGATTTTCAGGAATTTGCCACGCTGAACCGTTCACTATTTTGCCCTTATCGGAATCAATAACTTGGGACAGCGCGACAAAACCCAGTTCAGCATTCCCCGTGCTGACAAATTGATAGGTTTGCGCGATATTTTCGCCTTGCACGAACAAGGGTTGTAATTTAGTCAGCAAATTTTTACTTTTTAAGACTTCCATTGCCGCCGCACCATAAGGGGCGAGTTTAGGATCTGCGAGGGCGATATGTTTAAAACCACCTTTGTTAAGAATCTCGCCTTTATCATCAACCAAGTTAGCCGTTGCCGACCACAACACTAATTTGCCGATGGCGTAAGTAAAATGACTGTTGGCAACCGCAAATCCAGAGTGTTCTAATTTGGCGGGTGCTGTATCGTCAGCCGATAAAAATACTTCAAACGGTGCGCCGTTTTCTATTTGGGCAACAAATTTGCCCGATGACCCGAAAGACAGTTTTGCACTGTGCCCTGTGGATTTTTCAAACGCTTCGGCGATGTCAGTCATTGGTTTAGTGAAGTTAGCAGCGACCGCCACGATGGTGGTTTCGGCTTGGCTTAGTGTGCTGACGGTCAATAACGCGGTGACGGTTAGCAAACGAATGAATTTATTTAAAAACATGGTAACTCCTAAATTTAATCTCGTTCCCACGCGCTGCGTGGGAATGCCGTTTCAACGCGCCGCGTTGTAGACCGCAGCGCGGTCTGAATGAATTCCCACGCAGCGCGTGGGAACTAGGTAACTGTTAAAAACGTAATTGGCTCTGCACATAAAAATAATTAATATCCTGACCATTCGGCGCATTCGGGGCAGTTTTCGCAAATTCGCCTTTAAACAAATGCGTCCAACCTGTTTCAAGATTTACACTGCTATTCACATCCCAGCGGGTCATTATTTCTAATTGCTGACCGACAAAATCACCGCTATTGCCCGTTTTGTCTTGCAAGTTTGCCGTTGTCCACGAATCTGTACTTTGCGCTAACCAAAAAAACCGATGACTCAGCGTAGTTTGTACGTTCGCCAGCGGTGAAAATCCCAGTCGATACGCGGGGCTGTTAATATTGCTCCGCGCAAATGCCCCATAAATACCCGTCGGCCCATAATCAAAACGCCGTGCGCCATACAAAGTATCAAAACGTTGATCTTTGCCATCATTTGGATTTCTATCGCCGCTGGCATAATCATATTCGACCGCAAACCTTGGTTTCCACAGCACATCAAAGGTATAACCTATATCCAAATGTTGATACCATGCAGTATGCGATAGATTTTTGCCGTTACTTGTTGTCGTATTGGCACGCACTGTACCGAATTGACCGATGCTTTCTAGGGAAAAATCAAATGCCGCTTTAGCGGGCTTGCTATAAAAACGCAGTCCAGAGGTGAAATAACGGCGATTAGTGGTTTGATTCTTAGGCGTATCACCTTCATCAAGATGATATAAATACACTTCGCTGTTGACACCCCAGCCGATGTTCGTCATTTCCAAAAAACCACCCGAAAACCAAGTGTGTCCTTGCGGGCGGTCAAACTGTGATTGGTCATCGAGAATATCGTTGCTCGCCGTTGGATAGCGATTGACAGGCATCGTCACAAACGCATTGAATTGCCAATGGTCATAATCGAGCACTCGCAAACGCAAACCGTCAAAGCTGTTAATGGTATTACGAAACACGTTTCTGGCGACCAGACGGCGACTGCCGAAATTCAACGATTGTCGCCCCGCAATAATTTCCGTCCCCAAACCGCTGAACAGGGTGTTTTGATCTGCCCACGCTACATAGCCTTGAATCAGGTCGATGCTGTCAACGTGAGTGTTATTAACACCCGAACCCGAATCCGCACCGAATTGCCGTGCATCCATGAATTCACCGCCGATACGAAAATTCCTAAAACGTGCTTCCATAAACACATCGGTTTGCAAGGGGATTTGTTGATCGCCGCCTTTCGCTCCTGCCTTATATTGACCGTTCATCGTTTCATAACGGGTGCGTTGCTCTACTGACATGGACAGCCATTCGGGTAACTTGAGCGCGTCGTGCAAATTCCACACAGGTTTTTCATATTTACTCGAACCCGATAACGCATCATTCATTTGACTGGAAAACGCCGCAAACGGAGGTTTGGTGTAAGTGGCAGGCGGATTACTATTGGTTTTCTTTTCTTCTGCCGCTTCAGCAATACCCGTAAAAGAACTGGTGGCAATAATCAGACTGATTATTTGCTTGAAGCTAGCCGTGGTAGGATGGTTTTGTGCGATCATTTAAGTTACCCATGACTGTAAAATACTTTATGTGTATTATAATTCGTTATGTACTAAAGTAAATAACGAATAAAGAAAAAAACTATTAACACTTTGCGGTTTTTACTATGGCAAAAAAACAACACGCAGGATCTGCCCCAACGTGGGTAGCAGGTGAATTACAGTTGGCGGGCGCATTGGACAGCCGTATTATTGGCTTGCTGACCGCTATTCAACAAACGGGTTCACTGAATCAAGCCGCCAAACAACTGGGCTTGAGTTATAAAGGCGCGTGGCAAATTTTAGAGCGCACCAATAACAGTGCGCCGAAAATATTAGTGACCACCGCAACGGGCGGCAGTAAAGGCGGCGGCAGTTGTTTAACGGATGCAGGACTGGCATTACTGGCATTATTTAAGCATCTGGAACAACAACATCAGCTCTTTATTGAGCAACTGAATCGTAATCTTGCTGATAATCCCGATATGGTGCTGTTATTACAACGGCTGGTTGTCAAAACCAGTGCGCGCAATCAACTGTTCGGGCGGGTAACTGAGATTCGCGCGGGCAGCGTTAATGCGGAAGTCATGGTGCAATTGAAAGGCGGTGAAACCATTGCCACCACCACAGACCTCACGCTATTGGCTGAACTGGACTTAACAGTCGGTGTCGATGCGGTATTGTTAATAAGCAGTGCCGACATTACCCTGATTGTTGACAAAGGACGGTATCAATTTTCGGGACGTAATCAGCTGGCAGGTCAGGTACTTTCTGTGCAACCAACGGCTGCTCATACCGACGTTACTGTATTGCTGCCGAGTGGCGAAACCTTGATTGCCAGTATGACGGAACACAGTGCGGACAATCTGAAACTGTCAACAGGCAAAGTGGTGTGGATGATATTCAAATCCAATGTACCGTATTTGGGTATTCGTGAATAACTTGCAAGGTTTTGAAAACCTTGCAGGTCTTTACAACTCAACCACCCGATAACGCACACCCGTTTCAAAAATGCGCACTCCGCCGCCTTCCGCGACGGTTTGCTGGAGTTTGTCAGCGTCAATCACTTCAACACCTGCCAGATAATCAATGCCAAACTCGGCGAGTTGCGGCAGCCACGGTGTGGTGGGCCCCATTAATACCGTGGTTGCGTGTTGCGCCAATTCAGCAAGACGCGGAAAGGTTTTATTAATTAATGACGTGGCGGTTAAAAACACCCAGTCGGCATTCGGTAACAAAAATTCACACGCAGAATCAGGGTAATCGGTTGCATTGGGTTGGCGTTCGATAATCTGTAAATCAATGTGGTCGGCGTAGCGTTCGATATTAGGATAACGCCCGATCACCACCACTTTTTTACCGTGCAGTTGGGGGAGAAAATGCTCAAACACCGCGAGATTTCCTGCGGGTAAAGTGATACCTGCGGGTAAGGCTTGCGCATTTAATGCGGCGTTAATGGCTGCCATACCGACAGCGGCTTGGTGCGCATCCCAGTCATTAATCCATGCGCACAGTTCACGCAACGGCTTACCGACCAACGTACCCGACCACGGCAAGGTGCGCGTCGCTGATTGCGGACTCATGGCTAAACCGCATTGCCCCGCTTTGCAGACCGTCCACACTAAACCGATATTGACGGCTTCAACAAGGCGGTCACTGTTGGCGTGATCCAGTAATAATTCGTAAACGCGCTGTGGATGATTCATTTACATTTCTCGTTCCCACGCGCGGCGTGGGAATGCAGTTGCAACGCGCCGCGTTGTAGACCGCAGCGCGGTCTGTATGAATTCCCACGCAGCGCGTGGGAACTAGGTATTACGCATTTTCCACCATCATCGGCAATAATCTGGCTTCAGTCTTGATAACGTCATCTTTACCCCACGCCGTCACCGCTTCAACAAACCACTCGGCTTTCTGCGGATGCGGTTTAACGACATCATATTCCGCATAAAAACTGCCATCGCTGTTGAATTGCAATTGCCCGATACGTTCAATGCGTGGTTTGTTGCGCTTGTTGTACCAGTAACCGGTCAAATTGGAATTACCCGTATAAGGGTCTTTAATAAGCACGAAACTGGCGGTGTGGTAGTAAGGATGATCTATCAACTCATCATCAGCAAACCCCAACTTGGTTATTTCTGCGCGTAGCCGTTCACACAGTTTGACACCGATTGCGCGTTTATCATCAATTTGATTTTGCAGCATAGTTACCAGATTTCCTTGGGTACAACGAGATTAGCAACTGGCTCACCGCCGATAAGATGCTGTTCCATAATGGTTTTCACATCGGCTTTTTTTACTTTACCGTACAAAATACCTTCGGGATACACCAATACGCTAGGGCCTGCCATACACGGCCCCATACAGCCCGTATTGGTCAGCGTGATTTTTTCAAACAAATTGCGGTTCTGCACTTCATTCATAAATTCATTCAAAATTTCCATACTGCCGCTGGACGCGCACGAACCGCGCGGATGACCTTGCGGACGGTTTTGGGTACAGATAAAAACGTGTTTTTCAGGACGTGGCATGACAATTCCTCATAGTAAGTTTTTACAAAAAGCACGAATGTGTTCGTGCTTTTTGTGGACATTAAGCGGCTTGTTTATGTTGATGCGTGAAACAGTCTTTCGGACACACGCGTGAACAGGCTTCACAACCGATGCAGTCATTGGCATTTTTAATGTTCATCACCATGCTGTTGTCATCGTCTTCAAAATCGCCGTAATCGTCGTCGAAATCGTCATCCGCCATCAGGTCTTCTTTTTCGACTAAATCAAATACATCACGCGGACAGACTTTAAAACACCGACCGCAGCCGATGCAGGTTTTGTGATTAATATCGGTTACATAAGACGGTGTCCATTCTGCACCGCCAAAAGTAACGCCTGTGATAAATTCCGACATGGCTAACCTCCCGCCGCTTTCAGTTTTTGATTTGCCTCATCCCACAATTGACAAGCATCGTAAGTGGCTTGGGCGATGTCCATGAGTTTGTCGTAACCGTCTGGCAAGCTGTCTTCGATTAAATCGTGCAGTATCGAGGCTTGTTCATTCGCTAACCGTTTGGTTTTTTTAACTTCTTTTTCCAATGCTTTAATGTCGTCTGACATGATACTGACCTCAATCGGTTGCCGCGTTGTTGTATTTTTCGATGAGTTCGATAGCATTGCTGATGGTTTTATCGCTTTTTTCCGATAAATCTTCAAGGCTGGCAAAGCCCCAACGATGCACATCACGCAAAATTTTATCGACCACCACTAATTTGCCGACCATGATTAATGCTCTACCAAAACCTTCATGGGTCAGATGGACAATCGGTGCCGCCATTAAGCCAGAGCGTTTTTCAATCAAGGAAGCCAATGAGTTGTAATAGGCTTTGATACGCGCAATGGTTAAGCCGTCTGGATCGCCGATAATCGGAATTTCACGTTTGCGCTCTTTGGTCAAGACAATCGGATCAACCACACGCGCACTCGGCCAGCCGTCGTAAGTGTCATAAGTGTCGATGGCGCGTAATTGTTTGATTAAATCCTGCACGATGTCCGAGTTTAAATAGGGATCGTTTTCTTGTACTACGAGGGTTGCTGTTGACATTAGGTTTGCTCCGTTGGTTTAGGTTTAAACCTGCGAGGTTTTTAAAACTTCGCAGGTTTTGGAAAAATGTTTTATTCATCCCAGCCTTCATCTTCCATAAGGGAAAATCGTTCTGGGTTGACGTTTTGGTATTTATTAATGGCTTTTGCCAACCAGCTGGAAGGGCCTGCGATTAATTCATTTTGTAAATCAACCAGCAAATCAGCAATTTTGCTGCCTTCGTGAACTTTCACGGGTTGTATGCCGTGAGCGATTAATTGATTGATTGCCGATGCACCGATGGCTTGGCAATACACCGCCGCACACCCTGCTAATAAATCAATTTTTACCGACAACTTATCTTCATTACCGTCTTGGGCTAATACGCCGAATTGCGCGGCTTCCAATAATTGGGTTTCGTCCCGATTCACCGCATAAACCGCAAAGGATTTAGCCGAGCCGAAATGTTGATTGACCGTAGTCATATCGCTGGTCGCAAACGCGACTTTTAATGCGGTATCCATAAAAGGCTTCTCCTCGGAATGTATAACGTGTAAATGGCGAGTTAATGACATGATGGCGCGACCGTTTCATTCGCGGGTTTTTGCGCGTAACGTGAATGATAAATAGGGATTTCTTCATGCGCGTGATTGATAACCAGATTGGCTAAATCAAACAAAGTTTGCCGTGAACCTGCATACCCTATCCACGTTTTTGCATAGCCGCCGATTACGTCATACAGCGGAAAACCCGCGCGTAAAATCGGCACGTTCAAGCGTTCTGCACTGATGACGGCGTGTGAATTACCGATAATCAACTGCACTTTATTGTCTAGGCTCATTTTTTCCATATCTTCCAAATCACCGATTTTGATACTGGCAACGGGAATGCTTGACAGTAACGGCACATTGCACGAAGTCACCGCCGTGACCACTTCCACGCCCGTTTCTTGCAATAAATCCACGAATGCGCCCAATAAATCGCCATCTGCGGCGAGGGCGACACGCAACTGACCCAGCATGAAATGGGTATCCAATAGCGCGTCTTGCAATTGAGCGCGTTGCCGTTCTAAACGTTCGGGAACCGAATTACCGCTAATCGTCATTAACGCACTCATCAGTGCATCATTGGCTTTTAAGCCGTATAAATGATTCAGTTGATAGGTGGGTACGCCTGTTTTTTCTTCCAACACTTGTGCGGCGGCGTGTAACGATGCACCGATAACCACGGTGGCTATGGCATCGCCTAAAGTCGCTAATTCTGATAATGGCGTACCGCCGATAGTGACGGGGCTGAAATCTTCATCGGTTAAACAGCCATCCAAAGAATCCGCCAGATTGGGAATAAATACAGGACGTAAACCGAATTGTTCAAAAATCAGCTGTAAGGCTTCTAAATCGCCTGAGGTGAGCATATAACTCACCAACACATTGACTTGGCGTTTGCGTCTGCCCACTTGTGTGACTGTATCAGGCACGACTGCCAGTCCTTCAGAGGACTGGCAGTCGTTGGTAGCGGTTTTGGCATCGGGAACTAATGCCCGAATTATCTCGGTTAAAGTTGCGGCATAACCCGTTTCCACACTACCCGTAAAATCAGGCGTATTAACGGCAACCACCGCAATATCAGCAAATTCTGGATACGCAGCGCGAAACTCACGGACATTACGATGCACATCCGCGCCTTGGGTTTCGGCTAAACCTGTGGTCAAAATAGTAATTAAATCGGGTTTGGATTTTTCGGCAATCGCGCGTATACCTTCAACGACGTTTTCATCTGCGCCCAGTACGGAACTGGCTTGATCCATCGCGGTGGATTGCAACGGAATCGGCTCACGAAAATGCCGCACAAAAAAGACTTTGGCAAACGCGGTGCAGCCTTGTGAACCATGCAGTAACGGCATAGCGCGATTAAAACCGAGTGTGGCTAATGAACCGCCGATGGGTTGACTGGCTTTAAGTGGATTAACCGATAGTGCTTTGTTGCGTTTGATGACATCAGCCATGACTCACCTCCACAGTATCGGCATTCAAAACAGATGGTGGAGTGACTTTCCAAGGCGCAGGATCACGCACTAATTGCCACACAGGGCTTTCGATGGTTAATGCCAATTGCCGTACTAATTCCAGCATCCCTTGATAGCCTTCATAACCAAATTCACGCTCTTGGTTAATATCTAAAAACGGGATTTTGGCTTTTAAGGCGGTGTACATATTGCGACCACCCGCAATTAAAATATCGGCTTTATAATCGGCAACGATTTTTAATAAGGCTTTAGGGCTGCCGTCCTCAATCATTACCGTATCTTCGCCCATGAGTTCACGAATACGGGCTTTATCTTCTTCGGTGGATTTTTTCGTGCCTGTGGCAACCACCACCATGCCCAAATCCTGCAACGCAGAAATCACTGACCAACTTTTCACGCCGCCCGTGAATAACAATACCCGTTTACCTTTCAGGCGTGCTTGCCACGGTTTTAAAGCTGCACGAATCCGCGCTTCTTCGCGGGCAATGACTGCTTCTGCGCGGGCAATCAAATCGTCATCACCAATGGCATTGGCAAAACCGCGTAACGCTGCGCTGGTGTCGGTAATGCCGTAAAAACTGCCTTCAAACCACGGTGTGCCGTAGTTTTTTTGCAAAAGCCGTGCAACATTCACCATCGCTTTTGAACACACCATCATATTGACTTCGGCTTTGTGCATGGTCTGTACTTCGCGGAATCTGGCATCACCTGACAGCGTACACAACACGCGCAAGCCCAATTCATCCAGCAATGGTAAAACGTGCCAGAATTCTCCCGCAATGTTGTATTCGCCGATTAAATTCACATCATGAATGTTAATGTCGGATTCAGGCAATGGGTCAGGATCGCGGGTACCGATGACGTGTTTCACCATTGCATCACCTGCAATCCGATTGCCTAAATTTTTGGTGCCGTAAAAACCCGCGCTATCAATCGGCACGACAGGAACGCCCCATTTTTCGGTAGCTGATTTACACACCGCATTTAAATCATCGCCGACCAAGGCAGGCACGCAAGTGTTATAAACAAACACCGCAGGCGGCGCGTAATCATCCACCGCTTGTTTAATCGCATGAAACAGGCGTTTTTCTGAGCGTCCCATAATGATGTCCTGCTCAGTTAAATCGGTGGTCATCCCATAGCGGTACAAATCCGCACCCGATGAGCGTGTGCCTCGGTTGTCCCACGAACTGCCCGCGCAGGCAATCGGCCCATGCACTATATGAGCAACGTCGGCAATCGGTAATAGTGCAATTTGCGCACCATCAAAGGCACAACCACCGGCAGAAGCACCGGGCTTTGGTTTAGAACAACCGGACTTTTCCTTTTTGTTGTGTTCACACGCAGGTTCGTCTAACAGCTCGGCAATGTCTTTATTTGATTTCATGATGTTGACCAATAACGTTGTTTAACTTGGTCAAGCAACCATTATGCCATCTTATATCTTATTGAAAGTATTGTGATTTTTATATTATGGCATTGTCGTAAACCCGACAAAATGAAGACGGTGTGGTTATTGAAAAACGCCAGATAGCACAACCTGAGCGGCGCAATTTTGGTGAATGTTGAATTTATTTTAATAACGGCATTTTTCTTGCTAGTAAATAAAGTGTCATATTATTTCGTTATGAGTCGATATATGTATATGATGCTTACTTAATTGTTAATACAAGGTACTTTATTTATGTTCGAAATCGTTATTTCTCTATTTGCCGCTGCTATCGTTGCGTGGTATATCTGGTCTTCTTTTTTTAAATCTTCTGCTAAAGAGCAGTCAGCTTATTTAGAGCAGTTAAAAATCCCTGAAGATTCAACGCTCAGAAGACATTTTATTACGCATTTAAAAAATGAAATAGAATCTGCAATGTATTTATGCCCCAATGATTGTGTGTTGCAACGTCGTTATAACACGCTGGTTGCTGTTGAACTGAATCATCGTTCGTGAGACTCAAGTCATACAAATTTCAGCTCTTAATTTAAGCTGAGCGAGCTTGCTAATCCTGATTAACCAGACGTAAAACACGGATTAGCAAGCTGATTAATCCCCTGAATTTATTTTTTTGGGTATCCATATCATGACTCAACAACACAACATCACCCGCCGCTATTTCGTCAGTTACAGCGGTATCAAGCTCCCCTTAACACTGGTCAATGAAATCACGGAAGACAGTTTGTCTAATCGCAATACTTATTTTTGCGGGCATTTTGATGTCAATAATCAGTTACTGCGCTGCCAGAAAATCGTTTATGGCGAAGTGGAATCTGAACACGTTTATAGCTATCACCCTAATGGCGTGTTAAAACTGGCTGAAATTACCGAAGACGACGAAACGCGAACTTTGAGTTTTTCTGAAAACTAGCGTGATAAACCACCGCTATTCATTACCCATCCACCGTTAAGGCTTGCCGTTCGCCCTGAGTTTCTAACGGAAAGCCTTAAAAATGTCGGCTTTCTTACACAGCCATTTTATTTCCCGCCATTCTGTATTCTTTAGCACAGGCTTTTCCGCAATAAATGCGCCTTCTGACCGCTTTTTAGTATCTGGCATAACTCCTGCTAGATAATTATTAAAAAACGGTTGGGACACATCACAGTGAGCGAATATCTTTTACTTTTAGTCGGCACGGCGTTGGTCAATAACGTAGTGCTGGTGAAATTCTTAGGCTTATGCCCGTTTATGGGCGTATCAAAAAAGCTCGATTCCGCGTTGAGTATGGGCTTGGCGACCACGTTTGTGCTGACGCTTGCCGCGATGACCAGTTGGTTGATTGAGCATTTCATCCTCGCGCCGTTTCATATCGAGTTTTTACGCATACTGGCATTTATTTTAGTGATTGCCGCCGTGGTGCAGTTCACCGAAATGGTGGTGCATAAAACCAGCCCCGTTTTATATCAAATTTTAGGTATTTTTCTACCGTTGATTACCACGAACTGCGCGGTGTTAGGCGTGGCGTTATTGAACGTGCAGGAAAAATACGGTTTTATGCAGAGTCTGATTTTTGGTTTTGGCTCTGCGCTGGGTTTTACGTTGGTGATGGTGTTGTTTGCGGGACTGCGTGAACGCTTGGCGTTGATGGCAGTTCCCGCTCTTTTTGCAGGTACACCGATTGCCTTTATTACTGCCGGTATTTTGTCACTGGCATTTATGGGTTTTGCCGGACTGTCCACAAAGTAATCTGAGAAAACCGCTATGTATGTACTCTACGCCATTATCAGTTTAACGTCTCTTGGGTTGTTGTTGGGCTTATTGCTGGGCATTGCCGCTCAATATTTGAAAGTTGAAAGCAGTCCGATTGTCGATGAATTAGAAGCGTTATTGCCTAATTCGCAGTGTGGGCAATGTGGCTTTTTAGGGTGTCGTCCTGCGGCTGAAGCTCTCGCCGAAGGCAAAGCCCCGCCTACTTTATGTCCTCCCGGTGGCTCTGCGTTAGTTGAACAAATTGCCGCTTTGTTGGGTGTGGATGTGGATTTAAGCACCGTTGCCGAGCCTGAGTTATTGGTTGCACGCGTCAGTGAAGATACCTGCACGGGTTGCACACGCTGCTTTAAAGTCTGTCCTACGGATGCCATTGTCGGCGCACCGAAACAAATTCATGTGGTGGTTGCCGATGCTTGTATCGCCTGTAAAAAATGCGTGGCGGTGTGTCCGACCGAATGTCTGCAAATGCACCCTGCGGAAGTCACCTTGCGTAATTGGCGATGGGCAAAACCTACGCCCGTGTTTACAGTGGAGAGCGACGCGCTATGTTAAGAACCTTGTTTGCCAAACCACGCTTACGCGGTGGTGTTCACGCCGAAGAGCGCAAATCGGCGACTGAAAACTCGCCCGTTATCACCCATTTTCCGCTGCCGAAAAAACTCTATATTCCCTTACAACAACACGTCGGAAAACCTGCCGAGCCTATCATTAAAGTCGGTGATACCGTGTTGAAAGGGCAATTATTGGCTTACAGTCAAGGCATGATTTCCGCGCCTGTTCATGCGCCTAGTTCGGGCTTGATCGTTGATGTTAATGATTATCCCGCGCCGCATCCGTCCGCGTTGCCGATTCGCACCATTGTGCTGGAAACCGACGGTAAAGATGAATGGCTTGCGGTTCCTAGCGTTGAAGATCCGTTTTTACTGCCACCTGAAGAAATCAGTTTACGCGTCGGCGCGGCGGGCATTGTCGGCTTGGGTGGGGCAACGTTTCCGACTGCCGTTAAATTAAACATGGGGCGGGAAAATCAGGTACAAACCCTGATTATCAACGGCGCAGAATGTGAACCCTATTTAACCTGTGACGATAGATTAATGCAGGAACGCGCCGTCGCCATTATTGACGGGGTGCGTTTAATGCTGCACGGCATGGGGACTGCATCGGCAGTGGTGGCTATTGAAGACAACAAACACCACGCTCATGCTGCTATGTACACGGCGGCGTTGTCTTACCCGCACATACAAGTCATCCAAATTCCCACTCGTTATCCGATGGGCTGGGATAGACAATTGATTCGTTATGTCACGGGCAAAGAAATTCCCGTCGGTGCGCGTTCCTCTGAATTGGGCGTGACCATTCATAATGTCGGCACCGCTTATGCTGTCCATAAAGCCATCCGTTTCGGGCAACCGCTGGTGAATCGCATCGTTACCGTATCAGGTGGTGCAGTCGGGCAACCGATGAATGTTGAAGTGCCGCTGGGTACACTCATCAGCGAATTATTCAGTTTTTGCCAAGTAAATACCGACAAAACCGCGCGAATTATCATGGGCGGCCCGATGATGGGCGACGCATTACCGCACAGCACCCTGCCCGTCGTGAAAGGTACAAGCGGTGTATTAGCTCTCACTCAAGATGAATTACGCGACAAACAGGAACAACCGTGTATTCGTTGTGCGAGTTGCGTGACCGTGTGTCCTGCGGGTTTGCGTCCTCTGGATATGGCTAATAATATCCGTATTAATCAGCTCGATACCGCCGTTGATTTAGGTTTAAAAGACTGTATCAGTTGCGGCTGTTGTTCGTATATCTGCCCGTCCAATATCCCGTTGGTGCAGTATTTTAAATACGCATCGGGTGAAGTGATGGCAAGACAGCAAGCGCAGCATAAATCCGAACAAACCAAAAAATTGATGGATGCGCGTACTGCACGGCTGGATAAAATTGCCCAAATACAAGCCGAAGAAGAACGCGAACGTTTAGCCGCCAAAGCAGAACGCGAACGCCGACTTGCCGCCGAAGCCGCAGCGGAAGCAGAGGAAAACGCATGATAAATACACACAATGACTGCCAGTCATGCTCTTCGCTCATTTTAAAGTCTCGTTCCCACGCGCCGCGTGGGAATGCAGTAATGGCGTGCCACGCCATACAACACGCGGAGCATAACCGATGATTACCTACGCCAAAGCCGCCACCAAACTACGCAGTGGCGCACATATCGGCACCAAAACCAGCGTTAGCTCCATCATGGGAAAAGTCATGTTGGCGATTACCCCAGCGACACTGTTTGGTTTATTTTGCTTCGGCTGGTCTGCGATTTTTTTATTCATCGTCACCCTGTCCTCAGCCCTGTTTTTTGAAGCCTGTTGTTTAAAATTAGCAGGTCGCCCTGTTAAATCCACCTTATTTGATGGTTCAGCATTATTAACCGCGTGGTTACTGACAATGACGCTGCCGCCATTTGCACCGTGGTGGATAGGCGTAGTTGGTTCAGGTTTTGCCATTATTTTGGGCAAACAGGTCTATGGCGGCTTGGGACAGAATTTATTCAATCCTGCGATGTTGGCGAGGGTTGCGTTGCTGATTTCCTTCCCGATTGAAATGACCACTTGGGCGAATGTATCGCCGTTATTTTTCTCGCACTCGCCTGACATTATGGAAAGCTGGCGTATCACGTTTTCCAGTATCGTACCCGATGGCATCACAGGCGCGACCACCTTGGGGTATATCAAAACCGAATTTTCTCAAAACCGTTTGCTGTCTGACATATTGAAAGATTACTCAGCGGTAGCGAATTTTTTCGGCTGGACACGCGGCAGTTTAGGCGAAACCTCAGGCGTATTACTGGCAGGTGGCGGACTGTGGCTGATGCAGCAAAAAATTATTACATGGCATATTCCCGCCTCGTTATTAGGCACGGTATTTATATTGGCGACCGTGTTTCATGTCATCGACGACAGCCATTATGTCAGCCCGTTTTTGCATTTGAATTCAGGCGCGATGCTGTGTGTGGCGTTTTTTATTGCCACTGATTACGTTACTTCACCGAATACGCCTACGGGTCAATTAGTATTTGGTACAGGCTGCGGACTGTTAATTTTTGTGATTCGGACGTGGGGCGCGTACCCAGAAGGTGCGGGCTTTGCGGTGTTATTGATGAATGCCGCTACGCCGTTGATTGATTACTACATCAAACCGCGTATTTATGGACGTGATCGTCATGGTAAGCCGCTGGAAATCAATAAATAATTTCGCCGTCAAGACCTGCGAGGTTTTCAAAACCTCGCAGGTCTGAGAACACACAGAGAACGAAAAATGAAACTCACTCCCGCCCACCGTGAAAAAATCGCCGCCCTTCTAGCGTATCTAAACCGCTGGTTAGCTCCCGATAATTTAGCCACGCTCAGACCAAAATTAGCCTTTCAAACGGGCATACTGGCAGGATTTTCGCTGATTGCCAGCGTGTTATTAGGTGTCACCAACTGCACCACCCAAGACAGCATCCAGCAACGTCTGGATGAAGATTTAAAAAGCTCACTCGCCGAAGTCGTCCCTGCCAACTTGTACGATAACGATTTGCTGCAAGACACAGTAAATATTCCCTCCGCGAAATACAACATCGGCAGCGCACAAACGCTGGTTTATAAAGCCAAAAAAGCGGGTGAAGTGACCGCCGTTGCGTTTAAATTCACTGCGCCAGATGGTTATTCAGGCGCGATTGATATGATTATCGGTATCAACCGTGCAGGCGAAATTCTTGGCGTGCGCGTACTCAGCCACAAAGAAACCCCCGGTTTAGGCGATAAAATCGAACTGGCAAAATCACCGTGGATTTTAAGTTTTAACGGCTTCTCATTGGCGAATTTAAGCCCAGAAAAATGGGCGGTCAAAAAAGACGGCGGGCAATTCGACCAATTCGCAGGCGCGACCATTACCCCGCGCAAATCGGTACAAGCAACGCAGCGCAGTTTACAGTTATTTCAGGATGAGAAAGACACTTTGCTTCAGTGACAATGTTACGCATAAAAAGCCATCGTCCACGAAAAACACGAAAGGCACGAAAGGCACGAAAAATCAAATTCTGTTATTCGGAGTTCAAGGTATGACTTGGACTTAAGCCTGACTGTCTGCAACCGCGTAGCGGTGAGATATTTGTAGCAACACAATATAAACACCATCAAGCCCCAGCGGGGCGAAATGTTTGTCTCATTTACATTTCACCCCTACGGGGTTAGGTTGTATCTAAACGGTCGGTCTACAAACATTTTACCCCGCTGGGGTTTTTCCTTAATTGCGGGCAGTACGCTGGAGCGCGGGAACTATAAATTATAATTTACTGCCCGCCTCACAAACAGGAACAGATTTTGCTTCTTCAACGATATGCACATCATATTTTAGGAGACAGTCCATGTTCTTATCAGAAAATTATCGCAAAATCGCCTTAGAAGGCATTTGGAACAATAACATCGTATTTTCGCAAAATCTGGCTTTATGTCCGTTGCTTGCCGTCACAGGAACGGCGACCAACGGCTTGGGCATGGGTTTAGCGACCTTGGTGGTGATTACCGCGTCCAACGGGCTGATTTCCTTGTGCAGGCATTTGATTCCTGCCGATTGTCGCATTCCCATTTTTGTATTGCTGATTGCTACTTTAGTGACCTTAGTCGATTTTTTAATGAATGCGTGGGCGCATGAATTGTACAAAGTGCTGGGGTTATTTATTGCCTTGATTGTTACCAATTGCGCGTTATTAGGGCGTGCGGAATCGTTTGCTTATAAACAGCCTGTGAAAGAATCATTATGGGATGGATTTATGATGGGCATGGGATTTTTACTGGTATTGGTGGCGTTGGGTGCGGCGCGGGAAATCAGCGCGACAGGGACATTATTTGCCAATGCGTCCTTATTATTGGGTGAATCATTTAAGTTTTTAGAAGTCACGGTGATTGATGATTATCACGGTTTTTTGCTGATGGCATTACCCCCCGGCGGCTTCATTATGCTGGCGTTTATTATTGTCGGTAAACGCTTGATTGATAACGTGTTGGCAAATCGTAAAGTCACTGTGCAAGCCGTTGTGGTGGAGGAATAACATGAATGTAGGCGTATGTTACGCAGAAGCCGATAGACAAAGTTGGCTGCGTTTGGAAGTGCCGCATAACAGCACCGTCGAACAGGCGATTGAATTATCGGGCTTATTAACTCGTTATCCAGAAATAGATTTAAGCAAACAAAAAGTCGGTATTTTCGGCAAATTGGCCAAGTTGGATACGATTGTTCAAGAAGGCGATCGTGTGGAAATTTATCGGCAGATTACCGTTGATCCTACACAGGTAAAACGCCGCCGTTTGTAACATTAATTACTGTGTGTTTTTTAGCACTTTGTCGGGTTTGCGACAAAAAATTTTTAGCAAAATGGGGTGTGATGAATAATCACACCCCATTTTTTTATAGCACTCTGTCCACGAAAGACACGAAAATCACAAAAATAGCGTTTGTTTCTTTCGTGATTTTAGTGTCTTTCGTGGAAAATATTTTTTTGGCAAGTTATTTGCTTTTTCATCAAGTATATTCATTTCATTCCTCGGAGAACACTATGCTACTTGAAGACTACCAAGCCAAAGGCTTATTAACTGTTACCCTCGTTGATGGGCAAACCAGCACGGCGGGCGTTTATGCCTATCGCGGTGATTTAGTGTTAAAAGAAGGCACATACCGCGACGGCTCGACCACCGATCGCAGACCTCCAGAAGCCTTGTTTATTCACTCTGCGCTGATTATTGAAAATGACAAAATTGTATTCATTAACGGCTTATTACCTACCCTGAGTTTATTACCCGTATTTGTTGAAAAATACAAAGCCGATATAGCCGAAAATGCCGTTGCTATCGTCTATGTGGAAAATATCAGCAAGCCATTACAAGTGGTTTTAGAAGGCGTGACTTACCAGTTATTGCCTTTCAAAGAAGGCTTGGTGTGGAATGAATTATTGGAAGAACTGTATATTGAAAAAAGCGAACTGAAAGGGCAATCGGCAGAAGATAAAGTTGCCATTGCTTACGCCGCAGCAAAAACCTACAAAGCAAAAGGTGCGGTCGTTTCTCTGGATGAAGCGGACGCGTTCACCTTTGTGGTAGTGAAAGATGCCGCTGTAGGTGCTATTTAATCTCCTGACCACTCTTCCATGATTGGAGCTTTCGGGCGTTCTGTCTTTTCGGCTAGAACGCCATTTTTTTGTTCGGAGACAATTCATTATGAAATATCAAAACATTACTGTCACCGCGTGTGACCAACTGATTCAGGAACATAATCCGCTGATTCTGGATTGCCGTGATGTGAAAAATTATCAGGCTGGGCATTTGGAGAACGCCCTGCACGTTCACGAAGGTTTAAAAGAATCGCTCATCAAACGCGGCGATAAACAGCGGTGTTTATTGATTTACTGCTATCACGGTCATGCCAGCCAACACCTTGCCGAATTCTTCAGTGATTTCGGCTTTAAGGATGTGTACAGCTTGGAAGGCGGTTATACCGCCTGGCAGAAACAGCAATCAAATCAATAAAGCCCTGTGCCATACCCAACAAAATAGAAATTTTTTGCTGTCATCTTTACGACAATTCAATCAATTGTTAAAAAAATAACGATATAAATCAATGGCATAAAACAAAATACCGTTATTGGCATGACCTGTGCTTTTACTCAAGTAATGCACACAATCGAGGTTAAAACCATGCAACTACCAGTATTGAACGACGTACCTGAAGCAAAAGGCGGCTGTGCTGCCAGTTCTTGTGGCTCTACAGACAATCAAATGGACAGCTTACCCGATTCCATTCGGGAAAAGGTACAAAATCACCCCTGTTATTCGGAAGATGCTCACCACTACTTCGCGCGTATGCACGTTGCGGTCGCACCTGCTTGTAACATCCAATGTCACTACTGTAATCGTAAATACGATTGCGCCAATGAATCCCGTCCGGGTGTGGTGTCGGAAGTATTAACACCCGATCAAGCGGTGAAAAAAACGATGGCGGTAGCGGCAAATATTCCCCAGATGACGGTATTAGGTATCGCAGGGCCGGGCGATCCGTTAGCCAATCCAGAAAAAACCTTTGAAACCTTCAGACGTTTAAGCGAAGAAGCTCCCGATATTAAGTTATGCGTATCGACCAACGGCTTAGCGTTACCTGACGCGGTGGAAGAGTTATCCAAACACAATATCGACCACGTCACCATCACCATTAACTGTGTTGATCCGAAAATCGGCGCGAAAATTTATCCGTGGATTTTCTGGAACAATCGCCGCATTAAAGGGGTTAAGGGTGCGAAAATCCTGATTGAGCAACAACAAAAAGGCTTGGAAATGCTGATTGCCAAAGGCATTTTGGTCAAGGTCAATTCGGTGATGATTCCGGGGGTGAATGACGAACATTTAGCCGAAGTCAGCCGTGTAGTGAAATCCAAAGGCGCGTTTTTACACAATGTAATGCCGCTGATTGCCGAAGCCGAACACGGCACGTTTTATGGCGTGATGGGGCAACGCGGCCCGACACCTGATGAATTACAAGACCTGCAAGACAGTTGTTCAGGTGATATGAACATGATGCGCCATTGTCGCCAATGCCGTGCCGATGCGGTCGGTATGCTGGGCGAAGACCGAGGCGACGAATTTACGCTCGATAAAATCGAGGATATGGAGATTGATTACGCGGAAGCGATGGAAAAACGCAAAGTGATTCATACCGCAATCCAAGCGGAAATGGACAGTAAACGCTTAGAAAAAGCCCAAAAAGCCGAGCTGCAAAAACAAGCGGAACGGATGAATACTCGTCCCGTGTTAATGGCGGTCGCGACCAGCGGTCAAGGTGTGATTAACGTGCATTTTGGTCATGCGAAAGAATTTTTGATTTATGAAGCTTCGCCAGACGGTGTGCGTTTTATCAGTCATCGTAAAGCCGATGCCTATTGCGGCGGTGATATTAGTTGCGGCGAAACCGAATCTACCTTGCAACGCACCATTCGTTCACTAGAAGGTTGTGAAGCGGTGTTGTGTTCTAAAGTCGGTTACGAGCCGTGGGAGATGCTGGAAACAGCGGGCATTATGCCGAACGGCGAACACGCAATGGAAAACATCGAAGAAGCGGTCATGGCGGTTTATAAAGAAATGGCGGCGGCTGGGAAGTTGACGGCAGAGAATGCGCCGCTTCGGGCTAAAGCGTAATTCATGACAAGACTGCCAGTCATTTTAAGTTCGTAGGGTGGGCATTGCCCACCCTACCCCTTCGGTAGGTATGGCGTGGCACGCCTTAACTGCATTCCCAACGCAGCGCGTGGGAACGAGAAACGATAAATTATCAGGAGTTTTCATCATGGCAGTAAAAATTATCGAATCCTGTGTTAATTGCTTTGCTTGTGAGCCAGTGTGTCCGAGTAATGCGATTTACGAAGCCAAACCGCACTTCTTAGTCGATGCGAAAAAATGTACCGAATGTGAAGGCGCGTTTGCCGATTTTCAGTGTGCGAGTATCTGCCCGATTGAAGGGGCGATTTTAAATTCATTTGGTGAAGCCATTAATCCTGCTGGGTCATTAACAGGTATTCCGCCTGAAAAAATGGCGGAAGCGATGGCAGAGTTACAGGCGCATTGACATGGCTACGGTGATTTTTTACGAAAAACCTGAATGCGCCAATAACAAGCGGCAAAAACGTTTGTTAATTGAAGCGGGGCATACGGTCATCGCTAAAAATCTGCTCACCGAAGTGTGGCAAGCCGAGCAACTGCGCCTGTTTTTTAGTGGTTTAGCGGTGCGTGACTGGTTTAATTATTCTGCCCCTGCCATTAAAGTCGGCGAAGTCGAACCCGACACGCTGAACGAACAGCAAGCCTTAGCCTTGATGCTGGACAATCCCGTATTAATTCGTCGCCCTCTCATGCAGGTCGGTGAACAACGGGTTGCTGGATTTCATCAGGAATACGTCAATGAGTGGTTGGGTTTAACCGCACACAACACCACTCAGGATTTGGAAAGCTGTCCGCGTTCCGCATCATCCAGCGTGTGCAGTCATGACTAAGCCGACGCTATTACAGGACAATGGCACACCCAAAGCGGTGGCGTTATCTGAGCGCGTGCATTGGATAGGCGCGTTAGATCCGAATTTGCGCACCTTCGATATTATTTTAAAAACCGCGAACGGCACGAGTTACAACGCCTATTTAGTGCGCGGCAGTGCAGGCGTGGCGGTGATTGACACCGTGAAAGAAAGTTTCGCGGGTGATTTTTTTGCCCGTCTTGAATCGGTCGCGAGTTATGACGAAATCACCGTTATCGTGCTGAATCATTTAGAACCCGATCACACAGGCGCATTGCCTGAACTGATGCGCCGTGCGCCGCAAGCGCGGCTCTACATTTCGCAAAAAGCCCAGTCGATGCTGAAAGCGTTATTGCAACAGGATGAATTCGATTTTACGCCTGTATTAACAGGTGACACGGTCACGCTGGGCGATAGAACCCTTAGTTTTTTACACACGCCGTATTTACATTGGCCTGATACCCAATGCACCCATTTAGTCGAAGAACAGATTTTATTTTCAGGTGATGTGTTCGGCTGTCATTTTTGTGATTCCCGCTTGTTTAATGACGAAGTGGGCGATTTTCGCTTTTCGTTTGAATACTACTACGCGCACATCATGCGTCCGTTTAAGACTTATGTGAATACTGCGCTGGATTTAATCGAGCCATTGCTGCCGTTTAACAAAATTTTACCCGCACACGGCCCGTTATTGCATGACCAACCGCAACGCTATGTGCAGCGTTACCGTGAACTCTCGCGCTCTGCCTTACAAAGTGAAATCAGCGCGGACGAGAAAACCCTGTTGATTTTTTATATCAGTTCTTACGGCAACACGCGGCGTATGGCAGAAGCCATTTATGAAGGTGCGATGGCGGTTGAACAGGTGCGCGTGTCTTTGTACGACTTGGAAGGCGGCGAAATCGCGCCGTTTGTGGATTTGATTGAAGGCGCGGATGGCTTGGTATTCGGTACGCCGACCATTAACGGCGATGCCGTGAAACCCATTTGGGATTTACTGTCATCACTGGCGGTAGTCAGTCTGAAAGGCAAATTAGGCGGCGTGTTCGGTTCTTACGGCTGGACGGGCGAAGGCGTAAAAATGGTAGAAGATCGGTTACGCGGTCTTAAATTGCGCGTTCCGATGACAGGAATCCGCGTCAAACTCATTCCGACCGATGAAGAAATTCTTCAGTGTCGTGAATTCGGGCATGAACTGGCACAAGAACTGATGGGTTTACGACAATCCAAAGTCATTGATATGGCGGATCTTGCCTAAGAAGCGTCCACGAAAAACACGAAAGGCACGAAATGAATGCTTGGTTGTTTTTGTGCTTTTCGTGTCTTTCGTGGACAAAGTGTTTTTTAACATCAATCAATATTTTTAACCTACAAAAAGGAAACACATCATGGCAAAAGCATCAATTACCTTTGAAGACATTAATGTCACGGTTTCTGCACCCGCAGGCACACGCATTATTGAAATTTCTGAAAAAGTCGGCTCAGCAATTACTTACGGTTGCCGTGAAGGCGATTGCGGAACCTGTATTATGAAAGTCACCGAAGGCTGGAATAATCTCACCGAGCCTTCCGTGTTAGAAGACAAAATTTTACGCGAAAACATGGCGGGCAAGCACAATCGTTTAGCCTGTCAAGCGCAGGTATTAGGCGGCAAAATATGCGTCAAACCCGTTTAATCAACCTATATCATTAAGGAGTTTTTCATGGCATTAATTACATTTTCCAGTCCCGATTACCGCGATAAAACCGTCTATGCGGTCGCAGGCAGTCACACTGAAACCGTATTGAAAATCGCGCGGGAAAATAAAATCCCCATCGACTTTGAATGCGAAGACGGCGAATGCGGTACTTGTGCGGTACAAGTCAGCAGCGTGGACGATAAACACCAGCGTATGGGCGGGCCTTTAACTGAAAAAGAGAAAAAGGTCTTACAGGAAATCGGCAAACTCACCAAAGAAGAAATGGAGCAAATGATAGTCGATGACTTACCGTCAAAATGGCGTTTAGCGTGCCAAATGATTGTTCGAGACGAAGATATACTCGTCCAATACTAAAAACACAGACCATGACACTTCAACACGCCGACAGGGAAACTATTTATTCCCAGCTTACGCAACACACCATTAGCGACGCTAATCATGAATGGTTAGCGTGTATGGTCGCCAGTTGGTGCGTTGGTAATAGCTTATTGCCTGATTATCTGGGTTTGGAGTGTCATGACTTTGCCGCATTAAAACAACATTATTTTGCCGATTACCCGTTACCTGAACTTGCTCCATCAGGTCAACAACTCGATTTTGCGCGGATGCTGGAACGACAGGATTTAATTAATCTGTTAAAAAATTACCGCAATCCAGAGATTGTTGAAATTGATTGGGTAATTGGCTTGCTGGTTGCAGGCTGCTTGGGCAACGATCATCTATGGCATGATTTAGGCTTATGGTCACGTTCACAACTCACTGCTTTATTGAATTACAATTTCCCCGAATTAGCCGCACGCAACACCCACGACATGAAATGGAAAAAATTTCTCTACAAACAATTGTGTGAAGCAGAAGGCTTGTATTTATGCCGCGCGCCCTCGTGTCAGGTATGCGTTGATTACGGGCAATGCTATGGATCTGAAGAAACGGTTATGGAATCGACACCGCATTCGGAAGAAACAAACCCGCCATAATGATTCTTTTGTCAAATGGCATACCGCGTTTTACCAAAACGACACCAAAGCCGCACCAGATGTTAGGTGTGCGACACCTTTTTGGGTTGAGCCATTGACCAATAAACGTTCAATGTCTGCCGATTTACTGTTTCCTGCGCTTTTTTGGCGACCGAATCTCATGAACAGCAGCCTTTTTTGAAAAAATTTTGCAGAGTGGCTTATCTTCTTTCAGATTGTTAAAAAGGCGGCTTTTTATACTTAATCTCAGGTTAATTGTCGGTTTCCCAGCCGCCGCCCAAGGCTTTATACACGGCGACCAAGCTGGTTGCTGTGATGGTCTGGTTTTGTGCCAACTGATTTTGATCTTGTAACAACCGTAATTGGCTATCTAAAACGGTCAGAAAATCAGTCATGCCTTCGTTAAAACGCAATTGCGCCAATTCATGAGCTTTTAGGCTATTTTTAACCGCAGAAGCTAACAAATCTTGTTTAACTTTTGCCTTGTTATAACTGACCAGCGCGTTTTCGGTTTCTTCCAATGCCGTTAATACGGTTTGTTTATAAGTCGCCAAATCCGCATCGGTACGCGCATCGGCGGCTTTAATGCGTGCATAAACGCGACCTAAATCAAACGCCGCCCAGCTGATACGCGGCCCTAAGGAATACGCACCAGAACCTGCCGCGCCCATGCTTGATAAGGCAGTCGCTTCCAGTGACACGGTGCCGACAAAGGTGACTCTAGGAAATAAATCCGCCGTCGCCACGCCAATTCGAGCGGTTGAGGCGGCTAAACGCCGTTCGACTATTTGAATATCAGGACGACGGCGCAACAAATCCGCGGGATTACCGATAGCAACACTCTCAGGCAATGTCGGTATCGGCAGGGCTTTTGACAGGTTTGCCGTAAGCGCGTTAGGCAATTGCCCCGTCAGTACACTCAAACGGTGAATAGTATGGCTAATCGCCGTTTCCAAGGTTGGAACAGCAGCGCGAGTGCTGTCTAATTGTGCCGCCGCACGCGCGGTATCCAGCTCCGTGCCACGTCCGTTATTAACGCGTACATTGGTAATGTCTACGGTTTGCTGCTGGTTTTCAATATTCTGTTGAATAACATTTAATTGGTTTTGAAAACCGCGAAGTTCAAAATAATTTCGCGCTACTTCAGCAATCAAACTGATTTTAACGTCTTTGAGACTGGCTTCCTGCACATCGACGACATCACTGCTGGCTTCGATATTACGCCGCACCCGTCCAAATAAATCCAGCTCCCAAGACGCATCAAAACCCGTGCTGTAAAGGCTTAAGGTACGCGGCACGAAAGCGCGGTTATTCATCGAACCCGTACTGCGTAATTGTTCGGTGAAATTATTGTGCATAGTAACGGTTGGGGCTAAATTTAATTCGGCATCCAAATACAAGGCGCGTGCTTCGCGTAAATTAGCTTGAGCCACTTCCAAATCGTGATTATTGAGGATTGTTTGGTTAACCAACGCGCTGAGTTGCGGGTCTTTAAACAACTGCCACCACGTCACTTCGATGGCTTTCGTGGAAAACGCAGCCTGTTTGCCTTCTGCAAAACTATCGGGCGTAGCGGTAACAGGACGTTGATAATCAGGGCCGACGGCGCAGGCGGTTAATAGACTGGCGGCGATGAGTGCTGTTGCTTGACCGAGACGATTTATCATAAGTTTTTCTCCGTAGCGGCTTGTTTACGCGCTTTGCTTGGAAATAGCCGTTGTACCGCAACATAAAACACGGGGGTTAATAACAAGCCAAAGAAGGTAACGCCAATCATGCCGCTAAATACCGCCGTACCTAATACACGCCGTGATTCTGCACCTGCGCCTTGTGCAATCACTAAGGGAAAAACGCCCAGAATAAAAGCAAACGAGGTCATTAAAATCGGGCGTAAGCGCACTTTTGCTGCGTCTATCACAGCTTCAAATCGGTTCAGTCCCTGTTCTTGGCGTTGTTTGGCGAACTCCACAATTAAAATCGCATTTTTACTCGCCAAGCCGACCAATACGATAAAGCCAATCTGAGTAAAAATATTATTGTCCATATCCGCCAACCAAACGCCTGCCATTGATGACAAAATACACATCGGCACAATCAAAATCACGGTAAACGGCAATGACCAGCTTTCGTATTGCGCTGCCAGTACCAGAAACACAAACAACACACTTAACGGGAAGACTAAATATGCCACATTACCCGCTAACACCTGTTGCAAACTGACTTCCGTCCATTCAAAATCAAAACCTGCGGGCAATTCACTGGACAATAATGCGTTCATCATCTCAATTGCCTGCCCAGAACTTACGTTCGGTAAGGTACTGCCGTTTATTTCTGCCGCAGGATACATATTGTAACGGGTGATTTTGTCGGGGCCTGTGATGTTCTGCACCTTGACTAATGAGCCTAATGGCACTGTATCGCCGTTAGTTGAGCGGGTTTTCAATTTGGCTATGTCCTCAGGCTGCATTCTAAATTCGGCATCCGCTTGTGCGACCACCTGATAGATGCGACCAAAATTGTTAAAATCATTGACATACAGCGAGCCTAAATAAATTTGCAAGGTATCAAAGACTTCGTTCAACGGCACACCCATCGTTTTACTGCGGGTGCGATCCACATCGACAAATAACTGCGGCACATCGGCACGAAAGGTGCTGAATAAGCCGACCAAGCCCGCTTGTTGATTGCCTTTGGCAATAAACTCGGCATTCACTCGTTGCAACTCAGCAACGCCTGCATTGGAGCGGTCTTGAATTTGCAATTTAAAGCCGCCGACTGTACTCATACCGCGCACGGGCGGCGGTGCGAACACTCTGATAAATCCATTGGGAATCTGCGCCATCTGTTGCCCCAGCGTTTTAACCAGTGCGTTAGCCGACATTTCAGGATGCCCTTTGCGCGTTTCAAAGTCTTTTAAGCGTACAAAAATAGTCGCCACATTTGATTGCGTAGAACCCGTCAATACCGACCAACCCGCATAGGCTATAATGTTGGCTACGCTGTCATTCTTTTTAAGAATCTGGGTGACTTGTTGCACCACTTCCTCAGTACGACCGACGGAAGCGGCATCGGGCAGTTGTGCGTATAAAATCACATAGCCTTGATCTTGGTCTGGAATAAAACCCATAGGGACTTTTTCAAACGCCAGCCAATTTAGACTGTTTAAGCCGACATACAGCACTAACACCACCACCGTCATGCGAATTAAACGCCCGACTAAACGCGAATAACTTTGACTGAACCAATCAAAAAAGCGGTTAAAGGGGCGAAAAAACCAGCCCAATAATTTATCCATTACACGGGTAAATAAATCTGGATTATGGTGCGCTCTATCCAATAACAACGCACACAGCGCAGGGCTTAAGGTCAACGAGTTAAACGCTGAAATCAGCGTAGACACCGCAATAGTTAAAGCAAATTGTTTATAAAACGCCCCCGATACGCCCGTAATAAATGCTGTCGGCACGAACACCGCCGCCAATACCAAGGACGTGGCAATAATCGGCCCGACCACTTCCTCCATCGCTTTTCGGGTTGCTGCTCTGGCGGATAAGCCCTCCGCGATATGGCGTTCGACGTTTTCCACCACCACAATTGCATCATCGACCACAATACCGATTGCCAGTACCAGACCAAACAGCGATAAAGTATTAAGCGATAAATCTAACGCCGCCATTACCGCAAATGTGCCGATTAATGATACGGGTACACTCAACAGCGGAATAATGGTGGCTCGCCAGTTTTGCAGAAATATCACCACCACGATGACCACCAGCAAAATCGCTTCAAACAGGGTTTTTACCACGGCATCAATCGAGTTCTGCACAAAAACCACGGTGTCATACACCAGCTTGTAATCCATGTCTTGTGGAAAATGGTTTTTCAGCTTTTCCATTGCAGCGACAATGCCTTTTTTGGTTTCCAGCGCATTAGAACCGGGCAACTGAAAAACCGCTAAACCCACCGCATCTTCATCGTTCAATTTTAAAACAGAGTTGTAATCTTTTGCCCCCAGTTCAATCCGCGCGACATCTTTCAGATAAATAATTTCGCCATTTGCACTTTGTTTAATCACGATATTGGCAAATTGCTCAGGTTTCAGTAAGCGTCCTTGTGTAGAAACGGTGTATTGAAAATCCGTTTGTTTTGCAGTCGGCGGTTGTCCAATAACGCCCGCCGCGACTTGAATATTTTGTTCGCGTACCGCTTTCACTACCTCGCTGGCGGTCAGATTTTGCGCGGCGATTTTTTCAGGATTCAGCCACAGGCGCATACTGTAATCCCTGCTGCCAAACAGCACAATTTCCCCTACCCCCGGCAGACGTGACAAGGTGTCTTTAATTTGTAACAAGGCATAGTTACTTAAATAAACGCCATCAAGGCTTTTATTCGGTGACATCAAACCGATAACCAGACTCAAATCGGGGCTGCGTTTTTTAACGCTGATACCGTTGCGGCGTACTTCTTCGGGTAATTTTGAATCCGCCAGTGCGACACGGTTCTGCACCAAGACCTGCGCTTTATCGAGATTAGTTCCCGGTTTAAAGGTTACCGTCAATGCCATACTGCCATTATTAGTGGATTGCGAAGACATATACAGCATATCTTCCACGCCATTAACCTCTTGCTCAATCGGCGTGGCAACTGTTTCGGCAACAACTTGAGCATTCGCACCCGGATAAACTGCACTGACCACAATAGTCGGCGGGGCAATTTCAGGGTATTGAGCAATCGGCAAGGTAAACAATGCCAAACTGCCAATCAGGACAATCATAATAGACAGCACTGCCGCAAAAATCGGGCGGTCGATAAAAAAACGTATCAGATTATTCATGGCTGACTACTCCGCCGTTGTTGCGAGGGTGGTTTTCTCAGGCTCAACCGAGCTGTTGGGTCTGAGTTTTTGTAAGCCTTCAATCACCACCCATTCATCCGCCTGTAAACCTTGACTGATAACCCGCAAATCACCGATTTTTTTACCGGCGATTATTTTATGCTGCGTTACTTTTTTATCCGGACTCATCACCCACACAAAATGATCGGCCTGATCGGTACCGATTGCTCTATCTGGCAACAACAAACCAAGATATGGTGCGCCGCCGCGTATGCGCAGTCGGGCAAAAAAACCGGCACTGAGTAACTCATTGGGATTATCAAACACGGCACGAACACTGACTGTACCCGTAACAGGATTTTCCATCGGTGCAACATAATCCACACGACCTGCATGAGGAAAGCCTTGTTCATCGCTCAAGGCTAATTCCACTTTTGTGCCTTCGAGTTTATGTCCTTGTTTTTGTGCCTCGCGCCGATAATTCAAAATGGCGCGTTCATCAACATCAACTACTACATACACGGGATTGGTCGAGACAATTGTCGCCAATTTCGTCGCATCGCCGCCGCTGCCATTCACCAAATTGCCCGCTGTAATCAATTCACGACTAATCCGCCCGTTTATTGGTGCGCGTACTTCGGTAAATTCCAGATTCAGTTTTGCACTAGCCACTTGAGCGGTGGCTGATTCGACAGCGGCAGTCGCACCACGCAAGCCTTTTTCACGCGCATCATATTCCTCGGTGGAAATGCCTTTCGCTTTGAGCATATTTTCCGCGCGTGCCAACTCATTTTTTGCCAACTCCTTGCGTGCTTTGGCTTGTTCCAATTCAGCAAGCGCGTAATTCAGTTGCGCTTTAAACGGTTGCGGATCAATAACAAATAATAAATCGCCTTTTTTAACCGCTGCTCCTGCCGTGAAATTAACTTTTTCCAGATAGCCGCTGACTCTGGCACGAACTTCCACGGTATTAACCGCTTCAATGCGACCCGTGAATTCATCCCATTCGGTGACTTGCTGACTTAACGGTTGAGCAATTTTAACGTTAGCAGGTGGCGGCACAGGGGGTTGAACAGGCGCAGCAGGTGACTCTTGCGGTTTATCACAGCCGCTCAGTAGCAACAAGAGCGTTATTAACATAACGGATAAGCGAGAAAAGTTTTTCATCTTTTTAGTGCCTTAATACGGGGCTGAAATAAATGGTAATATATATTACCATTTAGTCTAGGTTATCATTGTCATTCAAGTCAATTGATTTTCCGAGTGAAACAGAATGATTAAATGCGGACGACCCGCTAAGGGGAATGAATCTTTAAGCCGCGACCGCTTGCTGGATGCGGCTTTAGAACTATTTTTGGAACACGGTTATGGTAATCTCAGCATGGAAACGATTGCCCGCCACGCGCAAGTATCAATGCGGACTATTTATAGTCAGTTTGGTGGTAAAGCAGGATTATTCGGCTCATTAATACGCCGTTGCAGTGACCAATTTGTCATTAGTCTGTCCGATGAAGCGTCACCTGAACAAGTGTTGAGCGAGTTTGCACAAACGTTTCTGTATAACATCACTAAACCCGATGCCGTACGAATTCGAGCCATTTTGATTGCGGAATCACCGCGTTTTCCTAATCTCGCTACCGAATTTTATGAACAAGGGCCGCTGCGAACCTTGGAACAGTTAACGCAATTTTTCGCAACCCAACAACGCGCAGGATATTTTATTGAGATTAATCCGCGTTTTCTGGCAGAGCAGTTTATCAGTACCTTGCGAGGCGAACGTCTGCAACAAGTACAATTAGGACTTGCCGCAACACCCAGCGAACAGGAAATTAAAATATGGGCGCAACAAGCCACGCATTTGTTTTTATATGGCTGTATCGTAAATAGATAGGGAATCAAAAAAGTGCTTACCTGTAACAGCGTGCAGTCCTACTCACCATGTAAGACCGTGCAGCCCTGTGTATATATCGCGTTCAGCGACGGATAAGATGGATTGACGTGCCATAGAAAATGGTCACTTAATAAAAAAGACAGTGTTTATAATACATAAAATATTTTACGCGTTAAGTGACAAAAAATGCGTCGTTTGAAAGCGATAATAACGCTGTCACATAAACGAACGTTTAGGTGACATTATGTTGATAGGTTATATGCGGGTTTCTAAAACCGATGGTTCGCAGGTTTTGGATTTACAAAAAGATGCGTTATTGAAAGCAGGCGTTTTACCAGACCGACTTTACGAAGACTTTGCTTCAGGCACACATGATGATCGACAAGGCTTAATGGCTTGTCTGAAAGCATTACGCCAAGGCGATACGCTTATTGTCTGGAAACTAGATCGACTGGGTCGTCATTTACGCCACCTCGTCAATACGGTGCATGAGTTATCGAACAAGGGTATTGGCTTTAAAGTGCTGACAGGTCAAGGCGCACAGATTGATACCACTACCGCACAAGGAAAACTGGTCTTTGGGATATTTGCGGCATTGGCTGAATTTGAGCGGGATTTGATTTCCGAGCGCACCAAAGCGGGTTTAGCATCGGCGCGGGCGCGTGGTAGAAAAGGCGGCGCACCTTATAAAATGACACCGGCAAAATTACGCCTCGCCATTGCATCTATGGGTAAATCTGAAACTAACGTGAGTGATTTATGTAATGAATTGGGCATTACCCGCCAAACACTTTACCGTCACGTTGCTCCGGATGGTACCTTGCGTAAAGATGGAGAAAAGTTACTGAAAAACGGATGTTACGCACAAGAATTGTTGTCCACGAAAGACACGAAAAGCACGAAAAAAAGTAAAAAATAATGAGCAGCCGTCAGTAGTGAGTCCAGCCTGTACTTTCGGGTGGTGTATTATTGACGACTGGCAGTCATTGACGCGGTTGCAACCGATTTAACCCATGACCTGTTTCGGAGTTCAAGGCAAGACTTGGGCGGATTGAAAACCTCCAAAACGTGTTTTGGATTCCTAATCACCGATGTTGATTTTTTTGTGTCTTTCGTGCTTTTCGTGGACTATTGCTTTTTCATGCGCATGATGTGTCAACACTTTTCAGGAAACTATACTTGATTTGCGTGGTTTTTCGCATAAGTCATAAAATAAGACAGAAACGGCTCAGCACTATATTCCTGTGCGTTGTAATACCATCGCTACGGCGGCGGCGCGGGTCGTGACACCGAGTTTTTCGTAAATATGCTCTAAATGTTTATTGACGGTGCGGTGACTGCTTTCCAGTATTAAACCGACTTCTTTATTGGTTTTGCCGCGCGAAATCCACATTAATATTTCTGCTTCTCTAAAGGTTAAGCCCAAGGTTTCTTTTAAAGATTCCAAATTCCATTCATCTGCGCATTTTTTCAACAGCAATAAATATTCGCCTGCATTCTGACAGGCAGCCATTTTTATATTGAATCCCGCAGAGCTGCGGTATTCTTCTGCGGCAATACTGCGACTGCTGTTAAACCAAGTTAATATCGGTTTCGGTAATAAATTGCCGACGCTTAATTCACTGTCAGGTAAAGCATCGGTCAGCAGAATGCTTGCGGCGGGCGTTAGCCATGTAATGATACCGAGGGCATCGACAGCAACTGCGCAAAATGGGCTGTGTTGCAGGGCATTTTCAGCGCGCTGTCTAGCGCGGGCTAATGCCAGATGCACTTCAATGCGGGCTAATACTTCAGGCGGGCGAATGGGTTTGACGATGTAATCCAGTCCGCCTTCATCAAAACCGCGCAATAAATTATCCAGCTCACCTAAACCTGTCATGAATAATATCGGAATATCGCAGGTAACAGGATCGGCTTTCAGGCGACGGCAGGTTTCAAAACCGTCTATCCCCGGCATCACCACATCCATCAGAATAATATCGGGTTTTAAATAGTCGATTTGTTCGATGGCAGACAGTCCGTCGGTTGCGACCAGTACACGGTAATTGGCTTCGGACAAGGTGTCGGACAACAATGCCAAATTAGCAGGCGTGTCGTCTACTATCATAATGGTGCCGTTAGCAGAGGGTGTTATGGTGTCCATGATATAAGTGCCTATGCGCATGAGTGAGTGGTTTAAGCCAGTAGCTTTTTGATTTCTGCCAAGCGAAACTCGCTGGCAAGAACTTTAATACGCTGGCTTAAAGGCAGGTATTCGGGGTTGGTGTTCGCCAGTGCTTCCAGTTTTTTATTCAGTCCTAATAAGTCGCCGATACGCACAAACGCCTGTAAGGTTTGCAAAATATCAGCGGGGGGTAATTGCAATTCTTTTTCTGTGACTTCATGATTATCAGGTTCGTCGGTTTGGTATTTCCACGTCAGGCTGGTGTGTAATTTTAATTTAGCCAATAAATGATGTACTTGTACGGGTTTTGCCAGAAAATCATTGCAGCCCGCATGAATAGCGGCGGTGCGGTCTTCTGGATAGGCATTGGCACTGAGAACAATAATGGGTTTGAGTAAGCCGTTTTTGCGTAACTGTATCGCCGTTGCGATACCGTTCATGACGGGCATCGCTAAATCGAGCAACACCAAATCGAGTTTATGCGTGCCTGCCTGTACCAACGATTCCGCACCCGAACTGGCGGTATGAATGATAAAACCCAGCGGTTCAAGAATAGAGCGCATCACATCACGGTGTTCTGGCTGGTCGTCAACAATCAATATTGTTTGTCGCCGTCCCCGATAACCGACAATATTGTCTTGTGGTACGGGTTCGGAAATTGTACCCAGATTAGGTAAAAACAAGCGCAGGGTAAAGGTTGAGCCTTTGCCTAATTCACTGCTGACGGCTAAATCGCCGCCCATGATTTCCGCCAGAATTTTACTGATGGTCAAGCCTAAACCACTGCCCGATATGGCGTTGCCTGTGGTGGTGTTCAAGCGGGTAAACGGCTGGAAAATATCTTGTAATTGTTCGGGGGCAATACCCTGTCCCGTATCAATAATTTTAAACGTTGCTACGCCGCTGTTGTAGCTGATATGAATGATTATTTCTCCTGATTGAGTAAATTTAATCGCATTACTGAGAATATTAATCAAAATTTGCCCGACCCGTTTTTCATCGGCACGGACTTGTTGCGGCAGTGTATTGACTATTTGACAGCGAAAACTTAAGCCTTTGTCTTCTGCTTGCGCTTTATGAATGCGCACTAAATGTTCGATAAGCTCATGAAAATTAATGGGTTCGTAGTTCAATTCAAATTTACGCGCTTCAATACGCGCAATATCCAGTATATCTTCAATCAATGCGGATAAATGTTCACCGCTGCGTTTTAGCGTATCCACGGCTTGTCGTCGGTGTTCTGGAATGGTCGGGTCTTTGTGCAGAATATAGGAATATCCGATAATACTATTTAATGGTGTGCGGATTTCGTGACTCATATTACTGAGAAACCGACTTTTCGCACTGTTGGCAGAATCCGCCATTCTTAACGCGTGTTCTAATTTAGTATCGGTTTTTTTATGCTCCTCAATTTCCATTAATAATAATTGTGTTTGTTTACCTGTTTCTTCGTGGGCAACACGGCGGCTTTCATCGTTTAATATCAGCCACCAAGTACATAAGCCGATAAAGACTAATAATGAGCTATAAACTTTAATAAAATTGGCTGATAATAATTCAAACGTAAATAGAGAGGCTTGTGCAACCAGTAAATCCTGATAATAAATAATGCCGATAAAAATACTGGTGAGTACCGATAAAAAACAAAATAAAAAGACAAAGCGTAATAAGCGCAGCCGTGCTGTCAAGGTCATTCGTGAGGACATAAACCGCCGCGCGAATTTCTCTAAATAATCATCAAGTCTCGATCCGACTTTACAGGCATCCAAACACCGCGCATCCAGCGTACAGCATAGTGAGCAGATACTGTCATTATAGGCGGGGCAATAGGCAATATCTTCATGTTCAAATTCGTTTTCACAGATACAACATTTGTGATGACTGTAGTTATTTTTTTTATTACGATCCCGTGCCAGATAATGTTTATGTCCTGTAAAAAAAGCAATAATCGGCACTAATACAAAGGCTAAGCCTAAGGAAATAAACGCGGAAAATGCCTGTGCATAGTCACCGAATAAACCAATATATGCCAGTATGGAGACTAAAGACGCGAAAAAGGTGGCAATCAGTCCCACAGGATTTAAATCAGGTAAATACGCGCGTTTAAATTCAATAATATCTGGGCTGAGTTTTAACGGTTTATTAATCATTAATTCTGCCGCGACCGCGCTAATCCACGCTATCGACATATTGGAAAATAAACCCAATACTTTTTCCAGCGCACCAAATACACCAAATTCCATTAATAACAGCGCGATGGAGACATTAAATACCAACCACACGACCCGACCGGGATGACTGTGAGTAATGCGGGAGAAAAAATTAGACCACGCCAATGAGCCTGCATAGGCATTGGTGACATTGATTTTAAGTTGACTGATAACGACAAATAGCGTGGTTACTGCTAACGCCCATTCAGGATCAGAAAATAACTCCTTATAAGCAATTAAATACATTTGTGTGGGTTCGTGGGCGTGTTCAGCGGGGATGCCATGTCGAATGGCTAAATGCGCCAACAACGCGCCGCCTAACTGCCGCAGCATTCCGAACAGTATCCAGCCCGGCCCTGCACTGATGGTTGCCAGCCACCAGCGCGTTTTATTTTGTTCGGTTTTTTCAGGCATAAAGCGCAAAAAATCCACTTGTTCGCCGATTTGCGCGACCATCGAAAACGCCACCGTGGTGGCACTGCCAAACAATAGCCAGTTAAACCCCTGACCACTGGCTGCAATCCAAAAATACGCTTCTGCGGTGGGCAGTGCGTCCTGTTCGTGCATTACCACGGCAATATAAGGCGCGATTAACAACAGCAACCACACAGGTTGCGTCCATAACTGCATTCGGCTGATAGTGGTAATGCCAAAGGTGACTAACGGAATAACCGTAATCGCGCTGATAACGTGGGCAAGTTGAATAGGAATATGAAAATACAGTTCCAATGCCAGCGACATAATCGAGGCTTCCAAGGCGAACAGCGTAAAGGTGAAGGAGGCGTAAATCAGTGAGGTAATGGTCGAGCCGATGTAGCCAAAACCCGCACTGCGGGTCAGTAAGTCGATGTCGATATTGTAGCGCGCGGCGTAATAACTAATCGGGAAGCTGGTGATAAATATCACCAGCCCGACAATTAAAATTGCCCAAAACGCATTGGTGAAACCGTAATGAATGGCTAAAAAGCCGCCGATGGCTTCCAGCACTAAAAAGGATGTTGAGCCGAAGGCGGTATTGGCAACTTGAAACTCCGACCATTTACGAAAACTACGCGGCGCAAAACGCAAGGCGTAGTCTTCTAAACTTTCATTAGCAACCCATGAATTATAATCACGACGTATTTTGGAGATATTTTGATAAATATTTTTATTTTTCATGAAGTTGAATAGGTAGTATCTGCTTTAGAACCTGTCTTGCCCCATTTTTAAAATCAACGGTGAACCTTGGTTTTGAATAATCAGCTGTTTGCGTTCCTCTGCGGGAACAATCGGTTGTTCTGCTGAATTCACTTTAGGTTGTGCTTCAATCACCGTTTCAACTTTAACCGTCGGCATCCACGCGGGTGTCTTGAGCGTTTTGGTGGTTTCGGGGGCGAGAAAATGCAAATCGTCCAATAAATCAAAACACACCGTACTGATATGATCCATTAATTTCGCGGCATTGACAGGCTTTGACGCACTGAATGTCATGGCGAGTTCAGCCTGTTGCGCAGGGTATTTTTGGGACACAAGGCGACAGGTGACGGGTAATACATCGTCTTTTTGAAATGCCAGTGAGCGCGGGTCAGAATTGCCCGATGAAAAAGAAAAACCCACAGGGGTAGTGGAATTTTCAATTTTACCGATGCTCACTTCCAAGTTATGGGTCGCCGCAGTCTTACCTGTCACCATAGGAAACCGCCATTCATTCAGGTTTTTTATGACTTGTTCCTGCAAGGGCGGTGCGGATACGCCTAAGTCATCCAGTGCTTGCACATCTATTTTTAAGGCAATGGCTTTAATCGCTGTTTTATCCAAAGGTTCAGCCATAACCACTGTGCTGAGCGCGCACAGTAAGACGATGAATAAAGAGTTTTTCAGTGTTGATGCTTGCATCGTAGTGACTTCCTGTAAAGAAAAAGCGAGGGAATAGTGTACATCGTTTAGGCTCATAAGTTGCGTTGTCTGCGTGAACCTTTGTGGTCTTCACTGTAAGAAACTCGCCGCATTTTCGATATACGTCATTTAACTCATGAGTCAGATGACGCATTGTGGAAAAATCCTGCAAGTCAAATAATCCCCACCAGCCGACACCAAAGGCAACATAAATTAATTAACGCAAGCTTATGATTTAAGGGGCTTAATAACATGACTAATCCTATCGAGCATTCAGCAAAAAACCGAAGTCTCGGCTGGTTACCGACGATGGCTTTAACCGCTTTAGTAGCAGGACACGCACCCGTATCTCAAGCAGGTGCAACCTTCAAAATAGATGATACCAAATGGGTCAGTATCGGTGCGGGTATACGAAGCAGTTTCAACGCACAAGAAAAAGGCGCGCCTAATGGTAAAGCGTGGAGTAATGATTTTCAACTGAACAACGTCCGTTTGTATCTGAACGGACAAATTCATAAATATCTTAAAATAGAATTTAACACCGACTGCCAAACCTGTAGCAATGGCGGCGAAGTCCGCGTATTGGATGCGATTGGCAAATTTGAATACAACCCGTATGTCAATCTGTGGGTGGGTCGTATGCTCGTACCCGCCGAAAGACGCGAGATGAACGGCCCGTTTTACAGTGCTGTTTACAATATTTTTGCCAATGGCACACCGTTTATACCTGCGGATCAAAATTTAGTGATTAAATCCGATGGTACGTCAGCAGGGTCTTTTGGACGTGATGACGGTGCGACGTTCTGGGGTGCGGCGTTTGATGGGCGTTTGCAATATGCCTTCGGTGTCTTTAGAGGTCTGAGAGGTGGTGCGAATGCTAATGATAATCCGCTGTACGCACAACGGGTTGCCTATAACTTCTGGGATGTTGAGAAAAATCCTGGTTATTACACCTCAGGTACTTATTACGGCAAAGGCGGCGATATTTTAACGGTCGGCGTATCGAACCAGTATCAGAAAAAAGGCGCGGGTAGCGAGTTGAATCCAGCCGGCTTTCGCGGTACATCAGTGGATTTGTTAATGGAAAAAGTGTTACCCAATCAAGGTGTAGTCACATTTAACGGTGAATATAAAAATTATGGTCTGAGCGATCATGCTCAACCACTGACTGGTTTTACTTTATTTGAAGGCAATGCGTTCGATGTCAGCGCGATGTATTTATTTCCGCAAAAAGTCTTTATCGGCAAATTCCAGCCGTATTTCCGTTATGTCAATGTCGAGGCAAGCACTGTTCCAACGCGCGATGTGTATGAAACAGGCGTGAATTACGTTATTGATGGTCATAACGCAATGGTTTCTCTCAGCTGGCAACATGGCGACCTTATTTCTCCCGTCAACAATAATGACTTAAATTCGATGACTGTTGGTTTTCAATGGCAAATCTAATCTGTATTTCTTAGGAACTAGACATGAAAAATTATTTACAACTCAGTAAAAAATTAGCGTTATCCGTGGTGGTGTCTGCGGTGTTATTCACCAGCGCACAAGCAGAAGACACCATTAAAGTGGGTGTTCTGCATTCATTATCAGGCACGATGGCAATCAGTGAAACCACACTGAAAGACACCATGTTAATGCTGATTGACGAGCAGAATAAAAAAGGCGGTTTGCTCGGTAAAAAATTGGAAGCGGTGGTCGTTGACCCTGCGTCTAACTGGCCGTTATTCGCGGAAAAAGCGCGTGAGTTATTAACCAAAGACAAAGTATCGGCGATTTTTGGTTGCTGGACTTCGGTATCGCGTAAATCGGTATTACCTGTTATCGAAGAATTAAACGGCGTGTTATTTTACCCCGTGCAGTATGAAGGTGAAGAATCCTCGAAAAACGTGTTTTACACAGGCGCAGCTCCCAATCAACAAGCGATTCCAGCGGTTGATTATTTAATGAACGATTTGAAAGTCAAACGCTGGGTATTAGCAGGTACAGATTACGTTTATCCACGCACCACCAACAAAATTCTCGAAGCCTATTTAATTTCCAAAGGTGTATCTAAAAAAGACATCATGATTAACTACACGCCATTCGGTCATTCAGATTGGCAAAGTATCGTCGCCGACATTAAAAAATTCGGTTCTACAGGTAAGAAAACCGCCGTTGTTTCGACCATTAACGGTGATGCCAACATCCCCTTTTACAAAGAGTTAGGTAATCAAGGCGTATCCGCAGAAAAAATTCCCGTCATGGCGTTCTCAGTCGGCGAAGAAGAATTGTCAGGCATGGACACCAAACCATTGGTTGGGCATTTAGCCGCATGGAACTACTTCATGAGTGTTGATACCACCAAAAATGCCGATTTTATTAAACAATGGAAAGAGTACATCAAAAATCCAAAACGCGTCACCAACGACCCAATGGAAGCGCATTACATCGGCTTCAATATGTGGGTGAAAGCAGTCGAAAAAGCAGGCACAACTGACCCTGCCGCTGTACAAAAAGCCATCATCGGTGTCGAAGCTCCGAACTTAACAGGCGGCACCTCAAAAATGTTAGCGAATCACCACATCACAAAACCTGTGTTAATCGGTGAAATTCAAGATGACGGTCAATTTGTCACTGTCTGGCAAACCAACAAATTAGTTGACGGCGATGCGTGGTCTGACTACTTGCCAGAAAGCAAACCCATCATTGCCGATTGGACTGATCCTATTATGTGCGGTAATTACAACAGCAAAACTAAAAAATGTTCTGGTCAAAAATACTAACCATTCACCAACACAACCGAGGTTAAACCGTAGGTTGGGGTGAGCATTGCGAACCCCAACAATTCACCCCCTCTTGTTTGGGGTTCACTGCTCACTCCAACCTACTCAGGATACAACATGAAAAACAATCCATTACCGCGCTACTGTTGGCTGTTGTCAGTATTGCTGCTGGTTTTTTCGATAACGGTTCATGCCGATGACAACCAGCCGTTAGTCGATGCCGTCAACCAGCTTAAACAAGGCTCAATGACTGACCGCGAAAACGCGATACACCAATTAGTCGCTCTTAAAAATCCCCGCAGTCTGGTTGTTTTACAGGCGTTATTAGCGGGTAAATTATTAATCGTCAAAGGCGAAGACAAACTGGTCATTGCCGAAGATGTTAATCAGGAATACGAAGTAAGGGATGCTATCACTGATGCAAAACTGGGTACAAAAAACCATGATGCCGTCAGTAAAATCAATTTAACCAACAAATTACGCAGTGATTTACGCAAAATTATCGGTGAACTGGAATTAAACGCCGATGACCCTGTCATCCGTTTAGCCGCTGTCAACGCAATGGCAAATGAAGCCGACGAGCGATTATTAGACTTATTAAAATTACGGCTGAACATTGAAAAAAATCCCGCCGTAAAAGAAGCTCTTGAAAATATTTTATTGTTACAGCAAATGGACAGTGCTGACAAAAATCTGCGTATGCAGGCGATTAACACGCTTAAAGATCACGATAACAAAGACGTGTTCAACAAATTAAAAACCATTGTCGAAAAAGATGCCGATGGTCAGTATGTCGAAACGGATAATGATATTAGAAACACCGCTGAAGCAGCGTTGGTTGACATCAACAACCGCTTACAAATTTACAGCTCCATCGAAACCGTGTTTTTCGGCTTAAGCCTCGGTGCCGTATTGGTATTAGCGGCGATAGGTCTGGCGATTACTTTCGGCGTAATGGGCGTTATCAACATGGCACATGGTGAGCTGATGATGATAGGCGCGTACACCACTTATGTGATGCAGCAACTGATGCCCAATCATCTAGGCTTATCGGTATTACTGGCAATTCCCGCCGCGTTTATCGTTTCGGGATTAGTGGGTATCGCTATTGAACGCGGCATTATTCGCTTTTTATACGGACGACCTTTAGAGACTTTATTAGCCACCTTTGGCGTGAGTTTATTTTTACAACAAACCGTGCGCTCGATTTTTTCACCGTTGAATCGCAGTGTCGCCACCCCTGAATGGATGAGCGGCTCGTGGCAAATCAACGATTTTTTATCACTGACATGGAATCGTTTTTACATTCTATTATTTTGCTTGCTGGTGTTTTTCGCCCTGTTACAAATTCTCAAACACACCCGTTTAGGTTTGGAAGTTCGCGCCGTGGCACAAAATCGCCGCATGGCACGCGCAATGGGCATACCGACTGCCCGCGTTGATGCACTGACTTTCGGTTTAGGTTCAGGCATTGCAGGTGTGGCAGGTGTCGCGTTAAGTCAAATCACCAATGTCGGGCCTAATCTGGGGCAATCTTATATCGTCGATTCCTTTATGGTGGTGGTATTCGGCGGCGTGGGTAATTTATTAGGTACGTTGGTCGCGGGATTTTCGCTGGGCATTGCCAATAAATTCTTAGAACCGTTTGCAGGGGCGGTACTGGCAAAAATTCTGGTGCTGATATTTATTATTTTGTTTATCCAAAAATATCCGCGTGGCTTGTTTCCACAAAAAGGCAGGGCGGCGGATGGTTGATAACTGTCCACGAAAAACACGAACAATGACAACAACTGCCAAGTTTATCGTTCCAACGCTCCAGCGTTGGAATGCGTCAGAAGACGCTCCAGCGTCTTCATTCGGATTATGTAATGTATATGAAGACGCTGGAGCGTCAACGGCTGCATTCCAACGCGGAGCGTTGGAACGATAATAAGGAGTGCAAATTTTACTTGCACGCCCAACTCCAACAAACTAGGCAACTGACTATGAAACTATTAGCCTTCTTCGGAAATGATAAAACCTGCACGGCGGTGTTACTGCTCATTACCGCAGTGACTTTTATTATTCCATTTTGCAACCTAATCTCCCCCCCCGATTCGGCATTGCATTTTTCCGCCTACACCGTATCGCTGCTGGGCAAATATATGGCGTTTGCCTTGCTGGGCTTGTCGCTGGATTTAGTCTGGGGTTATGCAGGGATTCTGGTCTTAGGGCAGGGCGCGTTTTTCGCTTTGGGCGGTTACGCAATGGGAATGTATTTAATGCGGCAAATCGGCACCCGCGGCGTGTATGGCAATGCCGAACTGCCCGATTTTATGGTGTTTTTAAACTGGAAAGAACTGCCGTGGTATTGGTTGGGTTTTGAACATTTTGGCTTTGCGATGTTGATGGTGGTGCTTGCGCCGGCAATATTAGCGTTTGTCTTTGGCTGGTTGGCGTTTCGCTCACGAGTAACGGGCGTGTATTTGTCCATCATTACCCAAGCTTTAACTTACGCTTTATTGCTGGCATTTTTTCGTAATGAAATGGGCTTCGGCGGCAACAACGGCTTAACCGATTTTAAAGACATACTGGGGTTTAATATCCAATCCGAAGCGGTGCGCGGCGTGTTATTCATGTTGACGGGTATTTGCTTAATCAGTGCCTTTTTAGTGTGCCGTTGGTTGGTCAATACCAAACTGGGGCGCGTGGTGACGGCAATCCGCGATCAGGAATCACGCGTGCGTTTTCTCGGTTATCGGGTGGAAATGTTCAAACTCTGGCTATTCGTGTTCGCCGCCATGTTGGCAGGCATCGCAGGTGCGCTGTATGTACCGCAAGTGGGCATTATCAATCCCAGCGAATTTTCCCCGCTCAACTCTTTGGAAATCGTCATCTGGGTGGCAATGGGCGGACGCGGCACGTTATACGGGGCAATCGTCGGCGCGGTGCTGGTCAATTACAGCAAAACCGTGTTGACAGGCTTATTGCCCGAAGCGTGGTTATACATTTTAGGCGGCTTGTTTATTGTGGTCACGTTGCTGTTACCAGACGGCATCGTCGGCTTGTTACAACGCAAAATCAGGGAGCAAAGCGCGTGAATCAGTTTAAAGAAAATTTATTTGGCGAAAACAAACACAACACGGGTGTGATGGCGGTTAAAGGCGCGCTCGATACCCGTCACGGGCCGATTCTGTACATGGAAGATGTCAGCGTCAGTTTTGACGGCTTTAAAGCCTTAAATAACCTGTCTTTATACATAGATGATGGCGAATTGCGCTGTTTAATCGGCCCGAACGGTGCGGGTAAAACCACTTTAATGGACGTGATTACAGGCAAAACCCGCCCCGATACAGGTTCGGTGTTTTTCGGGCAAACCATCAACTTACTGGAAATGGATGAACCCGCGATTGCCCAAGCGGGCATCTGTCGCAAATTCCAAAAGCCCAGCGTATTTGACGCGCTCACTGTATTTGAAAATTTGGAACTGGCATTAAAAGCCGACAAAGGCGCGTGGCATACATTGTTTTTTCGTTTAACAGGCGAACAGCGTGACCGCATTGATGAAGTTCTCGCCACCATCGGCTTAACCGAAGCCAATCACTACCGCGCAGGTATTTTGTCGCACGGACAAAAACAATGGCTGGAAATCGGTATGTTATTGATGCAAGAACCCAAAGTGATGCTGGTTGATGAACCGATTGCAGGCATGACCCATCAGGAAATAGAACGCACGGCTGAATTATTGCTGTCCTTACAGGGCAAACATTCCATTGTCGTCGTGGAACATGACATGGAATTTGTGCGCTCCATTGCCCGTAAAGTCACCGTGTTACACGAAGGCTCGGTATTAACCGAAGGTACGATGGACGAAGTTCAAAACGACCCGCGCGTCATACAAGTTTATTTGGGGGGATAATGTTAAAAATTAACGGTTTAGAACAATTTTACGGCGAAAGCCACACCCTCTGGGAAATTAACCTAGACATTCCCGCAGGCGGTTGTGTGTGTTTAATGGGGCGTAACGGCGTGGGAAAAACCACCTTGCTAAAAGCCATTATGGGGCTGATTCCCATCAAAGGCGGCTCTATCACCTTTGACGAACAACTGTTAGGCAGTGGCAAAGCTGAACAACGTGCCGCGTTGGGCATTGGCTACGTTCCGCAAGGTCGAGAAATTTTTCCGTTAATGACCGTGGAAGAAAACCTGAAAACAGGCTTACGCGCCGCCCGTCATCACGGTATTAAAAAAGTCCCCGATTCCGTGTATGAAATTTTCCCCGTATTAAAACAAATGCTCAAACGCCGAGGCGGTGATTTATCAGGCGGTCAACAACAGCAACTCGCCATCGGTAGAGCCTTGGTACTCAACCCACAATTACTGATTCTGGACGAACCCACTGAAGGCATACAACCCAACATCGTCAGTGAAATAGGTGATGTCATCATTCGCCTGAATCGTTCACTGGGTAAACCGATTCCTGTACCAAAACCCAATCCCGACGATTTAGGCGAGGTGCATGAAGCCATAGCCAAAATCAATCATGAATTAGGCGTAACCGTGTTACTGGTCGAGCAAAAACTCCCCTTTGCCCGCAAAGTCGCCGATCATTTTTGCATCATGGACAGAGGACGCACCGTCGCCACAGGTGCAATGGACAGCTTAAGCGACAGTATGATTAAACAGTATTTGACGGTTTAGTTTTTGTTTTAGCATTATCGGTATAATGCTAGCTCCTGCACTCCAGCATACATAGTTCCCACGCTCCAGCGTGGGAATTCATCCTGCAACGCTCCAGCGTTGCGAGTAATGACGCTAGAGCGTCAACGGCTGCATTCCAACGCGGAGCGTTGGAACGATGATAAAATTTTTTTAAATATAACTTCATAGTGACGAATAACATCCTCTCTACCCAAGACTGGCAAGCCCACCTAAACCTAGGCTTCGCCAACAAAAACGGCAAAACGGTACTCGCCCATCGTAGTCATCACGGGCCGTTAACCGTACAGCGTCCGTTTTATCCAGAAGGCGGGGTGTGTCATGTGTATCTATTGCATCCACCAGGCGGCGTAGTTGCGGGTGATTGCTTGACGATTACTATCAACGCGGCGAGTAACAGCGCGGCGTTGGTGACGACTCCAGCGGCGGGTAAGTTTTATCGTAGTGCGGGTAAAGTGGCACGGCAACAGGTGTCTTTAACCGTTGAAGAAGGCGCGACACTGGAATGGTTGCCACAGGAAACCATTATTTATGAAGGCGCGAACGTCGTTTCTGAATTGCGTTTGGAATTGGCAAGCACGGCGCGGTTTATCGGTTGGGAAGTGGTCGCACTGGGACGACCTGCGGCACAGGAAGGTTTTACGGCGGGTGAGTTGACCATGAACTGGCATATTGTAAAGGCAGGGGCTTTATTTTATCGGGAACGCTTACGCATAGACGCACAAGCATTCGCGGCACGGTGGGGCTTAAACGGACATTCAGCGTGTGGTACATTATTCGCTTATCCCAGCACTGCCGCACATCTTGAGGCGGTGCAGCAGTTAATCGGTGAGCATCCTAATCGCGGTGTGACCCGTATTGATGATTTATTGATTTGCCGCGCTCTCGATGACCGCGCCGATGTATTACGCGATTTTTTTCAGCAGGTTTGGCAGTTACTCCGAACCGACATTGCCCAGCAATCCGCGTGCGCACCGCGTATTTGGGCTACTTGACAGGACACAGTTATGCAATTGACACCACGCGAAAAAGATAAATTATTGTTATTCACCGCCGCGCTCGTCGCTGAACGTCGTTTAGCTCGCGGTGTTAAGTTGAATTATCCCGAAGCCGTTGCTTATATTTCAGCGGCGATTATGGAAGGGGCGCGAGACGGACAGAGCGTTGCCGAGTTGATGGCTTACGGGCGTACCTTGCTGACGGTTGATGATGTGATGGATGGCATAGCCGAAATGCTGCACGATGTGCAGGTGGAAGCGACTTTTCCCGACGGGACAAAACTCGTCACTGTCCACGACCCGATTGTTTAGGAGTAAACCATGATTGTAGGTGAAGTGATTCCAGCCGAGGGCGAAATTGAACTGAATGCAGGGCGTGAGCCGATTCGTTTGTTGATTGCCAACAGCGGCGACCGTCCGATACAGGTCGGCTCGCATTACCATTTTTATGAAACCAATACCGCTCTGCATTTTGACCGTGAACAGGCGCGTGGCTATCGTTTGGATATTGCCGCAGGTACGGCGGTGCGTTTTGAACCGGGTCAACAGCGCGAAGTGCAGCTCGTGCCGTTTGCGGGATTACGTCAGGTGTATGGTTTTAGACAGGAAATTATGGGCGCGTTGGAGGCACAATCATGAGTAAAATCAGCCGTCAGGCTTACGCGGATATGTTTGGCGCGACCACGGGCGACCGTGTGCGTTTGGGTGACAGTGCATTATTGTTGGAAGTGGAAGCCGATTACACCGTGTACGGCGATGAAGTGAAATTCGGTGGCGGTAAAGTCATTCGTGATGGCATGGGACAAAGCCAGTTGGATTCTTCGGTGGCAATGGATTTAGTCATCACTAACGCGCTGATTGTCGATCATTGGGGTATCGTCAAAGCCGACATCGGCGTGAAAAACGGACGCATTGCCGCGATTGGTAAAGCGGGAAATCCTGATATTCAGGCAGGCGTAACGATTGTTATCGGTGCAGGTACAGAAATTATTGCAGGCGAAGGGCAGATAGTCACAGCGGGCGGCATAGACGCGCATATTCATTTTATTTGCCCACAACAAATTGAAGAAGCCTTAAGTTCAGGCGTAACCACTATGATAGGCGGCGGTACAGGGCCTGCAACGGGAACCAATGCCACCACTTGTACGCCCGGCCCTTGGTATATTGAGCAAATGCTGCACGCTTTGGACGGATTCCCGATGAACTTTGGTTTACTGGGCAAAGGCAATGCCAGCTTACCAGCGGCATTGGAAGAACAGGTATTAGCAGGGGCAATGGGACTGAAATTACATGAAGATTGGGGAACAACCCCCGCCGCGATTGATTGCTGTCTGGATGTGGCGGAACGCTTTGATGTGCAGGTGGCAATTCATACCGACACGCTGAATGAATCGGGTTTTGTTGAAGATACCTTTGCCGCGTTCAAAGGACGCACCATTCACACTTACCACACCGAGGGCGCGGGCGGCGGTCATGCCCCTGATATTATCAAAGCCTGTGGTTTGCCGAATGTATTGCCGTCATCGACTAATCCAACCCGCCCTTATACCGTCAACACGGTAGATGAACATTTAGATATGTTGATGGTCTGCCATCACCTTGACCCCAGCATTGCCGAAGATGTTGCGTTTGCCGAATCCCGCATACGCCGCGAAACCATTGCCGCCGAAGATATACTGCACGACTTGGGCGCGTTTTCCATGATTTCTTCCGATTCACAAGCGATGGGGCGCGTCGGTGAAGTGATTATTCGTAGCTGGCAAACCGCGCATAAAATGAAAGTGCAACGCGGCAGTTTAGCCACTGACCCCAGCCGTCATGATAATTTCCGTATCAAACGCTATATCGCTAAATACACCATCAACCCCGCGATTAGTCACGGTATCTCTCACGAAGTCGGTTCTATCGAAGTCGGTAAACTGGCTGATTTAGTGTTATGGCAACCTGCATTTTTTGCCGTAAAACCCAGTTTGATACTTAAAGGCGGCATGATTGCTTCTGCGCCGATGGGCGATGCCAACGCCTCCATTCCCACACCCCAACCTGTGCATTACCGCCCGATGTTCGGCAGTTTTGGCAGAGCCGCCGCCAGTAATTCCATGTTCTTTTTACCGCAAGCGGCGATTGAATTGGATGTGGCGGGTAAATTAGGCTTGGGTAAACGCACAGGTGTTGTCAAAAATACCCGTAACATCGGCAAAAAAGATTTAATACACAATCACTATCAACCGAATATTGAAGTTGACCCGCAAACTTACAGTGTCCGTGCCGATGGTGAATTATTGATTTGCGAACCTGCGGATGTGTTGCCGTTTGCTCAGCGGTATTTTTTGTTTTGAGATTATATATTTTATTTATCGTTCCAACGCTCCAGCGTTGGAATGCAGCCGTTGACGCTCCAGCGTCTTCATTGATTCTTTCAGAGCAATCACCGATTATTTTCTTCATAAATGAAGACGCTGGAGCGTCTTCAGAGGCATTCCAACGCTGGAGCGTTGGAACGATGATATTAAAAATACCAACACTAACAACCCATGCTAAAACTAACCGAAATCACAACCCCAGAAAGTTCAACCGATGACGTGCTGACCTTACCCTTTGAACAACGCCAAAAAAGCCGTTTTTCGGCAATCACTGATAACGGTAAACAAGTAGGTTTATTTTTACCACGCGGCAGTTATCTACGCTCAGGTACGGTATTAACCAACGCACTCGCCTTTAGAGTGTTGATAAACGCCGCACCTGAATCCTTGTCGGTGGTGCGTACCGATGACGCGCTATTGTTTGCCAGAGCCTGTTATCACTTGGGTAATCGCCATATTGCTTTACAGATTTTGCCCAATGAATTGCGCTATTTGCATGACCATGTGTTGGATCACATGGTCGAAGGCTTGGGGCTTAGCGTGTCAGTTGAAAGTCTGCCGTTTGAGCCAGAAGCAGGCGCGTATCACAGTCATGATTAACGATGTTGCCTTATTGCGCTTGTTGCAATTGGTCAGCGCGGGCTTACCTATCGGAATGTACAGCTATTCGCAGGGCTTGGAACGCGCGGTGGATGATGGTTGGGTCAGTAATGCCGACCAAGCGCGGGAGTGGTTACACGGTGTGATGGCGACCGCACTCACACAAACCGATATTCCCATATTGTTGCGCTTGATGGAGGCGTGGTCACACAATGACACGGAGCAGGTATTATTCTGGAGCAGAACTCTGACCGCCTACCGTGAAACCAGCGAATTACGCGCCGAAGATAGGCAAACAGGGCAAGCCTTAGCGCGATTACTGGACGCGCTGGATTTTCCCGAAGCCAAAGCATGGCAAAAACAACCCGAAGCCAGTTTAGCCACGCTGTTCAGTTTGGCGGCGGTGCGTTGGGGCATCCCGAAACACCAAGCGGCACTGGGTTATTTATGGAGTTGGCTGGATAATCAAGTGCTGTGTGCAGTGAAACTTGTGCCGTTGGGACAGGTTGCAGGGCAACGCTTACTCACTGACTTATCCGCTTTGATACCCGCACACATTAACAACGCATTCAGTTTAACGGATGATGAACTGGGCGGCAGCGCGTTCGGCTTAGCCTTAGTCAGTAGCCGCCATGAAATGCAATATTCACGATTATTTCGTTCTTGAGAGAAAACCATGTCAGATAAACAAGTGTTAAGAGTCGGTATCGGCGGCCCAGTGGGTTCAGGCAAAACCGCGTTGGTCGATGCCTTATGCAAAAATATGCGTGATGATTTTGAAATTGGCGTAGTGACGAACGACATTTACACCCGCGAAGATCAGCAGTTTTTAATCCGTAGCCAAGCCTTACCCGAAGACCGTATCTTAGGCGTAGAAACAGGCGGTTGTCCGCATACCGCGATTCGTGAAGATGCGTCGATGAATCTTGCCGCTGTTGATGAGTTGTGCGAGCGTTGGGATAATCTCGATTTCATCATGGTGGAAAGCGGCGGCGATAATTTAAGCGCGACCTTTAGCCCAGAATTAGCCGATTTAACTATTTATGTGATTGATGTCTCCGCAGGCGACAAAATCCCCCGCAAAGGCGGGCCGGGGATTACCCGCTCCGATTTACTGGTGATTAATAAAATCGACTTAGCCCCGTATGTGGGTGCATCGTTAGAAGTCATGGATAGGGATGCCAAAAAAATGCGCGGCGAACGCCCGTTTGTGTTCAGCAATTTAAAAACAGGTACAGGTCTGGAGAATATTCGGAATTTTATTATTCAAGCAGGGATGTTAAGCAACGATTGAATAAGGGGTCTGTTATTCACGTTAATGGCTATTGTGTGCTATTTTTTGAGCTGGGAAAAATTTGCGGCAAAACTCGAAACAACATCCTTAATCCATCTTAAAGGTGGTATTGATAGAATGCGAACTTCATCTAATTATGAAAATGGTTGATTTAATTAGCGGTAGCTGTATTGCACCATTAACGCCAGAACAACAGAGTGTGGTTTCTGGCAATTTAGGTAATGCACTGAATGCGATTACCCGCTATGGTACGCAATGCAGTTGTAAATAGTCTCGGTTATCAAGTAAGTGGTATATTGGGCGCATTGTTATAAATCGTCTGTAAACCACTAATACCAAAGATTTGAAGACTGTCTCAGGACAAGCCGTTCTTTTGGTGTGTAACCCCAACTAAAGGTGTACCGTAAATTTATGTCTATTGAATTAGATAGTCTCAAAATTCAGGCTCTTCTACCGCAACGCTATCCTTTTTTGTTAGTCGATAAAGTGATCGCGTGTGAAGCGGGTGTCAGGTTATTGGCAATAAAAAATGTGTCTTACAGTGAACCGATTTTTCAGGGTTGCTTTCCGCATAAGCCTGTTATGCCGGGTGTTTTTATTTTAGAAGCAATGGCGCAAACCGCAGGCTTACTGGGTTTTGAATCGGCTGGTGGAAAACCGAAAGGCATGATGTGTTATCTCGTCGGTATTGATAAGGCAAAATTTAAACGCCCCGTTGTTCCAGGCGACCAGTTAATGATTGAAACCCATTTTTTAAAACACAAACATAATCTGTGGATATATCAATGCCTAGCCAGCGTTGATGGACAGTTTGTTGCCAGTGCCGAAATTCGTTATGCGACTGTGTTATCAAATTAAAATAATGGGTAGTAGAGAATAACGGATAGCAAAAAGCTTTCTTACCAAAAGCAATAGTCCACTAAAAGCACGAAAGGCACGAAAAATAAAAATCAGTCATTCAGAGTTCAAGCATTTAATCAATGCAGGCAAACCATTTCAAAAACACAGGGTTAGCTTACCACCAGCGGTTACATCATTATTTTTTAATCTTTTTCGTGTCTTTCGTGGACAATAACCGCTGGTTTTTGAGCAAGCTGTTCGCCATCAAATCTGCTTCATGGTGATGCCTAGGGTCTGAATGCGATAGGCGATTTGTCGTGGAGTCATGTTTAATATGCGGGCGGCTTTGGCTTGTACCCAGCCGCTTTGTTCTAAGGCGGCAATGACGCGCTCACGGTCATCCATGTTTTCATCATTAAAATCAACGCTGCGATTCACGGGCGGTTTTTGACTGACACCGCTGCCGATGTCGTCTTCCAACCCTGTGCTGACCATGACATCTCTATCAATAATGCCGTTGGTACTCATAATGGCAGCGCGTTCCAGACGATTCGCCAGTTCGCGGACATTACCCGGCCATGCGTGTTTCATTAACAAACGAATCGCGCTTTCTTTGATTTCCAGCGGGCGGTCGCCTTGCTGTTTGGAAATTCTGCCCAGTAAAAATTCGGCTAATTGCGGAATATCTTCGGTGCGTTCGCGTAACGAGGGCATAAGAATCGGCATGACATTAAGCCGATAGTACAAATCTTCGCGGAAATTGCCTTCGGTAACTTGTTCTTCGAGATTGCGATTGGTGGCGGCAATAATGCGCACATTGACGTGTAAAGTATGCGTTCCGCCGACCCGCTCAAATTCACCTTCTTGTAATACCCGCAGTAATTTGGCTTGAAAAGAGGCTGATATTTCACCGATTTCGTCGAGAAATAATGTGCCGTTATTGGCAAGTTCAAAACGTCCTTTACGTTGCCCCAGTGCGCCGCTGAACGCGCCTTTTTCATGCCCGAACAGTTCTGATTCCAGTAAAGTATCAGGTAATGCGGCACAATTGAGTTTTAAAAACGGGCCTCCTGAGCATCCTGAGTTGAAATGAATCGCGTTGGCGACCACTTCTTTACCTGTACCCGATTCGCCGCGTATCAGTACCGTAGTGTTCCATTTTGCGACTTGGCGGATGACATCAAACACTTTAATCATCGGCGCAGAATGTCCGATGATGTTTTCAAAGCCGTAGTTTTTAATTAACGCTTGTTTGAGATGATCGCGTTCGTTGAGTAAATCACGTTGTTTGCGTTCGATACTGCGGAGCATTTTGACGCTTTGGGCAATAAGATTGGCGACCATTTCCATAAATCGCGCTCGTTCACCTAAAAAGCTGTCGCTGTCAGGTTGTGCGGCGAGTACGCCGACTAAATCGCTTTTTTCCATAAAAATAGGCGAGCCGATAAAGGGTAGTTCGGGATCATACAATCCTAAGCGTCCTAAAAAACGCGGCTCGTTCATGACTTTATCCACCACGATGGTGCTGCCTGCGTCCAAAATTGTGCCGATCAGCCCTTCACCTGCATGGTAACGCACGGTTTGAATGGGTATGCCTGAGCCATTGGTGTGTACGGCACAGACTATCATGCTGTCATCGTCGATTTCGCGTAACGTTATCATGCCTGAGCGCATACCTGCTTTTTTATGCAGGATTTCCAATACGCCTTGCAGTTTTGCTTGTAACTCGTGCGAACTGTTCAGCACCTGACTGATGAGATACAGGGTATCAAGTTCGGCTTCGATGAGTTGTAAGCGTTCAGACATGACTCACCTCCCGCCGTGAACTTTTATGTATCGGAAAACTGAGTTGAAAACAACAGCCTTGTTCAACGTCACTGTCGATGTCGATTAGCCCATGATGCTGGTTGACGATTTCTTTCGCAATGACCAAGCCCATTCCTGCGGTGTTACTGCCTTTATTGGTGGTGTAGAACGGTTCAAATATTTTTGAGCGTTTATCGGTAGGAATACCGTTGCCGCTGTCGGTAATGCGCACATGAAGTAAGTCGGCTTCGGTTTGCGTGCAGATAGTGAGCTGTTTGTCTGAATTGCCGCTTTGAATAATAGCGGCAATAGCGTTGTCAATCAGTTGTTTAAACAGAATACGCAAGCGATTTTCTGAACCCAGAATGTTGGGTAAGTCGGTTAAAGGTCGCCATTGCACTTCAATGTTATGGGTCATGAGACTTTGCGCTTCCAACAGTAATACTTCGTGCAGAATTTGATTCAGATTAACGGGCATTTCCGCACTGTGATAAATTTCGGGAACACATTCCTGCATGGTGGCAACGGCGTTTTTTCCTGAGGTTTGAATCTGTTGCAGGATATTAATCAGGTGGGTATTTTTTTCATCCCGTTTGTGGAGCAGAATCTGTTCTGCGGCACTGATTTGATTCATCGGCATTTGAATTTGATGAATCGCGCCTAATAATGTTTCTCGAATACTGCGTACGCGCTCATCTTCTGCCATGAGGGTTTTCAGGGTTTGCAGATGCAAGGCTTCGATGTGCTGACGTTGCTTGGTAATGTCGTTGAGGGTCAGAATCAGGTATTTTTTCTGGGTATCGGCAAAAAAAGCATCGGCACTGACTTCATTTTCAATAAACCAGTTACCCGCACACGAAAACCAGCGCACACCCTGTCCGCTTTTGGTTTCTATTTTAAATTCCCGATTGGTGAAGCCTTGATTATTGGCTTGCAAATCTCCCCACGTCTCTGCCATTTCATCGCGTAGCAATTCGAGAAAAAAATGCGCGGGTTCGCTTTTGTCCAAATCACTGACCAAGGCTTTGTATAGCTGATTATCTAAAATAACGCGGTCATTATCGTCAATCACCACCATCGCAATCGGCGACGAGTTAATCACCGATTCAATCAATAATTTTTGATTAATGACTTTTTTTTCTGCCTCATGGGAAGCAGTTATGTCGCGGTGCATACCGATGTAATGGGTAATTGCGCCCAAGGCATTGACGATAGGCGTAATGGTTAAATCCGCCAAATAGCGTTGCCCTGATTTATGACGATTCACTAACTGCCCATGCCAGATTTTTTTACTGCTGATGGTATGCCACAGATTGTGATACATCTGCCTAGGGGTGTTTTTATCAGATAGCAACGATTCATTTTCGCCCAATACGTCGCTTGGCTTATAACCCGTCACACGGCAAAATTCTTCATTCACATACAGAATTTTGGCTTTTTTGTCAGTGATAGAAATAGCAATCGGAGCTTGCTCTACTGTTTCAACAAATAATCGCAGCGTTTCCTGCTCCGCATCGCTGTCATTCAGTGTATCCGCTACAGAACGGTTTCGAGTGGTTTGGGTTTGTAAATACTGAAGGGCTGATTTATTCATGGCAGTAGAAAGGTAACAAGTCAATATAGCGTTATTAAAGCAAAAATAACGCCAGAAATTACAGGGGTACTGCAACAGAGGAATTGTATTTGTCGCCGCCTATGCGCCGACATAGGAACGCCGCCGATGACAGGGGGTGGCATTACGCTGCGCTGGTGTATGTCTGAATTTAAGTCCTGTCGGGTTTACGACAATTCACCGTTATATTATTGTGCGATTCATTACGGTGCATCGGTATTTTTTGGTGCAATTTTAGTGCTGTGTACTGCCCATTATCATGCTTGGTATAATTTTCAGCTGCCTATCACCAGCGTCCTTGAGCTTTTATAATGGCGATAATGTCTTCTGGAATACCCGCATTCACCGCATCACCAAAGTCTTTACGCATTTTTACAAAATACTCAATATTATCAATTTTGGCTTCTGTCGATTCAGCCTTTGTCTTAGTCGCTGTTTTTTTAGGCTTGGGCGGCGTGTCAGGCTGTTTTTCGCTAAATTCAAAAATTAAATGGGTAACACGTCGTCCTGTTTTTCGCTGTGTCCACTCGACATTTAAGTTGGAATATTTGTTAATGTCGCTGATGGCGGGATCCAATACTCTCGCCTTAAAATTGCTCATGCGATCATAACCTTCTTCAATTTGAAATTGTTTTTTCAACCAATCAATATCTATTTCTCGTTTACCCGTGCTTTGCCATTGCATCAATAATTCATACAACCGAATCGCATAAATACTGGTCATTTTACCGACATATTCCAACCTGTAGGGAGTAAACGTTTGTTTAAGTTCACTGAGAAACGGCAGCATTTTTTGTGAAAAACACAAACTGATTTTAGCTTCCTCAGATAAATACTCGATGGAACTAATCCAGCGCATTTTAAGCCGTTTCACTCGTGGTCGGTCAGGATAAGGATTATCAACAACCACATAACGATTAAACAAGGTTTCAACAACGTCAAGCAAAGCGTGATAAGCACGATCTTCGGAAACAGCAAACAATTTGGCAAAATCTTTAGACGATAATTCAAATTCATCGGTTGCTGATAATTCTTTAGTTGAATTCACTTGCCCAATACAAGCCAAAATGACTCTCAGCTCATTCAGTGTCAATTTGTAACTCGCCTCTACTACTTTGTTAGCCTTACAAACAGTTAAATTTTTATTATTAATCATATAGTTAATTAAATAATCAATGTGGATAATCGCATATTATAACTACATTAAAGTATAAAGTATTCAAATACTGCGGATTTGTAGCTTAATACTGCGGATTTGTAGCTTTAACACTGCGGATTTGTCGCTTAATACTGCGGATTTGTAGCTTAATACTGCGGATTTGTAGCTTAATGGCTTTATAAGTAATTGAAATTAAAAAGAAATTAACGCCTTAAAAAATATTAAAAAATATTAAAAAAAGAAAAAAGGCGCAAACACGCAAAAAACGCGTAAACACGCGTAAAAAAATCATTTCTAATTCGTCATATTTTGACTGCGGATTTGTCGCTTAATAACGAACCCGTTTTAAACATTCAAACCATAAAATCCATCTGCTAAATTCCCTACTGTTACTAAGCTTACAATGTCTATTAACAAAATGTTGGAAACACAACGCGTGTTTATTAACCAATACCTTAAAATAACTTATAAAAATCAATTGCTTAATTTTTATTTTGTAGTTTGGCACAGCGGTTGCTTTATTGAAATTGTCCTAACAACGTCCTCAAGAGGAGATAAATCATGGCATTACGTCAATGTGCAATATACGGTAAAGGCGGCATCGGTAAATCAACAACTACTCAAAACTTAGTGTCTGCATTGGCAGAACTGGGCAATAAAGTAATGATTGTGGGCTGTGACCCTAAAGCTGACTCTACCCGTTTAATCCTTCACGCTAAAGCCCAAACCACCATCATGAGTTTGGCGGCAGAAGCAGGCAGTGTAGAAGATTTGGAATTGGAAGATGTATTAAAAGTCGGTTACGGCGGCATCAAATGTGTTGAATCAGGCGGTCCAGAACCCGGTGTAGGTTGTGCAGGTCGCGGTGTTATCACGGCGATTAACTTTCTTGAAGAAGAAGGTGCGTATGACGAAAACTTAGATTTCGTATTTTATGATGTATTGGGTGACGTTGTGTGCGGCGGTTTCGCTATGCCGATTCGTGAAAATAAAGCCCAAGAAATTTACATCGTTTGCTCGGGCGAAATGATGGCGATGTATGCGGCGAATAACATCGCTAAAGGCATCGTGAAATATGCCAACTCAGGTTCAGTCCGTTTAGCGGGGTTGATTTGTAACTCTCGTGAAACGGCTCGTGAAGATGAACTGATTTCTGCACTCGCTGCAAAAATCGGTACTACCATGATTCACTTTGTTCCACGCGATAACGTTGTACAACGCGCTGAAATTCGCCGTATGACAGTTATCGAGTACGAACCCACTGCAAAACAAGCGGATGAATATCGTCAATTGGCTATCAAAATCCGTGATAACAAAAATTTCATCATTCCAACCCCCATCACAATGGACGAGTTGGAAGAATTGATGATGGAATTCGGCATTATCGACGAAGTAGATGAATCTATCGTTGGGCTATCTGCTTCTGCTGAAGCAACTGCTTAACCACTGAACAACTGTAGGGTACGCGTTTTGCGTACCCTACCATTCCATCCTAAAACCTGTCTGTGAGGGATTACTCACGACATTATGGTAGGAGCATTACTATGGCCGCTTTAACGAGAGAAGAGACTGAAGCCCTTATTCAAGAAGTGCTTGAAGTCTATCCAGCCGCAGCAAAAAAAGACCGCGCTAAACATTTAGCGGTCAATGATCAATCGGTAGAAAAATCGAACAAATGTATTACCTCTAACCGTAAATCCTTACCCGGTGTGATGACTATTCGTGGTTGTGCTTATGCGGGTTCTAAGGGTGTGGTGTGGGGCCCCATTAAAGACATGATTCATATTTCTCACGGCCCTGTCGGTTGTGGTCAATATTCGCGTGCAGGTCGTCGTAACTATTACGTCGGCACGACAGGTGTGAATGCCTTCGGCACCATGAACTTTACTTCGGATTTTCAGGAAAAAGACATCGTGTTCGGTGGTGATAAAAAACTCGCCAAAATCATGCACGAAATTGAAGAATTATTTCCGCTGAATAAAGGCATCAGTATTCAATCTGAATGTCCGATTGGTTTGATTGGTGACGATATTGAAGCCGTGGCTAAAAAAGCCAACAAAGAAATCGGCAAACCCGTTGTACCTGTGCGTTGTGAAGGTTTCCGCGGTGTGTCTCAATCATTGGGTCATCACATTGCCAATGACGCGATTCGGGACTGGGTACTGGAAAACCGTGATGGTGATGACAGTTTCCAAACTACGCCTTATGACGTAGCCGTTATTGGCGACTACAACATCGGCGGTGATGCGTGGGCTTCGCGTACTTTGCTGGAAGAAATGGGTTTGCGTGTAGTTGCCCAATGGTCGGGTGACGGCACGATTGCCGAAATGGAAAAAACCCCAAAAGTTAAACTGAATTTAATCCATTGCTATCGTTCGATGAACTACATTGCGCGACACATGGAAGAAAAGTACAAAATTCCCTGGATTGAGTACAACTTCTTCGGCCCGACCAAAATAGCCGAATCCTTGCGCAAAATAGCCGCGTTATTCGATGAAACCATCCAAGAGGGTGCGGAACGTGTTATCGAGCGTTACAGAGCCGAATACGAGGCTGTCATCGCTAAATACAAACCGCGTCTGCAAGGCAAACGCGTCATGTTGTATGTCGGCGGCTTACGTCCCCGTCATGTTATCGGTGCGTATGAAGATTTAGGCATGGAAGTGGTCGGTACCGGTTATGAATTCGGTCATAACGACGATTACGACCGTACCATCAAAGAAATGGGCAATGCCACGTTGATTTATGACGATGTCACCGGCTATGAATTTGAAGAATTTGTCAAACGTGTCAAACCTGACTTAATCGGTTCAGGGATTAAAGAAAAGTACATTTTCCAAAAAATGGGTATTCCTTTCCGTCAGATGCACTCATGGGATTACTCAGGCCCTTATCACGGTTATGACGGCTTTGCGATTTTTGCCCGCGATATGGATATGACGCTCAACAACCCCTGCTGGAAACAAGTCCAAGTGCCTTGGAAAAAAGCTGAAAATGACCCAGTGGCAGTGGCTGCCAGCGCGTAATTTTCGCACTTATCGTTCCCATGCTTCCGTGTGGGAATGAATACTGCACCGCTAGCGGTGCGAGACGCAGAGCGTCTGAGGCGGCATCTCACGCAGAGCGTGGGAACCAGCCAATCACATTTTTAACTTACACGTCATCCACAGATTAGTGGTGCGTAGGAGCTTTTACCATGAGCCAAAACGTCGATAACATACAACCGAGTTATCCGTTATTCCGTACTGATGAATACAAAGATAGCTTGAAAAACAAACGCGACAATTACGAAGAGCGTCACGAGCAAGAAAAAATTGATGAAGTGTTTCAATGGACAACGTCCAAAGAATACCAAGAACTCAATTTTAACCGTGAAGCCTTAACCGTTAATCCCGCTAAAGCCTGTCAGCCCTTAGGCGCAGTGTTATGTGCCTTGGGGTTTGAAAAAACCATGCCCTATGTCCACGGTTCACAAGGTTGCGTCGCGTATTTTCGTACTTACTTTAACCGTCATTTTAAAGAACCTGTTGCCTGTGTATCGGATTCAATGACTGAAGATGCGGCGGTTTTTGGCGGTCAAAAGAATATGATGGCAGGTCTTGAAAATGCCAAAGCCTTGTATAAACCCGACATTATCGCGGTATCAACCACCTGTATGGCGGAAGTTATCGGTGACGACTTAAATGCGTTCATCAATAACTCAAAAAATGCGGGTCATATCGAACAGGATTTTCCAACGCCATTCGCCCATACGCCAAGCTTTGTCGGTAGTCATACCACTGGCTGGGACAATATGTTCGAAGGCATGATTAAGTATTTCACGCGTACCGCAATGGACGGCAAACAAGTCGGCTCAAACGGCAAAATCAACCTCGTTCCCGGTTTTGAAACCTACTTGGGTAACTACCGTGTCATGCACCGCATGATGAAAGAAATGGGTGTGGACTACACGCTGTTAAGCGATCCGTCTGAAGTGCTGGATACTCCAGCCGATGGTTCATTCCGTCTGTATGCGGGTGGTACAACTCAGGACGAAATCAAAGACGCGCCTAACGCGATTGATACCCTGTTGTTACAACCTTGGCAGTTAGATAAAACCAAAAAGTACATCAAAGACACATGGCATCAACCTGTATCAGCTATCAACATTCCGATGGGCTTGGCGTGGACAGATGAATTCTTGATGAAAGTGTCTGAACTGACGGGTAAACCGATTGCCGCTTCGTTGGAATTAGAACGCGGTCGTCTGGTTGACATGATGACCGACTCACACACTTGGTTGCACGGCAAAAAATTCGCCTTGTACGGTGATGCGGATTTCTGTATGGGTATGACCCAATTCTTGTTGGAATTGGGCGCAGAACCCAGTGATGTGTTGTGTAACCACGCCAACAAACGCTGGCAAAAAGCGATGGTCAAAATGTGTGCAGATTCGCCTTATGGTCAAAACACGCAAATCCATTTAAGCAAAGATTTGTGGCATTTCCGTTCGTTGATGTTCACTAACAAACCAGACTTCATGATTGGTAACTCTTACGGCAAATTTATTCAACGTGACACCTTGTACAAAGGTGAAGAATTTGAAGTGCCATTAATCCGTATCGGCTTCCCGATTTTCGACCGTCACCATTTACACCGCATGACCACTTTAGGTTATGAAGGCGCAATGTACATCTTGACTACCTTAGTCAACGAAGTATTGACGCAGTTGGATAAAGATACTCGTGGTATGGGAACAACGGACTATAACTACGATTTGGTTCGTTAATGTGTGGGGTGGGTAATACCCACCTTGCCCTACCTCCCCATTTTAATGCGCATAACGGAGAATCCTCATGCCCAGTGTCATGCTGAAAAAAAACGCCGAAGGCAAATTAGTCTTCTACGTTCCCAAAAAAGACTTGGAAGAAATAGCGGAAACCGTTGAATTCGACAGCCCAGAAAAATGGGGTGGTGAAGTATTACTCAGTGACGGCTCTACCTATTATTTTGAACCACAGGCACAACCCGATTTTCCCGTTACTTTACGCGCAAAACGTTTAGACTCAGGAGATGATTAATCATGGCACTTTATATTGTTGCAGCCGAATGTATTTCATGTGGGGACTGTGTACCTGTTTGTCCCACCGACTCAATCACCGAAGGTAAAGTGGTTTTTGAAATTGATAAAAAAACCTGTACCGAATGTGAAGGTGATTTTGATAAACCCCAATGTGTGCGCGTTTGTCCTATCGACAACTGCATACTACCGATAGGAGCTTGAAGTCATGAGCCAGAACGCGCTATCACGGGAACTGGCTCTGCGTATCGGGCTGGCAGCACGCGCTTTGCCCGATACGACCATCCAACGCTTATTGACCGTATTAACGGCAGAGTTGGGATTACCCTTAACCGAAGACAAATTAGCAACGCTGAATCTTAAAACCCTGAAAGCCGCTGGCGACGGTGAATTTTCCGAAGTCGAAGAAGCATTATTGAAAAAAGCGGTTCACGCGCTGAAACATCCAGCATCAGAAAGCGGCAGTGATTCCTCAATACCTGTCATTCAGTCATACAGTGAAGGCGAACTGCTCGGTTCTATACGCATTGCCTGTGCCAGTGATGACAAGGTGAATGTGAATGGTCATTTTGGTTCGTGCAAACAATTCATGATTTATCAAGTTTCTGCCAGTGAAGCACGATTAATCGACGTGCGTGATACGGCACAAATCAGCGAATTTGAAGAAGACAAAAATATTTTTCGTTCGGAATTAATACAAGATTGCCAAGTATTGTACTTGGTATCCGTAGGCGGCCCTGCGGCGGCAAAAATTATTAAATTGGGCATACACCCGATTAAATTACCTGACGTAACCCCGATTGCCGAGGTACTCGCCGAATTGCAACGGGTATTAGCTGCCAAACCACCACCTTGGTTGGCGAAAGTCATGGGTATCAATCCAGAAGCGCGTTTTGTCGCGCGTGAGGAAGAAGAGGCGGTCGAATGATTACCGAGGCGCAATTACAGGCAGTGTCAGATCGTATTGCTGCCGCTTATTTGGATGACGCATTAATCACGGCTATGCGTACTGAATTCGCGCCGCTGCATTTTACCTATTGTTACGATGATGACATCAGCGGACATACGCCCGTGATAGAAACCGACGCATTCAATCTGTATCTGATTGACGGGCGCGAACATTGTTTGAAAATGACGAACGATTATGAAGTCGCTACGGGTATTGTCGTTGCTGAAGTCATTGCTGACGATTAATGCCATGAATACGCCTGCTTCATCATTCCTACACAGCGTTCAGACCTGCGAGGTTTTTAAAACCTCTCAGGTCTTCATGGGTGAATTATGAACGATTCCGTTAATGTGCCGATTGCTGATTGCAGCCTTTGCCCGTTTCGCGGCAAAACCCTGTTAATGGGGCGTTGTATGCCGGGTGATACTTGCGTAATGGCACAAAGCGGACGGCAAATTGACCGTTTTTTTCGCGTTAATCCTACTTACGCTGAGCAGTATTTGCAGGATGCTTTTTGGGAACGCCGCGCGATTGCCGTGCGTTACGCACCGCAAAAAGCCCTGCTGGCATTAATAGACGATGAAGACGAAGTGGTCAGGCGAGCAGTCGCTTACCGTCTGCCCGCCAATCAACTGCAACATTTTTTGCATGACGAAGACCGTGAAGTGCGTATGACTGTCGCCGACCGTATCGCGCTGACCGAACTGGAACAATTGGCGAACGACAAAGATTACATCGTGCGGCTGACGGTGGTTAAACGATTACCCGAAGGGCGATTGTTTCGCATGATTCGCGACAAAGATTTACAAGTCAGAAAATTGGTTGCAACCCGCTTACCCGAAGTCAGTTTGGGGCTGATGGTTAACGACGATGCCCCCGAAGTGCGGCGTATTATTGCCCAGCGATTACCCGCCAGTGATTTAGCATTATTACTGGGTGACGATGATTGGCTGGTGCGTTATGCGGTGGCGATGCGCATTGCTGTTGCCGAGTTGGGCTGTTTGCTCAATGACCCTGAACCTGACGTACAAGCTATCGCCCGCGAGCGGTTAAACGCCTCGCAACACGCGGAGAATTAATCATGCTGGACGGACAACAACTCGCAAAAATATGTAAAAACACCCTGCCGACACAAAATGACGAGGTGTTATTAAAAAAAATTCAAGCCTTAGTGCCAGAACACACGGTGCGTTTAGCGCGTACGGGTGACGAATGGTATCGCTTGGGCGGTGTGGTGGATATGAACGGCAAACGCATTGCCAATGATCTGATTGAATGGACGGAACGCACTTACATCGAATGCGGTAAAAATCTGCAAACCCTGATTGACCATTCGCGTGACTCGCAATTAATCGCCACGCGACAAACAGGCAACACGCTGTATTTTGTCATGCAGACGGGCGATAAAGCCGAAGATTTTATTCAAATCGACATTGATAAAACGCACGAAATATCCGACCGTCTGCTGGTGAATGGCCATCAGCCGCCCGAAGATTTAGAAGAATTTATTGATCCGTTAGAACCAGATTGTATTGAAAGTTTCTGTATCGGGACTGCGCGTTACACTTATCGACGTAAAACTGACGTAGCGGTTTTCATGGATGAAATCAATAAACACCACCTTGAAGAACACCCCGTGCAGCGTTTTATGGATGACTGGAATCGCTCCACTGCGGGCAAAAATGCTGTGCTGTGTGATGACTGGATTGTGCATCCGTATCGCCATATCGGGCGGTTCAATGAGCAAATTATCAACATTGAACTGATGAATACCCAAAGCAAAAACATCCCGCGTTTAGATGATATTGCCGGCAAAAAAGGCGTAGCGTTACACAATCTGCTCACCCGTTTCGACAGGCAGGCAGGTTATCCGTTCGCGTGGTTTTTTTACCTGCTCAAAGGAAAATTGGTGACACCGCAGACGGGCGCGGCAGTATTTAAAGACATTAGCGGGGATTTTTCTTACTTACCCGAACGCGATATTGCGGTATTGAAAGACTGGATTAACACGCCGTATAGCGTTTAGTTATTTGTCCACGAAAGACACGAAAAGCACGAAAATATTGATTAGACGCATGAAGCTGAAAATCAAGAATACAAACCGTTTAATTATGACGGGTAACGATGCAGACCTGCGAGGTCTTAAAGACCTCGCAGGTCTTTAATGACTAGGTTTGTATTTAAAACAAGTTTATTTCGTTTTCGTGGACAAAAATTTAAAAAACTTTTCACAACCAACAGGAGAACCACAATGGCAATAGCTGACATTAAAGCCTTTTCAGAGAAAGCGAAAGCGGATACTGAATTAAAAGACAAATTAGTAGCCTGTATGAAACTAAGAGAAATTCTTAATCTGGCGAAAGAATACGGTTTTGAATTGGATGAAGTTGAACTTTATCCACCCAATGAACCGCAATTTACCGAAGAGCAATTGTCAGAAAAAATGGCAAAAGCCTTGCTTAGAGTTTAATACTACCTTTGTAGAGACGTTGCATCGCAACGTCTTTCACTGCAAGAAAACATTGTGGTGCAAAGACGTTGCAGTGCAACGTCTCTACATCATCACACCATTTAGGGAGTTGTTATGTCTGCCACCGTTTTTTCAGAAATCCTCGAAGGATTGTACGATAACACCATCGTGCCTTATTTAGGGTCGGGTGTGCTGTTTGATGCCAAAAACAAACAAACGGGCGCAGCAATGCCTGCCGATAGCAACAGTTTGATTTTAGCCATGAATAACGGTAACCCGATGGCTCCCAAACTCATGTATGAATTTCCGCGTGCGGCAATGAATCTTGAATTAAAGCGCGGTAGAAATTTTCTTGGTCAGTTTCTCACCAAACTGTATGGTGAAACTGAATGGACACGCGCCGCTGTGCATGATTGGCTTTCCGAATGGAAACCCGATTACGTTATCGACATCAATCGTGATGGTCAATTACAAGACAGCTACGCGGACGAAGAACATACGTTAATCGTCGGTGTAGCACGGATAACGGCCAGTAATTTTCGTTACCAGTGCTACCATTTTGACGGCAGCGACTACTTTCCTGTTACCCAAGATCAGGTCGATCCACGATTACCCATTTTGTTTAAACCGATGGGTACAGCCAAACCAGAAGCGAATTTTATTGCCTCCGATGCTGATTATGTCGATTACATCACTGAACTCATGGGTGGGTTTGCTATTCCCGATTTTCTCAAAGCGTATCGTAAAAACAAACGTTATCTGCTGATTGGTATGCCGTTGAATCGTGATTCAGAACGCATGGTGATGAGCGATATTACTTACGATGCAGCGCAACCTCGAGGCTGGGTGTTAAACAAAAATCCCACCCCGAAAGAAATACGCTATTGTAAAAAAGTAGGTCTGGAAATAGTCGATGCCGACGTGCTGGATTTATTAAATGCGGTGGGTTTTGGTGAAGATTATCGAAAAATGGCGTAATAAAAGTGTAGCAACTTGCTACACTTTTTCATTACCTTTAGGAACAAAGCATTACTTGGGTTTTTAAAAACAGCCAAAACCTGTTTTGGACTTTATGTAACAAATGCGACCATTACCAAAAAGTGTAGCAACTTGCTACACATTAAACTCCGTGTAACAAACACACCCGCTAGTAAACGATGAATGGTTATTGAAAAAGCAACAATTGAGGATATAACGGAGCTGTGTGGCTTATTGGACATTTTGTTCAGCCAAGAAATAGAGTTTAAACCCGATGCTGACGCGCAGGAAAGAGGATTACGCGCGATTATTAGCAATCCAGACGTAGGCGTTATTCTGGTTGCCCGTCACAACAAGCAATTAATCGGTATGGTGAATATGTTATTTACCGTATCAACGGCGTTAGGTGGTCGGGTCGCTCTGTTGGAAGATATGGTGGTGTTGCCGTCTCAGCGCGGCTCTGGTGTTGGCGCACAATTACTGAATGCCGCCATTAGCACTGCACAAGAACACCACTGCCAACGAATAACGCTATTGACCGATAACGATAATGAAACCGCACACAGGTTTTATGAGCGACATGGTTTTACACGCTCGCCCATGCTGCCTTTCAGGAGGAAGTTATGACTAAAGTAGGTATTTTTTTTGGCACCGATACGGGTAATACACGGCGTATTGCAAAAGACATTTCCACCTCGTTAGGTTCAACGATTGCCGCCAAACCCGTCAATGTCCGTAATGCTACCGTCAGCGATATGCAGGCGTATGATGTGTTGATTTTAGGTACGCCCACTTATGGTGAAGGCGCATTACCCGGTTTATCGACGGGTAATGCTACGGAAAGTTGGGAAGAATTTTTACCGACACTGGCAGGTCAGGATTTCAGCGGCAAAAAAGTGGCGATTTATGGACTGGGCAATCAAAAAAGTTATCCTGACGAATTTGTTGATGCAATGTTTTATTTATACGAACAATTTGAACAATGCAATGCCACTATTATTGGTGAATGGGCGACCGATGGTTATCACTTCAAAGCCTCTAAAGCCGTGGTCAACGACCAGTTTGTCGGTTTAGCGTTAGATCAGGAAAATCAAAAAGACCTTACACCAGACAGATTGAAGACTTGGTTGAATACGTTGGCAGAGGTGTGGAATGACTAATTCAGGCACGTTAAAAGTCAAAATAGTGATACCCAAGCGGCAACGTTATCCCGTTTGCACTCGTCGTGAACTGGATGAAGCGCGGTTTTTAATCCGTGCCATTGAGTTTAAAAAGCAACCGACTTCCGCGATTATCTTCGCCTTTGACGGTGTTGCTTATGCGTATGTGAACCATTGTATGCACATGCAGCGTCCGTTAAATTGCGAACAGGATGCGATATTTGATGAAACAGGACAATATCTGCGTTGCTCCATGCACGGGTTTATTTTTGATCCTAAAACAGGCGAATGTCAAAGCCCTGTGTGTTTAGGGCAACGCTTGCAATCGCTGCGTCTGGAAGAGATTGACGGTATCCTGTATTTTGCTGAAAAACATCTGACACTGTGAGGTAACACACCATCCTTGGCATGGTAAAAATAGTTACATAATGGCTTCAACACTCAAATCTTCTACCCAGCAACCAATCGGTTCGCTTAAATTCAATTGCTCATCTTCAAAACGCACTAAAAACACCGTGCGCTCGGGTTCTTCTTCGACATGACCTATCAGGGTAATCACGCCGCGTGATCCTGCGGGTGCCAACACTTCGCCTTCATAGCCCTCAGGCATAGAACCATCATCAATAATGCTGTGTGCGGCGTAAACCATATCACCTATGTCTAAATCAGTTACTTTCATCGTATTTGCTCCAATTAAATTGTCGTAAAGCCTACAAAACGTTGTTGTGCGTGTGTACTTAAAGCGGATTGTCGGTGGTCTGTTTCCTGTTAATGCCTATAAAACAAGACTTTATTGAACTGGCATACAGGTTGCTATAAGTATTAACAAGAACAATGCCACTCTTCAGGAGAGTTACCAATGATTACCTTAACAGACAAAGCAATCAGCGCAGTCGGTCGCTTTATTGCCAATTCAGAAATGCCCGCAGCAGGTTTGCGTATCGAAGTCACCGACGGTGGCTGTTCAGGTCTGCAATACGGTTTAAAGCTGGAAGCCGTTAAAAGCGAAGACGATACCGTGATTGATTGCGGCACCGTACAGGTGTTTATCGCGGCAACCAGTTTGCCTGCTCTTGACGGAATGTCAGTCGATTTTATCGACAGCATCGAAGGCTCAGGATTTAAATTTACCAATCCAAACGCAATCAAAAGTTGTGCGTGCGGTACATCATTTACTACCAGTGAAAACGGCGGCGACGCTAAAACTTGCACACCACACTAAGAGGAAGCCGTCATGTGGGATTATTCAGATAAAGTTAAAGAACATTTTTTCAACCCGAAAAACGCAGGCGCAGTGGTGGATGCCAATGCGACTGGCGAAGTCGGTTCTATCAGTTGTGGAGATGCTCTACGTTTAACATTAAAAGTTGATGACGAGAGCGAAATTATTTTAGAAGCAGGTTTTCAAACCTTTGGTTGCGGCTCTGCGATTGCCTCTTCTTCGGTATTAACCGAAATCATCAAAGGCATGACCTTAGATGAAGCTTTACAAGTCACCAACCAAGATATAGCCGATCATTTAGAAGGTTTACCACCCGAAAAAATGCACTGCTCGGTGATGGGACGCGAAGCCTTACAAGCGGCAATTGCCAATTATCGCGGCGAAGAATGGCGCGACGATCACGAAGAAGGCGCGTTAATCTGCAAATGTTTTGCCATTGATGCGGTGATGATTGAAGAAATGGTGTGGGCGAATAAATTGCGCACCGTGGAAGATGTCACCAACTTTACCAAAGCGGGCGGCGGTTGTGCTGCCTGTCATGAAGACATTGAAGCGATTTTAGAAAAAGTGTTGGCAGAAAAAGGCGAGAAATTTGATGCCACTGCGGCGGCACCCGTGAAAAAACCCGTTGAAACCGTTGCCGCCGTCAAAACACCCTTAACCAATTTGCAACGCATCAAAAAAATTGAAGAAGTATTGGAATCGCTGCGCCCTGCTCTCATGGCAGACGGTGGTGATGTGGAATTGGTGGAAGTGATTGGCAACACCGCTTACGTCAACATGACAGGGGCGTG
>Ga0208116_1000041_pt1 | contig 84609 bp, 71 predicted proteins | sample LakWasMeta9_HOW4_2_FD_183859 | JGI IMG/M metagenome (GOLD analysis project Ga0208116, IMG submission 183859) | Freshwater sediment methanotrophic microbial communities from Lake Washington under simulated oxygen tension - Sediment Metagenome... | ecosystem: Environmental > Aquatic > Freshwater >... | reverse complement strand
ACCTGAAGCCGTCTGCTCGGGGCGAGCTGGAGATTACCGACCTGAACCGTATTTACCTTGAACGCAGCCAGCTCAACGTGGAAATCATGGGACGAGGTTATGCCTGGCTCGATACCGGCACTCACGAGAGCATGATTGAAGCCAGCAATTTCATCGAAACCATCGAGCACCGACAAGGCTTGAAAGTGGCTTGCCCGGAAGAAATTGCCTATCGAAAAGGTTTTATCGATGCCGAACAACTGGGAAAATTGGCGCTCCCGCTCGCTAAAAATGGCTACGGCCAATACTTGCAGCGCATGCTGAAAGAGGAGAGTCATCTGTGAAAGTTATCCCTACCCCTATCCCTGATGTGCTCATCATTGAACCCAAAGTGTTCGGCGACGAGCGCGGCTTCTTTTTTGAAAGCTTTAATCGCCGCCAGTTTGCTGAGCTTACCGGACGTGATGTTGATTTCGTGCAGGATAATCACTCACGCTCGGTGAAAAACGTGCTACGCGGCCTGCATTACCAAATCCAGCAACCCCAGGGCAAGTTGGTACGCGTGGTGCACGGTGCGGCACTCGATGTGGCGGTGGACATCAGGAAAGGCTCATCGACTTTTGGGCAGCATGTTATGCAAGAGCTTTCCGCCGAAAACAAGCGCATGTTGTGGATACCCGAGGGCTTTGCTCACGGTTTCCTTGTGCTGTCCGACACGGCCGAGTTCCTTTATAAGACCACGGACTATTGGCGTCCGGAGTACGAGCGCAGTGTCTGCTGGAATGATCCGACTCTGGCTATAAACTGGCCATTGCAAACGGTGCCAATACTATCTGCAAAGGATGCGCAGGGAATGAGTTTGCAACAAGCGGAACTGTTTGACTAATGTCGCCGGCCATTTGCGCGAATGACACTGGTTTTTGAGTCTCGCTGTAACAAGCTCAATGACGGCTCAGAATTCATTAGATGATCAAGTACAAGGACCTGAAATAGTTCATTGAATTGGGAGCTTGTCTGTAAAATCAATCGCACAACAAAGCGACCATGAGTTACAAGCATAAGTAATTCGTAGCAACCAGCAAAGCTAAGGAATTGCCCGCGTCCCCTCTTCCCGCGCGAACAGAAAGCGTGCAGCTGCCGCTTTTGATTTCAGAAAGTCTTGTTCTGCTCTTCAATTATGTTGAGAATACCGGCATATTTTGAGAGAGAAGCCCACCATAACGCCATGAACCAAAAACAACGTCTGGAAATTTTCGATCGGCTGGCTGCCGCTATACCTGATCCGACCACGGAACTAAACTATGCCACTCCTTTTGAATTATTAATCGCGGTCGTTTTATCGGCGCAGGCGACCGATAAAGGCGTCAATAAAGCTACAGCCAAATTATTTCCCGTTGCCAACACGCCTAGTGACATTTTGGCGCTGGGTGAGGCAGGGTTGAAAGAATACATCAAGACCATCGGACTATTTAATAGCAAAGCCGCCCATATCATCACGCTTTGCCGGCAGTTGCTTGATAAACATAACGGACAAGTGCCGCAAACGCGGGAAGAACTGGAGGCGCTGGCAGGCGTCGGCAGAAAAACCGCCAATGTCATACTGAATACCGCTTTTGGGCAGCATACCATTGCGGTGGATACGCATATCTTCCGGGTTGCCAATCGCACCGGCCTTGCGCCCGGAAAAAATGTACTGGAGGTGGAGCGGAAATTGGAAAAATGCGTGCCTAAAAAGCATATAAAGGATGCGCATCATTTGTTGATTCTGCATGGCCGCTACACCTGCATTGCCAGAAAGCCGCGTTGCCCAAGTTGTGTCATTGAAGATTTGTGCGAGTATCAGTATAAAACCGACTACCAGGATGAGGATACTGTAAGGGAAGTCAAACCGGTAAGTTGACGGAATTTAAGGAAGATAAGGAATTCATTCTTTATTTAGTTGATTTTGATATGATGAGCGCATTCGATGCGTTTTACGTATCGATTCATTTCTCGAGTTAACAGCCGGGAACGAATTGAAGCTCAATATTTTTTATCTCAACACACTGGAGTTAACATGAAAAAAATTAATAAAACACCTCTAGCTGCTGCAATGGGTGCTGCCGTTCTATCTACTTTCGCTGCAACTGCGGCTAATGCCGAAGCCAATCCTTTTGGAATGACTGAATTATCGAACGGTTATATGCAAGTTGCAGAAGCTGATAAAGCGGGTGAAATGGCATGCGGCGCGGCAATGGGTGGCATGCAAAAACCTAAGGCGGCGGAAGGCGCATGTGCAGGCAACAAACCTGCGCCGGCTAAAGCGGCTGAAGGCCAATGCGGTGAAGGCAAATGCGGCGCAATGATGCAAGGCGGCAAAATGAAACCCGGTATGGAAGCAGCTTGCGGCGCAATGATGAAAGGCAAAGAAGGTTCTTGCGGCAATATGTCTAAAGACGCAACCGGCAACAAGCCTAAAGACGCAACCGGCAAATAAGCCTAAGCGTGTTAGTACAGGGAGGGCATGGTTAATCATGCCCTCCAGTTCTTATCAAGTCACAGCAAGGTGTTCTTATGGACACAACCCAAAATCTCGTTCACGGCGCCGGCTTAGGCTTGCGGCGGTCATTTCTAAGTCAGATTGTTGAATCCCCCCCCGAAGAAGTCGGCTTTTATGAAGTCGCGCCGGAAAACTGGATCACCATCGGCGGAAAATTCGGCAAGCAGTTTCGCGCGATGACCGAACGCTTCGATTTTATCTGCCACGGTTTGTCGCTGTCGATCGGCAGTACCGATCCGCTCGATGAAAAATTCGTCCGTGAAGTCAAACAGTTCATGGCCGAGCACCAGATCAAATTCTATAGCGAACATTTAAGTTATTGCAGCAAAGGCGGGCATTTGTACGATCTGATGCCGATCCCGTTTACTTCGGAAGCAGTCACTCACGTTGCCGGCCGGATCAAGCGCGTGCAGGATATTCTGGAGCAAAAGATCGCTATCGAAAACGTGTCCTATTATGCCGCTCCCGGTCAGGAAATGGCCGAGATCGATTTTTTCAATGCCGTTATCGAAGAAGCGGACTGCGATGTACTGATTGACATCAATAATATTTACGTGAACAGCGTGAACCACGGTTACGATGCCGAAGCCTTCCTAAAGGCAATCCCCGGTCACCGTATCGCTTATGCGCATATTGCAGGACACTATGTCGAAGCTGAAGATTTTCTGGTCGACACTCACGGCGCCGAAGTGATCGACCCCGTCTGGAAACTACTGGGCAAGGCTTACGAGCTTTACGGCGTGTTTCCGACACTGCTGGAACGGGATTTCAATATTCCGGCAATGGACGAATTAATTAAGGAAGTGAACACCATCAGCGCAATACAAAAAGCCTGGGGAAACCAGCATGCGCAGCAATCCGCTTGAGGCCGGCATGAGCGTCGATTTTAAAGTTAAGCAGCTTGAGTTTGCTGCGTATATCCGGGATCCGGAAAATAATCCGCCGCCTGCCGATGTAAAGCCGCAACGCATGGCGATGTATCGTGAGCTGTTTTTTAACAATATCGACAGCTTTTTGTCAGTCAATTTTCCGGTATTGCGGACCCTACTGAGTGACCGGCAATGGCTTGAGTTGGGGCAGGGTTTTTTTGCCAAGCATGCCAGCCAATCGCCGCATTTTTCGGAAATCCCGGAAGAGTTTCTGGATTACCTGCAAAACGAGCGGGACAGCTCGGAAGATTTCCCATTCATGCTGGAGTTGGCGCATTATGAATGGGTGGAAATGGCCTTATCGATCGCCAAAGACACCGTGTCCGCCACTCCACAGAACCTGAATAACCCGCTTGACCAGCATATCCGCTTATCGCCCCTGGCTTGGCCGCTGGCTTATCAATATCCGGTTCATAAAATATCACCCGCTTTTTTACCTGAAACAGCGCCGGAAGCGGCTACTTTTCTGGTGGTTTACCGCAATCCGGAGGACGAGGTTAATTTTGTAGAAATCACTCCGATCACTTACCGCTTGCTGCAAATAATTCAGGACTATGAACAGGTACTGACAGCCGATTGCCTGAAACAGGTTGCCGAGGAGTCGAAGCATCCCAATCCCGACATGATTATTACAGGCGGTTTGCAGATATTGAAAGAACTCGCGGAAAAGACGGTTATTACGGTAGTGTAGGCCGAATAAACCGTTTTTGAGCGATAACGGAACCGGTGTTGCTGTCCTATACCTGCTAAGAACGTTGCGAGTTAGACCTTCCAGATTTTAAAAACCTGGAAGGTCTCCTATCGGCATGTTTCTCGCCTAACGCAGAAGACGATTATTACGTGCTGGTGAGTGGGGTAGACAGCATCGCCAAGAAGAAAGGCCAACAAAGTTCAACTTCGCGTTCCTCGCGGTGAATTAGTTTCAAGCCAATTATTCAGTCTGCGGCGCTCTGGTAAAATCCGGTCCTTTAGGCAGGGCGTTTTGCTGCAAGCAGTGATAAGCGGCATTCTCATACTTGATCACTAATGACTGGGCATTTTTATGTTCGTTGAGAAACAGTTGAGCTTCATCGGCAGTAAGGTCTTTCATCAAATATTTGGCGATGCACATGCAAGGCGTCCCGTAGCGGTTCTTGTCGAACTCTTTATTAGTTGAATTCTTCAATTCCCGTTGTACGCACTGGTCGGCAAAATCATGCTCAAACTTGTGTTTTTGTATATCGGTCACCGGGGTGTCATGAGAATGGTCGAACGGATTATGCATTGCGGCAGTCGCTGCCGGTTTCTCTGCGGCAATTTTTTCTTCATCATCCGAACAGCCGGTAACCGATAAGGCGATAACCGCGCTGGTCAGCGCAGCAAAAAACAAGTTCTTGGTAAATGTGGGCATTTTCATAAGTTGAATCGTAAATAGTTAGTGAATTTGTCGAACTTTATCATTTTATTAAGACTCGTTCTACCCATCTTCGCCGTTCCCGGCAACATGCTGATAAATAGCGCTACTGGTTACGAGAGTGTTTTCGCTATCATGGGGCTTTTTATTGATGACTCTCGCCCATGTCTTTTATTAGAAATCTCGAATCCGAATTTGCAGCGCTGCCTGACCAGTTAAGAGCCACGGTTATCGATTCGCTGACCCATTTGGATGAGCGGCTTACGGAGCTTAATCTCAATATCAGACAAACACCGGAGTTTATTGCATCCATCGCCAAGGTCTGGTGTTCGAGTCTATTTGTTGCCGAAAGCTGCACCCGCAAGCCCGAATTGCTGGACGATCTGGTCAATTCCGGCGATTTATCGGCCAGATACAGCGAAAACAGTTATGTTGAAAAACTGGCGCAGGCACCGGTTGATTCGCAAGCCGAGTTAATGACGAAGCTGCGTCATTTCCGGCGCAGGGAGATGGTCAGAATAGCTTGGCGGGATTTGGCCGGATGGGCCGAGCTGTCGGAAACGCTGTCTGACTTGTCGCATCTGGCCGATGCCTGCATTCAATATGCTCTGGATTTTCTCTACCAGGAAGCCTGCGCGTTGCGCGGTACGCCGTTATTGTCCGATGGCAGCCCTCAGCAGATCGTGGTGCTGGGCATGGGCAAGCTGGGCGCTTACGAATTGAATTATTCTTCCGATATCGATCTGATTTTTGCCTACGCCGAAGACGGCGTGCTGCCGGACAGGAAGGAAACGAGCTATTGCGAATTTTTCACCAAGCTATGCCGCAATCTGGTGAAGGTTCTGGACGAGATCACCGTGGACGGCTTTGTGTTTCGGACCGACATACGCTTAAGGCCATACGGCGACAGCGGTCCGGTCATCATGACCTTTGACGGCATGGAAAACTATTACCAGACCCAGGCTCGGGAATGGGAGCGTTATGCGATGATCAAGGTGCGTCAAGTCGCCGGCGACTTTAAGATTGGCGCAGAACTGATGGCTATGTTCAGACCGTTTGTGTACCGGCGTTATCTCGATTACGGCGCGTTTGAGGAATTGCGCTCGCTAAAGGCGCAGATTACCCAGGAGCTGCGGCGTAAAGATAGGATGGAAAATATCAAACTGGGGCCCGGCGGCATACGCGAAATCGAGTTTATCGGCCAGGCGTTTCAATTGATCCGCGGTGGCAATGACAAAGCCTTGCAAACTCGTCCCATTCTGGACGTTTTGCAATTGCTCGGCGAGCGGGAATTATTGTCGCAAAATGACGCCGACCAGCTTAAGCAGTCCTATTGCTTTTTACGTCGGGTAGAAAACCATATCCAGCAATACCAGGACCGGCAGACGCACGATTTGCCGACAGACCCGATGGCGCAGCAGATTTTGGCCTATTCGCTGGATTATCCGGACTGGACCGGTTTTAAACAGGACTTGGATCAGGTCAGAAAGCAGGTGCATGAAGTTTTCGATCTGGTCTTTTCACTCTCGAAGCAGGACAGCGCAAACCAGGACAGCCATAAGATTTGGGCATGCGTGGCGGATGAAACGGAGTTGATGGAGTATTTAAAAGAATACGGTATTCAAGACCCCGAAGGCATGCTCGCCGCGATAAAAGACTTTAAGCATTCGGTGGCGGTCAAACGGCTGACAGCCAAAGGCGCAGGCGTGCTGGACCGGCTAATGCCGCAAGTGTTAGAAGCCATGCGGCAAGTCGATAACCCGGATGAAACCCTGGCGCGGATACTCGGTTTGTTTGAGGCGGTAGTCGGCCGGAACGTATATTTATCGTTATTGGCCGAAAACCCCGGTGCCTTGGCCCAATTGATCAGATTGTCGTCGGCCAGTCCGTGGATTTGCGATTATCTGGCGCAATATCCGGTGTTGTTCGATGAATTGCTGGATACCCGCTCCTTGTATGAGCCGCTCAAAAAAGCCGATCTTGATGAACAACTCAAGGTTTTGCTGGCTCAAATTGAAGTGCAGGACCTTGAGCAATTGATGGTGGTGCTGCGCCAATTCAAGCAACTGAATGTGCTGAGAGTGGCTGCCGCCGATATCATGGGCGTAATTCCGCTGATGGTGGTCAGCGATTACCTGACCTATATTGCCGAAAGCATCGTCAGCCATGTTGTCGAGCGCGCGTGGCTGATGCTGACCGACAAGCATGGCCTGCCGCCCGGCACCGATAATACTGCGATCAACTTTGCAGTCATCGGTTTTGGCAAACTGGGCGGTATCGAGCTGGGTTACGGCTCCGACCTGGATCTGGTGTTTTTGTACGATTGCAAAGACGGCAATGCAATGACTGACGGCGGTAAGCCGATTTCCTGCTCGCAGTTTTACGGCCGCTTGGGGCTGAAAGTCCGGCATATTCTCGATACCAAGTTGTTGTCCGGCGTGCTCTACGAAGTCGATATGCGCTTGCGCCCCAATGGCGACTCCGGCTTGCTGGTTACTCATATTAACGCTTATGAGGATTACCTGAAAAACCAGGCCTGGACCTGGGAACTGCAGGCGCTGGTCCGGGGCCGGTTTATTGCCGGCGATCCGCAGCTGAAAGTACAGTATGAAGCCATACGCCGCCGGATTTTGAGCCTGCCCCGAGATACCGAAAACTTGAAAAAAGAAGTCCGCGAGATGCGCGAAAAAATGCGTGAAGCCTTGGCGACTAAAGATAAGGACAAGTTTGACTTAAAACAGAGCAAAGGCGGTATTGCGGATATTGAGTTTATAGTACAATTTGGCGTTTTAGATCAGGCAGCTCTTAATACAGCATTAACGACTTACACCGATAATGTCAGGCTGCTTGAAGGCTTGCAGCAGCAGGGGTTTATTTCCAAAACCGATGAGGAAAGGCTGAAAAACGCTTACTGCACCTATCGGGATTTCGGACATAAACAGGTTTTGCAAGGGGACAAGGCTGTTATAGCCGAGGCCGAGGTTGCCAAAATGAGCGCCCAAGTCGAGCGGATTTGGCGCGAGTATATGGAATAAATATTGTCCACGAAAAGCACGAAAGACACGAAAAAAGATAATAAAGGAGCTGGGATTTTCTTGATGCTTTTTTATAGCGGCATGCCGGAAACATTGGTTCTCGCTACTGCTCGAACCGGCTTAGTTGTGCCCTGTGGGTATTCCGGTTTACAAGGTTTAGAGCAGTAGTTGCACGAATTGCGTCATAAAGATTTTTCGTGCCTTTCGTGCCTTTCGTGGACAGCGAATTAAATAAATAGTTACTAATTAATGTTGGAGAATAAACAATGACGATGGACGATAGAGACGGCGTTATTTGGCTGGACGGGCAATGGGTTGAGTGGCGTGAAGCTAAAGTCCATGTGTTGACACATACCTTGCATTACGGCCTGGGCGTGTTTGAAGGCATCAGGGCTTATCACGCCGAAAAAGGCACGGCGATTTTCAAGATGCAGGATCATACCGATCGCCTGTTCCGTTCCGCGCATATCATGAACATGAAAATGCCGTTCAGCAAAGACGAGATCAACCAAGTACAACTTGATGCGCTGGCAAAAAACAACCTGGACAGCGCCTATATCCGCAGCATGTGCTTTTTAGGTTCCGAAGGCATGGGCCTAAGAGCCGACAACCTGAAAGTGCATGTCATGGTTGCCGCCTGGTCATGGGGCGCGTATCTGGGCGCGGAAAGCATCGAGCACGGCATTCGTATCCGCACGTCGTCTTATACCCGTAATCATCACAACAGCACCATGTGCAAAGCCAAGGCCAACGGCAATTACATCAACTCCATCCTGGCGTTACAAGAAGCGCGCGCCAATGGTTACGATGAAGCGTTGATGCTGGATCATGAAGGTTTTGCGGCGGAAGGCAGTGCAGAGAACCTGTTCATCGTGCGCAACGGTAAAATTTATACACCGGAAACCACCTCGGCGCTGGAAGGCATTACCCGCGATACCGTCATGACCATTGCCAGAGAGCAGGGCTATGAAGTCATTGAAAAACGCATCACCCGCGATGAGATTTACGTTGCCGATGAAGCGTTCTTTACCGGCTCTGCCGCGGAAGTGACGCCGATCCGGGAACTGGACAACCGTGCAATCGGTTCCGGCAGCCGTGGCCCGGTCACCGAGCAATTGCAGTCGCTGTATTTCGATTACGTGCATGGCCGCCGGGACGATCATGCCGACTGGTTGACTTACGTCGCGTAAACATTATGTAGGGTACGCATCGCGTGCCATTTTCCAGGCATCGCCCAAGTTCAACAAAGGTACGCGATGCGTACCCTACTTGGCTTTGTGGTTTATAAATATATAGTCAGATAAGGTCTTGAAAAAATATCACAAGATTCTAGTCGTCGGCCCCTCTTGGGTCGGCGATATGGTGATGGCGCAAAGCCTGTTTATCGCCCTGAAAAACACCCAACCGGATTGCCAAATTGACGTGTTGGCTCCGGCATGGACATTGTCGCTGCTGGAAAGAATGCCGGAAGTGAACAAGGCTATCGCCATGCCGTTGCCGCGCGGCAAGCTTGGTTTGATGGAGCGCGTCAGACTGGGTAAAAGCCTGCGTTCGGAAGGCTACGACCAAGCCATTCTGCTGCCGAATTCCTGGAAATCGGCAATTCCTCCGTTCTTTGCCAATATTCCCGTTCGTACCGGTTACATCGGCGAATGCCGCTGGGGCTTGCTGAACGATGCCAGAAAGCTCGATAAAAACAAGCTGACCATGACTGTGCAACGTTTCGTCGCATTGGGTCTGCCTGTCGATGCGCCCATGCCGCCCGAATGCCCAAAGCCTGCATTAACAATCAGTACAGACCGGCAACAGGCAGGCATCGATAAATTCAAGCTGACGACGGCAGCGCCCATATTGGCCTTGTGTCCAGGCGCCGAATACGGCCCGGCAAAGCGCTGGCCGGCCGAGCATTACGCCGAAGTCGCCAGGCAGAAACTCGACCAAGGCTGGCAGGTCTGGCTGTTCGGTTCCGAAAAAGACAAAGCCGACTCCGAACAAATCAACCAAGCAACTTTGGGGCGCTGCACCGATTTCACCGGCAGAACCTCTTTAGCCGAGGCGGTCGATTTAATGTCGCTGACGGATACTGTGGTCAGCAACGATTCGGGACTGATGCATGTCGCCGCCGCGTTGGACAAAAAAATCATCGCCATTTACGGCTCATCGGATCCGGGCTTTACGCCGCCTTTGAATGCCAAGGCCGAGATTATTTCATTGAATCTTGAATGCGCGCCCTGCTTCAAGCGTGAATGCCCATTAGGTCACAGCCAATGCCTGACCGGCATCACGCCTGACCGGGTGCTTGATGCCATTAACAACTAATTTATCGTAGGAACGATGTAGTGACGATCTGGCCCATAATAAAAATAATTTTATGAAAATTGCCGTCGTAAAACTCTCGGCTCTGGGAGACATCGTCCATGCGATGGTCGCGTTACAGTTCCTCAAAGCGTATTCACCGGAAATTCGGATCGACTGGATCGTTGAAGAGCGTTTTGCCGGGCTTTTAAAAAACAATCCCGACATCGATAACATCCTGACGGTCAACCTGAAAGCCTTAAAAACTAACAAGGCCGGAATTCTTGCAGAGATTAAAAAACTCCGCAGCTATGCCGGCAATAACTATGACTTGGTTATCGATGCTCAAGGGCTGATTAAATCGGCTGTTACTTCGAAAATAGTTGGAAAGCGTATTGCCGGATTCGATGCCGATTCAATCCGGGAAAAAGCCGCATCCTGGTTTTATGACATCAAAGTGGCCTGCGCTTACGATGCCAACACCATCGACAGAAATGCGCTGATACTGTCCCGTCCTTTAGGGGTCACTATCACTCCCGAGCAAATCCTCAACAAAAAGCCGTTTTTGTTTTTTAATAACGAAGATCCGCAGATAAACGATTTCCTGTCCAAAGACCGCAGCAATATCGTGCTGGTGATCGGCTCGACCTGGGACAGCCGCAACTATCCGGCAGCCAAGTATGTGAAAATAGCCGAGGCCTTGCAGCAAAATTGTCTGGTCACCTGGGGCAATGAGCAGGAAAAGGCCACGGCAGAGTGGATGGCGGCGCAATCCGACCTGATCAAAGTCACGCCCAAAATGGATTTGAACAGCCTGAAAGCGCTGATCGCCAAGGCCGATTTACTGATCGGCAACGATACCGGGCCGACCCACATGGCTTGGGGGTTGAACAGGCCGTCAATCACCATCTTCGGCCCGACGCCGGTCAGCCGGGTATACCAGACCGACATCAACAAGGTGGTTAAGTCAGCGTCTATCGTCAATCCTTACAAACTCAACAAGCTCGATTATTCGATTAAGGATATTGATGAGCGCGAGATTATCGAGCAGGCGAAGTTATTATTATCGTTGTGATTAATAAACCACGTTCGCCACACTAATCCCAAGCCGTCGACTGACGGCAAGCGGGCACTTTTTCATCGCCGGCATATCGGCAAACCGCATTAAAACTGTCGCTCATCCCTTTTGCTAAATCAATTTGCAGGGTAACGTGCGAAGCCATCCTGATTTTAAGGAATACCATGACTGATATTTATCAGCTAAAAAAAATTATTTTGATCGACAGCTTCTGGGCTGGAAAAACCGTATTACTGAAACTGGACGGCCATACCAACCTCAGTGGCACCAACGGCGCCGGCAAGACCACGTTTTTGCGGTTGATGCAGTTGTTCTGGGGCGAACGGCCCAGCAACATCGTCGGCGGCAGCGGCAGCAAAAAAGGTTTTCTGGATTACTACCTGCCGCGCGTCAGCAGTTATCTGGTTTACGAATACCAGCGCCCTCACGGACAGACTTGTCATGTGACGATCCAAAGCGACGGCCGCGCCGCCAAATACAAATTCATCGATGCGCCGTACCGGCAGGACTATTACATCAACGAAAACGGCTACCCGCGCGACAGCCACAGCATAGAGCGGCTGTACCGCGGCGCGACGGAAGTCTCCAAATTCGTCGCGGTCGACGACTATTGCAGCATCATCCAATGCCATCAACTGAGCGGCGGCAAGAAAGACCTGCGCCTGCTGCAAAACCGTTATGCGATGGCTTCAACGCCGATCAACCACATCGAAAAAGTCATCGGTTCGGTGATCGAAAAAATCGGCGATTTCGACGTCATCAAGCAAATGCTGATCGATATTTCCCGAGGCAAACTCAGCCAGACATTCCTGCAAAACGAAGACGAACAACAACCCTTCCAGTTGAACAAGCAGCACATCGACGCCTGGCTGGCCGATTTGAATGCGGCGCGGGAAATCGAAGCCCAGCGCGCCGATTTCGACCGCTTGCTGCAAACCATCGCGGAACTGAAGCAAAGCCTGAAGTCTTTGTCCCACCTGCATTTTTTGGCGCAAGGTCAATACAAAAGTTGCCAACAGGAAACGGAAGCACTGGACAACAGCCTCAAAGAGTTAAGCCGTCAGCGCGACCAATTGCAACAAGCCCACAAGCAACAACTGGAGCCCAAAGAAGATGCGCTGATCGAAGCCAACAGCCGCTTGAAAGAATTAAGCCACCAGATCGGAATGTTGGAAGCGAAAAAGCTGGATTTTGAAGAACAAGGCGCCGAAAGCTTTGCGCTAAAAGCCGCCAAGGCGGAGCAATACGCTAAAGAACGGCAGGACATTCAGGCCGAGCTGGATGCGCTGGAACACAAAACCCAGGAAATCAGACGCTTTTACGAGAAACAATTAAACGAATTGCAGCACCGGCACGAAAAACAAATTCAACTCTACCAACAGCAGCGCTCCGACGCGCAACTGCGGCAAAGTCAAAGCTTACGGGAAGCGGACACCGAATTCCAGCAGCGCAAGGAGCGCTTGCTCCAAGACAAAGAGGCACGCCTGCATCCTGTAAAAGAACAGCGCGGGCAGTTTTCGACCGAGTTCCAAATCAAACAAAACCAACAGAAAAATCCGCCGGTTCCGGCCGCGTTGGCCGAACTACAGCAGAAAAACCGGGACGCTTTGGAAGCCGCCGGCAAAGCCTCCAAACAGGCTTATCAAGTCCAGGCCAAAGCGCAAAGCGATTATCAACAGACCTTGAGCCATTTCCAGCAAACCGAACAGGAGCTCAAGGACAAAAAAAACGAACTGAAACGCAGCCGGGAGCGCCATGCCGACTGCCAGAAACGCCTGCGGCCGGAACCCGGTTCGCTGCAATATTTCCTGGAACAGGAAGCCGACGGCTGGCAGCAAAGCATAGGCCGGGTCATCGCGCCGGAACTGCTGGACCATACCGGCCTGAATCCACACTGGAACGGCCAGCCAAGTAACGATTTTTACGGTCTTAACATCAACCTGGAGGCTTTGTCCGACCGCAGTTATCTGACTGCCGACAAGGCTCAGTTGGAACAACAGGAAAAAGCCCTGTTCGAACAGGTAACTAAACTCAGCAAAGAATGCGAAGGGCTGGAAGCCGGCTTGCAGGCCGCCAATAAACTGCGCGAGCAAGCCAAGTCGTCACTAGACGCGGCTCAACAGCGCGTGAAGCAGGCCGAGAATCAGGAGGATACGCTACGTAGCGAGGCTGGCGCGCTGGCCGACCAGATCAAGGCTGAAACCGAAAAAGCCAGGCAGCAACTGGAGCAGGAAATCAACCGATTGTCCTTCGAGATCAAAGCCTGCGACCAAGCCCTGGCGGGCATCGAAACCGAACACCGGCAAGCGCTAAAGGACTTGCAAGACGAACACTTGGCGCGCAAAGGCATCATCGAATCCGACTGCAAAAACCTGCTGGAGACGATAGCCGAGCACATCGAAACCGATACCGGGCAATTCAAGCAGGAACAACGGCGCATCGAGCAGCAACTGAAAAGCGATTTAAAGGCCAGCGGCACCGACGATACTGTCGTTACACTGAGCGCCAAGCTCAAGGAAGCCGAACGCTTGGAACGTGAAGCGCGGGGTTTTCAACGCAAAGCCGAAGATTACCAAGACTGGCTGCAAAATCGCTGGCAACAACATCCGGAGCACTGCCGGCAACGCGACGACTGCCAGCGTCGAATCCAGCAGTTGCAAGACGAAATCGACCGGTTGAAGCAGGATTATCAACGGCAACGGGCGCAGTTGAATCAACAAATCGGCGTCCAGGAAGAGCAACTGAAAAAAAACAACAATCTGTTGGCGCAACTGGAACAATGTATCGATTACTTGCGGAGTTGCCCGCCGGTCTGCGCGGAAGACCAGCCCGAATACGCGCCCGGCACGCTACATCGCCTGACGCAGGACACCCTGAAAGCGCGCAAGCGCCAGGAACGCGACATTCAAGGCGGCAAGCAGGCTCTGGTTCAGTTCTTTAACAGGCACCAACGCAGCCAGTTGGCCGAAGCCTGGTCGCAAGCCCAGAACGCTTCGCCCCAGCACGGCGAGTTTTTCCAGGCCGAAGCGCTGGAGATCGAGCAGCCCTTAATCAACGTGTTGCAGATGGTCGGCCATGTCAAACAGGCCACGGCCCAGCAAATCGAATTGCATGCTTCCAGCGTCAACAACTTTTATCTACACCTGCATAACTTCGACCGCGCAATCAAAAGTACCGGCACGGAGCTGTCCAAATACGTCAGCGAAGAACGCTATTTCGCCGCGCTGGGCGAGATTACCGTCAACATCCGTTCCAAGATGAGCAATCTGGAATACTGGCAGGCTTTGAAGAAATTCGGCGATCACTACGGCCAGTACCGCGACAACGCTTTTTTGAGCGGCCAAGAGGATATTCCCGATGCGCTGGTGCAGGCGATGGGCGAACTGACCGCCTTGCTGCCGGCCACCGGCGTCAAGATCAAGCATTTGGCGTTGTTCGACATCGAATTCAGCATCTTCGAAAACGGCCAGCTCAAGCATGCCCGCAACGCCAGGGAATTGAAGGATGTCAGTTCCACCGGGCTGTCCTATCTGGCCCTGATCACTTTTTTCACCGGCGTCACCTCAATGCTGAGAAAGCAAAACCGGACCGTGGTTTACTGGCCCATCGATGAATTGGGCGATTTGGCCCCAGAAAATATCGAAGCCATGATGAATCTGTTAGCCAGGCAGAATATCCATATTCTGTCGGCGACACCGACCGCCGACCGCCATGTGCTGGGCCTGTTCAAACGCCGTTATCTCATAAACCAGCAAAAGCTGCACGAAGTGGAACTGCCGCAAAGCAAGCTGGATCGATTGTTGAACGCATTGCCCAAGGAGGCCGCCCATGTTTAAGCGCGTCGCCGAAGCCCTGCTCAGCGGCCACTTCATCTGTCCGACCGCTTACCCCGACGCTTTCGAGTATTTATCGCAGCCGGCCAACGCGGACAAGATCAACGCGTTTTTGCAGCCGTTGGACCGGGAACTGCTGAATCTGGACGGCGAACTCTATTACGCCGCCTACACCGTGGTCGACGACAGCAACCGCGCGGCGATCAGAGAAGCTTTCTCCGAAACCCGCTCGCAATTGCGGCCGGTGGTCGAATGGATGGACATGGTCATGACCGCGCTGGGCCAGGATATGCCGATCCGGGCTCGCGACGAAATCCGCCTGCACCAGTTATTGCAAGTCATCGAGCACGAGCCGTCGCTGTCGGAACAATTGAACCGACTGACCCAGTTGACGCTGTTTAAGACCAGCAAAACCGCGATTGCCGAGCAGTTGTCGTGGGTGTTGCAAAAACTGGAGCAATCGGGCTACTTGGCGAGGCCCAATGCGCAAGCTTCGGTTTATATCGCCACCGGCAAAATCAATTATCTGCATAAGATCATCGCCTTCTTGAACGACGCCGAAAACCTGGAACTGGACCAGCATTCGGCCGGCGGCGATGACGGCGAACAGCAGGAATTGTTTTTATGAGCTTCGACCACGAGCAGATTGCAGGATTAATCCGCAAGCTGGCCGGCGCCGATCAACTATTGGCGCAAACCTATATCAACGGCACGGTGTTTGCCGACGACGACAACCGCAACGCGATCGACAGTCTGAAGAAATCCGGCATTTTGCGCAACGCCGATACCAGCGATGAATACCGCCTGACCGGCGATCTGAAGCGCCTGATCGACCGCCTGTTGCTACGCAACCAGCGTTACCAGCAAAACATCAACATGGCCAAGATGATTTTGAGCATCGAGGAGGATATTGAAGACTACCGCCGGGCGTTGGAACAGAACAACCAAGACGAGGCCCACTATCATCTGGAACAGATCGACGATACCCTGTATGAAGCAATAGAAGCGCTGGAAAACAGCCTGAGCATAATGTTCGCGGCGATCACCAGCCAATTCGGTTTCGTCAGTTCGCTGAACAGCAAAATCCGGCAAAACCAGCGGGCGCTGGCCTATGCGCAACAACTGGTGCAGGAACTGAACCAAGTCAGGATAACCGACTGCTACGACTGGCTGAGCTGGAGCGACATTCCGCCGGAACTGAGCCGGAAAATCATTCGCTTCATCGATCAATACAAAAGCATCGTCGAAAGGCTGACCGGCATCGTCGGGCGCATGAAAGAGCTGTTGTTCAAATTGAGGTTGCAGGAGCAAACCGCCAACCGCTGCCGGGCAATGGCCCAGTTTTTAAGGCAACATCCCGAATGGGAGCCGCTGGATTGGAGCGGGGACGCCGGCGTTCCCGACCTGTTGCGTCGAGGCACAGGCCTGAAACTCCAGCCGGGCATCGACACCGCCAATCCAGTGTTGCAGGCCGATCTAGCCGCCATCGTTCAGGAACTGCGGCGCCAGTCCAAACCCGTCGCGCCGCTGGCTAGGGACAGCGCTTTAGAGCCTTTGGACACCGAGGTTCCCGGTCAGATCGAATACGATCAAGACCTATACGACAGCCATATCGAAAACCTGTTTGCGCGCGCCCTTGAACAGTATGGCCGTAAGGTTTCGGCGCTGTGTTATTGGGGCGAGCAAGATTTGGCAATCAAAGCGGAGCTGTGGCTGGACATGGTGTTCGCGCAATATTGCTGCTTGCCGCAACGCATGCGCCGCACGATTGCGTTGGACATGCAAGGCGAAAACCTGGAAGGTTTCAGCGGCAACCAGATTATCGAGGAAATCCTGTTGCAGAGGGTGGCCTGATATGAACCGGCAGGTGTTTCAATGGGTTAGTGCTCTGGTCAGAGACAAGCCCGACCAAGCCACCAGTCGCCCGATTAGCCAAATAGGACAGCAAGTGCAGGCGCATTATGGCTGCGGCTATGTCAGCAACAACCGTTTGGTCTTCAGCTCGCAGGACAAACTGACGCTGCGCCAGCGGGTAAAGGACGAAATGGGCCGGGACCCGTTCTCGGAGCAACTTCCGGACGATCGCCTGGAGATGGCCCAATACCATGCCAACGAAAAACTGGCCGCCAAACCGGCCGGCAACGACCAACTGTTATTGAACAGCGCGGACGGCATCGTCTGCGTCAATAACGCACAAATACAACTCTATCCCGAAAGTATAAAGACGGCTGGCTTGCTGTGCCTGAACTCCAGCATTAACACAGTCGAGCACCAGACTATCGTAGTCGTTGAAAACCTGGACATCATGCCGTTGTGCCACACTTGGCAATTGCCGCTGGCTGACCCTCATGCCCTGTGGCTCTATCGCGGCGATCATAAAAGCGGCGCCAAGGCCGAGGCTTGCTGCGATTTCTTAAAGCGTTTCGGAAAATATAAAACCGTTATCGTTTTCAGCGACATGGACCCCCAAGGCTTGGAAATAGCGCTGACTATGCCTCATGCCCAATATTGGCTAGGCCCGGAATCAAGTGCATGGGACGGCTGTTTTAAAAGCGGTTCTGACAATTGCAGCGGCTACGATGCACAAAGCAATGCCATGGCTTTTCTTATGAAAACACATGACGCGGGGCTCCTGACCGAACCCTTCAGTGAACTTGTGCTACGGATAAGAAAAGAGCTCAGTTCGTATCGGCAGCAACATGTCTATGCGCATAACGTTAACCTGTCGCTCTTTCCCATCAGGCAGAAAATGGCATAGTTAACTGATGTTACACCTGGCATTCATTTGCGTCCTGCGGCTCCTGGATACGCCCTCGCTCTTACACCGACGTAGGCAGGAATACTCTCATAGGGCACAAGTAAGCCTGCCCGGCGACAGCAAGGGTGGGTATTTCCGGCAATCAGAATGCCGGAAACGCCGGTTCTCGCTGCCGCTCAAACCGGCTTATTCCGGGCCTACATCCGAGCCATTCCCATATTCATACAAAATAAACAGACTGATGTTTAACAATGAACGGACGATATGCTTGGCTGACGGCTTCCTTTTTCCTTGTACTCCGTTTTTTTTCGTGTCTTTCGTGCTTTTTCGTGGACTACGCTTTTTTATCTAATCAGATAGTTAAGTTAGTATTCCATTCTGAAACCCTAGCAGAACGTCGGACAACGAAAAACAGTCGCCCGATCTCTCTGCAAGATTACGTAAAAATATCAACGATAAGATTGAGCCCTGTAAGCACCAGGCTGCCAATTAACGCCGCCCAAAAGCTATGAACGCGGATGCCCGGAACCAGAGCCGCCACCAGCCACAGCATCAGTGCGTTGATCACCAGCAGGAACAGCCCCAGGCTGAGAATCGTAAGAGGGAATGTCAGAAAAACCATCACCGGCCGGACCACGGCATTCACGAAGCCGAGCACAAGCGCGCCGATCAGCGCGGCTCCCCAGCCTTCGACCTGAACGCCGCGGACGAAGTGGGCCATGATCAGCAATAAGCCTGCTGTCAGAATGAGATGTGCAAAGAACGATAACATATAGACCTCCAATCAGATTTTAAGCTGCAAGGCGCAGGATAGATTCGGCTACGACTGCCGGGCAATCCATCCTTCATGATGGGCTGTTGCCAGCCGAGTAAATCAGGCATTTCCTACAGGCCGGTTTCATTGACATGCCTTATGCCTGGACTAAAAAGCTCCGCCCGTTTTAAACCAGATACCGGCTCCAGTCCCCGTAGCGGTTTTCGATTTTACCGCGAGGCATGCTCGACAGAATCAGCAGCACCCCCGCCAACATGCCGGACCAATCAGCAGCCGGGCTTCCGCCGTCGAGCATCCAGGGCGCGATCATCAGCGGAATGGCCAGCAATATATTGATAAAGCGTGCAGGGCGGGCCGATTCCGCCAACGCAGTAATCGCCACGGTAATGACCAAGGAGCCGATCAGGTGGTCGCTATTGGCTTGTTCGCCCTGGGTAGCAAAAATCAGCCGGGTGCACATTAACCAGACCCCGATAGCCATACTTAAAACCAACGACCACGGCACATTAACGCCGCCGCCGAACATGTCCTGGAGCACTGTCCAAGCCGGTCTTTCAAAATTATCGACTTCCATTTTACGGCCGCCTTCCATGGTGTCGCCGCGCAGGAAGGCCAGCAGCACCGATTTGCCTTTGCGGCGTCGCTCCGCCAGAAACTGGCCGGTGGCAACCAGTTCATCGACCGAATAAGGAATCTGAATAAGCATGGCCGCAGCGGCAAACAGGCACAGCGTGCACCAGGTTCCGATCAGGATCGGTTGGATAATGATGAAGAAAATGCTGATGATGCCCAAGGGCACAATCATTACGCCGAACAGGACCACCAGCCAGGGTAGGGTGCGCCAGCGGTCGCGGCCGCCGATGATGCCGGTCAGTATCTCCAGCGCATAGGTCACCGCCCCGAGACCGGCGTCGGGAACGGGCCATGCCCTGGAGATATCGGAGGTGATGATGCGTTCGGTGCCAGCGCCGAAAAAAGGGTCCCAGGCATTGCCGATATGGCCCAATTGATAGGCGGCCAAATAGCGGGAAATGTAGAATCCGATGAATGCGAGGAAGATGATCGGTATGCGCTGGGTCCACGATGACGGGCAGTAGTCCCAGCCGGGCGGGATGTCGGGGCCGGTCATGCGTGCGACAATGCCGATGCCCGGCATGGGACGCGCCAGCACGGCAAAGCCGATTACCAGAAAGCCCGCCAGCGTATCGTTCAGGTAAGCCGAAGCGCTGGGCGTCCAGAACACCAAGGGCGCGAACAATAGCCATAATCCTACCGCGGCGTTGGCGATACGGGCCCAGGCCATCCGTTGCGATAGCGGCAGCGCCCCGAACAAAAACACCAGGGCGCCGCATACCAAGTCATTGATGATCATCGCCTGCTGTTGATAACCCAGAATGGCCGGGCTGGTCATCAGCCAGGTGCCCATGGCCATGTTCAGAAAATGCGCCCAAAGATTTTGCCGATGCTCATCGCGCAACGACCGGTTATAGGATTCGATAAAACGGTCGGCGGGCTCAGGCTGCGCGACCATGGTTTCGACCCACTCGGCTGGTTTGAGTTTATTGCGTTTATACCAGCTCACCGGGTCGGCTTTAAGCTCCTTGACGATCGACGGCAGCGCGTCGCGTAGCGAATGTTTGGGCTCCCAGTCCAACAGCTTGCGGGCGTTGGCTATATCCAGCTCATAATGGTCATCGGCCAAATCGACCATAAACGGCTTGATAAAAGGTTTCTCGCCCTTGTCGATCGAATCCGGTATCACAATCTCCATCTGCCCTTGCAAGTGAGCGCCGACTTTGGCGAACATTTTCGGCAGCGTTTCCGTAGCCCATGTTTCCCCGTGGATCAGAAAGCCGATTTCATTTTGCAGCGCTTCATAGCCCATCGTCGAGGGTTCGCCCAGCAGCAGCCGGGTTTCCGCAGGTAATTGCTTACGCATCCGAAAGGTGCGGGAGACAGCGTCTACCAGATCGTCGATATGAATAAACGCCTGGCCGTGGGAAATATCGCCGGCAAAAACGCGGCTGGTCAATTGGCGCTCGTAAATCCGCTGTATCTGATGCGCCAGTGTCGGTGGCTGGACATGGTCCGTATAGACGCCGGCGATGCGAAGCAGTGCATAACGAATGCTACCATGCTCGCTTTGGACGACCTGCTCCGTCTCCAGCTTTGACTGCGGATAGGCCCATTTGGGCTGTAACGGCCAATCTTCGTTGATCGGTACGCCAGGCTCGGAGGGCGCATGGACCAGCATGGTGCTGGCATAAATGAACTGTTCGACTTCGAAGTTCTGCAAGGCGTGCAACAGGCGGCGGGTGCCTTTGACATTGACCTCTTTATAAAGCGGATTAGGCTCGCCGCTGAAATCATAGTAGCCGGATAAATGGATGACCGAGGCGATGCGCCTGCCGAAGCGCTTTCGCAACTCGTCCATAGCCGTTTTGACCGAGTTGTCCGAGGTCAAGTCGCAGGGGATGCAGGAAACATGCTGCAAAGATTCGGATTTGCTATCCAAGTTGGGGGCACAATCTCTATCCAGGCCGACAATGTCATAATCTTGTGCCAGCGCTTTGCTGAGCGAAAGTCCGAGAAAGCCGCCGATGCCGGTAATGATTATGATCTCTTTTGCACCGCCGTCAGTTTTTTCTGTTATCGGCGCTTCCTTCGTCGGCAAAAAAATGTCGTCTTTATTACTCATGATCGCTTTCTCCTCAACTGTTTGAACGGTTCCCGGATCTCGGGTGACCTGCCTATCCAGTGAACAGTCATTACCTTGCCGGAGCGTAATGACGCGAGAACTTCGTTTTGTACTCCGTTGGCAGTGGTTGTCAACTCTACTTGCCAACTGCGCGGCAATCACAATTAAGTCGGTGTCGGGGTAAGTACTTATTTATTGTGGAAGCGAGTCCGGTTGTGTTGCCTTTGCCGTAATGAGCTAGACCCTTTCTTTATGATCCGAATTAGAGAAGATAAAATCCAGGATTTTTATAGAAATACCAGCCGTGTTAGTGAGTTGGGTGCAATAAGGACGGGTCGCGTTTTCTGGTATCGACTGCGTGTGCTTAAGCTTGCTTTAATTATCAAGCTATATAAATAGTATCTGACATCAACGAACGGGCATATTCTTATGGTGGCAACAAGATAGGTCCAACCTGCAAGCGCAAAGTTTTAATCCTCAAGAAAATCACTTTGAATTAAAAATATTTGAAATCTTAATCAAATTCAGCTAAATAACAGGCTCATTTGATAGGTAATAACGCCTATTGATTGCTCACGTCTAACCCTCTATTCTTTAAAACACTAACACAACAGCTACGGGCTTCTTCAGGATAATGGCATATGAATCGCTGCTAACTGTTTTGCAAGATAAACAGAAACTTTCCGCCACAGAGTTAAAAAAAGTTGAGCGCATGCAAAAAACATCGGTATCGGAAAGCGTGCCGCAGTTACTTGTCAAGCTTGGCTTGTGTTCGGAGCTTGATGTGGCCGACGCTTTTGCCGAATCAGGCCAATTCGAAAAAGTGACGCCGGATCAATATCCGCTGGAAATGCAACTGCCGGAAACCGTGCCGTTGCGCTTTTTAAAAAACTATCATGCTATCGGCTTGCATAACAATAACGACATTACCGTCGCCCTGATGGATCCGGAAGACCAATTTGTCATTGATGCGTTAAAGCTGGCGACCGGAAAAAACATTGTTCCCAAAGTCGGGCTGCTTTCGGAGATTGATGCCGCGCTGGAAGTGCAGTATGGCGAAAGCCATGCACAAACGGATAAGCTGGCCGACGATTTGAGCGTCGACGATCTGCGCGAAGAAGACCTGGAGCATTTAAAAGACCTGGCCAGCGAAGCGCCGGTGATCAAAATGGTCAACTTGATCATGCAGCGGGCGATCGAAACCCGCGCTTCGGATATTCACATTGAGCCTTTTGAGCAATCCCTGAAAGTCAGGTTGCGGGTCGACGGGGTATTGAAGGATATTGATGCGCCCTCGGTTAAATCCACTGCGGCGGTGATTTCGCGTATCAAGATCATGGCCAAGTTGAACATCGCCGAGCGCAGACTGCCGCAGGATGGTCGCATCAAAGTGCAAATGCTGGGCAAAGAGCTGGATTTGCGGGTTTCCACGATACCGACGATGTACGGAGAAAGCGTGGTGATCCGTTTGCTGGACAAGGAAACGACGGTGCTGGACTTTGCCGCGCTGGGTTTTTCCGGCAAGCATCTACAGCAGTTTATCGAGGTACTGTCCCAGCCTCATGGCATCATCCTGATCACGGGGCCGACCGGAAGCGGAAAATCGACCACGATGTATGCGGCGTTAAAGCAGCTTAATACCTCCGAGCGGAAAATCATCACCGTCGAAGATCCGGTGGAATACCAGATGGAAGGGGTTAACCAGATTCAGGCAAAGCCGCAAATCGGACTGACCTTTGCCTCGGCGTTGCGTTCTATCGTACGGCAAGATCCCGACGTGATCATGATCGGTGAGATGCGCGATCTGGAAACCGCTAGAATCGCCGTGCAATCGGCGCTAACCGGGCATTTGGTGTTATCGACGCTGCATACTAACGACGCGGCCGGCGGTGTCACCCGATTGCTGGATATGGGCCTTGAAGAATATCTGCTCACGTCCACGGTCAACGGCATATTGGCGCAACGTCTGGTAAGAAAGCTGTGCCCCGACTGCAAGCAACCTTATACGCCGCCCTCGGATATCATAGAAGGCATGAGGCTGAAGCAGTTTGCTTCGGGTATCGCCAGGGATGGTGTGTATGCCGAAAACCTGTCGGGAGCAGGTGCGGCAATCGCCAAAGAAGGTGTGGGTGTTGCCAGCCAGTCGGGAACTGGCGCGGGAGGCGATATTGTCTTATACAAACCGGTCGGCTGCGCGTCATGCGGCGGCTTGGGCTACCGCGGGCGACTGGCAATTATTGAATTCCTGCAAATGACTGATCCGCTGCGTAAATTGATTATGGCGCATGAAGAGGCCGGGGCCATTCAAAAGCTCGCCATTGAAGAAGGCATGACCACGATGTATGAAAACGGCATAGTAAAAGCCCTGCAAGGGATTACCACGCTGGAAGAAGTGCTGCGGGTAACCTCGGAAACATAATGTTATTTGCCTATAAAGTAGTTAATAGTTTCGGCGAGATTGAAGAAGGCGTCAGAGACGCGGTTGACGATCGGCATCTGATTGCGGCTTTGCAGTCGGAAGGTTATATCCCTGTCCGCGTGGTACCGGCCAGCGCCAAATCGTTTCTGGGTTTACCGCTGGGCTTGAAACAGTCCAAATTATCGCAAAAAGATATTGCGCTATTCACCAGCGAATTGGCAACCTTGCTGGAATCCGGATTGCCTTTGGATAAGTCCTTGCTGGTATTAATGGATTTGACTGAAGACAACGAGCGGGTCACCAAGCTGATCGGCAGGGTTCTGGATAAAGTCAAAGGCGGCTCCACCTTGGCCGATGCGCTGGAAAAACAGTCCGGCATATTCAGCAAGTTTTACCTGAACATGATACGCGCCGGTGAAGCCGGGGGCAGTTTGGGTGAAGTATTAACGAGGCTGTCCGAATACCTGGAGCGTTCCCGCGAGTTAAAAGACACGGTCAGCACGGCCTTGATCTATCCGGCCATCCTGTTGATCATGTCAGTGGCGTCTTTGTTCGTGATGCTGACTTTCGTGGTGCCGCAGTTTTCGGAAATGTTCGAAAGCGCCGGCAAGGCGCTGCCGGTATCGACCCAGATCGTGGTGGGACTGGCCGAATGGCTGCAAAGCTACTGGTGGGTATTGATTTTGGCTATTGTCGTCATCACCGGCTATATGAACCTTCAGATGGCCGATCCGGCAAGAAAGAAGGTCTGGGACGGCCGTTTTTTAAAATTGCCGCTGGCCGGAACGATCATTTTGAACAAGGAAACCGCCAATATCAGCCGCACCTTGGGCACTTTGTTGGGCAACGGCGTTTCGATATTGTCGGCCCTGGTTATCGTTCGCGAAACAGTCGATAACCTGGTTTTGGCCGCGGCCATTCAAGATACCGAAGACCAGTTAAGACAGGGTAAAAACATGTCGGATGCCTTGCTGGAAAAAGGAATATTTCCAAAAATGGCCATGCAGATGATAAAGATGGGCGAAGAGACAGGGCGATTGGAAGAAATGCTGCTGCGCGTGGCCAATATTTACGATAAGCAGCTTAGAGTGGCAATACAGCGTATGCTGGCATTGTTGGAACCGGCGTTGATCATTTCGCTGGGACTCATGATTGCGGGCATCATCGTATCGATCTTGCTGGCTATTCTGAGCGTTAATGATTTAGCTTTTTAAACGGGAAACACGACATTATGAAACAGATGAAAAAAACTATCGCCAGGACAGGTGTGAATGCCGCAAAACGTGCAGCAATCCAAGCAGGCTTTACCTTGCTTGAATTGCTGGTCGTGCTGGGCATTATTGCAATGCTGGCCGGGATAGTCGGGCCGCAGGTCATGAAGCACATGGGCGAATCCAAAACCAAAGCGGCCAAAGTGCAAATAGAAGACCTGTCGGCGGCCCTGGACATGTACAAACTGGATTTGGGCAGTTATCCGTCCACCGAGCAGGGCTTGAAAGCGCTGATTGAATCGCCCGACAGCGCCAAACGTTGGAACGGCCCTTATCTGCGTAAAGCCAAAATGCCGCTGGATCCATGGCAACAGGAATACCATTACGCTTCGCCCGGCGAACACGGGAAGTTTGATTTATATACCTTAGGGGCGGACGGCAAGGAAGGCGGTGAAGGCGAAGACCAGGATATTGTTAGTTGGGAATGACGTATACGGCCCAGCGCTGTAAAGGTTTTACTCTGCTGGAACTGGTGGTAGTGCTTTTTGTCGTGGTATTGGGATTTTCCGCGATCGGTCTTAACCTGTCATCAGGAAGCGACACGACAAAAATCAAAGCGGCAGCAAGAGATATCGTTTCAGCATTGCGTTATGCCAGGGGGCAGGCTTTAATGACCCACAGGGAAGCCACGGTAGCTCTCGATCTTGAAAGCAACAGCTACACGGTCAGCGGCCGGGACAAGCTTTATCAAATTCCCGAAGATATCGATGTTACCGTAGTGACTGCGCAAACCGAACTAACCGGAGAAGGCTCAGCGAACATCCGCTTTTTCCCCGATGGCTCCTCCACGGGCGGAAGAGTCACGTTGGAGCGGGGGCAGACCGTGTGGAAAATCGATATAAACTGGTTAACCGGCCAGGTTGAACCTGAAAATGAATAAGCAGCGCGGCTTTTCTTTACTGGAAATACTGATTGCGTTTTCAATACTGGCGCTTTCCTTAGGGATTTTGCTGAAGATATTTTCTGCCGGCGTCAACATCGCCGGCGTTGCCGAGGAATATACCGAGGCCGTTCAAATTGCTGAATCTCTCATGGCTAGAACAGGCGTGGAAGCGCCTTTGCAGCAAGGCGAGATTACCGGGACGGAAAATGAAAAATATGACTGGCGGGTATCCGTTAGCCCGTTCCAGTTCACGGCTGAAAATTTGGATGTGACGGCCATACCGGCGGTGCTTTACAAGGTTAAGGTTATCGTCAGCTGGGGTGATGACGCCAGGGCCGACGGCCGGCAGGTCGAGCTGGTGACATTGAAACTGACGAAAAAAATATTATGAGCAAAGCCCCCGCATACGCTTCAAGGCTAAGATACGCGACGGGCTTCACGCTGATTGAAGTGCTGATAGCCATGACGCTGTTAAGCCTGATGGTCGTGTTATTGTTCAGTAGCCTGAGAATTTGCGCGCAAAGCTGGGAGCAGGGAGAAAATAAAATAGCCGACGTGAACGAGGTTGCCGTAGTCTATAACTTTTTTCAGCGGCATTTATCCTCGGCCATACCTTTGTGGAATGATTTTATCGCCGGGGATGAAGTGGATGCAGCAAACCAATCGGAAACGGCGGCAAATCAGTCGGCAACAGGGGCGGCCGACAGTGGCGCGGACACGGAAAGCATGAACAAGACATTCTCTTTCCAAGGCCGGAAAAACGCCTTGCAGTTTGTCTCGGTTTTTCCTGCAAGCGCCGGTAGATCTGGCATGCAGCTGTTTTCGATAGAGCCGCAGCAAGAGGATAAAGAGCAGGTTATCAAAGTGACGCTAACGCCGTTCTTTCCGCTAACGGAAGGCGAAGAATGGCAGCAGGAAGAGGAAATCCTGCTAAGGCATGTAAGCGATTTTGAGCTTTCTTATTTTGGCGCTGTCGATAATACGGATAAATACGAGTGGCAGGATGAATGGCTGAAAAAAGACGTTCATCCGCAATTGGTCAAAATCAACATCAGCACGACAGATGGCGTTTTTTGGCCGGAAATGATTTTTGCGCTAAAAGTGGCGAGTACAGGAAGTGGAGTTAGTTCAGAACCGTTAGAAGGTAGCCAATGAGCAGGTCTGGCGGCTTTGCCCTTGTACTGGTTTTGTGGGTGTTGAGCCTGATGACCATCATGGCCGGCAGTTTTGCTCTGAGTATGCGGCGGGAAGCGGGCATCGTGGCCGGCAGCAGCAATAATGCCCAGGCCGTGGCTGTCGCAGAATCAGGGCTTGCCATTGCAGAGCTGATGCTCATGAATCCGGACCCGCAGCAGCGTTGGCATACCGATGGCAGTATTTATCAAATTGATTACGCGGACTCGACAGTCCGCGTTCGGCTGCTATCTGAAGCGGGCAAAGTGGATTTAAATAGAGCAGATGAGGCGCTGCTGCAAGAACTGATGAGGCATGCGCCGGTTGATGAAGAGTTGCAAACCAAGCTGCTTAACGCGATTCTCGATTGGCGTGATGGGGATGACCTGGTGCGCATCAACGGCGCGGAGAAAGAAGAATATAAGAAAGCGGGATTGAGCTATCAGCCTCGCAACAAGCCGTTTCAATCTGTTGACGAGTTACAAATGGTATTGGGGGTCAATGAACAGATATTCAAGTGGCTTGAAAACTTGGTCACAGTCCACTCTGAACAGACGAATGTTGACACGGCTCAGGCTGCCAAAGAGGTTTTATATATCTTGCCGGGAATGGACATTGGCTTGATAGACCAATACCTTGAGGCTAGACGGGAAAACGCGATTAATGGCTTGCCCCCGCCGGCAGCTCCGGTAGCCTCTAATTCAGGCACGGTATCCGGGCAAGCAGATGTTAACACGCCCGCAGCAGCTATTAGCGGCGGAGCGGAACAAAAAGGCGCAATCACGGTGGTTGCCGAAGCACGGTTGGATGACGGCGCTACAGCCGCAATCAGTGCGCTGATCAAAAGACAGGATAATCCGGCGGGGACGTCGCCGTTTCAAGTCCTGAAATGGCAACGTAATGTTGCGGTTGACGAGTCATTGTTTATAGATGAAAAAAATGAGTTGCTAGTGAGACAGTATGCCGAACCTGAATTCAACAATTGATCTGGACGTTAAAAAGTTCTTCCGCTGGTGGCAGCGCGAACTCGACTTTTTAGTGCCTGAAAAAATCAGGCAGCTGGTTCATGAGAAACAGGGTTTTATTATTGTTCGTCCCGAAAACAACCGGCTGGCGCTGACTTATGTGCTTATCGCCAGGGATGGTGTGTATGCCGCAAGTCAGTCGGGAACTGGCGCGGCGAATGAAAAAATCGAGCCTTTGGCGGTACTGGAGCGCAACGCCGCAGGCATCGAGCAATATAAAGCCCTGCGCGCCAAAGATGAGCGATTGGCTAAAGCGAACGTGATACTCCGGCTGACAGGAAATGAAGCGATTCAAAAAGAGCTTGCCCTGCCGGCCGCAGTAAAAGAAAACCTGTCCCAGGTTGTGGCTTACGAACTTGACCGCTATACGCCGTTTAAGGCGGAGCAGGTTTATTTTGCGGTTAAGCCGTTGGAAGGTGAGCATGAGCCTGGGCAAATCAGGGTTATGCTGGTTTTAACTCCAAGAGAAACACTGGATGCCTTATATGAATTCATCAGGGCAATGGACATATCGCCGCTATTCGTCGACTATGAGGCGACGCCAAATGATCTTGAGCAACGTTATGACACCTACAACTTATTACCGGAAAGCCTAAGGGAAAAACCGGCAACGGCACCGCGCCTGATTTATACCGGCTTGATTGCGGGAATATTATTACTGCTGGGAGCCGCGCTGATGCTGCCGGTCTGGTTTGAATATCAGACGGTCAACACGTTACAGGAAAAAATCGATACCATAGAAAAGGATGTCAGGGAAGTTAAAGCCATGCAGTTGGAGATTGATGCGATGATCGATGAAACGCGACTCTTAATAGCGGAGAAAAACGCGGCTCCAACCATAGTGGATATGCTGAACACCCTAAGCATGCTGATAAAAGATGATACTTGGCTATCCTACGCGCAATACGCGGACAAAAATCTGCAAATACAGGGCGAGTCGCCTTCCGCATCTACATTGATCGGCGTTTTGGAAGACTCTAAATTGTTTGCCAACGCCCGCTTCGTCTCACCGGTCACTCAGGATAGGGTTACCGGGCAGGAGCGGTTCCAGATTACCGTTGACGTAATTCCGGCAACTGAGCCTTCACCCATGCCGCCGTCCGCTGCGCCGGTTCCGGGCCGTGCTGTGAGCGCGCCATCCCAGGCGCTGCCGGGAGGGGCAAATGGCCAAGGCCGGTAGTCAGCAAATGCAGCGATGGCTGGCCGTCGCCCTGTTGCTTGCAGCGATACTGATTGTCATCCTCGCCGTTATCGTGCCCGTGGTTAACAAAGGCCTGGATCTGCACGAGACCAGAAATAGTCTTGTTTTCAAGCTACAGCAATATGAGCGGGTTCTGGCAAGAAAAGATGCTGTCATTGAAAACATGACTGCCATAAAAGAGCAGTATCAAGCTCGTGGGCTTTTGAACAGACAGAGTACCGGCGCTTTAGCATCCGCTGAGCTTCAGGAGTTTATTAAAAGAACGATTGTCGAAGCCGGCGGACAGTTGAGCAGTACTCAGGCGCTTCCCGTCTCGGCATTTTCGCCGGGCAGTGGAAAATCTTCTAAATCCGCGCAGCCGGGCGCCAAGAATGAATTTAACCGGATAACCGTCAGCGTAAGGATGACAGGCAGCAGCAAAGTGTTACGGGCGGTGTTGTATAAAATAGAAACAACAATGCCGCTGATTATTATCAATCAGATAGAGATAAGGCCGGTACGTGGCGTTAGAAGCAGGACAACGCGGCAAATAGAACTGAGCAACGAACTGGATATTAACTTTCAAGCGGTTAGTTTTATGAGAAAGCAGCCGGAATGAATATTAAGCTTATAAAATTGCTGGTATCTGTCGGCATAAGCCTGTGTTTGGTCATCGTCGGAGAATGGTTGTACGCACGTTATATGCAGCATCGCTTGCTGGCATCAATCGCCGAGGAAAAGCCGCAAGAATATAAAGCAGACCAGTTGCCCGAAATAGAACTGACCAGTCAGCCGGAAGACAGTTATGCCGATCTGGTTGACAGGCCGTTATTTATTAAAGGCAGAAAACCAGTCGATGAGCCGGTTCGTGAAACGGGACAAGCTGCTGCTAAACCAGAAACTTTCGATTGGCAGCTGACCGGAGTTTACAGTACCAAGCAAACCGTATCGGCATTATTCAGCCGAGCTAAATCCAAAGTCGCCAAAGACAATCATCGAAAAATAACCGTAGGTGAAGATCTTGATGGTTGGAAACTGACCGAAATAACCAAGGACAGGGCTGTGCTAAAACAAGGCAGTAAAGAGAAAGAACTCTTGCTTCGAAAACCAAAATCAAAAATACCATTACCGGGCGCGAATGGCTCAGCGCCGGCCAAACCTGCTCCTGCTCCTGCCCCGGCCGCAACACCTGAAACCGAACCGCCACCTCCACAAGAAAATAATGGAGACACATCTGAGGGTAACCAATGACTAATATAAAAAAAATAACAACAGCTTCCTGTTTAGTGGTCGTAGGTTTAACACTATCAAGTTGTGAGTTGCTCGGACCCAAACAGGCCGCTAAATTGCCGTTGACGCCGATAAAAAAAGACCAGCCCGATGCGGTTATAAAAGAACTGGAAAACAAAGCGCCGACTACCGGAGAAGCCCAGGCCCAGCCGGAATTATTTCCCGGCACCAACCGGTTTGTGAGCGAGACCACAGTGCCGCACAGGAAAGGCAAGAGCACCGGAGAAGGTGCATACAGCCTTAACTTTGACGAAGCCGATTTGGGAGAGGTGGCCAAAGTGGTGCTAAGCGACATCCTCGGATTAAACTATGTGCTCAGTCCCAAAGTGGCAGGCAAGGTCACCCTGCAGACAACCGAGCCCTTAAGCAAGGACGAACTCATTCCCACGCTGGAAATGCTGCTGCGCATGAATAACGCCGTGTTGATCAGGGATGCGAACATTTACCATATCGAACCGGCCAGTGAAGCTATGTACAGTTCCGGTTTTTCGGCCCCCGGCGCTGCCGGCAAAACAGGTTTCCAAGTCAGGGTTATCCCGGTCAGAAATGTTCCCGTACAAAACATTGCCGACGTGATAAAACCGATGGTGCAGGAAAAGACCATTCTCAATGTTGATGCCACGCGCAATATCCTGATTGCATCCGGTACCCCGGATGAAGTGGGCCGGGTCATGGACATGGTCAGCACTTTCGATACTGATGTGATGAAGGGGCGGTCATTCGGCCTGTTTCCGTTGACGCATGTTGAACCGGAAACTTTGATCAAGGAACTGGAGCAAATCTTTTATAAAAAAGGCAAGGAAGGGGAAGAAAACGAGTTTTTCCGCTTTATTCCTGTTGAAAGACTGAATGCCGTCATGGCGATTACGCATCAGGCGAGTTATTTAAGGGATATTGAAAACTGGATATTCCGTTTGGATAAGGCCAATACCGCATCCGGCGGCGGCGTGAATGTCTACAGGGTTCAAAATGTCGATGCTGAAGAACTGGCGGCAACGTTAAATGAGATTTTTACCGGCGCCGCCAGGAAAGAAAAACCTGCCAAAGTCGCTCCGGGACAGGATGCGGCTGAAGTAAGCAATAAACAGCAGACTGACAGACAGCCCAAAAAATCACCTGCCAGCAGAGGCGCCACGCAAACCGGAGATACGGAAGTCGCCAATGTAGGCGAGGTAAAGATTATTGCTGATGTGGCTAACAATTCGGTAGTTACTGTTGCCACGCCACAGGAGTACGAGGTGATGCTCCCCATCATCAAACAGCTGGATGTATTGCCGCTGCAAGTGCTGATTGATGCGTCCGTGGTCTCGGTTAGGCTGACGGATAATTTACAGTACGGCATAGAGTGGTTTTTAAGACAGGGAGACACTGGAATCAGCAGCAATTCAGGCAAGTCAGGGGGAGTCAGCCTGACAAATCTGGCTGTTGCAGGGGCCGAAGCCTTTGGATCGGGAGGGCTCAGCGTGGTACAGAACTCAAGTGATATAAAAGCTGTTTTGCATGCGGAAGCCACTAAAGGTAACGTTAATGTCATTTCATCGCCGTCTTTAATGGTGTTAAATAATCAGCAAGCGAAAATAAATGTCGGTCAACAAGTACCCATATCAACAGGCTCCTCATCGGTTCCTCTCGCTGGCGGGGCGGTGGCTCCCTCCTTTGCTCAATCCAATACAATTCAATACAAGGATACCGGTGTCACCCTGGAAGTTACGCCCAGGGTGAATGCGAACGGTATGGTTATTATGGAAATCAAGCAAATTGTTAGTAGCGTAGTGAATGTACCGGCTACAGGTGCTACTCAGACTCAACAACAAACCCCTACCATTGATAAAAAAGAGATTGAGAGCTCTGTGGCTGTACGAGACGGGGAATCGATAGTATTAGGCGGCCTGATAGATGAACAAGACACTGAGAACAGAGGCGGGATTCCTTTTTTATACGATCTTCCGTTGATAGGGCCATTATTCGGCAGTACCTCTCATGATAAAACCAAAAATGAACTGGTGGTCCTGATCACGCCGCGCGTGGTAAAAAGCAAGCAGGATTCCAGGCTGATTTCTGATGAATTCAAACGGAAATTAACCGGAATTTACGAGGAAAGACCCGTTGTTCCAGGGGTCTCGGTAGTGCAATAGTTGAGAGCACGCTGATGGCAGGTATGTCGCTTAAGGCATACCGCATCCTTTGTGTAACGCGCCTATTTCGAAGATGTAACTAAATTTGCGTGCTATAGATGTAGTGACAAGCCGGACGCAACGCGGCCCGGCCTGCCAACAAGCTTAACGGGTAATAACTTCGGTACCCTTGCCGACCAGCACCACATCTGCGGGGCGCATCGCAAATATGCCGACCGTGACCACGCCGGTAATGTTGTTGATGATTTGTTCCAGTTTGATCGGATCGATAATGTCCAGGTTGTGCACATCGAGAATCACGTTGTGGTTATCGGTAATGACATTTTCCCGCCAAACCGGTTGACCGCCTAGTTTAACCAGTTCTCTGGCGACATAACTTCTGGCCATCGGGATCACTTCAACCGGCAACGGAAATTTGCCCAGCACATCGACGCATTTGGTCTCGTCAACAATACAAACAAACTGTTTGCTGGCTGCGGCAATGATTTTTTCGCGAGTCAATGCGCCGCCGCCGCCTTTAATCATGTGTTTGTGCGGGGTTACCTCATCGGCGCCGTCGACGTAAACATCCAAGGTGCCGACCGCATTCAGGTCCAGCACAGGAATGCCGACTTTTTTCAAATGCGCGGTGCTTACTTCGGAACTGGAGACCGCGCCTTCAATATCCGCTTTAATATCGGCCAAATAATCGATGAAATGCTTGACTGTAGAACCGGTACCGACGCCGACGATGGAGACATCTTTAACGTAATGTATCGCGGCTTGGGCTACTTTTTGTTTTAATTCATCTTGAGTCATGAAGCTTCCTGATTTTAGTTAAGGGTGAGTAAATGGTGTGTGATAATACCGCAGATAGTGTTGTCCCGAAAAGTTTTGTTCTTTGCAGCCGTTCCTCGCAGAATGGCGTTTTCTGTAGGGCGCGCCATGCACGCCTTAGCTTCCAAGGCGTGCATGGCGCGCCCTACGATGGCAGGACTTATTTCGAGAGCTACACAGCGATTGCTCAGCTGATTTTTAAAAATGCCGCTACGATAAATTAAAGTTCTTATGTTCATCCTGCACAGCTCCAATAAAACCGAAAATCTGGTCTTTCACTTAACCACGGTCATTGAAAACTCTCCGCTGTCATCGCCTTTCGCCAAAGAAGTTTTTCTAATTCAAAGTCAGGGCATGGAGCGCTGGTTGTCGCAGCAGCTGGCCAGCCAATTCAAAGTCTGGGGCAATTACGAGTTTTTATTTCCGGGAAAATTTTTCAGCTCTCTGGCGCAGAGCATCGACAGCCGCTTAAGCGATGCGGCTTTTGAGCGTAATTTGATGCTGTGGCGGATTGAGGCGTTGTTACGTCGACTGCCAGGGATGGCGGCCGAGACTGCTCCCGGCAGTCCTCGGCATTTCCTCCATCCATGGAGGTCAGAAGTGTCGCAATCGGGAGGGAACCGATGCGACCGGCTCGACGGCGACGTGTTTGCACCGCTGACGCAATACCTGTCCGGCGAAAATGTCGCCTTAAAGCGCTATCAACTCGCCCAGCAACTGTCGCAGATCTTCGACCAGTACCAGATGATGCGGCCGGATATGCTCGAAGCCTGGCAAAAAGGCCGGTTGCTGTATGAAACAACGACTGAAAAATGGCAGCAGGCGCTGTGGCTGCAAATAACCGAACAGACCGGCAGCAAGCATCGCGGCTCATTGTGGCTGGATGTGATCACCAAACTCAATGCCGCAGAGGAAGGCGCATTTAGCCCGAAACTGCCGGAGCGTATTTCAGTGTTCGGGCTTAATACCATGCCGCCGTTATTCTTGAGCTATTTGCAAGGCCTGTCCAGGCATTGCCAGCTGCATCTTTTCCTGCTCAATCCGGCGCAGGACTTCTGGGCCGATCTGGCCGGTAAAAGACAGCGAGCGCTTGACGAAAGCATTAGCGGGCATCCGTTGCTGTCGACCTTGGGCCAGCAGGGACGCGAGTTTCAGGAAATGCTGTTGGAGCAGGCGCAGTTCGATTTTGAACCGGAAAGCTTTGAGCCTGGCGAAGCGCCCACGAACCTGCAATGGCTGCAAAACGGCATCCTGAATAACCGGCCGGATGGGCGGACTCTGCAAGCGGATAACTCCATCAGCATCCATGCCTGCCATTCCCGGATGCGCGAAGTGGAAGTGCTGAAGAACCAGTTGCTGCAAGCGCTGGAAAACGATGCATCGCTGGAGCTGCGCGATATTGTCGTTATGGCACCGGATATTCAGGTGTATGAGCCGTTTATTTCCGCCGTGTTCGACGATATTCAACATGCGATTGCCGATCGCAGTTTGCGCCTGAGCAACAACGCGCTGGACGCCTTCATCCGTTTTCTGGATTTGAGCCAAAGCCGTTTCGGCTGGCAAAGCGTACTGGATTTGCTGGAACAGCCGGTGGTGTATCCGGGTTTCGGTTTGTCCGAAACCGACCTGGAACTGGTTAAACACTGGGTGCGGGACACCCGCGTACGCTGGGGCAGATCGGCTCAGCACAAGCGGGAGCTCGGCTTGCCCGAACTCAGCGAAAACACCTGGCAGGCGACGTTGGACAGGCTGCTGATGGGCTATGCAGTGGGCAGCGATCAGGATTTTGTTGCGAAAGTGCTGCCATATAGGGACATTGAAGGCTCATCGGCGCAAGCCTTGGGCAGCCTGTGCGATTTTATGCAACTGCTGTTTAAAGCCAGCAAGGAGCTCAAGCAGGCGAAACCGCTGAAAAACTGGAGTACGCAGCTTTATTATTACGCAGACCAGTTACTTGGGGCAGCGGAACCGGTCGAGCGCCAGCAACTTAACGAACTGCTGGCGGAACTGTCCGCCGAGCTAGCCGCAGTGCATAACGACGATGTCGATCTGCAAGTGATCATCAGCTGGCTGAAAGGCATGGTTGCCGAACATAAATCGGCGAACGGCTTTTTGCGAGGACAGCTGACTTTTTGCTCGATGCTGCCGATGCGTTCCATCCCGTTCAAGGTGATTGCCCTGCTGGGCATGAATGACGGCGAATTTCCCAAAATCGACCGCCACCCGACCTTTGATCTGCTGGCCAAAGATTTTCGCAAGGGCGACCGTTCGCATCGCCGCGATGACCGTTATCAGTTCCTGGAAATCCTGTTGTCGGCCAGACAGCAGCTGGTCGTGACCTATATCGGCCAGTCGATCAGCCATAACGATCCCATTCCGCCCTCGGTGGTAATCAGCGAATTGCTGGAAGTTTTACCCGACGGGAACGGCCTGATTACCCGGCATCCGCTGCAACCGTTCAGCCGGCGCTATTTTGACGGAACCGCAAATTTGTTCAGCTTTTCCGAGCCCGATTACGAAACCGCCAAGGCATTATCCGGCCGGAGCGATCAAGCATTAGCTTCGACAGGCTTATGGTGGCAAGGCACCATTCCGGAAACTAATGCAGAAACGGAAGTGATCGAGCTGGACGAATTGTTCAGTTTTTTCCGGCATCCCCAACGCCATTTCATGCAACGGCAAATGGATCTGCGCTTTAGCGGCATGAGGATCAACGCCGAAGAGCGCGAGCCGTTCAGTATCGACAAGCTTGAAGGATACGGCATTTATCATGAATGGATACGCGATGCGTTAAACGGCAAGCCGGTATCGGTGCAGAAATTTCAGGCTCAGGGCCGGTGGCTGGCGGGTGTGCCGGGCGAGCTGGAGTTTGAGCGGCAACAACGCGTCATTAATGAATTTGTCGCCAGGATAAAGGCTAAAAACCTGGGCGCGCCTTTGGATGATTTGCCGGTCGACATCACCGTCAACGGCTGCCGCCTGATAGGCAAACTCGGCAATCGTTACGAATGCGGCAGCCTGTTTTACCGTTACGCCGACCTTAAGGGACGGGATTTTATCTGCGCCCTGTTGCATCACCTGATTGTCAATCAAGTCCACCAACAGCAGTCTTCGGTAATCGGCAATCACTCACTGAATCCTGCTCCCGGTCTTGGCTTCTTGCCTTCCGACCTGACCTTTTTGGCCGGAGAAAATACCGTAACGATGCCGGGCGCTGCCGCAGCCATGCACTCGACATTTTTGCTCAGCACCGACGAAGACTTAAGCTTCTTGCCTGAACATTGCCAGCCGGACCTGCTGGCGGCGTTGATAGAAATTTATCGCCTGGGCTGTAAACAGCCCGATGCGTTTTTTGTCGATCCGGCTTTGGCCTATGTTAAGCAGGCCCATAAGCTGGCAGGCAGCAGCCGGGCGTCAAAGTCCCCGCTGGATGCCGCAATCGAGCATTTGTCCAGAGCCGCCCAGCAGCCCTACGAGCCTGAACTCAGGCGGCTTTACGGTAATGTAGCGGACATCGGGCTAGTGTTGGGCGAGTCATTTGAGCGGCAATGTCAAAGCCTGTTACAGCCGATTTGGATTGCAACGCATCTATGACAATGCGTTATGATCGTCCTCACGTTCCGATGCTTAACGGTACACAAGTTTTGCTGTTGCCAAAGATAATCGCGTTTGCGGGGTCTAGCAACCAGACAGTCAATCGTTTGCGGTGAAGGTCAACTCAGAATCGAGAGCTGGAAAATGCTGATTTTGTGCAGCTTCAGCAAGTTGAATAAGCCATCATACGAATAGCAGTTGCTTTGCAAAACATGTAAATAGTTCCACGCAACATTGTTTTTTATCCGGTTGCGTTATAAAGGGGGGCTCTCTTTGAACTCATCCGGATCCGGCTTTATTTAGCGTCGCTTAACCCCCCGTTCTGTTTCATGGCGCCCTAAACCTCTGCTACCTTCGCTTCTTTCCATGTCGCTATCGAGATTGAGTTTCATCCTATGACCAAGCCGCTTTCAACCGTCGTAGACCTGGTTCGACAGTACGGCGGCGTCGTGTCGCACGCCGCTCTGGATCCTTCGCACAGCGCCTTCCGCATTCCCGACATTGACGGGCTGATCAGCTATTTGCCGGTATCCCGGTGTGCTGTCGTGCAGGGCGATCCGATCTGCGCGCCGGAGCATAAAACCCAATTGGCCGACGCCTTTGCCGACTATTGCGCAAGCAAGGGCTGGTCCATCTTGTACGTCACTGCAACCGCCGGCTTGCAGGCCTATGCCCACGAGCGCGGATATGTTTCGATGGAGGTTGCCGATCTGTTGATGGCCGATCCCCAGAATGATCCTGAGGCAGACGCGGAGGGTCGCCATTTGCGCCAGCACCTCAACCACGCCCGGCGGGCGGGGGTGAGGGTGAGCGAGTACAGGGGAGAACCCGATGTACAGTTTGAAGCCCAAACACAGGCGATGTGCGAAGCCTGGTTGCGCGGTCGCCATGGGCTGCAAATGTACCTGGGCCGTCCCCGGCTTTTCGATGACCGGGTGGGCCGGCGCTGGTTCATTGCCGAACAGGCAGGCAAGGTGATCGGCTTTCTTTCCATGCTGCGGGTGGGGTGCGCCGAGTGCCCGAACCTGATCAACATTGTGTTTTCAGCGCCCGTTGCGCCGCTCTACACTAACGAACTCATGGTGGCCACAGCTCTGCAGGCACTACGCGAAGAGGGGGGCCGTTCAGTCTGCCTAGGAGTCGGGCCATTGGCGTCGCTGGGCCGGATTGAGGGTTGCAGTGTTATCGCTGAGTGGCTGTCCCGCAAACTTTACCGCTTGATCTCAACCAAACTCATGCGCCAATACGACAAGACAGTGTTCTGGGAAAAATTCCGCGTGACGCAACGGGAGCCCTTATACCTGTTGTTTCAATCGCCGCGCATCAAACTGAGAGAAATTTATGCCCTGTTGCGGGCTCTTCATTTTTCCGTGAAAGGATAAGCCCGAGCCACGCGGATGGTAGCTTGGCTGGAGGCCAGCTCTGCCAAGGCCGGCCCACCCTGGAGATGCTGGAGGAAAAAGCCAACAGTCGCTCGCCTTGCCGTGATGCGCACTTGTCGTGAATCCGCCGTGCCGCTGCGGCAGATGCCGTAGCCGAACCGGTCCGGCTCATCCAGCATCTGCACATGGTCGGCATCCCGCAGTGTCAGTTCGACGGTTCCAGGGGGCGACCGCTCGAAGAAACGCAGGTAATTAGTCGCCAGCGGCGCGCAGACACTGGATGCGCGCCAGGCAATTTCCGCGCCGATCAGCAGTAACGGGGCCTTCAAGCCGGCAAGCAGGCCGTGCACTACCGAGACGTTGCCGTTGTCGTCGGGATCGATAGCCACCACCCCGGCAAATCCGCCGTATTGCGCGGCGGCAAGCACCGCATCCTTGCCGCCCATCGAATGGCCGACGATGCCGATTCTTTTCGGATCAGCTCCCTGGGCCTTTACCAACCAATCGGCAATGACTTTCGCATCGTAGGCCAATTCGAGATCGGTTCTGAACAGCGAATACCAACTGCGCACCGCCACGACAAAGCCACGGGAGGCCAGCGCACGGGCGTAGCTTTGATACTGGTCATCAGTCGCCATGCGGCCTGGCAGGAAGACGATGGCAGGCGCGGAGGATTGCAGACGGGCGGGTTTGTACAGCACGACCTCCAAACTTTCGTCTTGATCCGGTACTTCGACCCGTGTGAAGTCAACCGATTGCGGACCGAGGCCGGCCAAGTCGCCTTGCGCCATGCCGATGGCATCGTTCGCAAGCGTATCGAGCGGCGGCTGTTTCCAGAAGCCGTTGCAGCCGGGATTCAACAAAAGCAGGCAAGCGGCGAGAATAAAACGGGCGATAGATGAGTATGAAATCATTGCAAGCCAGTATATATAAATGCCTGTTGCGGAGGAAGCGATATTCAGGGACGCCCTCCGGCAACATGCCGGACATTCAGACATCGACGGTCAGCGCTTTGGGAGCAGCGAAATAGCCAGCTCGGTAAGCCGCTCATCGCTAATCGTGGACGGTGAATCGGTCATAGTATCGCGCCCCGAGTTATTCTTCGGAAAGGCAATCACATCCCGGATGGAATTAGCGCCTGCAAATAGCGAACATAGCCGGTCAAAACCCAGTGCAATGCCTCCGTGCGGAGGAGCGCCGTATTCGAAAGCTTCCAACAGGAAGCCAAACTGCTGTTGTATCTGCTCTTCCGTCAAGCCCAGGCGTTTGAATACCCGCTCTTGGGTCGGACGATCATGGATGCGTAAGGATCCGCCACCGATTTCCGTGCCGTTTATCACTAAATCATAAGCATTCGCTCTGACTTTGCCAGGATCTGTGTCGAGCATGAAGAGATCCTCGTGTTTGGGTAAGGTGAAGGGATGGTGCATTGCGAGGTAACGACCGGTCTCTTCGTTCCACTCCAGCAAGGGGAAGTCGACCACCCAGATAGCTGAAAAATTATTTTTATCCCTGAATCCCAGCTGCTCGCCGATTAACAGTCTCAATTCGCCTAAGGCTTTCCGGGTCTTATCCGCAGGTCCGGCCAGAATCAGCAAAATATCGCCGGGATTGGCCCCGCATTTTTCCAGCCAGGTTTTTACCGAGTCCTCGGTGTAAAACTTGTCGACTGATGATTTCGATAATCCATCCACAGTGTAATGAGCCCACACCAGCCCATCAGCTCCAAGCTTATGCTTCTTCAGGAACGCCGCAAGTTTGTCGAGTTGGCTGCGAGTATAGTCGGCGTAACCGCCGGGAGCGCAAAACCCGGCCACCAATTCCGCCTCATCGAATAAGCCGAATCCCCTGCCCTTCACCTCCTCGTTCAGTTCAACAAACTGCATGCCGTAGCGGGTGTCGGGCTTGTCCGTTCCATAAAGACGCATGGCATCCGAATAAGCTATGCAGGGAATTTCCGGAAGTTCGACGCCTTTAACCGTCGCAAAAAGGTTCCGGATCAGCCCTTCAAACGTGGAAAGAATGTCATCCTGGGTGACAAAAGCCATCTCGCAGTCGAGTTGCGTGAATTCCGGCTGCCGATCAGCGCGCAGGTCCTCATCCCGAAAACACTTCACGATCTGGAAGTAGCGGTCGAAACCCGCAATCATCAGCAGTTGCTTGAAAAGTTGCGGCGACTGGGGAAGCGCATAAAACTCCCCCGGATTGATCCGCGAAGGCACAATGAAATCGCGTGCGCCTTCCGGCGTCGATTTGATCAGAACCGGAGTTTCTACTTCGGTAAAATTCTGACTGTGGAAATAGGCGCGGATTTGTCGTGCCAGCTGGTCGCGGAACAAGAGACGCTCCCTGACCCGCGACCGCCGCAAGTCGAGATAGCGGTATTTCATTCTGAGTTCAACACCGCCGTCGGTATCATCTTCGATGGTAAAAGGGGGGATTTTCGAGGCATTCAAAACCGTGATAGCTTCAACCTTGAGCTCAATCTCCCCGGTCGGATTTTTTCTATTTTGACTTCCGCGAGCAACCACTACCCCGGACGCCTGGATTACGAATTCGCGCCCCAGCGAGCGGGCCTGCTCCAGCAACGCAGATTCTGTTTCGTCTCGGTAGAATACCAGCTGGGTAATGCCGTAACGATCACGGAGGTCGATCCATAACACCCCGCCCCTGTTCCGGCTTTGTTGGATCCAGCCTGCCAGGGTAACAGTCTGGCCGATATGAGACCGGCGCAGTTCGCCGCAGGTATGTGTCCTTAGCATAAGGAATTCCGCCAATGGATAAATCAAGACTGCCAAAGGACTGATATTTGTTCGACTCTGGCGTTAGCGACAGATGTCTATAGTCAGCACAAAGATAACCCAGATTACGCTGTAGTCAAAGGTTCTTGAGTCAGGCGAGAAATCAATGGCGTCAGTATCAATAGTAAGCTCTAAATTTCCCAATATCCTCCCTCGGGGGCGAATACGGTCTTTCGCGAATGACGCTCGGCCAAAACCAGTCATTCAATTTTGTTCAATAAAGTTTCACATAATCTAAAGATCATATTGGCTTCGTCGGTTTTTTATGTAAAACCGGGCTATCATCCATAAAAAATCCCTGTGCCCTGTTGTCGGATTTGGACTTGGAGTACTTATTGTTAGCCACCCACATAGCAAGTTTTGATATTTACGTAATTTTACCAATATTCAAAATAGTGCAACTGGTGTCATGATTGTTGCGCCAATTAGGTACTCACCCACGCATCAAGTCTACCCAAGAATAAGTGTGATTCTGGTCCTGTAGGGCGTCAATCGCCGGCGCCAGCTATTGGCCAGTAAAAAGCCTAAGCTGATTGGCAATAGTTTACTGCCTTGTTTCACATAACCGATTATTTTCCCTCGGATAAAAATTGGAAGCCGAAGGTAGACATGGTGAGCACTGATTTCCACCCGGATATTGATCAGGTTGTTGGACAGGCTGCTGCGGAGCTGGCGGCTAATAGCTAAGCACTAGTAGTGCGATATTAAATTGTATTCTTCCATCTTGAACATAAGGATAACCGTTAGATGAATGCGTTGAAAAACCCCTCTTTTATCATTTTCGGGCCGAGAACCCTGCAAAATTCTGTGCTGTCCACCTATATTAGAAATATCTGCGCTTTGCCATGCCAGATTTTAAGCTCGCTTACCGATATTCAGACGATACCGCTCGACAATGGCGTTCTCTTTCTAGTCGATGTGTCCGCGTCGACCTCATATCTCGATCTGCTCGACCCGCTGGGCAATATGGTCAAAGTTGCCTTAATCAATGCCGATGATACTGAAGAAGGAGTGTACGATATCCTGAGGCGCTTCGACCTGCGCGGCATCTTTTTAAAGAACAGCACTTCGGAACAATTCGCTCAGGGTATCAATGCCATATTAGCAAACGAATGCTGGTTCTCCCGCAAGCTAACTGCCAAAATGTTTTATCAGATAAGACAAGAGCAATATAAAAAACCAGCCTTTGCAGGCTTAGATGCCGATCTCAGTGACATACTGACTTGCAAAGAAATACAGATACTGCAAGCCATGGCCGGTGGCCACACTAATCAGGGTATCGCTGACCAGTTATTTCTGAGTCCGCATACGGTTAAGACGCATCTTTATCATCTTTATCAAAAGCTTGGCGTTACGAATCGTGTCCAGGCGGTTAACTGGGCCAAACAATATTTAAGGAATGAACTTGAAAATTAAGATCGGTACAAATAGATTTTTAGAAGGTTTTTCTTTTCGACAAAATCCGTTTGCCCTGGCTCGTTAGAAAAGTAAACTTGCGAGCAACTCTACTCGAGATCCCGGATCTGAAAAAATCATCTGGCGATCTTTCCAAACCCGGGCTTTTAATGATTGTCCCTTACCAGCGCAGGTGACTATTGTGTCACGTTAGAGCCATGTACTTCAAAGACGCTCAGAGTGCCTTTGCCGAGTGACGCATTCGCATCTGCAATGCCTGTGCCTTCGGTCACAGCGGTACCATCTTTGCTTAACCGTGCATAGGCTTCGATTGTGTGGCTGCCAGAACCGATGTTATAAGCCAGGAAGTTGAAGGTGTGTGCAGCCTTGGTATCGAGGATGAGTCCGACTTCTTCATCCGTAATGGTACATTCGTCAAAGCTCACAATGCCGTCCCCATTCACGTCTGTACAGTTCAGGACGCCGCCCAGTTTAGCCCAAAGCTCCTGGTAGCGTTTGTCAAACGTGATCTTGCCGGGGATAGCTTCTTGGCCATCTATAGTGATAAACATTTCAATTTCGGCATTGGCTACAGCCGTACTTTTAGTGCCTAGCTTACTTTGCACGGCCGTTTTAGTGAACAGTGAAGTTTCAAAAGACAGACCAACCACTAAATCTTTAGGCGTGCCAGAGTTTTGCAGCGTAGTGCTCAGGACTTTGGTATAGCCATTGGTATCGGTCAAGCCTGCAGCGACTGCGGCGGCTCCGATCACGGCAGTGCCATCCTTAGTATATGCAGAAGCTGAGTTGTCGGCTTGTACACTGCCGGCAGACAGTAAACCCGCTGAGGCCAATGCAATAGCCAGTACATTCAATTTAAATTTTTTCATGTTAGTCTCCTAAAGATGGGATATATCAGTTGTTAACACTCAAGTTAAGCGGCATGGTGGCCGCCTGCGCTTTATTTCAAAACCTAAAAGCGTGGTGTAACTATAGACAACCCCGCAGGGTTTGACGATCGACCGAAAGGCTGAATTTGTGAACCAATATATGTACTAAAACTCATACTTTGGGTTTAGCCGAGCCAAGACTCAAGTACGAAGAAAGTATGAGTAACACCAACTCAGTCGTTGAACTGATTGTAAACGCCTAGGCTTTGCTATATAACCTGAACATGGCGGTTTTGTTAATAGGCGTGATTCTACGCGTTGATAGATCACCTGAAAGCTCGTCAAAAAGGAGTTTTGTTTCAGGAGCAGAGAAGGATGAAACCGAGGCGAATTAATTAAATAAGGATTTTCTTGACTACTATTGCTTAGAGAGGTTGAGCATATGATTGAACATCGAGAAGCTGGCCGATTTAATATGCCGATGTTGGTTATTTTAGCGCAGGGTACCACCGGGCGAACCCATAATCTTAGTGCCACAGGTGTTTACTTTGAAACCGATCTTTGTGAGAACAAAGTCGATGACCTGATGACTTTTCGTCTTTTTTTCGATGAATCCGAGAAGGATCTGTCTTGGGTATTGCGTTGTTCCGGTAAGGTTATCCGTACAGAACCGCTCAAGACAGGTGGCATAGGCATCGCTGTCAATATGCTAGAAGCATGCAATATGGAACATTTGAATAGTGGTGGAACGGGCCATGTCCTCCAATGAATTAAGTGAAGGTCTCTGGCGTTTTGTGTAAAGGAAAGCTATTAGCGCTTGGTATATTAGACTAGCTGATAGGGAGGCCAGTGCTGGAGTTTATCTGGAATCGCCAGATGTTATGGGGTAAAGATTAAGGCTGTGTAGCGCCAGATTTTTTGCGCTATGTAATGCAGAGGTTGCCAATAGTTTATTAAAAGAGATTCAAATGGCACCAACAATGCCTGAAAATACCAGCCGACCACGTCAGTCACGTCTGACCGCAATGGGTCGCTATGTTAATCTACACATAGGGGTCGATAGCACCCATTCGCATTTCCTAAAGTCGAAATTCGCAGCCGACGTAATCCAATTGAATAGAGGGAAGGTTTGAAGTCGAATAGAATCGTCGCTTCTTTAAACGTTTTAGCCTGCTTAAGTTCTACGTAAAAAATGGTCGCCTTAGCGGACCAACTCAGAGCTCATTTCAATAATTATGAGATTTGACACTCCCGACTACGGTAAAAGCCGCTATCCAAGCTCCGTTCTAATTAAGTGCAGAGTATCGCTATGGTGCAGGGCAAAAAAATACCGGCCTGATTTTTCACGGGCCGGCATTAGCTGGGGCAAGAGAGTTAGCTGGTTTTAGTATCGGACTGTTCCCAGAACCGGTTGTCGATTAACGTATCGAAAAGCCCCAGTTGATTGCCGAAATGTTTAATCGCAACCACTGGAATCGGCGATTCCGACATAACCTGCGAAGTTACGCTGCCGAGCAGAATAGTCACGGCGCTGCTGTGGCCGCGGGTGCTCATGACGATCAGATCGGCTTCAAGCTCTTGAGCCCTGCGCAAAATGGCGTTGGCCGGGATGCTGCTTTCGACAAAGTCAGGTTTTACCGTTATGCCATGAGTGTCGATAGTAGACAAAAATTCCTCAAAAGCATGCACCTCGTGCCATTTCACTTCGTTGACATGTTCCTCGTAGCGCACCGTCGAAGCGTCGAAATAAACATGCATTGCCGTTATCTCGCTTAAGCCGTGCAGTTTTGCCAATGCTGTCGCTTGCGACAAACTGTCTGCCGAAGGTGCGGAAAAATCGATTGCGACCAGAATCCGCTTGATGTCGCGGCCGGTATGCTCCGGAACCATCCAGACCGAGGCTTTGGTGACCATCGCCAGACGGCGGCCCAAGGAACGCTGCCCGGAACGGCTTTTGCGATGGCCAAGCAGAATCAGGTCGGAGTTGGAGGTGACCGTATACTCGATCAGCTTGTCGAGGCGCGATGTTCCGCTCATGACTTCATGATTCAATTTCAGGCCTGCAACAGGCGTGTCGAAATATTTTTCCACTTCATCGCGAATGCGCTGCTTGATAGCTTCCTGCTGTTTCGGCTGAATCGGATGCTTTTGTGGCGGAAGCACATGCACAAAGTGGAATTCTTTACTGATTTCCTGCGTGGCAAGCTTGGCTGCATATTGCAGTAATTCAGCATCCTCATCGGTCATCGCCAGAGGAACTGTAACGCAGTTGAAATAGCCGGGAGAAGCAGTGATCGCTTGCAGTTTGCCGGTGATTTCAGCAGGCTGCATTTCTTTGTGCTTAACCGGTTTATCCAGAAACTTGAACAGCACCGCATAAAGAACCAAGGCTGACAGAACGCCGGTCAAAAAGTCGGTCATCGGCACCATAATCGCGGTATAAACCATCAAACCTGCATGAAATTTGTTGTGATTCAGGACTTCTTTGATCTCAGCCGGTTTAAACATATTGCTCGCCACCCACAGTAAAATGCCGCCGATACAAGCCATAGGCACAAGTTCCAGATAGCTGGCTATGTAATAAGCCAAAGCCAGTTTGAGGATTGCCTTGAAATAGCCGGCCAGCGGTGTAACGGCTCCGGCCTTGATGCTGGTTGCAGTCCGGGCCAAGGCGCCGGTGCAGGGAAAGCCGTTGACCATCGGTACGATAACTTGCACCAGACCCTGGCCCCAGAATTCCTTGTCGGGATTAAACGGGGTTTTACGGTTATCGGCCAGTCGGTCGGCCATTGACGAACATAATAGACTCTCAACGCCGGATACAAAAACGATGGCTAAGGTGAAATAAACGATATCGATGATAACGCCCGAGGTTATCGCCGGCAATATAGGCGGCGTGAACACAAAAAAGTGATTCGGGATAGAACCGTAAATATCGCCGACGACGATGATGCCTTTATCAGCCAGCAATGTTGCTGAGACCAGCGTCGATGTGGCGATGGCGATCAGCGGGGCCGGAATGAATATCGAAACGCGCAGTAGAAACTTGGTCAGGAAAAAAGTGCCCAAGCCGATCAGTATCGACCACGCGTTTATTTTGTTCAGATTAGAGTAGGCGAGCTCAACATTATGCAAAATACCGCCGGTCATGTCCTCGTCCTGGCCCAGTAAGTCCTTGAAGTTTTCCAGGCCCAGGATGTCCTCGACATTGGTCAGCGCGATAACGGCCGCAATGCCGACAGTAAAGCCGACGACGATCGAATTCGGCACCAGTTTGGCGTATTTGCCGAGGCCGAATACGCCCATCAGCATCAGTATCACCCCGGCTATGATCGATACCAGCACCAGAAAACCGTGCGCCGTCTGCAATGTGCCGCCGCCGGCTTCGCCATACTTGGCTACCAGTCCGGCAATCAACGGGATAAAGGCGGCGGTAGGACCGTAGACCTGATATTTTGACCCGCCCCAGGTTCGTCCAACCGCACAGGCCAGAGCACCGGCAATAATGCCCTGTTCCGGCCGAAGCCCCATCGCCATGGCAAAACCCATAGCCATCGGAATGGCGGTCAGTGCTACGATCAGGCCGGCGCTAAAGTCCCGGTACGTGGTTTGTAGCCAAGTGTCGCGGGTTAAGTCCTCCCAGCGACTGTCAAAAAAAGTATTGAAAAGTTTCAATCGTTGCAAAATCATTAATGGTGTCCTCGTGTATGAGACATGCTATTCCTTATGGCTTCCTTGGCTAGTCCATCTTGTAATTCTCAGCTTTAACGGCAAGAGTCTTCAGTCGGCAACCATTGGGTACATTGTTATGCTAGTGCTTCAACCTTTCAAAAACCTTTCATAACGCTATAAGAGCCTCAACATTTTATTGATAGATTCCGGCAGCGAGGTTGACTCATATCTTCAGCGATAGCGATTTATTCGATGATTTCCGAGACGGCCGGCGTCCACGCCAAACAATGGCTGCTGGCGCTAGACTTCGGTTTAAGCGAGCTGGACTTGGGGTTGCCGGATATGGACGGGCTGGCATTGCTGCGCAGATTGCGTAGCCGAAAATCCCGCTGCCGATCTTGATCCTAACGGTGCGAGACGGTGTCAACGACAGGGCGCAGAGGACTATATGACCAAACCTTTGAACTCCGGGAATTGGAACGCTGCAAGATGGGGATTGTGGGGGGATTCGCCGTAATTGCGACAGGCTGTCATCAGCGTTGTGTGTGAATGGGCGGTTTGCTCGCGCGAAACCGCCCATTCACTACGAAGCTAATTTCCGCTCAAATCCATAATAGCGTCCATGACCATTCCTGTTCCTATCGCGATTAACAGAATATCGGAACCCACTCGCGCATAACGGTAGCCCGGCATCGGCGGCCCCATTTGCGAGAGGATTGCCGAAGGCAGATCGTAGTAAATCACGTCACGCGGCAGCGGGCGGCCTATCTTCCACTTCTTTGCCTGTCCCGGCGGCATACAGCCGTTGCGCTTCTTGGCAAGGCCCGGAGGACAATGGCCGGAATGAAACTGCTCGGCATAGTAAGTATTGATGATAGTCCGATGCCGGTCGTCAAAATAGCGATTCTCTCTATAGTCGCGCCCGTCTCTTTGATCAAATTGCCGGTCATCTCGATTCCGATCATGGCTTTGTTTTTCGTGTTGCTGATGTTTATCGGCTTTACCGTGACCGTTCCATGATGGCTTGTCCGCGAGCGCCGGGACGGCTACCAACGTTCCGACTATGATAAGGGCTAAGGTGTGACTTGTTTTGACAGTAAATCGCTGCATGACTCAGTTCTCCATTAGAAAATTAGCATCCGCTGACTGCTTTGTTCGCGCAGTATGCACAATAGTTTTTGAGGGTTGCCTGGAGCATCCATATTAATAGAGATGTTGGTTTCATCAAATAGATAAAGCCCTATATAAATGCTAGGGACTTCTCAATAAGCAATATCTTAAGCTTTAGCCCGCTCATTTAGCACCACGACAGCTTCGTGTTTTTTAATTTTATCTTTACCGTATAAATCGATCACTTCCACCGTAATATTGTCATCCGGCGCCGCAGCCAGAAAATCCTCGATTGTCTCCAGAATGTCATGGTCGATAAAATTGGCTTTGCTCGCATCAATGGTTACCGTGCTGTTTTCCTGAATATTCAGGATGAATTTTCTGAGCAGCGCCTTGTTCAGGAAAGAGACGTCTTTATTGAATGACAGCACATAGTGCGAATCATCCTGAATTAAGGAAATCGCCGCATGATAATTAGCCTTGATTACAAAGAACAAGCCGATCACCAAGCCAATAGCCATGCCTTTTAATAAATCGCTGACCAGAATGGCAAGCACGGTAATCACAAACGGCAGCAATTGGCTCATGCCTTTTTTGTAATATTCTACAAACAAAGCCGGTTTCGCCAGTTTATAACCGGTGTGCAGCAGAATGGCCGACAAGCAGGCCAGCGGGATGTAATTTAAATAATGCGCAAAGAACATCACACTGAGCAGCAAGCACAAGCCGTGAATAAAACAAGACAGACTGGTTTGTCCGCCTGCGTTGATATTGGCCGAGCTTCTTACAATGACGGCGGTGATGGGCAGGCCGCCCAATAATCCGCTAAGAATATTTCCTACGCCTTGCGCCATTAATTCCCGGTTAGTCGGGGCGAGCCGTTTTAGAGGATCGAGTTTATCGGTCGCTTCAAGGCTTAACAGCGTTTCGAGGCTGGCAATGATCGCCAGCGTTACGGCGATAATATAAATTTGCGGATTAGCCAGATAACTGAAATCAGGAAACATGAAGTTATTGAAAAAATCGCCGGCTTGTTCGGAAACAGGCAATTTGACCAGATGTTTTTCGCTGACAGACCAAGCCGGGGCAAATTGTGTCGTGAATAAGTTATAACTGATCCCCCATGCCACCGCAATCAATGGACCGGGAATCAGTTTTAACCATGGCTGTTTTTTAAACCAGGGTATCTCCCAGATAATCAACAGCAACAAGGCGACCGAGCTGATAATAACCGCGCCTGGAGTAATGCCGCTGAAAGCATCAAACAGCTCATGAAAGCTGGATCGGGCGGTTTCCCTCATATAGCTTTCATCGCCTTCGTAGCTGGTATCGTAGCCGGTGGCGTGAGGGATCTGTTTGATAATCAAAATCAAGCCGATAGCCGCCAACATGCCTTTAATGACGGCGGATGGGAAAAAAGCGCCGATAATCCCGGCTCTCAGGAAGCCTAGTATGAGCTGGATGATGCCTGCTAAAACACAGGCGACCAGCAATCCTTGAAAACTGCCGAGAGTTTCAATCGCGTTGAACACAATGACAGTAAGACCGGCAGCAGGGCCTGAAACACTGAGTTGCGAGCCGCTGAGCCAGGACACAACCAGCCCGCCGACCAAGCCCGCGATCAATCCGGAGAATAACGGTGCGCCGGAGGCCAAGGCAATGCCCAGGCATAACGGCAGAGCCACCAGGAACACGACGATGCCGGCCGGCAAATCGTATTTTAAATGGCGAAGATAATATTGAGCGTGTTTGTGTATCATATCGATAGTCCTTTAGTTCCAAAGTAGTCGTTGTCCAATTGACGAATTTAGCTGCGCACTGTCCACGAAAAGCACGAGCCAACTGTTGAAGACAGTCATCCTAGACCTCTAACCTTTCAATAACCTTTCGCAATATTCATAGTAGCAGACGGCTCGCACTCCATCTTTCTATTTGAAGCGGAAATATACGGTATTATCTTGCCCATCTTCCATAATCCTTAAATACATGAACATCTTATTGATAGAAGACGACGCCGTTCTGGCTGACGGACTGACTCACACCTTGAATGCAAGCGGTTATTCGGTGACCTCTGCGACGACCGGCGCCCACGCCAAACAATTGCTGCTGGCCCAGGACTTTGATTTGATCGTGCTGGATTTGGGGCTGCCGGATATGGATGGGCTGGAATTGTTGCGCAAGCTGCGCAGCCGGAAAATTCCGCTGCCGATCTTGATCTTGACGGCGCGCGATGGCGTTAACGACCGGATCACCGGCATTCAACAGGGGGCTGACGATTATATGACCAAACCTTTTGAACTTAGAGAACTGGAAGCCAGGGTTCACGCGCTGATTCGGCGTTGTTACGGCGGCTTTAGCAATGACATAGTCATTGGGCGGCTGGCGCTGGACACTCATAACCATCAGGTGCTGGTCGATGGACAAACCATCAACCTGTCGGCACGGGAATATGGGGTTCTGGAAATCCTGCTGATTCAGGCAGGAAAAGTTGTCAGCAAAGATCGTATTGCGCAACGTCTGGCCGTGGACGGCGACGCGCTGACCGATAACGCCGTGGAAATCTATGTGCATCGATTACGCAAACGCATCGAATCGTATGGCGCGGTGATCCGGACCGTACGTGGACTTGGTTACTTGCTGGAGCGTTCGGATAATGAATAAACAGCGCAGTCTGAAGACTGAAATTCTGCTGCGGGTGGCCGTGCCGTTGATTTTTTTTATCAGTTTTGAATCGGTGCTGTCTTACTTCGTCACGCTGCATCATGCTGATGTGGCTTACGACCGCTGGATGCTTGATTCCGCGCGGTCGCTGGCCCAGGAAATCAAAGTCCGGAAAGGCAAAGTGTTTGTCGAATTGCCGCCCGCCGCGCTGGAGATTTTCAAATGGGATGAAACGGACAAAACCTATTTCAAAATCATCTCCGAAGACCAGGGCATGTTGGCAGGCGACAAATTCGTGCCCGAACCGTTCGATGTGGAAACGGATTGGATGCGCCCCGTTCTTTTTGATGATGAGATGTATGGCGAACCGGTCAGGGTGGTGTCCATGCAGATTATCCTTGCAAACACCTCGGAAAAAGTTTTTGTTCACGTCGCAGAAACTTTAAATAAACGGCGGAACATGATGATCGATATTTTACTGGCCGATCTTGTGCCGCAAATGGCGCTGGTCTTGCTGGCCGGTATTTATCTGGTGTTTGGCGTAAAGCGCGGCTTGCAGCCCTTGCACACTTTGGCGGATGAAATTGCCAAGCGCTCGCCGCGCGATTTGCGCCCCATCCCGGAACAGCACGTCTTTTTGGAAGTACGGGCACTGACCGATACCATCAACGATTTGCTGGAACGATTGGGACAGGCGATCGCTTCCCAGCAACGCTTTATTGCCAATGCCGCACATCAGTTGCGCACTCCATTGGCAGGACTGAAACTGCAAGTTGAGCGCGCGCAACGGGAGCAAGATCTGCCTGCAATGAAACCCGCCCTGATGCAAATTCAGGGCAGCGCCGACCGTATGTCGCATCTGACTACGCAATTATTGGTTTTAGCCAGATCGGAACCCATCAACGGCGATTTTGAATTGCGGCCGGTCGATTTGTGCAAAGTGGCTAGAGAAACCTGCATGGATTGGGTGCCTAAAGCATTGCATCGGCACATGGAACTGAGCTTTGAAGGCTCGAAGCGGGCCGTGTATGTGCGCGGCGATGAGGTTCTATTGCAGGAGCTGCTGGCAAATTTATTGGACAACGCCATCTGTTATGGGCGTGATCAGGGCAATATAACGGTTAAAGTCGAGTCTTATCCATCGCCTCGCCTGAGCGTTGAAGACGACGGGCCCGGCATACCGGAAGCTGAAATCAACAAGGTCTTCGAGCGTTTTTACCGTATCCCCGGAAGTTCCGGCGACGGTTGCGGATTAGGTTTGGCAATCGTCAAGGAGATTGCCGACTTGCATAAGGCGCAGCTTGAGCTAGGACGCGTTAGTGGGGCAGGCGGCACTCGAATCGGTTTGGTTTTTAGAGAGCCATAAGAGCAGGTTGAATTTAGCCCTTGCTGAACAAATTGCGCATATGCCGATTGGCCAGCCATTTCAGACTGATAAATAGCAGCATGGTTGGCACTGCATAAGCCAGGGCAACGCCGGTTGCGCCATAATCAGGGCCCAAGGTATAGCTCAAGCTTATCATGCTACCCGCAGCAAAGGACATTAAGCCGACCACCTGACGGTTTTTGCCCATGAATTGCAGATAGTATGGCGAGTCGGCAAACAGGGTGCTGAAAGCGGCTCCGACTGCGGAGATGCATAAGGCCGGATAACCTTGGGAGAATTCAGAGCCAAACAGGTCCATTATTTCTTGTCCCCAAACACTGACAATGCTCAGAAAAATCATAATAAAGCCCGCGATCAAGCGCATGCGTTTATTTAGCAAGGCTTTGATACCGCGCTGATCCCGGCGTTCCAGCAAAACCACCAGCATCGGCAGATAATAACGGTTGGTCGAGGTGCCGATCAATGAAATCAGAGCTGCTGTTTTCATGACAACAGCGTAAGTCCCGACCACGGCTTGGGAAGGATGTAACACCTCCAGTATGATAATGCCGACGCTGGTGAGCACTGTCATCATCAAACTGCTGATTAATAACGGCAGTGATTTTTTCAGCCACCAGCGCCAGCCTTTTGAGTTGGCTTCTGTCTGTCTGAGCTCTCGTGGACTGGTCGCTCGCGCCGTGATTATCATCAGTATTAGCGTCAGGCACCAAGCTATGCCAAAACACAACACTGCGGAAACAGCCGTCAGCTGAAATTGAAACGTGTATAAACCGGTAATCAGCAGCAGAAACGCCGCAGGCAGGAAAAAGCGATATAAAGCAAAAGCCAGAATCTGAACGCCATAGACGGTAATGACCTCAACCAAAAACAGGCAAAGCGCAATCACGGGCAAAAAGCCGGAGTAGATAATAGTCACAGCGTGGTAATCAGTCTTATGCAAGGGCGAAAAAGCTCCCAACCACAAACTGAGTAGCCCCATCAACAAAATGCTGAACAGCACGATAGTGCGCAGCGAAAACAGCCAGAAGCCGCGCAGATGTGGCCAGTTTTTGCGCTCAATATACAAAGAGACGATACGCAGCGCGTATTTTTCCAGGCCCAATGTCGCCAGCGTCGATAGCAAAGTGACGATGGACATGGCCACGCTGTAATCTCCGAAACCTCCGATATCAAGATGTCTGGCCAGGAAAATATTCGCCCAATACATCAGCATGTAATTGATCAGGCTTAAGCCAAACAGCATCAGCGAACTGAAATTATTGGGGTGAACGGAAAAGTTGGAGTTCAATATAAATCCGTTAAATTGATTGGTTTAATGGCTTGAGTATAAAGCAACAGGCTGTGCAACAGGATAATGAACGCTTCTGTCAAGCCAATCGGTCCTTTTTACAGCAGCGCGAGTCAGCGTTGTTTTTAATGTCATCGGCTTAATCATGCCGTCCGTCCACTTCATGTTTCCGTGTCGTTAAATTGTTACTTTGATTCAACATCTTTACCTGCGGCCAACGTTAGACCACTAATAACCAATGCTGGTGTTTTAGGGCTTGGCCGGAGGGCTTAAAAGCAGTCGCCTCAGTGTTTCATTTATTCAGGAAAAATCAGCGTTGAATTCGTGAAAAGTCAAAGTTTACTTAGTCCGGTTCTGTATCTGTTGCTGAAAGGTCATTTATTAAGATATTGAATTCTGATTGAAAATTACGGCATTGTCCAATAGTGGCTATTAAATTGTTGTGAATTCACAAAGCGTTTGCCGTTTTGTTGTTCTGTCATAAAACTGTAATAAAAACGTCATTAAGCTGTCATCTGACTTCCCTATCCTTGCTCAATCTTTTTTGATAACAACTATAAATTTTTCGAAAATAACCACGAGCGAAACATGAAAATATCTAAACTTACATTGGCAGTTGCTACCGTTTTGGGGGCGAGCGCAACATCCGCCGCTTTTGCGATGGATCTTTATGTTGATACCAAAACCAAGCAGATTTATGCAGAGCCGGGCCGTGGCCGGGAACTGATGGGTTCTTTCGAAAAAGTCGATAAAGCTGCCAAGACAGTTGATAGAGAACAAAAACTGGATCAAGCGGAAATTCAAGCGATCCGTGAAGATCTGGCATTAAAAAATAATGCCATTAAAGCGTTGGAAGAGCATGCCGCAGTGGATTCAGAAAAGGATGCGGTTAAAGTAAAATTGGACAATAAAGGTCTTAATTTTGAAACAAACGACAAAAATTTCAAGTTTAAACTGGGCGGCCGTATCCACGCTGACGCGAATTACAGCAACCATGATAACTTTGTAGCAGCAAACCCACAAACGGGCGCGTTTACAACAACTCCTCCTACTCATGTTGAAGCCAATGACGGCACGGAATTCCGCCGCGCACGTATAGACTTTAGCGGTACTTTCTATAAAGACTGGGGCTTTAGAACTGTAGCGGATTTCGCTGATAACGCCGTCTCGATGAAAGATTTGTTTATGCAATATACCGGCCTGGATTATGTGGATGTCACCGGCGGTCAACAAAAGCAAAACTTCAGCCGCGAGTTGCTGGAAAGCTCTAACGATCAGATGTTTACCGAACGTTCATTGATGAACGTCCTAAACGCTCCGCTTGTTGATCGTGCAATCGGTCTGAATTTGACAAGTAAAGCCAAAGACACATGGACGGCTGCATTAGGTGTTTACGGCGATTCAATTACGCCTGCTAGAACAAGTGGCACAGAAGTTGGTAATGGCGCGCAAGATGAAGGTTGGAGCGTTTCCGGTCGTGCAACTTATGCGCCGATTGAAGAGAAAACCAAAGTGCTGCATTTTGGTGTTGCCGGCAATTACCGTAAGCCAGACGACAACGGCGATGTAGCGCAGTCTAGAGCGGTACGGTTTGATTATGAAACAGATCATATGTCCAATCTGTTCTTGATAGATAGAACTGTTAATGATATAGACAACATCAAGCAGTTAGGCTTGGAAACTTCAGGTTTATACGGGCCGTTCTCTGCCGGTGCTGAATATACCCGCATGTGGATTGACAGAAAGCTGAAAGGAACCACACTGGAGAGCGGTAATAATAATCTTGAGATGGATGGCTGGTATGCCGATGCTGCTTGGACCATTACCGGCGAATCACGCAAGTACAAGCAAGGCAAGTTTTATAAAGTGGAACCGGCTAAAAATTTCAGTCTGAAAAATGGTACATGGGGCGCATGGGAACTGGCGACACGTTACTCTGCTGTTGACCTGAATGATGGAGCTTTCCATGGCGGTAAAGCATCGAATGTAACGGTCGCTTTAAACTGGTACTTTAACAACAATTTCCGCTTAATGGCTGATTACAACAGGGCATTTGATATGAACAACACTGCTGTTAAAACAAGAACAGGTGCTGATCCGGATAATGTCGATACCTTCACCATACGCGGACAGTTAGCGTACTAAGACTAGATATTTATTAGATTGGATGCGAGCCGCGCTGGATTTCCAGCGCGGCTTTTTTTATGGGTAAGAATTCGTATATGATCGATGCTTTAAACATTGCGCCGGAAAACTCATTCATCGCGCTTGCGCCTGAACAGATTTATTCTGGTTTATAAAGTGTTATCAAAGAGGTTAGTTTTGAAAATTAGTCACATCATTAAATTTGTACCGTTACTGTGCCTTGCGGGGTGTGTATCGGCTCCTGTTCCGCCTGCTAGCGGAAATTGGAACATAGAGCCTATGAGTGTTTATCATTCGGGCCATAAAGCGGGCACAGAAATTGTCAGCGTTCAGCAATCCACATTGCGGGCGGTGCTTAGCAATTTCGAGACAGGCGAAGCTGATGTACTGGATGTCAGCAAACCTGAGCACTTGCGCCGGATCTCCCGCTTCAACCTGAGGCTGGGTATAGGTGAGGAACTGACCTCGGTTGCATTTCATCCTACGCTGGATGTGTTTGCAGCAGTTATCGATGCCGGTAACAAGCCCGGCAGGCTGGAGATTCGTTCGGCATCAACCGGTTTTTTGATAGATCGCGTCATCGTCGGTTTTGGGCCTGATTCGGTGGTTTTTTCCGGAGACGGCAAATTTGCCATGATCGCCAATGAAGGCGAAGATTTTTTGTTTGAACCGTCAAGTAAGCAGTTTTTCACGCCGGAAGGCAGCATTTCCATCGTTTATTTGAGTTCCAACGGTCATATTGAGCGCCATAAAAACCTGGAACTGGCTAACTCGATGAACTACGAAGGCTTTGTGGTCAGCAAAGGCGGCCGGTTTATGGAAAGGGAAGTCGACTGGAATGGCGATGGTGCTATCAGCAAGAAGCTGGATTTTGACGGCAACGGCAAGATTGAGAAGAAAAAGGTCCTGCTTGGATATATTGAAGGACGGGAAGTTTTCGGCTCGGAAACTCAAGGCGAGAAGAAAATACTCATTCCGATAAGAACCCATTCTCCAGCCCTATTGGAGCCGGAATATATTGCTATTACACCGGATGCAAAGAAGGCCTATGTCACCTTACAGGAAGACGATGCGGTTGCGGTCGTCGATTTAACCAGCGAGCAAGTCATCGGCTATTACGGCTTGGGCGCGAGCCAACATAAAGTGGATGCCCGCTATGACGGCTGGGTGAAATTCGACCAATCGATGACAGGGCTGCGCGAACCCGACGGGATTACCACGGTAGCTAATGGCCGTTATTTCGTCACCGCCGATGAGGGCGACACAGACGAGGATAATGGTTCTGCATCAGATAAGGATCAGCCGGTTAGCGGCGGGCGTTCGGTCAGTGTTTTCGATGCGGCGACTGGTGCCCTGCTGGGCGATACCGGCAACCAGCTTGATGAGTTTGCCTTTGCCAATAAAGTCTACCCGGATCGGCGCAGCAGCAAAAAAGGCTCGGAACCTGAAATGCTGGTTTCCCTGGAGCTGGACGGCGTGCCGTATGTTGCCGTCGGCATGGAAAGAGCCGGAGCGGTTGAACTGATTTCCCTGGCTGACCCTTTTCACCCTAAAGTAGTGGCTCTGGGCAAGATTGCCGGTGATGAGGACAAATCGCCCGAAGGCATCGCGCATTATGTCGTGGGCGGCGAGCATTATTTGCTTACAGCCAATGAAATGAACGGAACTGTGGAGTGTTTTAAAATCGTTCGGCAAGAAGAGGCCTCAAGCAGTGGGCAGGAGCCTTAGGGAAACGCTGATTTATTCCGTTCGTGGTGAGCTTGTCGAACCATGAACGGAATAAATCCAATTAAATCTGTAACTTAAAACGCCCTTCGACAGGCTCAGGGCGAACGGAGTGATTTAATCAGCGCTTCCTTAGGCATTAGTCTTTTTCAGCCATGCCGCATTCTTTTCAGTTCAGTACGCAGGCTTTCAAGCTCTTCCATCAAATCCAGCGCCAGGGCGATACCGGCCAGATTAACGCCCAGGTCGCGCTGTAGCCTGAGTGCTGAGCGCACTCGCACCACGCTTGTTCCTGAAAATCGCCATCTGTGCATTTCATCGCCTTGCGGTTCGATAATGCTTTCTTCAACCAGGCTGATAACCCAATCAGCGTGAACGTCGCAAGCACGGCACAGTTGCTCCAGGGTCAGGCTGTCGTCTTCAATGACTGTTCCGGTATGCACGGGCAATAGATCATGTGAACTCATAGGCTTATACCCCAAGAGACTGGCGCGGGTTAAAATTAAGTTCTTGCTGCATCTTTTGATAAAGCGCTTTGGAGCGCTCGGTGTTTGCCGGCGGCAGGGCGATTTGCAGTACCACAAAGAAATCACCCGGCGTTTTGGCCGGCAAGCCGCGGCCTTTTAAACGCAGTTTGCTGCCTTGCCGGGAATTGGGCGGTATTTTCAGGTCAACATTGCCATCCGGCGTCGGCACTTTAATTGTGGCCCCTAATGCCGCTTCCCAAGGCGTGACCGGCAGATCGAGATAAATGTCGGCGTCGGAAATCCGGTACAGACGGTGAGGGTTAAACGCTATTTCCAGCAGCAAATCGCCGGCTTTGCCGCCGCCTGAGCCGGGGTCGCCCTGGCCGGACAGCCGGATATGCTGTCCGGGTTTAATGCCTTTGGGGATTTTGATGTTCAGGCTCCTTTGCTTAACCTGAACATGGCCGCGCGCATCCATTTCCGGCGCGCTCAGGGTAATATTGCGAGTCGTACCCCGGATGCTGTCTTCCAGGTCAATGTAAATTTTGGCATGGGCATCCTGGCCCCGCGTCTGGAATCCGCGCGCACTTTGTTCGGATGGACGAAATCCGCCTCGCCCGAACAATTGTTCAAAAAAATCGCTAAAAACCCCGGCACCGCCGCCGGGAAAACCGCCGCCCCTGAATTCGAAGCCTTCATCCCAATTAGGCGGCGGCCTGAAATCCTCACCGGCTTTCCAGTTGGCGCCCAATCTATCGTAAGCGGCTCTTTTTTCAGGGTCCTGGAGCACTTCGTAAGCCTCGCCCAGTTCCTTGAATTTGGCCTCCGCATCTTTTTCCTTGCTGACATCGGGATGGTATTTGCGCGCCAGCTTGCGGTAGGCGCGTTTGATTTCGTCCTGAGTGGCGCTCCGGGATACTCCCATGATCTTGTAGTAATCTTTATACTGCATGTGATGCCCGTCCGATTACAATTGAGTGAGCCTGGAAAAACAGGCTAGGTTTTGATTCTACGGCAAATTCAGTGAATGGGTATTCAAAGCAGCAGGCTTATCAGGCCTGCTGCGGATTTTGTAGTCTAATACAATGAGAGGCAGGAACTATTCCTCTGACATTACATTGATGCGTTTTGGTTTAATGGCCTCCCGTTTGGGGATGAGTATCTCCAGTACGCCGAGTTTGCATTTTGCATTGATGGCATCGCCATCGGCGGAATCCGGCAGGCTGAAACGGCGATAAAAAGACCCCGATGCTCTCTCAACTCGTTTATAGCCTTCTTTTTCGGTTTTGGTTTCGGCTTCTTTTTCGCCTTTTACCGTCAAAACCCCGGCTTCCATGCTGATGTCGATATTTTCCGGCTTGACTCCCGGAATGTCGACATAGATAACGAATTTATCGGCTTCTTCTTTTATGTCGACTGCGGGTGTCCATTCGGCCGTTGCAACCGAACCCTCGCCTGGTTTTTCTTCCCGTGAAAGCGATAGTTCTCTTTGCAGTTGATTCAGTAAACCCCATGGTTCATAACGTATAACAGCCATTTTTTGTCTCCTAATGATTAATGTCTTAATGCAATAACAAACTTAAAAACGATTATTTGTCTTTCAACAATTATGTGGGGGCGGCGGTTTTTTTTGTCAAGTGGCCGAATTGAATTGATGCTGGATTTTAATATTATTCTTTTTGGTCGTTTAAGCGGCTTGCCCGGTACGCATGCATTAGAGCGATAAACGCCAGGAAATCGTACAGGCCGTGAATAACAATCGGCAGCAGCAAATTCCTGTCGCCGCCGTAATCCATGGCTAAGCTTAAATAAATCCCGGTTAAAGTCGCCAACACGGCATAAAGCGGCGTCACGGCATGGGCCAGGCCGAAAATGATATTGCTGACGACCAAGCCTGCGGTCATACCCCAGGACGACTCAATCCAGGGCTGAATAACACCCCGGAACAGCAGTTCTTCCGATAGCCCGGCAATCGATGCGAGCACCAGCAAATCAGTCCAATGATAACGGTACAGGCCGGGGGCCAAGGTTTCAAACAGCACTTTCCTGATTTTTGCCACCGGCTCCGCTTGTACCTGCTCCAGGCTCAAATACAACAAAAACAAAGGCGCTGTCCCTATCACGCCATAGGCAATGGCTGATTCTGAAAAATGCAGATAAGCGAAAGGATCGATGCCTGCGATCAAGCCTAAACAAATTGCGACCAAAATCAGGGCCGCTTCAAACGAACAAGCCTTTTTAAAAAAATCATCGGGTTTGATCTGATAGTTAGCCATGTGCATTAATGGAGCAGTAAGAAAAGGCCATTCTAATCAAAAATGGTTAAAATAGCCGTTTGATTCATTATCCGCGACTGACAATATGCTGTGTTTTATTTATAAGAGCTTGAAAAAAGAACACCTTTATTTATATGTTGATACAAAAGATGATTTTTCCAAGGTGCCGGAAGCGCTTTTCGGAAGCTTTGGCAAAATGGAATTTGTGATGGAGTTGGAGCTGACGCCGGAACGCAAACTGGCTCAGGAAGACGCCGGAAAAGTCATCGACAGCCTGAAGGCGAAAGGTTTTTTTGTGCAGCTGCCGCCGATCAATCTGCCTGCGCCGCTAACAATGCAATAATTTTGATAAAAGCTTATAACCACGAAGGACACGGAGAGCACGAAGAAAACTAATGTAAAAAACTTCGTGTCCTCCGTGTCCTTCGTGGTTAACTAATCAATCTACTTAAGCTTTCGGCAAGGTAACGCCGGTTTGTCCCTGATATTTGCCGCCTCTGTCTTTGTATGAGGTTTCGCAAACTTCGTCGCCGCCGAAAAACAGCATTTGCGCAACGCCTTCATTGGCATAAATTTTTGCCGGCAGCGTGGTGGTGTTGGAAAACTCCAGCGTTACATGGCCTTCCCATTCCGGCTCTAAAGGCGTTACGTTCACAATAATGCCGCAGCGTGCATAAGTCGATTTGCCCAGGCAAATCGTCAAGACATCGCGGGGGATGCGGAAAAATTCAACCGTTCTGGCCAAGGCAAACGAGTTCGGCGGGATAATGCAGACATCGGACTTCACATCGACAAAGCTGTTTGAATCAAAATCTTTGGGATCGACGATCGCAGAGTTGATGTTGGTGAAAATCTTGAATTCGTCTGAACACCGGACATCATAGCCGTAACTGGAGGTGCCGTAGGAAATGACCCGGCCGCGTTCCGAATCCCTGATCTGTCCGCTTTCAAACGGCTCGATCATGCCATGTTGTTCCGCCATGCGGCGTATCCACTTGTCCGACTTAATGCTCATGGAGTATTACTACCTGAATTGATGTAAAAAAACAGGATTTTAGCATAGAACTTGGTAACTTCTCATCCACAGGCAGAGCAAGAGTTAAGCGCGGAAGTAAAGTAAACGCCCGAAGTTAAAAGTTTTTTATTCACCACGAAGGACACGAAGAGCACGAAGTTTTATATTTTTTTCTTCGTGCTCTTCGTGTCCTTCGTGGTGAAATGCTTTTTGTATTAAGTGTTCTGTACGACGATCTTGGGAAATTTCGTCGTAAAGTCTTTGGCCTTTAACGCCAGGATTGCCGCTGTTTTGCGGGCGATTTGCTTATAAATTTGTGCAGGTCGTCCATCCGGATCGGCAATTACGGTCGGTCTGCCGCTATCGGCAAATTGCCGGATGTTAATATCCAAAGGCAAGGAACCGAGAAACTCAATCCTGTTGCGCTCGGCCATCAATTTCCCGCCGCCTTCGCCGAATATGGCCTCTTCGTGGCCGCAATTGCTGCAAATATGGATGCTCATGTTTTCGACCAGACCCAGTACCGGCACGTTGACTTTCTCGAACATGGCCAAGCCGCGCTGGGCGTCAATCAAGGCAATATCCTGCGGCGTAGTGACGATAATCGCGCCGCTGACCGGAATCTGCTGGGACAGGGTCAGCTGTATATCGCCGGTACCCGGCGGCAAGTCGATAATCAGGTAATCCAGGTCATCCCAGTTGGTGTCTTTAAGCAGTTGCTGCAAGGCATTGGTTACCATCGGGCCGCGCCAGATCATGGCTTGATCGGCCTCGACCAGATAGCCGATGGAGTTTGTCTGTATGCCGTAAGCGACCTTGGGCATCATGGTTTTCTGGTCTTTGCTTTCAGGAAAGCCTGAGAGTCCCAGCATCGTCGGGATGCTTGGGCCGTAGATGTCCGCATCCAGAATGCCGACATTAGCGCCTTCAGCGGCAAGGGCCAGCGCCAGATTGACAGACGTTGTCGATTTACCGACGCCGCCTTTGCCGGATGCGACTGCGATAATGTTCTTGACGTTGGGCAGCGGCTTTAAGGTCTGCTGCACAGCATGGGAAACAATTTTCGCGCTGACTTCGACGCTGATAGTGCCGATGCCGGGAAGCGTTTTAAGCAGCTCTTCAACCTCGGCTTTAAGTACGGGTAAATAGCTTTTGGCAGGATAGCCCAGTTCCAGTTTGACGCTGACGTTGTTGCCGTCAATCGCAATGGCTTTGACCGATTTTGCCGAAACCAGGTCGACTCCGTTGTTGGGGTCGATAAATGTTTGCAGAAGATCTTCTACCGCTGCTTTTTCGAGGCTTGCCATGACCATGCTCCATAATTGTTAATAAATTCGCCTGATCGATTACCAAGCACAAAACTCAAGATATAGGCTATTTTACCTATTTCAACCCGCTATTGCACTTCCTGGCGGGTCGATAATCGCAGTTTGCGTTTATTTTATGCCATAATAACCAGCTAATTTTGCCTTCGAACTGCTTGAGCTTTTTACACTATGCCAGATAGAAAAATTCTCGTCACCAGCGCACTGCCTTATGCCAACGGCCCTATTCACCTCGGCCATCTGGTTGAATACATTCAGACGGATATTTGGGTGCGTTTCCAGAAACAACGCGGCAACCTCTGCTATTACGTTTGCGCGGACGACACGCACGGCACGCCGATCATGCTCAGGGCGGACCGCGAAGGCATTACCCCGGAACAGCTGATCGCCCAGGTCGGCAAGGAGCATCTGGCCGATTTTACCGAGTTCAGCGTCGCATTCGATAATTACCACAGCACCCATTCCGAAGAAAATAAAACCCTGTCATCGCTGATTTATGAACGTTTACGCGATGCCGGACACATCAGCTCGCGCAGCATTACCCAGGCTTACGATCCGGTTAAGAACATGTTCTTGTCCGACCGTTTTATCAAAGGCGAATGCCCTAAATGCGGAGCGGCCGATCAATACGGCGACGGCTGCGAAGTGTGCGGCACAACCTATGCGCCAACTGAACTGAAAAACGCGGTATCAGCAATTTCCGGCGCCAAGCCCGTTGATAAAGACTCCGTGCATTATTTCTTCGATCTGGCCAACTTTAGCGACATGTTGCGCGACTGGACCCACGCCGGCCACTTGCAGCCCGAAGTCAGCAACAAACTGGCCGAATGGCTGGACGGCGGCTTGCAGCAGTGGGACATAAGCCGCGATGCGCCGTATTTCGGTTTTGAGATTCCCGACGCGCCGGGCAAATATTTTTATGTCTGGCTGGATGCGCCGATCGGTTACATGGCCAGCTTTAAAAACCTGTGCGATAAGCAGGGACTGGATTTTAACGAGTTCTGGTCCAAAAACAGCGACGCCGAGCTGTACCATTTCATCGGCAAAGACATCATCTATTTCCACGCTCTGTTCTGGCCTGCGATGCTCAGCGGCGCGCATTTTAGGACGCCCAGCGCGATTTTCGCGCACGGCTTTTTAACCGTGAACGGCGAAAAAATGTCCAAATCGCGCGGCACGTTTATCAAAGCTCGGACTTATCTGGATCACCTGAATCCCGAATACCTACGCTATTATTTTGCCGCCAAGCTCAGCGCCGGGGTCGATGACATCGATTTGAATTTCGACGATTTCAGCCAACGGGTTAATTCCGACCTGGTCGGCAAAGTGGTCAATATCGCCAGCCGTTGCAGCGGTTTTATCGCCAAACGTTTTGATAACAAGTTGTCGGAACAATGTTCTGAGCAGGCTTTGTTCCATGAATTCGTTACGGCCAACGCGCAAATCGCCGAACATTACGAGGCGCGCGAATTCGGCAAAGCCATGCGCGAAATCATGGCGCTGGCCGATAAAGCCAACCAATATATTGATGAGAAAAAACCCTGGCTGATCGCCAAGGAAGAAGGCAAGGAGCAGGAGCTGCACGAAGTTTGCACGATGGGACTCAACCTGTTCCGCTTGCTGGCCGTTTACTTGAAGCCGGTGCTGCCTGTGCTTTCGGGCAATGCGGAAAGCTTCTTGAATATCGAAGCGCAAGCTTGGCCGGTTGATGCCAAGCCTTTGTTAAATCATGCGATCAATGAATTCAAGCCATTAATGACGCGGGTTGAAGCTGATAAAATCGCGGCGATTATCGAAGCATCCAAAGAAAATTTGGAAAAAACAGCCGAGCCCCCTAAAGCTAAGACATGCGAGCCGATTGCCGACACGATCGAGTTTGAAGATTTTGCCAAGCTGGATTTGCGCATCGCCAGAATCATCAAGGCCGACCACGTCGATGGCGCAGACAAATTGTTGCAGTTGACCGTGGACATCGGCGATGAAACGCGCAACATCTTTGCCGGCATTAAATCCGCCTATAGCCCGGAAGACCTGGAAGGAAAATTGACCTTGGTCATCGCCAACCTGGCACCGAGAAAAATGCGTTTCGGCGTATCCGAAGGCATGGTGCTGGCAGCTGGCCCCGGCGGCAAGGACATTTGGGTTTTAAGCCCTGATGAAGGCGCCGAGCCGGGCATGCGGGTTAAGTAATAATGAAGATCTCCCACTTAAGAGGGAGATTTACGCAAGGCTTAACCGTTCGCCCTGAGCTTGTTGAAGGGTGGACGGTTAAGCCGATCATGGTTCGACAAGCTCACCACGAACGGCTTAACCTTAAACTGCGCTGTGTTAAGTTGGTATCCATAATGAGTTTGTCAAATCGGCCAGACTAATACCAAGAACATGCCTGTTTTACCTGAATCCTCCGCTTTGATCGATCAAATCAATGCCTTACTGCCGCAGACCCAATGCGGCCAATGCAGCTTCCGAGGCTGCCGCCCCTACGCCGAGGCCATCGCTTCGGGCGCGGCGGACATCAACCAGTGCCCGCCGGGCGGAGACGAGGGCATACGCGATCTGGCCGAGTTATTGAGCGTCCCACCCAAACCGCTGAATACCCAATTCGGCGTACACAAGCCTGCAAGCGTCGCGTTTATCATTGAAGAAGACTGCATAGGCTGCACCAAATGCATCGCCGCCTGTCCGGTCGATGCGATACTGGGCGCATCCAAATTCATGCACACGGTTATCGCCGCAGAATGCACCGGCTGCGAATTATGCGTAGCGCCTTGCCCGGTCGATTGCATCGTTATGCAGCCCGCACCGCCAAGTAATGCCGGCATAAGTCGGATGCAAAAATCCGCACAGGCCAAACAGCGCTATGATGCGCGTTGCTTGCGTAAGGAAAAGGAAGAAGCCGAAAAAGCGGAGCGGGCGAAAAAGAAAAAGCTGGCGTTGCTTAAGATTCAAGCGATGAAGAAATAGAGGCGATCAGGTCGGGCGACAGGCGCAATCCCGTCTCCGACCGATCAAAATGGCGTAGGCTGGAATAAGACCATCCAAGCGCGTAGCGCGAGGTGGCGTTTCCGGCGAATCCGTCTTACAGAGTCTTGTAGGGTGCGCACCGCGCACCATTTGCGGGATTTTAGTTATCGAAAGGGGCGCAATGCGCCCACTACACGGCTTAAAATAAATTCAGAGAACATCACAAAAATCATGGGAATTTAATCGCAGCCATTCACAAAGGCCGCTGATAATAAACCTAAACGCTAGACACAGCAAACTCACATTATCTCAACCAGAAATTCCTCAATTATTCAATAAATTATTGGTTTCGCTCGCGCTCTACCCCTTCTACGCTGTATAATACGCGGTTATTTTTCACTGAGTTATAGGGTGTGGTTTATGCAAATTATTCAGGAAGCGCTCACGTTTGATGACGTTTTATTAGTGCCTGCGCACTCGACTGTGCTGCCACGCGATGTAGAAATGAAAACACAGCTGACGCGGGGCATTACGCTCAATATCCCTCTGGTTGCGGCAGCGATGGATACGGTTACCGAGGCGAGGCTGGCGATTGCGATTGCCCAGGAAGGCGGTATCGGCATCATTCATAAGAACATGACGGCTGAGCAGCAGGCGAGCGAAGTGCGCAACGTCAAGAACTACGAGAGCGGCGTGATCAAAAATCCGATCACGGTATCGCCGGACGTCAGCATCCGCGACGTTATCAACTTGACCCGCGCCAAAAATATTTCCGGCGTGCCGGTGGTCGACGGCGATGAGTTGGTCGGCATTGTGACCAGCCGCGATTTGCGTTTTGAAACGCGTTTTGACGAAGCGGTTTCAAAAGTCATGACGCCCAAAGAGCGTTTGGTTACGGTCAGCGAAAACGCCGACCGCAAAGAAGCGGTGGCTCTGCTGCATAAGCATCGCATCGAAAAAGTGCTGGTGGTCAATGACGACTTTCATTTGCGCGGCATGATTACCGTAAAAGATATACAAAAAGCCAAGGATTATCCGTTGGCTTGCAAGGACGAACATGAACAGTTGCGGGTCGGTGCGGCAATCGGTACCGGCCAGGGCACTGAAGAGCGGGTTGCCGCGCTGGTTGATGCCGGCGTGGATGTGATTATCGTCGATACCGCTCACGGCCATTCTCAAGGCGTGTTGGACAGGGTACGTTGGGTAAAGCAAACCTATCCAAATGTGCAGGTCATAGGCGGCAATATCGCTACGGCGGCTGCGGCGCTGGCCTTGGTCGAGGCAGGTGCCGATGGCGTTAAGGTCGGCATCGGCCCCGGTTCTATCTGCACGACCCGTATTGTTGCCGGTGTTGGCGTGCCGCAAATTACCGCGGTCAGCAATGTCGCCGACGCGTTGAAAGGAACCGGCGTGCCGTTGATTGCCGATGGCGGTATCCGCTATTCCGGCGATGTTGCCAAAGCTTTGGCTGCCGGTGCTTATGCGGTGATGTTGGGCGGCATGTTTGCCGGTACCGAAGAAGCGCCGGGCGAGGTTGAGTTGTTTCAGGGACGGTCTTATAAATCCTATCGCGGCATGGGTTCGCTGGGTGCGATGTCGCAGCAGCAAGGCTCCAGCGACCGTTATTTTCAGGAAGAAACCGAACTGGCTGAAAAACTGGTGCCGGAAGGCATTGAAGGACGGGTGCCGTATAAAGGCAGTTTGCTGGCCGTTATTCATCAGTTGCTGGGCGGTATTCGTGCCAGCATGGGCTACACAGGCAGCCAGACCATTGCGATGATGCATGAAAAGGCGCAATTTGTGCGGGTGACCAGTGCCGGCATGCGAGAAAGCCATGTGCATGATGTGACCATTACTAAAGAAGCGCCTAATTATCGGATGGAGTGAGTTTAGGCGAAAGACGAAAGGCGAAGGGCTAAAGGTTAGGATTGACCTAATTTGAAGCACGGTTTTTTCGACTTTCGTCCTTTGCCCTTCGCCCTTAACCTTTCGCCTGATCTAAAAGAGTTCTATCGTGAATCAACAATCTCCAAACATCCATAGCCACAAAATCCTGATTCTGGACTTCGGCTCGCAATACACCCAGTTAATCGCACGCCGCATTCGTGAAATCGGCGTTTATTGCGAAATTTATTCCTGCGAATGCAGTGCGGAACAAATCAACAAGTTCGCGCCCAACGGCATTATTTTATCCGGCGGCCCTGAAACGGTAACCAGCGGCGATACGCCAAGAGCCCCTGCTTGCGTTTTCGAGATGGGCGTTCCCGTGCTGGGCATCTGCTACGGTTTGCAAACCATGACCGAGCAGTTGGGCGGCAAGGTGGTAAGTTCCGATCACAGGGAGTTCGGTTATGCGCAAGTCAGGGCGCGCGGCCATTCGAAATTATTGTCCGATATCGAGGATCATCTGTCGCCGGAAGGTTTCGGTCTGCTGGATGTGTGGATGAGCCACGGTGATCGCGTGGTCGATTTGCCGGCCGGTTTCACGCTGATTGCCAGCTCGGACGGGGCACCGGTAGCCGGAATTGCCAATGAAGAAAAGGGTTTTTACGGCTTGCAGTTTCATCCTGAAGTGACGCATACCAAGCAAGGCGGACGGATATTGTCGCGCTTTGTGCTGGATATTTGCGGCTGCGAAGCGTTGTGGACGTCCAGCAATATTATCGAAGACAGCATTGAGGTTGTCCGTAAAACGGTCGGCACCGATCATGTGGTTTTGGGCTTGTCCGGCGGCGTCGATTCGTCAGTCGTTGCTGCATTGCTGCACAAAGCTATTGAAGACCAGTTGACCTGTGTTTTTGTCGATACCGGCTTGCTGCGCCTGCACGAAGGCGATCAGGTGATGGCGACTTTTGCCGAGCACATGGGCGTTAAAGTGATCCGGGTGGATGCCGAGCAGCGCTATCTGGATGCGTTGAGCGGAGTTACCGATCCGGAACAAAAACGCAAAATCATCGGCAGTCTGTTCATTGATATTTTTGATGAGGAAGCTGCGAAAATTACCGATGCCAAATGGTTGGCGCAAGGCACGATTTATCCCGATGTGATTGAATCGGCCGGTTCCAAAAGCGGCAAGGCACATTTGATCAAATCGCATCATAACGTCGGCGGTTTGCCGGAAAATATGCTGTTAAAACTGGTCGAGCCGTTGCGCGAACTGTTCAAGGACGAAGTCAGGAAGTTGGGCGTGGAGTTAGGTCTGCCTGCGGATATGGTTTATCGCCATCCGTTTCCCGGCCCCGGTCTGGGCGTAAGAATTCTGGGTGAAGTGAAAAAGCAATACGCTGATTTATTGCGTCAGGCCGATGCCATTTTTATTGAAGAATTATATCGTCACGATCTTTACGACAAGGTCAGTCAGGCTTTTGCGGTATTTCTGCCGGTCAAGTCGGTTGGCGTAATGGGCGACGGTCGGCGTTACGATTACGTGATCGCGATCCGCGCCGTCGAAACCATCGATTTTATGACCGCTCGTTGGGCGCATCTGCCGTATGAGTTTCTGGATTTGATCTCCCGTCGTATCATCAATGAAGTTCCGGGCATTTCCCGTGTGGCGTACGACATCAGCGGCAAGCCTCCCGCCACTATCGAATGGGAATAAACAGTACAACGGATGAAGCATGGATGCGCTATGCGATCAGGTTGGCGCAACGAGCCGAGCAGCAGGGTGAAGTCCCGGTCGGCGCTATCGTGGTCAAGGATGACCGGTGCATTGCGGAAGGCTGGAATATTCCGATCATCAGCCATGATCCGACCGCCCATGCTGAAGTGATTGCCATGCGAGGCGCTGGTGTGGTGCTGGAAAATTATCGGCTGACCGATGCGACTTTGTACGTGACGCTGGAGCCTTGCGTGATGTGCATAGGCGCTATGAGTCATGCAAGGATTAAGCGGCTGGTGTTCGGCGCCTATGACCCTAAGCGAGGCGCGGTGTGCAATGCATTGAGCCTGACCGATGCCAGCTTTTTAAATCATCAAATCAGCTGGGATGGCGGTGTACTGGAAGAAGAATGCTCGGAATTGTTGAGGGCTTTTTTTAAAGCCAGGCGATAATAGCTACCACAGCATTAGGGTTCCTATCGCTTAATCCGCGTCTGCTTATTAAGCGATAGGAGTCCGTTAACGCCAATTATCAGTGTGATGGTCAAAATAATCAGTCTGGGCAAGCGAATCAAGATTGGCGTGCTTGCTTGTAGGCATTGATCAAAGCATTGGTTGAGCAATCGTGGCTAGTGATAACTTCGTCATTTTGAAGTTCCGGCAGGATAATCTTGGCCAAGGTTTTTCCTAGTTCTACGCCCATCTGGTCAAATGAGTTGATATTCCAAATAACGCCCTGAACATAAATTTTATGTTCATAGAATGCAATCAGCGAGCCCAAAGTTTTCGGCGTCAGCTTGTTGAACAAGAATGAATTGGACGGTTTGTTGCCGTCGAATATTTTTGATGCTACCAGTACGGCATCTTCTTGATCTTCGGGTGACAATTCCTGTTTAACTTCCTCGGCGGTTTTGCCTTTCATCAAGGCTTCCGGTTGGGCGAGAAAGTTTGAAATTAAAATATCGTGATGGTCGGGTAGCTTGTAATGACTGTTCGCAGCGGCCAAAAAGTCGCAGGGTATCAGTTTGGTGCCCTGATGAATCAGTTGGAAAAATGCATGCTGACCATTGGTGCCAGGTTGCCCCCAAATGATCTGGCCGGTGCTGTAATCTACATGTTCGCCATTAAGGTCGATGCTTTTGCCGTTGCTTTCCATGTCGCCTTGCTGAAAATAATCAGCGAAGTAAAGCATGGACTGGTCGTAAGGCAATAGAGCATGGGATTCGGCATTGTAGAAATTGTTATACCAAATGCCTAGCAGCCCCATGATGACCGGAATATTCTTCTCGAAAGGCGTGGAGCGGAAATGTTCGTCAACTTCATAAGCGCCTTGTAAAAGTTCCTCGAAATTATCCATGCCCACATACAAAGCAATCGATAAGCCGATTGCTGACCATAATGAGTATCGCCCGCCAACCCAATGTCTGAACTCAAACATGTTGTCGGTATCGATGCCGAACGCAGCAACATTCTTGGTATTGGTTGAAATCGCGACAAAATGTCTGGCAATGGCCTGCTCATCTTTAGCGCTCTCAAGAAACCAGCTTCTTGCTGATTTGGCGTTGGTCATGGTTTCTTGTGTGGTAAATGTTTTAGAAGCAATAAGAAATAGTGTGGTCTCGGGGGAAACATGTTTCAGTGTTTCGACAAGATCGGCCTGGTCGATATTGGAAACAAAATGAACCTTCAGCGCTTCGGACGCATAAGGTTTAAGAGCGGTCGAAACCATTTTAGGCCCTAAATCGGAGCCGCCGATACCGATGTTAACGATATCGGTAATCGCTTTGCCGGTATAACCTCTCCATTCGCCTGAGCGAACGCGAGAGCTGAAGGTTCGCATTTTGGCAAGAACGCTGTTGATTTGCGGCATGACATCCTGTCCGTCCACGTAAACAGGTTCGTTGCTTCTGTTGCGCAAGGCGGTGTGCAGCACGGAGCGGTGTTCGGTATTATTGATTTTTGCTCCGCAAAACATATCCTTAATTTTTGCATCAAGACCGGCATGATTGGCAAGATCAATGAGTAAGGGCAGGGTCTGGTCAGTTATTCTGTTTTTGGAGTAATCAAATAGTATGTCGTTAAAATGGAGAGAAAATTTGAGGTGACGGTTGCGGTCAGAATTAAAGCTGTCACGTAGGAGAATGTTTTTGGTTTCGTCGTGGTGTTTTATTAAAGCTGTCCAGGCTGTAGAAGTGGTCAAAGATGACATGCGTTTAAAGCTCCGTTTAAATAAAGTTAGTTTAAGTCTACGAAAAGCAGGGAAGGATAGCAATAGTGCAGCAGCGCATTACCTTTTACTTATATAATGGCGCTTGTAGATCAGGTTTCCTATCAATTCCTTGTCTTTGGTTAAATCGATGTGCTAGAGTGACTTATTGCTATTGATCAAAGGTACGACGGAATCCGCGAGTGTTTGATGGGCTAAATCCATTAATGGCATCTACATTTTTCTTATAATAATAATTTTATCAAAACTGGAAGGCATTATGAACAGTACACAAATTTTTAGAAAAAGTCTCCTGGCACTTCTTGGGTTGTTATTTTCTGCATCGTTATGGGCGCATGGCGGAGCCGCAGGTACCGATACAGACCAATGTAAATTCGAATTGGAACCTAGCCATTGGTTACATTATACCGCTTATCAACCCAACGCGTTTCCTGCTGAAGATTTTTGCGCAAATATTCCCAGAGCTAACGAACTTACTCTGCTCGTGTTCGATTATCAGGACATGAAATATAGAGATATGTCGGTTGAGTTTGAAGTGACAAAGGAGCCTGAAGGAACTCGCGTATTCTTTTTGCCGGCTGCAAAGCATAAAAAAGGCACGGTTGAATTAAAACTCCCAAATGGTGTGCCGGAAGCAGGCAAATACCTGATTCATATTACGCTGGTGCCTGATCAAGGCGAGAGATTGGATGCGCACATGGGATTTAGCGCTGGCGGTGGTAAAGCAGTCAGCAAAAATAATCTGCTCTTGTATGCATTTTTCGCATTCGCCGGTTTATATGTACTTTATCTGTCACACGCCGGTTTCAAAAGCAAAGTGGATGAAGCTATAGCGAAGCTTAAAAGCTAAGCGGACACAACTTATTGATAAGTTGTGTGTTGTGCCATTGCGTAATTGCGCGTAGAGTTCACTGCTTATGCAATGGCATTGCCTACATCGGCAGATAACTACTCCTGGAATATCTGCCCACGCCACATCCCGTGGACTATGTAGAAAAGGAGCAAGAACAGGAGCGGAGGATTTATTTTATTGAACAATAGAGGTAATAAGTAATGGTGAAGTTGTTATCGGCTGGGGCGCTGATTTTTCTTTTGTCTGCGCCCGTATCGGCAGTGGAGTATGAGGATCATGATGGGATGCTCATGGATCACGGTGATGGCCATTTGATGGACATGGCGGGTGGTATGGTTATGGGTCAAAATACCAGCACGTTGCCGGGCGGCTGCGATAGTATTGCTGAAACCAAAGAAATTACTGTTCATGCCGGACATAAATATGCCGAGAAGTTTCCAGGCAGAATGTTCGCGTTTGACACCCAGGAATTTAATTTTAAACCGTGCACTAAATTGACGGTTCATTTCATCAACGAAGATAATGTCCGGCATCAATGGATGATGCATGGATTGCCCAAATATTTATATCCTAAAGGCATGTTCCATTTGGAAATATCGGGTCCGGCAAAAATTTCCGGAACATTGATTTTGCCTCCCGGCGATAAAACCTATCTGGTGCATTGCGACATTGCCCAGCATATGGAAAAAGGCATGAAAGCCCAGCTGAAAGTCGGTAAAGGCGATGGGGATCTACCCAGTATCCCAGGCGTGACGGCTTACGTCATACCCGATGACTACAAGGGAAGCTTACCGACAGTGATGGCCGCAGTTTCGGCCGCAGCTGAAGCCGCACCATCACCGGCAGCTGTTGTAGTTAACAAACCTGCACCGGTAGTACAGCCGCCGAAAGAAGACTCTGTTATCTCAGGTGTTACTGTGATCGGTCTGGTAATTGGTTTGTTGCTTGCTCCATTTTTAGCGAAAAAGTTTAAAGGCATGAGCGCATCAGAAATAGTAGCTACTATTTTTGATATGGTGGGAACCGGAATTGGGCTGGTTATAAAGCTGCTGTCCAAATTGGTTAAGCTGGTTATTTCCAATAAAAATAAAACCTTGCCTGAAAATTAAGCTTGAGCTATACAGAACCCCTGTGCTCTTTGAGTACAGGGGTTTTTTTTGAGAGAAAAAGTGCAAGACATAGGGTTTGAAATAGGCGGACTGTTTATCAGTGCATTTATATCGTCAACGATAGCTCCAGGAGGCTCGGAAGCCGTTTTGGCTTATATGGTAGCGGCAGGGCATCGGGCTGAACTTCTGGTCATCGTTGCAACAATAGGCAACACGCTAGGCGCCATGACAACATGGGGCTTGGGTATGTTGGCCGCTAAAAAAATGCCGGTTGCCACGCTTTTATCAGAAAAAAAACAGAAAGCGCTGGAGGTAGTTAGGAAAAGAGGTATCTGGACGCTGTTTTTTACGTGGTTGCCGATAGTGGGTGATGTTTTATGTTTTGCAGGTGGATGGTTAAGGCTGCCATTCATTCAAGCTTTCTTAATTATATTATTGGGTAAGTTTGGCCGTTATGCGGTGATCGCCTGGATGTTTATGTAGAAAAGCTCGATCTTATAAACATCAACTTGAAATATATTACTTGGCTACTTACAAAAAACTGTAACTGTTAACAGCCAAACTAAAACGCTGATCATTATAATTAATTAAAATTTTCATGAAAGTACTGTGTTTATCATATTCATCCGCACCACATTGTATTTTTTGATATTAAGTAGCTATGAAAAAACTAAAATAAAATTTCCTATATTAATCCGCTTGCATTTTATTGATTGAATACGAGGTAATTGTGCTGCGCCATTTTCCACAGATTAACGTTAGTTATGCTCATAGTAAACGGGATTATTTTATAGCAGTGTTTACTTTTTTTTGCGTTGCGGTTTGCTTGATAAGTGATGCAAATGCGAGTTTGGAAAAACAAAATGCCCTTGGTGTTTGCGCCTGGGTGTTTTTGATCGGCTTGTTGCTTGGAGAAAACAGGGAAATAAGAGCGCAGGTTGGCATTGCCATCATTTTTGCAACTATCGGCGAGCATTTCGCATCACCTTTTATGGGGGGATACACTTACCGGTTTGAGAATGTGCCGGCCTATGTGCCGCCTGGGCACGGCATGGTTTATTTGACGGCTGTAGCTTTGGGACGTTCCGGACTATTTCTGCGCCATGCCAGAGAAATTGCTGCATTGGTAGTATTAGTCTGCGGCGCTTGGTCGATTTGGGGCATCAGTGGTTATGCTGAACAGGGTGATTCAGTAGGCGCATTATTGTTTTGCGTTTTTTTGGGTTATCTTTTTAAAGGTCGTTCTCCAATGGTTTATCTGGCAGCCTTTTTCATTACCACATGGCTGGAGTTAATTGGCACTGCCGTTGGCACCTGGAAATGGGCGGCAATAGATCCTGTATTAGGTCTGCCGCAAGGAAATCCACCTAGCGGAGTTGCCGCCTGGTATTGTCTGGTCGATGCGGTAGCGATGGGCGGCGCAGCGCCTTTATTAAGCAGAGCGAAAAGTGTACATGGCTGGATAAAGTTCGGCAAATTTCGGAAAAATGCATATCAGGGCGCGGAGAATGAATAAGTTGATATAAAATCGCGTAGATCAGGTTTGCTATTTATCTAAGCGTTTCTGTCATAGGCAGGGGCAATCAATAATCAAAAAAGGGGTTAAGCGGTATGGAACGTCGTGATTTTATTCGATTAAGTGTAGTGGGTGTAGGTGCCGGCATAATGATGCCAACCATGGCGCTGGCCGACAGTGGTAAGCAGATAGCTACAGGAAATATTTATTATACAAAAGAAGCCCCAGGCCGCTGGAGCGAGAAGGTTGCAACTCACCTGCCCAACATTGAAATACAAAAAACGGGAGGGAATGTCGCTGTAAAAATCGTAACGGCACATGAAATGAAAGATTATGAGCATTATATTGTTAAGCACGTTTTGCTGGATCGAAACTATAAATTTATAGATGAATATCTTTTCCATCCTGCCAAAGATAAGGCAGCGATATCAACATTTACACTGCATGACTACAGCGGGCCTATTTATGCGCTGAGTATGTGCAATAAGCATGATCTCTGGTTGAATGGCTCAGAAGTATAAGGATGCGTTTTAGATCATTATTTTGGCGTTGATGTTATTGCAAGTAGCTCATTGAGGTCCATTAACTCAATGAGCTGCTGTTTAGTAGGCGCTGCAACACAATTCAGCCAATGAAAAACAATCAACTTTTATACCCAAAGCCAAAAAAGATTCTGGTAATCGCAATGCGATACCTCGGCGATGTACTGCTGACGACACCCTTACTGCGTTCGTTGAGGCAGGCCTATCCCGATGCTCAACTTGATGTTTTAGTGTTTCGTAGTACAGCTTCCATGCTCGAAGGCAATCCCGATATTGACCATATTATTACTACGCCTAATCGCCCCAAGCTCTTAGATTATCAGCAATTATTTCGGCAAGTATTCAGACAGTATGATCTTGCCATTGCTACGCAGTCAGGCGATCGCCCTTTTTTATATACATTACTCGCGGCGCCGTTACGGGTTGCTGTAGTGCCGCCGAAAAACACTACTGGCTGGTGGAAACGTTTTTTTGTTCAACGCTGGACAGAGTTTGACAACGAAAACACACATACGGTATTGCAACACTTGAAATTACTGGATTTGATCAATGTTCCCCGGTGTTTTTCACTGGTGCCGCCACAAATCAGCAATACCCGGCAGCTAGCGGAGCAATTTCCTTTTCTAACTGACAATACCAGCTATGTGGTGCTGCATCCTCATCCGCAGTGGACATACAAGCAATGGACCGTTGAGGGTTGGATAGAAATAGGCTTCTATCTCAAAAGCTTGGGATTAAAACTGGTTCTTTCGGGAGGATCTGCCCAAGAAGAAATAGAATATGTTACGAATATTCAGCGTCAACTTCCCGAAGATACGATCAATCTGGCTGGCCAAGTTTCATTGGCGCAATTGGCAACCATTATTGCCCAAGCAAAACTATATATCGGCCCGGATACCGGCATCACCCACTTGGCTGCTGCAACCGGTATTCCCGTGATAGCGCTGTATGGCCCGACCAATCCGGTGAAATGGGCGCCTTGGCCTAGCGGGTATAACCAAAAAATAAATCCCTTTCATAAAACCGGTAGTCAGCAGCTTAACAATATCAGCTTGATTCAAGGTAAGGGGGACTGCGTTCCCTGCGATTTGGAAGGCTGTGATAAACACCGACAAAGTCGAAGCCGATGTCTTGATACCCTGTCTTCTGAGCAGGTTAAACGGATTGTTGAAGAAATATTACATTTTCAGATAAGGTAAATAAAACCTAGCTTACTGAAAGCGCTAAGATGCTTGTATTTGTTCGGTTGTGCTGTTGTTTCCAGCATGAAATCGGCAATAAATTGGCGCAGTAAGAATTTAATTATGAGGTTAAAATGCCGCTTGTAAAATTGCCATTCCGTTACTTTAAAAACATGAGTTTTAATCATAATTTAGCCTGCCGAATACAGCAACAACTGTTAGATTTCGGAAGCATTTTGATAGCCTTATTTATTTTTGCGATTTATTTTTCCACTAGTCTGGCAATTATTATGTCGGGTGTGCTGGGTGCTCTATGGCTACTTACCGGGCAATTTAAGTATTTGCCCGATACTTTAAAGAAGTGCCCGGTAGCTGCATGGGCATTGGCTTTATTGGTTTTTTTTATTGGGGGGCTAAGTTACGGCAGCGTTACAACGGACGAAGCAGTCTCAATGATAATGAAGTATAGGGAATTGTTTTTCGTTACAATTTTATGTCCTTTTCTGACTAAGGAGCGCGACGTTAATTTGGCATGGAAGGCTTTCATGATTGCATCTGTTATCACGCTGTTGGCGTCATATCTCATGGATAGCGATATTATCAGTACTAATAAACAGGGTGATCCTTCTATCAAGAGCCGTATTACTCATAGCATTTTTATCGCTTTTTTCGTTTTTTATTGCCTACATAAAGTATCTGATGGGGGGGGGTATTCCCGGTTTTATTTAATCGGAGTCATGCTAGGCTTATACAATGTTTTCTTTATCGTTGAAGGTCGTACAGGTCAATTAACCACTCTTGCGCTAATTTTGTTGTTTGCAATTCAACGGTTCAGTAATAAAGGCCGCGTATTAACAGTGGTTGCGGTATCAGTTTTCTTGGTTCTATTTCTTTCTTTCTCGGATAAAGCAAACCGGATCAACGAAGGTTTTGCCAATACTCAGGCCTATTTACAACCAAAGCCGGAACAAACTGAGTCCTCCATGGGGCAACGATATACGTTCTGGAAATACTCATTAAAGCTGATTGCTGAAAAGCCGTTTCTGGGCCATGGTACCGGCAGTTTCGCCAACGAATATCAACGGGTAGCTGTGGGTGAGCAGTTTATAACTGTAAATCCCCATAATGAATTTCTTATGATCGGTGTTCAGCTAGGCGTATGTGGATTGCTTGTATATCTGGGTTTTCTTTCAAGCCAATTATATTACGCAGGGAAGTTGCCTGATAATAGAAAATGGCTTGCTCAAGGACTTCTGGTTTTATTAACCATCACCAGCCTATTTAATACGCCTTTCTTCGATCACGCCGAAGGGCACTGGTATGCCTGCATGATAGCTTTGTGCTTTGCAACTTTTAGAGCAAGCAATAACATTAAAATAAACGATGCTTATGCTTAGCGTAATCATTATCACCAAAAATGAAAGCGCGCATATTGGTCGCTGTTTGGAATCTGTCTCGTGGGCCGATGAGATTATTGTTTTAGACTCAGGTAGTGCTGACGATACGGTCGCGATTTGCCGACAATATACCGATAAGGTTTATGAGACAGATTGGCCGGGTTTCGGCGTCCAGAAGCAGCGTGCCGTGGATAAGGCCAATGGTGACTGGATTTTATCCTTAGATGCTGACGAAGTTGTGACTTCGGAATTAAGGGCGGAAATCGAAAAAGCGCTTTCGCAAGAACATTATAAGGGCTATGAAATACCCCGGCTTTCCAGCTATTGCGGTAAGCAGATGCATTACGGGGGGTGGTGGCCTGACTATGTATTAAGATTGTTTCGCCGTGATTGTGGATATTTCACCGATTCTGTTGTACATGAAAGTATTATTGTTCAAGGGCAAGTCGGTCGCGTGGGTTCGCCACTGCTACATGACGCCTTTATAAATCTCGATGAGGTTTTGTATAAAGTGAATAGCTATTCAACTTTGGGCGCAGAAATGCTTTACCAACGAGGTGTCCGCTCATCGTTGGGCAAAGCCATTTTAAAAGGACTATGGACGTTCATTCGGACCTACTGCATAAAAGCCGCAATCTTGGATGGGCGGCAAGGTCTGATGCTGTCAATTTCTAATGCGGAAGGCGCTTATTATAAATATCTTAAGCTGTCGGAATTGCAGAACCGGCAATCATACAAATAATGAATTTAATTTCCGTTATCGTAACGACCTATAATTGGCCTGCCGCATTAGAGCTTTGTCTGGACAGTTTATTTGCTCAACATGACCCAGCCTTTGAAATTATCATTGCCGATGATGGCTCTACGGCCATAAATCAGGCACGAGTTCAAGCCTACTGCACTAAAAGCCCGGTGCTTATTCAATATGTGCATCATGACGATCAAGGTTTCAGAGCCGGAACTATCAGGAATAAGGCTGTTGCGAGCAGTCAGGGTGAATATTTGCTGTTTATTGATGGTGACTGCGTTCTTGGGCCTGATTTTATCGCCAAGCATCGGCAGTTGGCGGAACGTGGGTATTTTGTACCTGGAAACAGAGTGCTGTTGAGCCAGTCTTATACCCAGGAAGTCATTGAAAAACAGATTCCGTTGCATCAAAAACCGTTAAGCTGCTTTGTTTCTCTCTGGCTGCAAAGAAAAATCAACAGGATTTCTACTTTTATTAGGTTGCCTTTAGGTTTTTTAAGGAAGTTGCAGCCCAACAAATGGCAAAAAGCAATGACCTGCAATCTGGCGCTCTGGAAAAGCGACTTTTTACGATCCAATGGTTTTGATGAGTTGTTTGAAGGCTGGGGGTTTGAGGATTCCGATCTGGTTATCCGATTGATCCATGCAGGTATCAAACGCAAGGAAGGGCGGTTTGCGGTGCCTGTGCTGCATCTATGGCATCAGCATAATGACAAAAGCAAGCAAGACCTTAATTACCAAAGATTGATGGATCGCTTGGGGCAGCAGGATTTTATTGCTGCAATAAAAGGTGTATCTCAGTACTGTGGTGATGCAGGCAAGGCACCGCTTTCAGTTCAGTCAAATATTCAGAAAATATGAAAAAAAAATCTAAACGAGGCGCGCAAATATATAAGCGCTTATTAACTTATGTGAAGCCGCATTTAGGGCTTTTTGCAATTAGTATTATTGGCTTCCTGATTTATTCAGGCACCCAAACTTTATTTGCGGCATTGATCAAGCATATCATCGATATACTGCAAACCGAGACTCGTGAGGGCATGAATTATTTGCCAATATTGTTTAGCGGTTTAATTGTCGTGCATGGTATTGGCGCTTACCTAGGCAACTATTTTCTGGCCAAAGTATCCGTCAATATCGTACATGCGTTGCGGTATGAAATCTTTGATCATTATACGCGTTTGCCAACAGCCTATTTTGATGCCCATAACAGTGGTTATATGATTTCAAGGATCACCAACAATGTCGGGCAGGTTACCCAAGCCACCACCGATGCGGTGCGCACCATTGTCCGTGAAGGTTTTACTGCTATCGGCCTGTTAATTTATTTATTTTATTCAAACTGGATGTTATCGCTGGTTTTTGTCGGTATAGCACCGGTTATTGTGGTGTTGGTGAGCTATGTTAGTAAACGTCTTCGGGGAATCAGTAAAAAAATACAAGAATCGATCGGAGACATAACTCATATTACTTCTGAATTGGTTGGCGGAAATCGCATAGTACGTAGTTATGGCGGGGAGGAATACGAACGTCGGCGATTTTTAGAAAGCAGCTTATATAACCGAAGGCAATCGCTCAAGCTGGCAACGACTATGGCGATACATAATCCGATCATGCAGTTTATCATTGCCATAGCTTTGTCATTCTTAATGTATGCGGCTCTGTTTTTGATGAAGCAATCAACAGTCGGTGAATTTGTTGGGTATCTGACAGCGGCATTTTTACTGCCGAGACCTATAAGGCAACTGAGTGATGCAAATGGAGATATTCAAAAAGGTATTGCAGCTGCAGAATCACTATTTGAGATTTTGGATGAGCCGGGCGAACCGGATGAAGGCACCTATCAGGCAGAAAGATGCAAAGGAGCGCTGGAATTTAAAAATCTGACATTTCAATATGCCGGTGCAAATGAGCCTTCGCTGATTGACATCAGTTTTAAGGCCGAGCCTGGGCAGACAATTGCATTGGTGGGCGCTTCCGGCGGCGGTAAAAGCACACTGGCCAGTTTGGTTTCGCGTTTCTATCCGCATGATAACGGTGAGATATTGCTGGACGGCGTGGAAATTAATCATTATGAGCTGGCAAATTTGAGAAAACAGTTGGCATTAGTCAATCAGCAAGTCACGTTATTCAATGACACGATAGCCAATAATATAGCTTACGGAGCGCTTGCAACAGTAACTAAAAGCCAAATAACTCAGGCGGCAACAGACGCTTATGCAATGGAATTTATCGCCAAGCTGGACCAGGGATTGGACACGGAAATAGGCGAGAATGGCGTCAAACTGTCCGGAGGACAGCGGCAAAGGTTAGCTTTGGCCAGGGCGTTGCTGAAAGATGCCCCCATTCTGATATTGGATGAGGCAACATCGGCGCTCGATACCGAATCGGAGCGTTTTATACAGGCGGCGCTACAAAAAGTAATGAGCAACCGGACGACGCTGGTTATTGCTCATCGGCTATCAACAATTGAAAATGCCGATATGATTTTGGTTATAGATCAGGGGCGCATTGTAGAAAGAGGCTCTCACCGGGAGCTCATTGCAAAAAATGGAGCCTATGCACGCTTGCATTCGATGCAATTTGATGAGCATTCCAAGGGCAACCATACGGCCACCCCAGCTGAACTGCTAAGTTCAGACCTTGTTTAAAGGACATAATTTTGAAAACATTTATTTCTGAGCTTGAACAGCATAAGGCCGTCATGGAGAGTCTGGCAGATTGTTCTGATGCGATTGAAGCAGCTGGAGAGTTGCTGATTAAGACATTAACACAGGGCGGAAAAATATTGTTGTGCGGCAACGGCGGTAGTGCCGCCGATTGTCAGCATATCGCTACGGAGTTAGTGGTGCAATATCAAAAAAGTCGTAGGGCGCTAGCTGCTATTGCGTTGACTACGGACAGCTCGATTTTAACGGCGCACAGCAATGACTTCGGCTTTGACACGGTCTATGCCCGCCAGATTGAGGCTATTGCCGATGAAAAAGATTGTCTAATTGCTATTTCCACATCGGGACGTAGTAAAAATATATTAAAAGCAGTGGACGCTGCAAGGTTGAAAGGCATGGCTGTTATCGGTTTAACTGGATGCGAAGGCGGTGAGTTGATTAGCCATGTGACCCATTCGGTGATTGTTCCTTCGAACGTGACTGCAAGAATTCAAGAGGCTCATATTCTGATAGGGCATTGGTGGTGCGGCGCAATTGAGGACTGCATGGATGCAGGAGATACGACTCCACGGATGGAGGAGGTAGAGCAATGCAAGGAGCGATTGCCGAGAGCGCCAACAGTAGGCGCTTTAGGCGGTGCAGGAGCAGTTGCCGAGGAGACACAGTAATGTTGGCGACAGCACCTGATTTTACAAAGGCCCGTGTCATAGTCATCGGCGATGTGATGCTGGATCGATACTGGTCCGGCCAAGCCGCGCGTATTTCGCCGGAAGCGCCGGTGCCGGTGGTGAGAGTTAAAGCTATTGAAGATCGTGTTGGCGGCGCGGGTAACGTTGCACTCAATATTGCCAAGTTAGGGGGAAAGGTAACTTTGCTGGGCGTAGTTGGTGATGATGCCGAGGGCGAGACACTAAGACGGTTATTGGAAGCGGAAGGAGTGGAGTGCGATTTTATCGTCGAGCCGAAAATTCGCAGCATCTGCAAGTTACGGGTTATGGCGCAGCATCAGCAGCTCATACGTATTGATTTTGAAGAGACGACTCTTCAGTTTGATTCAGCAGCCCTGTTAGCAAGACTGGCTGAACATCTGCCTAGAAATAATACGGTAGTTTTCTCGGATTACGGCAAAGGCACACTGGCTGATGTTGCAACCTATATCAAAAAAGCCAAGCAGGCCGGTATTAGGGTCTTAGTGGACCCGAAAGGCGTGGACTACCAACGTTATACACAAGCAGACCTGATAACGCCAAACCTGTCTGAATTGCAGGCCGTGGTCGGCGTTTCTGAACATGAAGATGATCTGATTGAAAAAGGGCGGGCGCTGTTAACTCGCTATCAAATCCCGACGCTGTTGCTGACTCGTGGCGAGGCAGGGATGACGTTGATACAGGATAATCAAGTGCATTCATTGCCGGCTCAGGCCAAGGATGTCTTTGACGTAACCGGCGCCGGTGATACTGTTATTGCTGTAATGGCTCTGGGTGTGGCGCTGGATATGCCGTTGTATGATGCAATGCATCTGGCCAATCTGGCAGGCGGCATTGTAGTCGGAAAGCTAGGCACATCAACAGTATCAATGCAGGAATTAACGCGGGCAATGCACGGCGATCGAGATTCCCAGTACGGTATCGTTTCCGAAGACGAATTGGCGCACATATTGACTGGTGCCAAAGCCCATGACGAACGCATCATTATGACCAACGGTTGTTTTGATTTGTTGCATGCAGGACATGTGACTTATTTACAGCAGGCAAAAGCGTTGGGGGATCGCTTGGTTGTGGCTGTAAATTCCGATGCATCAGTTAAGCAGCTAAAAGGAGAAACACGGCCTATCAATGGTTTACAGGAACGAATGGCGGTTTTATCGGCATTGGCTTGCGTCGATTGGGTGGTTTCATTTGAAGAGGAAACGCCTGAAAGACTGTACTGCAGACTGCTTCCTGATGTGATCGTCAAGGGAGGCGATTATAGTCCGGAACAAGTCGCCGGCGGTGAATGCGTTGTTCGGGCGGGTGGAGAAATAAAGATTCTACAGTTTGTTGACGGGCAATCTACAACTGCAATGATTAAAAAAGCGAGGGGGCAGGAATGATAGTTGTTACGGGTGGGGCTGGTTTTATTGGCAGTAATCTAATTCGAGCATTAAACGAGCGAGGCGAACGCGATATATTGTTAGTTGATCACTTGGTTAATGGGCGAAAAATGCATAATATCGCCGATCTTGATATCGCCGATTATATGGACAAGGAGGAGTTCATGGAGAAAATCGACATGGCTCACTTTTTTGATGGGGTGCGGGCAGTTTTTCATCAAGGAGCTTGTTCTGCAACAACAGAATGGGATGGACGGTATGTGATGGTGAACAATTACGACTATTCCAAGCGTCTATTGCATTGGTGTATCGCAAGAAATGTCGCATTCTTGTATGCTTCTTCCGCTTCGGTTTATGGTGATGGCAAACGCGGCTTTCGAGTCGATCGCAGTTGCGAGCATCCTATCAATATGTATGCCTATTCAAAGTTCCAATTCGATCAATATGTACGTCCTTTATTAGCTAAAACAAAAAGCCCGATTGTCGGTTTTCGCTATTTTAATGTTTACGGTCCAAGAGAGCAGCATAAAGGCGCTATGAGCAGTACAGCGTTCCATTTTAATCGACAGGTCATTGAGCAAAAAAAGGCAAAGCTGTTTGAAGGATGCGATGGTACGGATAACGGCGAGCAAAAGCGCGATTTTGTTCATGTTGATGATGTTGTAGATGTAAATCTGTGGTTTTTGGATCACCCTGAACAGCGAGGCATTTTTAATGTAGGAACAGGACGGGCTGAAACTTTTAATGCGATTGCTCAGGCAGTGATTGATTGGCATAAAGAAGGAAATATTGAATATATTCCATTTCCTGAGCATTTAAAGGGGGCTTATCAAAGCTATACCCAGGCTGATATTTCCAAATTAAGAGAAGTCGGCTATGAGAAGGATTTTCTGACAGTTAAGCAGGGTGTAGCAAAATATCTAGATTGGCTGAATACATAAAATAACTTCTTGACGAGGTCCAAGAAGGCTGTATAATACGCAGTTCTTTCGGGGCAGGTAGCCTGGAAGCTGCAGGAAGCGGCGAAATAAAGTTGGTAAGGAGTTTGACAAACGGAATCGACCGGTTATAATGG
>Ga0208116_1000040_pt1 | contig 84881 bp, 71 predicted proteins | sample LakWasMeta9_HOW4_2_FD_183859 | JGI IMG/M metagenome (GOLD analysis project Ga0208116, IMG submission 183859) | Freshwater sediment methanotrophic microbial communities from Lake Washington under simulated oxygen tension - Sediment Metagenome... | ecosystem: Environmental > Aquatic > Freshwater >... | reverse complement strand
CACTTATTACTATCTCAATGAAATTCCGTTCGCCGATCACGGTGCATTATTAGATCCGCCGACCTCAGATGTCAGTGCGCGTTGTGCCATGTTAATGGCGCGTGTTGCGCAAGACCACGATGAATATTTGCCTGCTCTGGAGCGCACGATCGAGTACATCCGCAACGAACAGGAAGCCGATGGCTCATGGTTCGGACGTTGGGGAACGAATTATATTTATGGCACTTGGTCATCATTATTGGGCTTGGAACAAACCAGCCTGCCAAAAACGGATCCCATGTACACCAAAGCCGCCGCGTGGTTAAAAAGCGTACAACGTGCCGATGGCGGTTGGGGCGAAGATAACTACAGCTATCACGATGTCAGTCACGCGGGTAAATATCGTTTCAGTACCGCGTTTCAAACTGCGTGGGCAGTGTTGGGCTTAATGGCGGCAGGTGAAGCACGCAGTCCAGAAGTCAAAGCGGGCATAGACTTTATTCTCCGCACTCAACAAGCCGACGGCGTGTGGAACGACAAATGTTTTACTGCTCCGGGGTTCCCAAAAGTGTTTTATTTAAAATACCACGGTTACGATAAATTCTTTCCACTGTGGGCATTAGCGCGTTACCGTAATGAGCTGAATAAACAGTGATTACGGGGATTGTCGTTGCATTACCTCAAGAACTCGGCACCTTAACGACTCGAAAAGTCGTTAAGGGTCAGTGCGTTTTTCTGACTGATAGCCTCGCATTAGCCTATTCAGGCGCAGGTGCAAGCAATGCCGAAGCCGCCGCTCAACTGCTGATTGCGCAAGGTGCGACCCGACTGATTAGCTGGGGTTGCGCAGGCGCATTATCTGCCAATCTAACATCGGGCGACTTAGTGTTGGCGGATGAATTAATCGACGCGGACGGCGTGATTATTAGCATTGACCACCAATGGCATCGGCGCGTTAAAACTGTATTGGAAAAAACAGCCTGTCAATCATCGGGGTTTGCACTGCGCTGCGGCAGCTTGCTGGAAAGTAAAACCCTCGTAGCCACCAGCCGCGACAAACAACAACTACACCAACAATCCGCCGCCATTGCCTTGGACATGGAAAGCGTTGCCGTTGCCAAAGTCGCCCACGCACACGCCCTGCCCTTTCTGGTGATTCGCGCTATTGCTGATCCTGTCACAATGGATTTACCGCAGGCTGTCAGTTATGCACTCAATAAACAAGGTGATGTGCAACTGGGTAAATTATTAACCTACTTATTGACTCACCCAAGCGAGCTGAAAGGCTTAATCACACTGGGTCAACATTTCAATGCTGCCAAACGCACGTTAAAATTAGTCGCTAACCAACTTGAACACTTCCTCGCCCCTGAATCCGCATGACTAAAAAGCCACACCACCTTTCTTTATTTGATAAATTAACCCGCTGGTGCGAGGGGCAAATCATCCGCTTTCCGTGGACATTATTAATCGTGTCAATGCTGTTGTGCGGCGGCACGGGTTATTACGTTTATAACCACTTACCCGTCGATACCAACACCGCCAATATGCTGTCGCCTGATTTGCCGTTTCAGCAAAATCAACGGCGACTCGATAGCGCGTTTCCCGAAGATGCCGCAACGACCATTTTCGTGGTGGACTCCAACACGCCTGAAGAAACCGCGCAAGCCGCTGTCAAACTCTCTGAGTTATTAAGCAAAGAAAAACAAGTATTCGAGTCGGTATACATACCTTCTGACAATGCGTTTTTTCAGCAACACGCCTTGCTGTACTTGGATACTGCCGACCTTGAAACCTTAGCCAAAAAACTCACCGATGCCCAGCCGTTTATCGGGCATTTAGCGCAAAATTATTCGCTGAATGGTTTATTTGAAATCATCTCACTCGCACTGAATAAGCGTGATGAAAACTTGCCTATGGATATGAATCCATTATTACTGGCAATCGACAACAACTTAACTGGGCAGCTTGCAGGGCAATCACAAGCGTTATCGTGGCAAACGCTCTTAGCAGATAACAAACTCGCGGTTGATACCAAGCGTGTGATTGTTATTGCTAAACCCATCTTACATTTTGATGCCATGCTACCCGCTGAATTAGCGCAAAATGCCGCTCATGCTGCCGCCAATAGCGTGATGAGCGACAATCCAGCGGTTAAAATTCGCATTACAGGTGAGCCTGCCTTAGAGCATGAAGAATTAGACAGCGTCACTTATGGCGCACAACTCGCGGGTGTTGCCTCATTGATTTTAGTCTTCGCGGTGCAGTGGATCGGTTTTCGCTCCTTTAAACTGCTCATCATTACTTATATCGTGCTGGTAATGGGTTTGATTTTTACCGCAGGATTTGCCGCTATCACCGTCGGGCATTTGAATATTATTTCTATCGCCTTTGCCAGTTTATACATTGGTCTGGGGGTGGATTACGCCGTGCATATTTGCCTGTATTATCGAGATAGACGAGTACGCGGTTATAACAATGTCGATTCCATACACCACAGCATGAGCGGCGTAGGTTCATCGTTGTTTTTGTGTGCCTTGACCACCGCACTGGGTTTTTTAGCCTTTATTCCCACTGATTATTCAGGTGTCTCCGAGCTGGGTATTATTTCAGGTGGCGGTATTTTTATCGGTTTGCTGATTTCGGTCACCGTATTACCCGCCTTGTTGTGCGTGATGCCTGTGAACAATCCTAAGCCGATAAAATCCGCCTTTGCACCGCAATGGGTAGTCACTTTTCCGTTTCATTATTCGACACCGATACGCATTGTGTCGATACTGCTGGGCATTGGTTCATGTGTAGTATTGACCAATCTCAGCTTTGATTCCAATCCCATTAATTTGCGTGATCCCAAAAGTGAATCCGTTTCGACCATTAAAGAACTGTTGAAATCTAAAAATGATTCACCGTTTGCAATTACTGCCTTGGCTGACTCCTTGGATGAAGCCAATAAATTGGCAGAAAAAATGGGCAAATTGTCCTCTGTGCATGATGCCATTACGCTGTCGAGTTTCGTCGCTGAGAATCAAGAAGAAAAACTCGCCATACTCGATGATTTGAATTTAATGCTGGGCAATCAATTAAAAAACTTTGATGCCACGCTGAACAATGACAACCAAAAAGCGGCATTGATTAAATTCAATGATGAACTGAAAAAAGCCATTGCGGAAAAATCACCCAACGCACCGCTTGCCACCTTACAACAACTGCAACAACACGTTGAAGCCTTTTTAGCACAAGCCGATAAATCGCCCGATCCTGCCGCAAGTTATACGCAACTAGAAAAAAACAGTCTCAGTTTACTGCCCTTTACAATGGAACGGTTAAGAACCAGTTTAACTGCCAGTGAATTTGATTTAAACGACATTCCCACGGATATTGCCTCCCATTGGCGCAGTGCCAACGGGCTGTATCGGGTACTCATCAGCCCTGAAAAAGACCAAAACGACCCTGATAATCAGCGCGAATTTGTCAATCAAGTGCAGAGTATTGAGAGTAATGTCTCTGGTTTACCCATTGCCAACCAAGCGGGTGGCGACGCGGTAGTAGGCGCGTTCGTACAAGCCTTCGGCAGTGCGTTCACCGTGATTTCATTGTTATTGTGGGCAATTTACCGCAACTTTAAACACATGAGCTTAGTCATTGCCCCGTTGTTACTTGCCGCCTTATTAACAGGTGCAACTAACGTATTACTGGATAATCCGTTTAACTTTGCCAACGTCATCGCCCTACCATTATTGCTGGGCATGGGCATCGACAGCAGTATATTAATCATGCACCGACTGCATTTTAATGTCCATGAAGACGAGAACTTACTGCACAGCAGCACCACACGCGGCATTATTTTCAGCTCGATAACGACCTTGTGCAGTTTTTCCAGTTTGTCATTTACCTCGCATCAAGGCATGGCAAGCATGGGTTTACTGCTCTCCATCGGCTTATTTTTTACCGTATTATGTTCGTTGATTGTATTGCCTGCGTTTAGCGGCAAACGGGTTTAATATAACGACACCGTACAACTGGACAAACGTTGCATTGCAACATCTCTACGAATGATTTATTTCCACACTTAGAAACCTGTTTATGACTTTTAGCATCGCCAACCTCCTCACTGAACACGCCACCGATAAATTTGAACTGTATGAACAGTATTTAAATAATCAAATGGTGCGCGTGTTAAAAACCATTGGTTATGACCGCCACTATAAACGTGCGCTTGGGCAGTATTTGTATGACCAAGACGGCACTGAGTATTTAGATTTGCTCAGTGGTTTTGGTGTGTTTGCCATTGGACGTAATCATCCGACCGTCATTGAAGCCTTAAAAGAAACGCTGACACTGGAAATGCCTAATCTGGTGCAGTTGGATGTGTCGATATTGAGCGGTTTATTAGGACGGGAAATATTAAAAACCACGCCTGATAATCTGGACAAAATATTCTTCTGTAACTCAGGCACGGAAGCGGTGGAAGCAGCGATCAAATTCGCTCGATACACCACCAAACGCGACAAAATTGTCTATTGCGAACACGGTTATCACGGCTTAACGATGGGTTCATTGTCATTGAATGGCGAAAACATTTTCCGTGAAGGCTTTGGTTCATTATTGCCCAATTGCAGTGCTGTGCCGTTTAACGACATTGAAGCCTTAGAACGCGCGTTGAGCGGTAAAGACGTTGCCGCATTCATTGTTGAACCCGTACAGGGCAAAGGCGTGAACGTACCAGATGATAATTATCTGCCCGAAGTCGAGCGTTTGTGTAAAAAATACGGCACCTTATTTGTTGCCGATGAAGTACAGACGGGGTTAGGTCGCACAGGTAAATTCTGGGCGTGTGAACATTGGGGCGTACAGCCTGACATGATTTGTATGGCAAAAGCGTTATCGGGAGGTTTTGTGCCTGTCGGTGCGGTCGCTATGACCCACAAAATCATGGACACCGTGTATAACCGCATGGACAGAGCTGTGGTGCATGGTTCAACGTTTGCCAAAAACAACATGGCAATGGCGGCAGGTTTGGCAACCCTGCACGTTATGGAACAAGAAAAGCTGGTAGAAAACAGCCTGACGGTCGGCACGGATATTATTAACAGCATCAATGCCTTAGCCCCTAACTATGAATTCTTAAAAGAAGCACGCGGCAAAGGCATGATGATTGCCGTTGAATTCCACTCGCCGAAAAGTCTGACGCTACGCGCAGGCTGGACGATGATAGAAGCGGCAAATAAAGGCTTGTTCTGCCAAATGATTACTATCCCGTTATTTAAAGAACACCACATTCTGACCCAAGTCGCAGGACACGGCATGAACGTGGTGAAGCTGTTGCCGCCATTGAATTTAACGCAGAAAGACCGCGATCATATTGTTAACTCATTTGATAAAACCATTGCCGATACCCATAAAATTTCAGGCGCGATTTGGGATTTGGGTAAAAATCTGGCAGGTCATGCACTGAAAAAGTAAGGAATCACGACGATGAAAAAATTATTTCTCTTTAGCCTGTTGCTTTGGTCGTTATGCCAAACATCTATGGTAGACGCACACGCGGTGGTTACTGATTATTCATTAAAAGTCACGCCGATTCATGCCAATCAAGTCAATAAAGTCAGTCTAAACTTTAATTCCAAAATCGAAATCGGCTTATCGCAGGTTTTTCTAGTCAGTAAAGGCGATCAGCTCACGCCTTTAAAGATAGCCGAAGGCGGTCACCATGAAGGTCACATGATTATGTTCATCCCCGCTTTGATACCTGGTGATTACGCATTGAAAATAAAAGTTTTTGCGGCTGATGGTCATTTAACTGAAGACTTAATTCGTTTTTCCGTCACACCCTAGGATTTAATCATGGCAGGTATTGCAGATTTTCTCGACTCTCTGATTGGTGGCTTTGACCTGATTTGCTACGCGCTAGCAATCGGCAGCTTATTTTGGGGTTTGTTTTTATTACGTCCGTGGTTGGAGCAGGACAAATTTACTCCAGTGTTAATGGAAAAAACCATTGCCCTATTATACAAAGGCGGTTTTTGGTTGGCTGCGGCGCAAGCATTTAAAATTGTGCTGAAAGTCTGGTTGATGACGGCGGTGCTGGAACGCTGGCCGTTTCCTGAATTTGCCGGTACCACGCAGTTTATCGGCGGACTGATTCGCACTGCGTTGACTTTAGTGTTGGCAGGCTATGTTTATCAGGTATTGCGTCATCACCCCTATTCCAAACAACATTGGATAACCACAGGCATCGTCGCCTTACCGATGATTATTTCAGGCGCGTGGCTGATACACGGTGCGGGACGTTTTGAAAATCAATATTTCTTAATGACGTTCACCGTGTTCCACCAATTAGCCGCCGCCGCGTGGATAGGCGGCGTGTTTCAACTGGTTAATCTGTGGCTGTTGCGCGAAAAGCAACAAGTGTCTGCCGATTGCTGGCCGTTATTACTGGAGCGTTTTTCCAAGTTCGGTATTGCCTCTGTGGGCGCGATTTTGTTTTCAGGCGTATTGATGACGTTACAGTATATCGACACTTGGAACGGATTTATCGGCACAGGCTACGGTAATTTATTGCTGGTAAAAATCTGCCTAATGGCACTCGCGTTAGGCTTTGCCTATCTCAATAAATCCGCTGTTGTCGCGTATAGATTAACAGGTGACAGCTACGCATTAAACAACCGTGTACCGTATTACATTGAAGCAGAAACCTTTGTTTTAATTACCTTATTGTTTACTGCGGCGAGTTTAGCCTCACAACCGCCCGCCATTGATATTGCGCATTTAACCGCTAGCTGGCAGGAAGTGTTAAACACCTTCCACCCGCAAATCCCACAAACCAGCTCACCGACACACACCGCATTACTGGCAGGTGAAGCGGGACGGGTGGCGATTATTGACCAAACACCGTCAATGGCAGCAACCGAATGGTCGAATTACAACCACAATATCGCAGGTATTTTCCTCACCACCATGAGCTTTTTTGCGATGGTGTCGTATCTGAAACTGGCGCAAACCAATAAATATATCGGCTTAAGCAGATACTGGCCGGTGGGCTTTTTCTGCTTGGGCATCTTCTTGTTTTTCCGTAGTGATGCCGAAAGCTGGCCGCTGGGCCCGATTGGTTTTTGGGACAGCACCTTTAATAATGGCGAAGTCTTGCAACACCGTATTGCCACCTTGCTGGTATTTGTACTGGGCGTAATTGAACTTACCGCCCGCGTCAGTAAAAAGCCGCACAGCAGATTGCCGCTGGTGTTTCCCGTGTTGGCTGCGTTTGGCGGTTTGATGTTATTGACGCATTCACACGTTGGTTTTCAACCGAAAAGCGCGTTTTTGATTCAAGTCGGTCACACCACGATGGGCGTGTTTTCCCTGATTCTGGCGTGCGGTCGCTGGCTGGAATTGAAACTTGATAACCCCAGAAATCGCATTGCCGGTTTTATTTCTGTTGCCGCTCTGTTTCAGATTGGTATTATCCTAATGTTCTATCGCGAACCCCTCTACTAATATGACCACACAAACCCATCTACTAGATCACATCCACACGCCCGCCGATGTCCGCAAACTGCGCAAAGACCAGCTCAAGCCGTTGGCAAAGGAGTTGCGCGAGTTTCTAACCCAATCGGTGAGTGTGTCGGGCGGGCATTTTTCGGCAGGCTTAGGCACGGTAGAACTGACCGTCGCGCTGCATTATGTGTTTGATACCCCGTCGGATCAGCTGGTATGGGATGTGGGGCATCAAGCCTATCCGCATAAAATTCTCACAGGGCGCAAAGACCGCATGACCACGATACGCAGTCGGGACGGTGTGTCGGCGTTTCCGAATCGTGCGGAAAGTGAATACGATGCCTTCGGGGTCGGACATTCCAGCACCTCTATCAGTGCCGCGCTGGGTATGGCGATTGCCTCGTCGCTGAAAGGTGAAGACAAGCAGATGGTCGCGATTATCGGTGACGGCAGTATCACGGGCGGTATGGCGTTTGAAGCCATGAACCACGCGGGGGCAATTGATGCCAATCTGCTGGTGATTTTAAACGACAACGATATGTCGATTTCACCGCCCGTCGGTGCAATGAGTAATTATTTGACCAAAATCTTGTCGAGTAAGTTTTATTCCTCAATACGCGAAGAAAGCAAAAAAGCCCTGAGTAAAATGCCCAGCGTGTGGGAACTCGCCCGCCGTACCGAAGAACATATCAAAGGCATGGTCGTACCCGGTACGTTGTTTGAAGAACTGGGATTCAACTACATCGGCCCGATTGACGGGCATGATATGGAAATGCTGGTATCCACGCTGGAAAATCTAAAAGAAATTTCAGGGCCGCGTTTTCTGCACATCGTCACCAAAAAAGGCAAAGGCTATGCGCCCGCAGAAAAAGACCCGCTGGCATATCACGGCGTACCTGCATTTGACCCGTCAAAAGATTATCTGCCCAAATCCGCACCCTCCCCGCACCCCACCTATACCGAAGTGTTCGGGCAATGGTTGTGTGATATGGCGGCGCAAGATGACCGTTTGTTAGGCATCACGCCTGCGATGCGTGAAGGCTCTGGCTTGGTGAAGTTTTCCGAACAATACCCTAAACGTTATTTTGATGTGGCGATTGCCGAACAGCACGCAGTGACCTTAGCGGCAGGACAAGCCTGTCAAGGTGCGAAACCTGTAGTCGCGATTTATTCGACCTTCCTGCAACGCGCTTACGACCAGATGATTCACGACGTGGCATTGCAAAATCTGGACGTGCTGTTTGCACTGGACAGAGCAGGCTTAGTCGGCCCTGACGGCCCGACTCATGCGGGCAGTTTTGATTACAGCTATATGCGCTGCATTCCCAATATGCTGGTCATGGCACCTGCGGATGAAAACGAATGTCGGCAAATGCTCTACACAGGCTTTTTACACAACGGCCCTGCATCGGTGCGTTATCCACGCGGCAAAGGCCCGGGTGTTGCCGTGGAAACCACCATGACCGAATTACCGATAGGCAAAGCGGAAATCAAACATCAAGGCAGTCGCATTGCCATACTCGCATGGGGCAGCATGGTCACCCCTGCGCTGAATGCAGGTAAACAACTGAATGCCACCGTGGTCAATATGCGTTTTGTCAAACCGATTGACCAAGCCCTGATTTTAGAACTGGCGAAAAGCCATGATGTGTTCGTGACTGTCGAAGAAAACGCACTCGCAGGCGGTGCGGGTGAAGCCGTCAATAGCTTTTTACAACAACAGCGCGTACTGATGCCCGTGTTGAATATCGCCTTGCCCGACAGTTTTATCGAACAAGGCACGCGCGAGGAATTACTGGCGTTCTGCGGCTTGGATGCAGCCAGTATTCTGGCAAAAATTGAGGCGTTTTGTGCCTAACTTTAACGCTACGACTGCCAGTCCTTCAAGGACTGGCAGTCGTTAAGCAAAAACATACAGGCAAAAAAAAAGCCCAAAAGCCAATCGGCTTTTGGGCTTTCTTAATTGAAGCTATTATGCTGCAGTTACATTCTCAGCTTGCGGACCTTTCGCGCCTTGAGTTACTTGCATAGTAACTTTTTGACCTTCTCTCAAGGTTTTGCGACCAGTACCGTTAATTGCACTGTGATGAACAAAAACGTCTTTACCGCCTTCTTGTTCAATAAAACCGAAACCTTTTTCATCGTTAAACCACTTAACGGTACCTACAACTTGCTCTGACATAATTTACTCTATACTTAAAAAATCGCCAGTTTTACCTGACTTTACAAATCCCAACTTCAAAATTAAAGCTGGCTCAATCTTTCACTGCATCCAATAGTAGCACTAATAATATGGATAGAGCAAAACAATTTACACGTTCTGCATATTGGCAAACCTGAAACACTCATATCTGTCTGCCTGTCACCAATCCCAGCCAAACCACAAACATACACAACAAGCCATTGCCGACAAAAACGCCCAGCATAGCATTCAAATGGCTATTGAATGAATACCCCTCATCTATCAAAAACAAAATCAAATACAAGCCTGATAAGGTGAGATAAGTACCCAGCATAATCACCATAATCGCCGCGCGTTGCTCCATAGGCAAGGCGATTTTTTGCAGCAAAATAGTTGAGATGATGCCGATTAAAAACGCCCCCAGTGCGTTGATTATCAGCAAAGCATAAGGGATGACGGCACTAGACCAATGGATAACGCCACCCGAATAGGAAAACAAGCCTTTACCGCACAACAAGCCCAGCCAAACCGCCAACAAACAGCCGCCAACACTGACCGCGATATTCAACGCCGCCCTGCTAATACTGCCCTGCTCCAGCAAATAAAAGGTTTCCAGAGAGAACGTGGAAAAGGTAGTAAACGCGCCAATAAAGCCGATTAAAATCGCCGCCCTGTATTCCATGCCGATACTGATACGGTGCAGAATCAAACCCTCCGTCAACAAGCCCATTAAAAACGAACCGATAACATTCACCACCAACGTGCCATAAGGAAAATCCCGCCCCAGCCACTGATAAATACCTGATGACACTAAAAAGCGCGTTATCGCACCGCACGCACCGCCTAATGCAACGACAATTAACTGATTCATGCTTAGAACTTAATAAAATGTTCGCGGTAATAACGCAGTTCTTCAATGGATTCAATAATATCATCCAATGCCTGATGCTTGGTTTGTTTCTTAAAACCGTCTTTTAAAGCAGGAGCCCAGCGCGCAGCCAGTTCTTTCAGCGTCGATACATCAATATTACGATAATGAAAATACGCTTCCAGCTTCGGCATATAACGCACCAAAAACCGTCTATCCTGCCCGATACTATTACCGCAAATCGGCGAGGTATTCGCAGGCACCCATTGCTGTAAAAATTCAATCGTCAAGCGTTCCGCCTCGGCATCATCAACCGTCGAAGCCTTCACCCGCTCAATCAAACCCGACTGCCCATGATGCAACTGATTCCAATCATCCATCGCCGCCAATGCCGCATCCGATTGATGCACCGCAATCACAGGCCCTTGCGCCAGAATATTCAAGTCTTTATCAGTAACAATCGTCGCTATTTCAATAATCAAATCCGTATCGGGATTAAGCCCCGTCATTTCCAAATCTATCCAGATTAAGTGCTGTGAATCTTGTGCCATCGTAGTGAATCCATTGTTTTAAAAGTGGCGGCTAGTGTAGCATTGCCGCTTGTTATCGTCTAACCGCGTGGCTTGTTGGGTTACACTAAACTACTCGGCTTAATGGGAGTGTAATACCAAGTCGTAGAAACTATAATCAAGAAAACCAAAAGGAAAGCAACGACATGAGCTATGAGCCAAATTTTACTGGATGGGATAATTTAAAATTAGAAGACTTGCTTGTTGCCTATCGCAAAGCTAAAGCTGATTGTTTTTTTGAAAATTGTTTTCCGACAGCTATCAATTTCGCAGAATATGAACAAAAATTACTCTTCAATCTCAGAACATTACTAGAACAGTTACAGGAAAATAATGGTTTTGGAGAACTGGATATACTATTAGGTTCTTGTCGATTATTACCTAAAAAACTTGGTATTAAAACTAGAGAAGGAATTCAGAATGGTCATACACATTTTTCTAATCCAGATCGTGCTTTTGAGCATCTCCATCATACAAACCGTTTAATTCCAGAATTCCGTATCGTTGGCGACTTTCCTGTTGAAACGCATATTATTTCTGCGTTGTGGATTAATATGATAGGTCATAAATTTGATGCCTGTCTGGACGATAAGCTAGTATATGGTGCAAGACTCAAGCGGGTGAGGAACGATGATGAACTCGATAAAAAAGCTCCCAAACTGTTTCACATCACAGCTGTCGGTTCTTTTACACCTTATTTTAAAAAATACCAACAATGGCGTAACAGTGGCTTAAAGGCAATTCGTGCCGAACTGGAGCAAGATCGACCAATAATTGCAGTTTCGCTCGATTTAAAGAGTTATTATCATTTACTTGATCCAAGTTTTATTGCCACTAACGAGTTTCAAGAAGAAATCGGTTTAGATGAAAAGTTGAATGAACAGGAACGTGATTTTACCCATCAGTTAGCTGAGTTGCTGGTCAAATGGTCGGATAAAGCATCTGAATTTTCTCAAGGTCTGCAAGGCAAAAAGAAGTTATCAGTTAATGGTGGTCTAACGATTGGTTTAACTGCATCACGGATTATTTCCAATGTACTGTTACAAAAATGGGATAGGCTGATTCGTGAAAAACTCACGCCAGTGCATTATGGTCGTTATGTAGACGATATGTTTTTAGTACTGCATGACCCAGGTTCTAATGTAATCAACGATACGTTATCTTTCATGGAGTTTTTACAAAAACGGCTAGGTAAGACAGTGTTAAAAAACGGTAAGGATAAACATGAAGACCCTTGGGAAATCAACTTGGGCAAGTCTTATCAAAAGAAATCAAAAATCCAGTTACAGGCTAGTAAGCAAAAGTTATTTATTCTGGATGGGCAGGCAGGCTGCGATTTGCTGGACAGCATAGAAAAAGAAATCCGCGATTTGTCGAGCGAGTATCGTTTAATGCCAGCCCCCGATCAATTGGAACGCACTACCGCTGCTAGAGTTCTATCGGCAGCTGGTAATGTTGGTGAAGAAGCCGATACCTTACGAAGGGCTGATGGTTTAACAATCCGTCGTTTAAGTTGGTCATTACAACTGCGTCATGTGGAAACATTAGCTCACGATCTACCTGCTCAGGAATGGAAAAAACAACGTGATGAGTTTTATGACTTTGCTCATAATCATGTTTTAAGGGCAGACACGATATTTTCTCAGTATCAATATTTACCGCGATTATTGGGTTTCGCTATCAGTTTGAAAGACTGGCATCAGGCTGATGCTATTGTGCGTAAATCACTTAATGCGTTCGATTTGTTATCTGAATATGCTGAATCAAAAATGCTAATCAATGGCATAGAGTGTGTTGTAGATCCAGAAATCTGGCGTTATGCCAAAGGTTCGTTAACGTGGGCATTTATTGATGCAGCAGCACGTTGCTATCCAGTCGATCTTTTGAATGGTGATAAGCTAGGCAACAAGGTACGCAAGTTAGAAAAAGTTTTTATGTCTCAGTTGCTAGATGAACTGACTAAACTGACCACTGTAGAAGATATTTTAAAATTTAAGTTTGACTGTGAAAAATTTCACAATAAAGCACCGCTACTAGCATGGGCTGATTTGGCTAAAACACCTTATAAGAAATTATCTAAGGATTTAAACAAAAATTTAACTACTTATAGTGATAAGCAAAAAAAACTAGAGTTAAAGATTGCTGGTATTTTTCAAAACTCTGAATTGCTAAGTTATCAAGACTTAGAGGCTTTTTTAAACGATTCTCAAGATGCTCGACTAGGGGAGAGCAAAGAATCGAAAGATAGATATGAACCTATTACCCCTTTTTTATTTCCGACACGTCCCTATAGCCCTGAAGAAATCACTGAATTAGTGCCTAAATGTATTGGTTACGGTAGAGAACCTTTACTGTTATGGGCTAACTATGTGCGTGCTGTTCGTGGGGTATGGGTTAACCCCGTATTATTAGAGGCTGAAGTCGAAGATAAAAAAGAAAAATATCGTCGAACCATTACGGTCGGGAGTGGAAAGTCTAAAAAAGTAATGGTTGCCATTACTAATCTGGCTACTGAAGATGACTGCTGGGCGGCTTCTATATGTAATAAACCAGCATTATCTCTTGATCGTTACAAACGGTTATCTGATTTGATTAATCAAGCTATCAAACTTAAGCCTAAGTATCTATTGCTACCAGAATTATCTCTACCTTTGAGATGGGTGAATAGCATAAGTAACAGACTTCAAAACAGTGGGATTAATTTAATTGCAGGCACTGAATACCGCCATTTTGGAAATGATGGTATTTACAGCGAAGCATTATTAATGCTGAGCGATGATCGTTTGGGTTATCCATCTTCGGTACGGATTTGGCAACCTAAACTTGAACCAGCGGTGAAAGAGGATTATGACCTAATCAGCAAGTTTGGTAAAAATTGGAAGGATTTTACTGAAGAAAAGAAAAGACAAAAACCCGTTTATAGTCATAACGGTTTTCGTTTTGGTGTCATGGTTTGCTCTGAATTACAGAACAGTAAAGCAAGAATTGCATTTCAGGGCAAGGTGGATGCGCTGTTAGTGCTTGCTTGGAATAAAGACCTTGATACATTTTCCGCATTAATTGAATCTGCTGCCTTGGATATTCATGCTTATACTGTTTTGGTAAATAATCGCAATTATGGCGATAGCCGTGTTCGTGTACCTGCTAAAGAATCGTTTGAGCGAGATTTGGCTCGGCTTCGTGGGGGTAAAAATGACTTTTGTGTAATGGTAGAACTGGATATAGAAAAGCTTCGGGCTTTTCAAAGTCGGGCAAAACGTTGGACGGAAAATAGTGATCCATTCAAACCTGTACCTGAAGGATTCAAAATTTCCGAAGCGAGAAAATATTTACCACCTAAGTAACTTTCCTGTTCCTGCGCTACGCGGAAACTAGGTAACTAAGTATCCACAACCACTGACTCCATTGTATAAACCAGCGCGGTTAGTGTAGGATTGCGCTATCTTTTGATTAACCACTGAATTTATTTATGAATAGCTTTACACTCCTGTTTTTAGCCGCGCTGACTCTGTCTTCTGGTGTTCAATTTTGGTTGGCTAAACGCCAGTCTTTGTATGTTGCGGCGCACCGTAATGCGGTGCCTGAGGCTTTTAAAAGCACCATTTCTTTAGAAGCGCATCAAAAAGCCGCTGACTATACGCTGGAAAAAGGCAAGCTGGGGCAAATTGATGGCATCGTCAGTATTATTGCGTTGTTACTGCTCACCTTGGGCGGGGTGATTAATGCGATATTCAGCTTTTGGGCTTCGGCAATAACTTCGCCGTTAGTGGCGGGCGTTGCGGCGACGGCGACTATTTTTCTGATTATGACGTTGATAGAACTGCCCAGCGGCTGGTATCAAACGTTTGTGATTGAAGAAAAATTCGGTTTCAATAAAAGCACCACGCAACAATTTATTAAAGACCATGTGATGCAACTGGGTTTAGGCGCGGCAATCGGTTTGCCGTTGTTGGCGTTGATTTTGTGGGTGATTGATGCGGTCGGTTCATCGTGGTGGTTGTGGGCGTGGGGCATTTTAATCAGTTTCTCCTTATTAATGAGCTGGTTATACCCTACCCTGATTGCGCCGTTATTTAATAAATTCACGCCGATGGAAGACGGCGCGTTAAAAGACCGTATTTCTGGTTTATTAAGCCGTTGCGGATTTAACAGCCAAGGCATTTTTATCATGGATGGTTCAAAACGTTCTGGACACGGCAACGCTTATTTCACAGGCTTGGGCAATAACAAGCGCATTGTGTTTTTTGATAATCTGGTTGCGTCTTTGGATGATGAAGAACTGGAAGCGGTACTGGCGCATGAACTGGGGCATTTTAAATGCAAACACGTTGTTAAAATGCTGGTGGCAACGTCCATTATGACGCTGATTAGTTTTGGCGTGTTGGGGATGTTGATTAGTCAAGACTGGTTTTACACTGGCTTGGGTGTCGATGTGGCGCAAAAATCCAATGCGGTGGCGTTGTTGTTGTTTATGCTGGTGTCGTCCAGTTTTACCTTTTTCATTCAACCGATTAGCGCGTATTTTCAACGCAAATTTGAATTTGAAGCTGATGATTTTGCCGCCAATCATGCACAAGCCAGTAAATTAATCAGCGGTTTGGTGAAATTGTATGAAGAAAATGCCAGTACCTTGACACCTGATCCGCTGTATTCCGCCTTTCATTACAGTCATCCGCCTGCCGCTATTCGTGTTGCACACCTTGAATCCAAAGCCTGATGGAAGCCTTGGAAGGCTTAGTGATTGCCCACTTAGGACAAGGTATCGCGGTTGAACACGACCATCAAATTGTATTGTGCCAAACGCTGCGACGCTTAGAAACCGTCGCCGTCGGCGATCGGGTGTTGTGGACGCAATCCGCACCTGATCAAGGACGTATTGAAACTATCCTGCCGCGCCGTTCCTTACTGGCGCGACCGTCTCGCAATGATAAAGTCCGCCCCGTCGCCGCTAACATCGACACCATTTTTGTGGTGTTCGCCGTTGAACCTGCGTGTGATTTTTTGCTGGTGGATCAATATCTGGCAATCTGTGAAAATCTCAATATCAACGCGGCATTGATACTGAATAAATCCGATTTACCCGCCTCTGAAAGTATCGAACAGGAATTACAAACCTATATCGCACAAGGCTATGCACTGTATCGCGTCAGCGCGACAGCGGCACACGGACTGGATGAATTAAAAGCCGTACTCAAGCCGCAAGTGAGCATTCTCACAGGGCAATCAGGCGTGGGTAAGTCGTCCATCACTAACGCGCTGATTCCTGATAAAGACTTAAAAACCAACACGGTATCCGCGATTACCAAGCACGGCAGACACACCACCACCGCCGCGACCTTGTATCATTTGCCCGAAGGCGGCGATTTAATCGACAGTCCAGGGGTGGCTATTTTTGGCTTGGCGGGTTTGTCGGAAGCCGATTTGGCTTACGGCTATCGTGAGTTTCAACCGTTCATTCATCAATGCCAGTTTAATGATTGTCGGCATTTGCAGGATAAAGGCTGCGCGGTGCGGGTAGCGGCTGAAAATGGCGAACTATCCATGACGCGCTACCAGCGGTTTTTGAAATTGCGGGAAAAAATGTAGGGCGTTGTTTTTGTCCACGAAAAACACGAAAAGCACGAAAAAAATTAAAAAATAATAAGCAGTTGCGCAAAAGTGTTCAGAACTACGACTGCCAGTCCTTCAAAGGACTGGCAGTCGTTTTATACCGCATTGTTATTCATCGCCACTTATAGTAATCCAACCATTTGTTTTTGAAATGATTTTTCTGTATTGATAAGTGTTTGAACTGCCCATTATTCGGAATTCACAGTATGACATGAACTTCTAATGACAGATTTTGATTTTCGTGTCTTTCGTGCTTTTCGTGGACTATGGCTGTTTCATGCGTAAGCAAACAAAAAGACCGCCTAGGTTTTAAAAACCTAGGCGGTCTTGCTTCACGCTCAACCGTTGTGATTCCTAACATGAGAATACATTCATGCCGTTCGCGGATAAAAACGATTAACGCGGTAAAGCTACATTGGGTACTAAAGCAGGTAATTTGGGTTGTTGATCGGCAGGTAAAGCGTTCCGCACTTTCGGTGCCACATCGTTCACTAAATCCGCTTTGATGTCTTGCAGCGTATTAATAACCGTTGCCGCAACATAGACTTTATAATCACCTTTCGCACCCTGCACCGCATTAGTGCCGATATGCGCAATATCATCCGCCGATGCGTCACGCGCAACTGCCGCCGCCACTATATCGCGGGTAGCAATATCCACCTGCGATTTATTTTTAACGCGCAAATCCTGCATATATTTATTAATCAATGCTTGCGGATCACCTGCGACTCCACCTGACCGTTTGGCTTCTTTACCCTGCAACCGCGCAGGATCGACAGGAACACCATGCACAAAAGTGCTTGCCTGTTTTTGCGTACTGGCGGGGATATTATTTGCCTCGGCATTGGCTAACATTTGTTCTGGTGTCAACGCTGAACTCGGCGTTTTTTCAAAGGTATGATCAAAATCCTGCATCAACGTAGCCGTTGATGCCGCTGGAGTAGCGCAAATGTCATTGTTAGCGGGGACAGATAACGTTTGACCTTCTTTTATGGTCACTACTTTGCCATCACGGGTTTCAAAATCCACATCACCACTGGCGACATTCACCGTAAAACCAGACTCTGAACCAATCGTTCCCTGCACTGCCGAACCGCGAATACCCGCCGTACCGAACGGCGTAACAATTTTGGTAATCGAATTTTTTATCGGAAAACCTGAAATATAGCGAAAAGAGCCTTTTAACACTTTAATCGACTTTTCCAGAACATTTTCACTGGGATTGAAGACAAACTCATCCAGCACGACCACCGATTGCGGCGCGACCGAAAAAGTTGAACTGTCACGAAAGGTAATCGTTAACGTTGATGCTTCTTTAGTCAGCACCTGCTGTTTAAAAAACAGCGCGTCATTGATGCGTATCGTCTTTTCACCCGTCGGCGCAGGTGTTAAAACCGTATTCACCACGCTGGTTGCCGAACCGATATGAATAGGTTCATCGGCAACAACTGCATTGGAAAGCAACAAAATACCGACTAAAACAATCGGTTTAGAAATAATATATTTAATAGCGGACACCGCACACCTCCAGCTATTTTACAGTAGCAATATAAACACCATCCCATGTACTATCTGGTGGTGCAGCAATAAAAGATTCAACACGTTGTTGATAAACCTGATAAAAATCAGATAAATCAAATTTATCCAACGCTTGACATTGTTTAATGAATGGTAACACTTCCTGCCAGTTCTGCAAATAATAGCTACGCATCATATTCGCGTGTATTTCAGCAAGCTGAATAAAATCAGCTGAATTAACAACATTCACAAAACCTAATAACGCATAAATCCTGACTGGTTTCAGCTTGCCTTTTACCCGAATTAAATCTAATTCCAATACCGCAAATTCTTGATACTGCATTTTCATACTGGCCAAGGTATATTCACTGATAATAATATTAATGCCATATATTTTTGATTGCCCTTCTAATCGAGAAGCTAAATTAACATTATCACCTAATACTGAATAATCAAAACGCATATTTGACCCCATATTACCGACGCAACACATACCCGAATTAATACCCATACCGACACGAACTTTAATAAACGGACGATTTTCTTGTCGCGCCAATATTTCTTGATTTTTATTAAACAGGGTCAGTTCATCCAGCATTTTTAACGCGGCTGTACAGGCATTAACAGCATGATTATCATCCTCTAACGGTGCGTTCCATAATGCCATAATACAATCACCGATATATTTATCTATCGTGCCTTTTTCATTCAAAATAACACGGGTCATTGACGTTAAAAACTGATTAATAAAATGTGTTAAATGTTCCGCATCCAACTGCTCAGAAATACTGGTAAAGCCGCGTATATCGCAAAATAATACCGACATATCGCGCATTTCACCGCCCAAGGTCAATACTTCAGTATTTTTAACTAATTTTTCCACCAGCGCAGGTGAAATATAATGACTGAACGCATTGCGTACATATTTTCGTTCACTTTCTGATTTAAAATAATTCAGTAATGAGACAATAAGATAAATAATTAATATCGCAATAGACGGATATACCGGATCAACCAACCAGTGATAATACTTAAACGCATACCAAGAAATTGCCACAATAATGCTGATAAATAATAAAGTGACAACAATAGACATTGACCCGAAACGCGACATAAAACGGATTAAAAATAATCCTATCACGGTCATTACGGTAATTTCTAAACCTGTCAGCCAATCTGGACGATATAAATAAGCACCTGATATAACTTGTTCCAGTGCGTTGGCTTGTATTTCCACCCCCGGTGAAAATGAATTTAATGGCGTTGGTCGCTGGTCTTTTAAACCTGCGGCGGAAGTACCGACTAATACGATATTGCCCGATAATTCATTAGCATCCAGTTTATTTTCCAGTATCTTCCATGCTGGAATAGTGCGCCGTGGTATTTCCTGTGTGTAATACACTAATAAATTACCCGCCGCATCCGTTGGAATAATAGTGTTTCCTACTTTAATACTTTCTACCGTCACAGGCTCATTAGCATTAACCTGTTGGGTTTTAATAATAATCCCCGTATCGCCTTGTGCCACTCTTAATAATTCCAATACCAAACTGGGATAATAATTATTATTGGCATGATAAATCAACGGTAACCGTCTGACGATACTGTCTATTTCGGCAGTGATATTAAATGAGCCATTACCTGCTGCCACTTGTTCAAATAGATTTAAATTTTTAACTGCGCCTTGAAAATTCAACAGCGTTTTTTCGGGTGATGCCCCTGATATTGAAATACCTGATTTAACAACAGGCACGGTATTATTAGTTTGCTGAATAAATGAAAATCCCAATACTACTTTAGTTGTTGCGATAACCTGCGCCAAGGCTTCATCATAAGTCGGAATAGTCGCCAGTTTCGTTTTTAACTGCTTAAATTCAGCATCGGACAGTATCTGCTGCCATAACGGCAAAGTATTATGTAATGAAGTATTATCAGCTTCGGCAAATACTATATCAAAACCAATAGCCGCTGTACCTGCATTGGATAAATTGGTAATTAACTGACTGATTACCGTACGCGACCACGGCCATTGCCCGATTTTTTTTAAACTATCCTCATCAATATCAATAATTTTTACGGGTAATGGTTGATAAATGCGCGGCTGTAATACTTGGTATATATCAAAAACAATCAGGCGTTGCCGCTTAATAAAACTGGGTTCAAATAAACGCAAGGCGATAATACTGATTAAAATAATAATCGGAATTAAGGTCATAAAATTTTTATGACGTAAAATTTTTACCATTTAATTCTCATATCTATTAGGTGCAGGAGTCTAATAGGTTTAGCTATTGGATTTAAAACAGCTAAAGCTATTTTACTCCCTTGTTTATACATCGGTTTACTTATCCAACAAGCGGACAGCCAATACATCACAGGATGTATGATGCAATATACTGTTGGCAGTAGAACCTAATAATAACGCTAAACCATGTCGCCCATGCGAACCGACGATAATTAAATCTATGTCTTGTTGCGTGGCAATTTCAACAATTTCTTCTTTAGGTACGCCCCATACTAACCATTGATTATCTTCATCAACACCCAAGCGGTTACCTAATTCCCTGAGTTTGTTTTTTTCCGCTTCCAGTAAATCGTAATTTGAATCCTCATTTAATGGAATAACTGCACCATAGTTGGTATCTGGCATGGCTATATTATCCAATACATGAATAATACTGAGTTTTGCCTGATAACTATCGGCTAATGATTTTGCTTTATCGGCGACATAATCATTATGCACCGAATAATCGGCGGCTAATAAAATGTGTTTATAATTGCTCATGTTTCACTCCGTTTATATTGTTTAAATAATAATAAGCCTGCCCACAGTAAGGACAGTATCATAATCATTGAGCCGATAATAAAAACCATTCTAGCCAAATCGTGGTCATATTCAATGATATTGGTTTCGGTTAATAAGTATTCCCAATCATGAAAACCATAAGGTGATGAATGTCCGAAATTCCCGCCTAATAAGGGTAAATCGCCTTCGCGGGCATCATCCATATACGGAGCTATATCCAGCCAGTTTTCGCCGAACCACCATAAAGCCACGGATGCGCCGAACGGGTCACGGGTTTTAAATAATAATGTTCCCATGCAAATCAGCGGCATTAATAACTGTCCTAAGGTGCCGCCTAACGAAGTAATAAATTGCCCAAAAGGACGAAAGATAACATGACCAGCTTCGTGAAAAGGGGTATTAATTAAATGTAAAAAACCTTCACCAAACGCATTATCCAGATAAGAGACAATTAATAACCAGCCCCATATTGTCAAACCAATAAAGATAATAGCGCGCCAGATAAAATGCGCGGTGCTGTCCTGCAAGGTATCTTCAAACAGTAACGCTGTCAGCGGATGGCTGTCGTCGTATTGCTCATCTGCATCATAGATTTTAATGTTGGGCGGTAATACGTTGTTTGGTTCGTTTTCTGTCGCGTGGTATTGCGCATATTTGGCAAAGAAAATACCGCACTGCGGACATTGAATGCCGTTTTCTTCTATGACTTGATTACACTTGGGACAGTTCATCGGCATCACCTAGCAGGAATCTTGTAAGCGCGTCATCCAAGGCTCTTTACAGGAAGGATCAACATGAAACGACAGGGCTTCAGGTTTATGCAACAGTCCGTTTTCACCTGAGGCATTCGGATTGAGCTGTTTCTTTTCGATAAAATCCGCCAAGCGACGGGCGTTATAAATCACTAATACACGGTTTTCATTACTGCTACTGTAAATCTGATAGGCGACGTTATTTTCATCAAACAGCGGATTGCGGGCTATCAGGGCGGTCAGTTTAGCGTCATCTCCATTGGCTAAATTTTTTAATACTGAATCGGTACGGTCTGTACTCAGAAAATACAGATATTGACTGAGTGTACCCCGCCGTTGGTGTTCTTGCAGAATATCGACTTCTTCATCGGTACAAATAAAACTTTCGGCGACCAGATAATGCTTGTCGCGCTTGCCGTCATTGGCAAACAGCGACAGTTTTTCCAAGCCTTTGTGTTCTAACGCATCTAAAAATGAAATGGGCGCGCGGATATGTTTATCGACCGTGACCACCCACGGCAAGGCGCGCCCTGTGCGTTCATAACGGGTTTTAACGCTGTTAATCACTGCCGAACGCGGTAATTCATCTTCACGTCCTTCGGGCTTAACCAAAAACGCATCAACGGCGGTAACTTGGGTATTAAAACCTGCTTGTTTGAACTGATCGACAATGGTGGAATAACGGGGTTTGTAAGGAATGCCCGTGCCATCATAAAGAATGTTGATGGCGTTTTGTTTGGCGTGTTCTGCCACCACACTGCGCAGGCGATTGGCGAACGGTTCAACATAAATATAGTCATCACTGTGATGTTCGGCGGCGGTGAGTACACAATACAGGTCACTGATTTTACGAAATTCATCCAAAGAGGCGATGACAAAATTATCACCGCATTGCGCAGTTGCCAGTTCTTCAACAGCGGTTTTGCCTGAACCCGCACCGCCCATACTCATAAATAGTTTGGGTTGCGCGTCGGGGGTTTTGCCCTCAAAAATCGCCTGTTTCGCCTGTTCCAGTTTTTTACTGATATGGCTCAGGCGTTGATAGGCAATTTCCACCGCACGGTTCAATCGTTCATCCCCGTCCGCAATAATCAACATTTTCTGCCGTAATGCGTCGTTGTCGGCTAAATCAAAAATCTGCGCTTTTCTGCCTGCGCATTGTTTCAGCAGCTCCATTAATTCGGTGTGTGAAGGCGAACGCAGCCCTGACAACATATTAATATCCAGACAAAACAGCGGCGCGACTCCATTTTTACAGACAGGAATACCATCAATATCGGTTTTACCCGCCACGCGCAGTAATTCGGTATCAGGCAAATAGCCGATAACATTTTCCGCATCACACAAGGGATAATCGGCTAATTGCCTGCCCGCAATAAATAATTCATCCTTGATGCGCTCAAACGGCACTAAACCGCCATTGACCGATACCAGACAATCTATACCGTCAGCGGTTTTATGGGATAAAAACGGAATGCCTGAAATAAAGCGTTTATTTTCCGGCCATTTACCGTAACCATTGGCTTCATTTTGCAGGCTTTGACTTAAAGTGGGATCTAATGCGTGTTGAAAGGCGATACACAATTCGTCTACGCGGCTGTTAATGTCATGCAGAACAGCGGGATCATTCGGAGCCAATCGTCTGAAATCAATACCTTGTTCATACACGCCTTTAAATGCGGGCAGATTGCCCAGCGCGGTCATAAACAAGTCTAAAGTAAGGCGATTGCCATACGAAAACGGGCGCACACTGCGCATACTGCGATAAAACAAACTCAAGCGTTCGGCGATATTTTCGGTGTGAATCACAAAGCCGTTATTATCAAAAATCGCGCTGTCCTGATTATTGCCCTCACCATCCAACACCAGATGCTCGATAGCTTCCCGAAAGGCTTTACGCTTGCAGGCATCCATCATCGTACCCGGTCGATGATTAACGGTAATCTGCTCTTTCCAGTCCTGATACATTTCCCGATGTATGCGCGAAAACAGCTCGGTGAGATAGGTCACACGCTTCGCCTGATCTTGCGAAACGGTGGCTTCCGCTTCATGTTGCAGCATGGATAACACCGCACTACCGCGTGCAATCGCCAACACCGTGCGTAATTTTTTTAATTGTCGGTAGCCTGAAACTCGCGGTGTAGCGTTTGTTATCATCCTGTAACCCTATCAAGTATCTGTAAAAATAAACGGTAATGATACCCCGAAGTGATTCGATGATTAAACCCAGTCCAGCGAATTACAGTTGTTTCAATTGCTCAAGTGCGTCCGCCAACCGCTTTGCGCCCGCAATCGGATTATTCTCAAACACCATCATGTACTTAAATTCAGTCCCTGCTTTCGCCTCCCAATCATTGCCCAATTTGAGTTTTAATTCCGAATCCGAATTGTCTCTATCGTCGCCTTTAGTTTCAATGACAATCACATTGCCCTTGGTGGTTTTAACGATAAAATCAGGGTAATGATTCAAAAAGCCGTTAAGCCTGAACCCCTTATTTCTGGACAGATTACGATGCCACCAGACAATATTATCCAGATTGGCAATATCGTTAATAATGCGCGATTCAAACTGCCCCATTGAGGCTTCGGTGGCATACAGACTTTTCGGCAATGCGGGCGCGTTGCTGGGCGGGCTGATTATTTCTGTAAACTCAAAACTGGGTTCCAGCCAGATTTTCCCGACATATAAAAAATCGCTGAATGTTTTCTGTGCGTGAACATCCGCCAGCGTGGTGATTTTTTGTTTTATTTTTCTGACGTAAGACACATCGCGCTCAAGGCAATCGCGTATCTGGTCTTCGCTGAATGCTTCCACAATGCGTCCGATATATTTTTTGACTTCCCTGTCATCAATCGGGTACATATTGCCGATTAACTGCACCAACCGCGCTGTCACGTTCATCACTTGACTGGCTTTATCGCCTTTTAAAATCAGCGCGTTAAATTTTTCCCGCGCTGTAGGATTTATTTTAAACGGCGTGGCTTTATAATTTTCATCACCGATTTCTTCCAAATCCACGCGGTACATTTCTGTTTCCACATCTTCAAAATTGATAACAGAATCGGCTTGCGACAACTTAAAGGCTTTCAACAGCAAATCACGCTCAAAAATCTGATTTTCTTCTATCCAGCCGCCCGCCTCCACCGCCGTAAAAAATTGCGGCAGTTTCAATGATAATGCCTGCTCTCTAAAGGTATCCTTCAACTTATGCTTGTTCATTTTATCTTCCAGAGCGGCGGGAATATCGACATTAACGGCGGCTTTCGCGTGTGCCTCATAATCTTTGTTTTGTACCGTCGCTTGCTGGGTCAGTTCCTTAACAAAATCCTCACCCGCCGAGGCTATTTCGGGATAATGAATGGCGGTTATCACGCGCTCTTCATCATCAAACAATTCAGAACTATCCGCTGCTGGGATAACTGCCTGAGCATTCAGCGTAAATAAATCCAGCGTTTCATTAGGTGACGGTTGCGCTATCGGCTCTACTTGCGGCGTTAAATCGCGATAATCCCTGTCTGAAAATCCCGCTTTGTTTAACGCTTTCACCACGCTTTGCAAGGTATTCATAAACAAATTTGACGCAGTGAACACATAACTCAAGTTCAACAAATCATCCCCATGTTGCTGAACGTGCGGCATACGCAAAATGCGCCCTAAAATCTGCTCGACATCCACCGCTGACGATTTATCCGCCAACGACACCAGAATATAGGCAAACGGACAATCCCAGCCTTCTTTCAGTGCGTTCACCGTAATAATGTAGCGCACAGGACAATCGCGACTCATTAAATCAACGCCTTTCAGCTCATTAATATCAGCGGTTTTAATCTTGATTTGCTCGACAGGAATGCCCAATTCCACCAGCTTGGCTTTGGTTTTTTCAAAGGTAGTTTTATCGTCACCCGTCCGCGCTTCGGCTTGCAGTAACACAATCGGGCGTATGTATTTACCGCCTTTCGCCTGTTCATCCAGCGCGATAACTTCCAGTTTTTGCCGCAAAATCAACGCGCGTTCAATCGCCTCTTCACGACTATTTTGATTCGCCACAATCACAGGCAATTTCACCATGTGCTGTTTTTTCAACGCCATTGCATCCACATAACTGATAATGTTGCTGTTATTGCGCGGCGTGGCGGTCAGGTCAAAAATAAAATGTGGATTTAAGTTTTTCAGCATTTCCACCGATAACGCGGTTTCAGCATTATGACTTTCATCGACAATCACAATCGGTTTCAAGCGGCGAATCACATTGATTAACGCCGATGGATCATAATCGGGCAATAACACCGTTTCCTCATCGTCCGTCAAAAACGAAGCCAGATAACCGTTATCCTGAAAAATCTTGCGGTCTTCCTTATTTTTGGCGCGTAAGCTGTCAAAACTCATCACTACGATAGACAATTGTTCAGTGACGCTATCGGCTGAAAAGCCCGCGCCCATCAACAAATCACGTTTTTCATACACCGCCACCCGATTGCCGAACAGCGTGTTTAAGCGTTGCCGATACGGATGCTCACAATCGCTTAAATTTTTCACCGTCTGTTCCAGAATCGTCAACGACGGCACTAACCAGATAACCAGCTTGCTGCGCTTGGGATGCCGTATCGCAAACACATCAAAAATGGTTTTAATCGCATTCACCGCGATAAAGGTTTTACCGCCCGCTGTCGGGACTTTAGCGCAAACGTGCGGCACGCCGAACACGTTATTTTTATACGCTTCTATGCCCGTCACGCCTTTATTGTGCCAATAGTGTTTAAAAGCGTTGCCCAAATGTGAAGTGGTTTCAAATTCATGCAGGTATTCAGCAAGATTGTCGATAACGCGCTGTTGGTAGTCTTTTAGTTCCATGAGTTATGCCGAATAAAGTTTCAACGTTTATAGTTCCCGCACTCCAGCGGGGGAATTCATCTGACAACGCTCCAGCGTTGTGTCTCTTAAACGCAAGAAGACGCTGAGCGTCCACCGCTGCATTCCAACGCTGGAGCGTTGGAACGATAAAATGCCGAATAAAGTTTTAACGTTTATAGTTCCCTCGCTCCAGCGGGGGAATTCATCTGACAACGCTCCAGCGTTGTGTCTCTTAAACGCAAGAAGACGCTGAGCGTCCACCGCTGCATTCCAACGCTGGAGCGTTGGAACGATAAAATGCCGAATAAAGTTTTAACGTTTATAGTTCCCTCGCTCCAGCGGGGGAATTCATCTGACAACGCTCCAGCGTTGTGTCTCTTAAACGCAAGAAGACGCTGAGCGTCCACCGCTGCATTCCAACGCTGGAGCGTTGGAACGATAAAATGCCGAATAAAGTTTCAACGTTTATAGTTCCCGCGCTCCAGCGTTGTGTCTCTTAAACGCAAGAGGACGCTGAGCGTCCACCGCTGCATTCCAACGCTGGAGCGTTGGAACGATAAAATGCCGAATAAAGTTTCAACGTTTATAGTTCCCGCGCTCCAGCGTTGTGTCTCTTAAACGTAAGAGGACGCTGAGCGTCCACTGCGGCATTCCAACGCTGGAGCGTTGGAACGATAAATGTTCTTACATTAAAAACGGGTAATATCACGCGGAATTTTTTTGAAAATAAGTCCGTGTTTGGTCAAAAATTCTTTGGTTAATAGACACTTGTCGGCGTAAATAATTGCGGTGGCGGGTTTTTGGTTGCCGAATTTTAACGTGCCTAAAAAATCTAAATCAAGGCAGGTCACTTCGTCCAGTTCGTAGTAGAAAATCCACGCGGTTTCGGGGCTTAAGCCTAGCAAATAGGGTGTGAAAGAAGATGACTGCGAGTCCTTTGGAGGACTGGCAGTCAGTGTCTCGTGTTTATTTTGCGGTGTGCGGTATTCGGTGGCGATACCTTCGGCATAACTGACATAATCGCGGATAACGTCAACGCCCACGGCTTCGTTCAGCGTGTCATCGGGGTTAAAAATCGCCGCGCCGACGGTGTAATAATCGAAACTGCCGCCTAATCCTGCGCTTTGTTTGTTGCCCTCGCCATAGCCAGACATGACGCGGCGCACCCGTTCAGCGGTGATGGTGTCGGCGTAGTCTTCCATTTCAATCAGGATAAAGCGGCGATTGCCTTGGTCTTGGGCGTTGAGTTTCAGGACGGCGTGGGCGGTTGTGCCTGAGCCTGCGAAACTGTCGAGAATAATAGAGTTTTTGTTGCAACTTATTTTCAAGACTTTTTCAATAAATTTGGATGGTTTTGGAGTTTTGAAAATATCAGATGTTTTGAATTCATCAAAAATTTTTATCAATTCATACTTTGCATTTCTATTATGCCCAGTATCATCAATATCCCACCAAATATTAGAAGGAACAATTCCAGACTGGTCTTTTAAATAGGTCTTCTTAATTATTTTTGTTTGATTATTTGAAAAGATAATCTCTTTTCTCTCTATCATTTCATCAATTCTTTCTTTTCTCCATCGCCAACCATTTTTAGGTGGCTTTATAATATTTCCGTTTGGAGCAACAATATCGAAAGTTAAATTAGGTCTTGGGTTTGGTGACGATAAATTACCAGAAAACCAAGCTCCGTTTGGGTCATTATCTGGATTTTTGTAATGTGCATTATTTTCTTCAATACGTTCTAATTTATTTGATTCCCAACCTACTGTTTTTGAGTACAACAAGGTGTGATTATAATCAGTCGAAAATTGTTTTGAATCATTATTTGAAGCATCTGAAGAACGCCAGATAATATTTGTTATAAAGTTTCCACTTCCAAAAATTTCATCACAAATTAATCTTAAATTCGCCTGCTCATTATCATCAATAGAAATAAAAATCACCCCATCCTTAGCCAACAACCGATGCAGCAACTTCAAGCGCGGATACATCATGCACAGCCATTTATCATGCCGCGATAAATCTTCGCCTTCTTTGCCGACCACCTGCCCCAGCCATTTTTTGATTTTCGGATCGTTGACAGCATCGTTATACACCCAGCTTTCATTGCCTGTATTATACGGCGGGTCGATATAAATACAGTTGATTTTGCCTTCAAATTCAGGCAATAGACTTTTTAACGCGGCAAGGTTATCGCCGTGAATAATGCGGTTGTCGGTGCTGTTGGCGGGGGTGTCTTGTGGGGCTTGGTAGTGCTGTTCGTGTTGCAGCACACGGAACGGTACGTCTAAATGATGGTTGACAACTTTGTCTTTCCCAACCCAAGTCAGTGTTGGCATGGTGATTATTTCCTTATGTTTTTCTCGTTCCCACGCACTGCGTCACTGCCATTAAGTTAAGCCAGATTGTCGATAATAACCGCGTAGCGGTGAAATGGTTGTAGCAACAAAATATAAATACAATCAAGCCCCGTAGGGGTGAAATGTTGGACGAAAACAAACATTTCACCCCTACGGGGTTATGAAATCGTCTAAACATCTAGGCTACAAATATTTCACCCCGCTGGGGTTTTTCTTAACTTAATGGCAGTGATGCGGCGCATGGGAACGAGAGATTATGAAAAAGTGTTCAGGTAATCAATGACTGCCAGTCGTTGAAGGACTGGCAGTCATCTTTCTGTTTGTTATGTTCACTTGCTCCAGCAATGATTTTATGTAATGCGGCGAGTGACGGCTTGCAAAACCAAGAAGATTTAGAAAACAGACTGCGTTATAAAGGCAAATCCACTTGCGGTTTCGCGGCGTTTTTTGGCGCGGAGCTGTCGTCAGTACCATCAAAACCAAATAAGCCAGTGATCATTTCCCACAATGTTTGATCCACTTCACGCTTGGGTAAATCGACTGTTTTTTCTTCGGACGGTTTCACAACTGGCAGGTTGCTGGGCTTAAAATCGCCGTACATACCGACTAGGCGGTCTGTACCGTCTTCTTTGGTTTTAAACACTAAGAAGGCTTTCTTTTCAACAGCATCTTCGCCGCTGGGTTTAACGGAATAAACATAATCCCAGCGATTTTTGTGAAAGTAATCAACCAGCATCGGTGATCCCATGATGTACAGCACCTGCCGCTTATCCATGTTGGGTCTGAGTTGGTTAATCATGTTTTGGTCGATGATATTGCCTTGTTGAATTTCCAGCGTGTAAACACCCGGTAAATTGTTCAGCACAGTAGAACAGGACGTTAAGGTGAGACTTGCCATCAGGCTGAAAGAAAAAAGCGATTTTCTCATTGGATAGTGCGTTAGGAGTAAAAAAGTAAAATCATACAGGATGTTAAAAGATTATCCTATAAAACTGTCATGCTACAATGTAGCTATCTACACAATCCGCCAACGGCGATGTAACAGGAGAAGGATATTGGAAACGCATGATTTAAAGAATGCAGGTTTAAAAGTCACGTTACCACGGATTAAAATTCTGCAAATTCTCGAAAAACAGCTTGATAAACGCCATTTAACCGCAGAACAGGTCTATAAAATTCTGCTCAGTGAAGATGAAGATATAGGTTTGGCAACGGTTTATCGGGTCTTGACGCAGTTTGAAGCCGCAGGTTTAGTCACACGCCACCATTTTGACGGCGGTAATTCCATTTTTGAATTGGCAAACAGTCATCATCACGATCATATTCTGTGCATGAAATGCGGCAAGGTCGATGAGTTCACCGATGAATCCATTGAACTGCGCCAAAAAGAAATTGCACACAAATTAGGTTATGAATTAACCGATCACAGTCTTTATTTATACGGTTACTGCCCTAACTGTCGCAAATCTTAATCACCTCACCCCCTAAAACTCCATGTTTAAACCCCTTATTTTTTATATCGGCTTGCGTTATACGCGGGCTAAACGCCGTACTCAGTTTATTTCTTTTGTCACCTTAGCATCGGTATTGGGTATCGCGTTGAGCGTTACCGCACTGATTACTGTGTTATCGGTGATGAACGGTTTTGTCGGCAAAATCAGTGAACGAATGCTCAGCATGACTTCTCATGCCACTATTTCAGGGCTGTACGGGCAACTGGATAACTGGCAAGGCTTAGAACAACAGTTAAAAACCTACCCGCACATTCAAGGCACTGCGCCGTTCATTAACGGTCAGGTGATGATTAATGCCGACCGCCGCGTGAATGGCACGGTGGTCAGCGGCATTTTGCCCGATTATGAAACCCATGTATCGGACATCGCCGATAAAATGAAAATGGGTAAATTATCGGATTTGGTCGCGGGCGAATACGGCATTGTGCTGGGGCTGGAACAGGCGAATTATCTGGGCGTGACCGTCGGCGATAAAATCACGCTGATTAGTCCGCAAGTCAATTCCACACCTGCGGGTGTCGTACCCAGAATGCGCCGTTTTACCGTGGTGGGTATTTTCCAAGTCGGTATGTATGAATACGACCGCAATATGGCACTCATCCACATGGATGATGCCGCTAAATTGTTTCGTATGGAAAATACCGTCACTGCCCTGCGTATTAAAATGGATGATTTACTCAACGCGCCGCAAATCACTCTGGCACTGGCTAAATCGTTTGCGGGCAATTATTCGGTCAGTGACTGGACAATGGCGCATGATAATTTTTTCCAAGCCATCAAAATGGAAAAAAAGGTGATGTCGATTATTCTGCTGCTCATGGTCGCGGTGTCGGCGTTTAACATTGTTTCCACGCTGATTATGGTGGTGACCGATAAACGCAGCGATATTGCCATTTTAAAAACCCAAGGTCTGACTTCTGCGTCGGTGATGGGGATTTTTATGGTGCTGGGTACGGTTATCGGCATACTCGGTACGATACTGGGCGTTGTCTGCGGTGTCTTACTGGCAATTAATGTGCCTGAAATAGTCAGCGGTATTGAAAATTTATTTCACGTCAAATTCTTAAACGCGCAAACTTATTACATCAGCGAGTTACCTTCTGAACTGCTATGGTCAGATGTGTGGGCGACGGCGGGCATGGCGTTTTTACTGTCTTTACTGGCGACCATTTATCCTGCATGGCAAGCGTCTAAAATCAATCCAGCCGAGGTACTGCGTTATGAATAAACAGCCCGTTATTTTGGAATGTAAAAAATTAACCAAACGCTATCAAGGCGAACTCGACGTTGAAGTGTTGAAAGGCGTGGATTTAGCCATTACTGCGGGCGAACGGGTCGCGATTATGGGGGTATCGGGTTCAGGCAAAAGTACCCTGATGCACTTATTGGGCGGCTTGGATAGACCGACCAGTGGTGAAGTGATTCTGGATGGCGTGAATCTGAATTCCGTCAACAGCACGAAACTGGCACAGTTACGCAATCAATCGCTGGGATTCATCTACCAATCACATCATTTATTAGGTGAATTCACGGTATTGGAAAATGTCGCCATGCCGTTATTGATTGCTGATTTATCGGTCAAAGAAGCCAAACAACGCGCCACTGCATTATTAGAGCGCGTCGGTTTGGGTCATCGTATCGAACACAAACCGGGGGAATTATCAGGCGGTGAACGCCAACGCGCGGCGATTGCCAGAGCGTTGATTAATAAACCCAAGGTGATTTTAGCAGATGAACCGACAGGCAATCTGGACAGCAAAACCGCTGATTCGGTATATCAGCTCATGCTGGAATTAAATCATGAGTTGAATATCAGTTTTCTGGTGGTCACGCACGATCACGAATTAGCGGCACGCATGGGTAAAGTGCTGCACATGGAAGACGGTTTGATTGTTCGTGCTTGATTAAATTGTTGTCCACGAAAGACACGAAAAGCACGAAAAATATCTGAATTTTGCCGCTTTACGTTATCGTTCCAACGCTTCAGAGACTGTAAAAGTATTCAACATTCTGGGTTTGATGCGTCCAAGTCAAGCCTTGACCTTCAGAGAGTAAAGATTTGCGAGGTTTTAAAAACCTCGCAAATCCAGCACAACTTTACCCATCATAACTAAACTGACGCTATGCCGACTTATCCCGAGCATAAAACATACTTTTTATAGCGTAAATATTGAGCAAATACATTACCATATCAACTATGCGGACAATGCCTTTGGGCTTCGTTTTCAAACTAGAGGTTGATTTGTAGATGTTATTCAATACGTTTCTATTTGTTTTTGCTTTTTTACCTGTGGCATTACTCGGATATTTTCTGCTGTCAAAAATTTCCTTGCGTCTGTCTATCGTCTTCCTGTTTCTTGCCTCTCTCGGCTTTTATATTTATTGGAATATCAATTTCCTGCCGTTGTTGCTGGGTTCTATTACCGTCAACTACTTCATCGGTCAGTGGATTGGTCGGGAAAAAGAAGCGCGACACGATCAGAAAGCAAAATGGGCGTTGATTACAGGCTTGGTATTCAATCTTGGCTTGCTGGGGTTTTTCAAATATTTCGATTTTTTCGGTCAGAGTCTGGCGTGGCTGGTCGGGGCTGATTACACGCCGTTTAATATCACGCTGCCGATTGGTATTTCCTTTTTCACTTTTACGCAAATCGCCTATCTGGTCGATTGTCATGTGGCACGCATTCGTGAGTATAAAACGGAAAACTACGGGCTGTTTGTCACCTACTTTCCGCATTTAATCGCGGGGCCGATTCTGCATCATAAAGACATGATGCCGCAGTTTGACAGAGCGGAATCACACGTTTTTTCGCAGGGTCGCTTAACCGTCGGCACGCTGTTTTTTGTCATCGGACTGTTTAAAAAAGTGATTCTGGCAGACGGCGTTGCGCGTTTTGTCGCCCCTGTATTTGACCTGCATTATGCCAGTCTCAGTGTGCTTGAAGCGTGGTGCGGTTCACTTGCCTACACCTTTCAACTCTACTTTGATTTTTCCGCTTATTCCGATATGGCTTACGGTCTGTCGTATATGTTCGGCATTATTCTGCCGATTAACTTCAATTCGCCGTATAAAGCCCGCTCTATTATCGACTTCTGGCGACGCTGGCACATCACGCTGTCCACTTTTCTGCGTGATTATTTATATATCCCGCTGGGCGGCAATCGTCTGGGTGCGACACGGCGACACGTTAATTTAATGACCACCATGCTGCTGGGCGGTTTGTGGCATGGTGCAAGCTGGACATTTGTTATCTGGGGCGCGTTGCACGGTATTTACCTGATTATCAATCACGCTATTCGGCATTTGTTGGGTGAACGGCAAAATATCGCTATTACCTCTCTCGGCTGGTTGTTTACCTTTATTGCGGTTGTGGTTTCGTGGGTATTTTTTCGTGCCACGTCGATAGACACCGCGCTGGGTATTTTACACGCCATGACAGTAGGCACATTTCACGGTTTGCCCAGCGACAGTTTGCTGGGTATCAATCGCATCATGGATATTGACGTATGCGCGGTATGGATTGTGGCGTGTGCGGCAACCGCTTTTTTCGTACCTAACGCATATCAAATGCTGGGTAAAGGTATTCTGCAAGATTACGAAGCAAAACTCAGCGGTGTTATCGGTGGCGCGGTATTAGGCGCAGCCCTCGTGATTACTATCGTACTGTTGGCCATCAGTGAAACTCGTGGCGTATCAGAATTCCTTTACTTCAACTTTTAGCAGACACACTATGCGATTTTTTCTTGGTCTTAGTTTAGGTGCGATTGTTTGTCTTGTACTGCTGGAAGGTTTGCTGCGCTTGCTGCCTGTTAATTCTGGCATACGCATGGAAGCAACCGGCATTGAAAAACCGTTCAGCCGCTATCTGCCTAATCAACCTTACGTTTATTCTTATGGCTGGTCGATGGAAACCGCACACACAGGCGTTACCAACAGTCTGGGCTTTACCAACACCCCTGATTCATCGGAAAAAGGCGGCGTGTTTGTTATTGGCGATAGCTTCATTGAAAGTTTCATGCTCGATTTTCCAGACACCGTACAAGGACGCTTAACAGCAACCTTTCCCAATAAAGTACAAACTGCCTCCGCATCGGGTAATGGCTTGGCGGACTCACTGCAAATTGTTAAATATTTTGCACCTGACATTCAACCCTCCGTCATCGTGCTGTTTGTTGAACCTTATGATCTGTCCGACCTGCTCAGCAAGCCCTTCGTAGGACATAGCGGTTTTGTGGTCACCGATAACACAACCGTATCATTAGAACACAACCCCTACAGCGAATCGCCCAATAAACAACGACTGTTGCGCTTCGCCTTAATTCGCTACCTGTACTACAACCTGAAGTTTCCAGAATGGGCATCAAAATCCTTAACGGCTCTTATACACCCTGCGCCGCAAGCAGTCAGCCATAGCGAAAATCTGACTTCAAAAAAACAACAGGTATTAAACTATTATTTTTCAGAACTACGCGCCTTAGGCTCTGCCAATGGGTTTCGTGTAATCTTCCTGCTGGATGGTGATCGCAAAGCCATTTATTCACACAACCGTGAACACGCATGGAATGCCGAGGATCGGCAATTATTCACCACCTCGGCGGCGCAACACGGACTGGATGTGGTCGATATGCAGCCCGTATTTCAACGCTATTGGAATGACAAACATGAACGCATGGATTTCCTGCCGATGGACGGTCACTGGAATCCTGTTGCGCACAAACTGGCGGCGGAAGAAATAACCAAGCTATTGAAAACCAAATAGTTGACCCACTGCCCACATGATAAAACCATCCCGCTATTGGCTTTTATTACTCAGCCTTATCATCAGTCAGCCCGCACTTGCGTTAAGGTGCGGGGCTTACGTTATCAATGAAGGCATGGATAAAAGCGAGGTTTATCACAAATGCGGCTCGCCAACATCGGTTGACAGCCATATTGAAACAAGAAGCTCTGGAAACTTCATGCAAAACCAACAATATTACGGCAATCAGAGAAACAGCTACCCTAATAATAATTTCAGTTACGGGCAAAGTAATGTTGTTCAAACCGAGGTTGTGGTGGAAGAATGGCTTTATAATTTCGGTTCATCACGCATTCAACAGTCTTTACGTTTTGAAAACGGCAAATTGATGGAAATTCGCAATTTAGGGCGCGGGTATTAAACATATTAATGCCCACAACCTGAGTTTGATATAACACAGGCAAGCAATCCCCATGAACAATCCGAAAAATAACAGCACACTGCACAGTTGGTTCGCTGTCATGTCACCAAAAATGCTTGAATTCAGTTTTTTTCGTGCCTTTCGTGGACAAAAGCTCTTATCTCGAACTCAGGTTACATTAATAGTTACCCTGCTCATACTCCACACCAGCGAAGCACTGGCGTGGCAACAAATCACCTGCATTCTGCCCAGCAACCACGGCAAGAAAAAACACTGGACGGTCAAAGCCTACAAACCTGTCATTGATTCCGTCAGTATTCCCGCTGGTTCGCCGCAATACGCCGCCGTACTGGCGGCTCTGAATACCATGAACCTTAATCCCAGCCAGTTCCGTTACCAGCTCGGCGGTATTGATACCAATGGCGTGGCGGTGAATAACGGCGAAAGTGAAATATGGATGAAAGACTTAGGCGAAAATTACGCTGGCGTATCTGCCATTGAACAAAGCGACGCGGATTATTCGCCGACCTGCACCGCCACAGAATCCGACATTATCATCAACACCCGCTATCGCCCCAGCCGCGCACCTGTCGGTATCAGCAAAATCGGCTTTACTCCTAACAAACCTGAATTGTTTGAATACGGCGGCAGTTATGCAAGCCTGCACTCGATTGTGATGCACGAACTGGGACACAGCGCGGGTTTACAACACGAAGGCAATGTACTTAATCTGATGGGCGGCGACAATCTGCTCATCACTAACGGCGACATGGTACAACCCTATATCGGTGAAGATGCCGCCACAGGTTTAATTGCTCTGCACGGTTTATCGCCCGTTGCCCAAGAAGACATCAGCGTCAGTCATTGGCGATACGGTGAAAAAATAGCAGGCGGCGGCGGTAGTTTTTTCAGTGTGCATCATCGGACACGGATTTTTGATGCGCATAACGTCGAACTGCCCAAACAATGCGCTTACCAAAAACCTGATATAAACGGCGCGTTGATTACCGCCTGTCCAGAGCCGATTTACCGCGTCACGCGCGGGCAGAAAATAAACCTAGAATTCAGCTACGAAAATGCAGGGAAAACCCGCTCCCTCCCTGTCCAAGCCACCTATTATTTGTCTGCCGATAACACTATCGACACCCGCGACACGTTATTAAAAACCCGCTCAATAACCCTCAAGCAAGACGGCAAGCCCTCAACGTTGACGACTGAACTGCTTATTCCCGACACCGTAGCAAAAGGCGGCACTTATTGGCTGGGCTGTATGGTCGATGCCAATAACACACTCAAGGAAAGCATCGAGAGCAATAATGCCACCTATATCGGCATCATTGTTGAGTAACGGTACGCTTACAAGTTGACAATAATCGCCCTTATGTCAATAATCCAACGGGTAGCCTTTAGAGCTACTCTAATTATAAAAAAAACATGATGGAGTAATTATGTCAAACCAAGCAACAATCACCGTCTCAACACTGTGGCGTTATCCTGTTAAATCCATGATGGGCGAAGAGCTGAACGGTACGCACGTCACCCTAGGCGGCGTAGTAGGCGACCGCTCTTACGCGCTGATTGATAGCGCAACCAATAACGTCATCAGTGCAAAAAATCCCAAAAAATGGCCTGACTTTTTTTCCTTTCGTGCCGCGTATACGACGCAACCCGATGTAACCCTGCCAGCGGTTTGGATTCATTTACCCAATGGTGACGTATTACGCAGTGATGCGGCAGATGTTAATGAACAACTGTCTGCGGCTTTGGGCAGCGATGTAACATTGGCAACCCAAGCTCCTGAGGCGGCAACACTGGAACAATACTGGCCTGAATACGAGGGCGAAAGCAACGAAATTTCCAGCGAAGCCGTTGCAGGTGACGCACCGCAAGGTTCATTTTTTGATTATGCCGCGCTGCATTTATTGACCACCAGCTCGATAGCCGCGATGCAGAAACTGTATCCTGAAGGGCGTTTTGAAGTGCGTCGTTTCAGACCGAATATGATGATTGATACCAGCGGTCTGGAAGGGTTTGTGGAAAATGATTGGGTCGGTAAAACCATTAAAATCGGCGACACCTTACGGTTACGCATTTCTGACCCTTGCCCGCGTTGCGTCATGCCCACCTTGGCACAAGGCGATTTACCGCAAGATAACGGCATCCTGAAACACGCGGTTATGAAAAACCGCCCGTTCGTACCGTTTGCGGGCAAAGAATTACCCAGCGTCGGTGTGTATGCGCAAGTCCTTACAGCGGGTTGGGTAAAACGCGGCGACAGCATTGTTATTGAAGATTAATTACTTGGTGTTTTAAGACTGCCAGTCCTTCAAGGACTGGCAGTCTTTTCGCCTGTTTAACACTGCGAATGTGTTTTCCCTCTTTCATTACTCCCCCACAACAGCATGGAAATCAAATTAGTTCCCACACTCAATAATATGGGCTGGATGATTGCCCAAGAACTGGATACTTACACCGAAGCCTTTATTCATTATGCGTTGAATGCACAAAAACCTGTCTTGGAAGTCGGTGCCGCTTATGGGGTCGCCGCACCGCGTATTTTGCAACAAGGCGGCAAGGTGATTGTCAATGATTTGGACGGACGGCATTTGGATACCTTGTATGCACAAACCCCGCCGCATTTACAGCCTAATTTACAATTGCTTGCAGGTTCGTGTATCGACGAGATTGAGGTTGAAGATCACAGTTTATCCGCCATTTTATGCGGGCGCGTGTTTCATTTTTTTGATACTGAAACTATTGCGCTGTGTCTCGCCCGCTTTGCCCGCTGGTTAGAACCGAACGGCAAAATTTTCATTGTTGCCGATTCTATTTTTCATGGCATGAATGAAGGTCTTCTGGCTGATTTTTTACAACGCAAAGCCGAAGGTCATCCAAACCCCGCCAGAGTCAGTTTAACAAATAATCCGCGTTTAGCCGCGCAAGCCAATAAAGACGACATTCTGCAAGCCATGCCTGAGTATTTCAATTTTATCGACATTGAAACCATGGCAAAATTATTCAACACAGCAGGATTTTTAGTCGAACACGCCAGTTATTTTCCAGCAAAATATTATTATGAGGTGAGCTTGTGGGACGGACGCGAAGGCGTGGGTTTGATAGGTGTCAAAGTGTAACGGAGTCCAAAAGGTGTTTTGAACTCCTGTTGCTTAATACATTGCTCTAAATGGATTAACGGGTTTACGACCGCGTTTTGCTTGTCGGCGCAGCCATTTTCTTTTCGTGTGGTAAATCCAAAAGCCCTGAATTCCAAAATACCCCGCTGTTGAGCAGATTACGCCCATCATCAAACACCCTGTTAAAAACGGCATCCACAAGCTACCTGATAACACCGCATCCAGCGAAAATTCTGCCGTGGGCATATTCAACACCGACAAGCCGACCCGATAGGCAAAATAAAACAGCGGCGGCATAGTAATCGGGTTGGTCAGCCACACCAAACCCACCGCTATCGGTAAATGACCACGAAAATAAAACGCTCCTGTCGCGGCAAACGCCATTTGCATGGGTGTTGGAATCCACGCACAAAATAAACCCACCGCAAAAGCAATCGACACCGAGCGGCGATTGAGATGCAGTAGATTAGGATCGTGTAATCGTGCCCCCAGAAATTGCAGACTTTTATGATGTTTAATCACGTCAGGATGTGGCATATACTTTTTAAAAAATTCTTTAAGCATCTGAGTCTCCATATAAAGTTAAAATCACCTACCAATTGAGCGTAGTCGCATATCTGTTGCCGCGTTTTTAATGACTGCCAGTCATGCTTAACACAGTTTATCCGCTTTTAATACGCTCAAAAACACCAAGGAATTCAATGATTGCAGCCGCTTTATCGTTGTTAGCAGGTATCGTACTGGTGCAGCAACTGACCGCATTACCCGAACCGCAATGGCTGATACTCGGCGGCATAGTGGCTGGCATTATGGCATGGTTGCGTTATTGGCGTAGCCTGATTTTTATTATCGGCATACTGTGGGCGTGTGCCTTTGCCACGATGCGATTAGCGGACAGATTACCTGCACAACTGGAAGGTATCGACATTCCTGTCACAGGGATTATCGCCACCTTACCCGACGTTGATGAGCAGCGCGTAAGCTTTGATTTTCTCGTTACTGAGTCCGAAAAACCCCTGCCCCACAAACTGCGTTTAAGCTGGTACACCCCAGACCAAGCCATTAAAGCAGGTCAGCAATGGACGTTCACCGTTAAATTAAAACGCCCGCACGGTAGCTTCAACGCGAACGGTGCGGATTATGAACGCCAGTTATTTATCGCAGGTATCGGAGCAACGGGATATATTCGTCCAGCACCCAAACCCGTATTACTGGGGCGTGAAACAGCATGGTTCAATATCCAGATATGGAGGCAAACCATCACCGACCAACTGACAGATTTATTAGCCACCAGTCCCAGTCTGGCATTAATCAAAGCTCTGACCATCGGTGACGGCAGTGCGATTACTACGCCGCAGTGGGAAGTATTTCGCACCACAGGCACGACACATCTCGTGGTTATTTCTGGCTCGCACATCGGCTTGATTGCGGGGCTGGTGTATTTTCTGGCGTTGCGCTTATGGGCATGGACAGGGATATTAACGCGCTCGCCGCAACAAGTCGCCGCCGTAGTTGCGTTGCTTGTCGGCGTGTTTTATGCCGCACTGGCGGGATTTTTTGTTCCCACGCAACGCGCGGTGATTATGCTGACTGTAACGATGACGGCTATTATCGCCCAACGTAACACCCGTCCGTTGCACATTCTAGCCACCGCTTTATTGGTCATATTAATCATTGATCCGCTGGCGGTATTATCAGCAGGTTCATGGCTGTCATTTATTGCCGTAAGCCTGATTATTTACACAGTCTCTGGACGTTTGGGACAACTCAGCGTGATATGGGAAACCGTAAAACTCAACGGTGTCATGTCGTTGGGTTTAGCTCCGCTGACCTTGTTATTTTTTCAACAAGTGTCCTTGATTTCCCCCGTTGCCAATCTGATCGCCGTGCCTGTCATCAGCTTTTTAGTCGTGCCGTTGGCATTATTAGCGGTACTACTGATGCTCGTCAGCCACACCTTAGCAAGTGGATTATTTTGGCTGGTGGACTGGTTGTTGCAACAACTACAGTGGTTTTTAGACACGCTTGCCGCCCTGCCCTTTGCGATTATCAATCATGCTCAGCCGCCAATGTGGGCGTTAGGTTTTGCCGTCTTGAGCATACTGATTTTACTCGCCCCCAGAGGCATACCAGCCCGCTGGTTGGGAGCAGTATTATTATTGCCGCTGGTTTTTATCAATAGCCCGCGACCCGCAGCAGGCGACATCAAACTGACTCTATTAGACGTGGGGCAAGGCTTGGCAGTGGTGATAGAAACCGCTGCACATCATCTGGTGTATGACACGGGGGCGAAATTTTCTGCGGACAGCGATCAGGGCAAAAACGTACTATTGCCATTTTTACACCAACAAGGCGTGGCTAACATTGACCGACTGATTATCAGTCATGGTGATAACGACCATATCGGCGGCGCACAATCACTACTGCACGGCATTCATGTGGAAAATGTATTGACCAGTGTGCCTGAAAAACTCAGTGCCTATCAGGCTGAACGGTGTGTTGCGGGGCAGTCGTGGGTGTGGGATGGCGTGGTTTTTACGATTTTATCACCCGCTGAACAAACCGCTTCAGAGAACGATAATTCCTGTGTGCTGCAAGTGCAGTCGGTACACGGTACGGCATTATTAACAGGCGATATAGAAGCTGCGGCGGAAGCATGGCTGGTCAAAAGGTATGGTGATCGCTTAAAAAGCGACGTATTAATCGCTCCGCATCACGGCAGTAAAACTTCTTCAACACGCACTTTTTTACACAGCGTACAACCCGAAACCATTTTAATTCCCGCAGGGTATCGTAATCAGTTCGGGCATCCGCACCCCGATGTAATCGCACGTTATCAGGATTTGAACGCCCGCTACTTCAACAGTGCCGACAGTGGCGCGATAACAGTTAGCGTGCATAAAGACGTGTGGCAAATACAAACACGCCGAGACACAAACAGTCATTATTGGAACTTTAAGCCGTAACGCAATAACCTATATACTCAAACCTGCGATATTCTTATAACTATCAGATTTGTTTATATTAAAAAGTATATTAAACCATGTGTGTCGCCAACGTATCCCATTTTAATAACTTAATGGAAGTATTATTAATAATATTTTTAAGTTGCGAACACACATCATCTGATACATCTCCAGTGACAACAATTTCATCGACAGTATGCTCTGTTAATATGCTTGATAATTCATTCATTCCGCCCAATACCGTTTTTCCATAAACGTGATCATTTTTTATATACAGAACATCTTCCATAAAACCGATAATATTAATAGTACCCGGATCACTGGTATTCTTTAAATAACACTCATGTAAATATAATATCCCATAAGCACCTGCCCCATAGATGATAATATGGCGCGCATTATCATTATTGGCATTATCCGTAGCCCATGCTCTGATAAAATAATGAACTATACGGATACCCACCACGCCAACCGATGCAAATAAAACAAATAATGCCATTACGTTTATTGAAAATAATACATTATTTCCTTCATTCAAGGTAAGAAGCAATGCCAAACTGACAACCGACCCTAATAGAATCGCCAATATTAAATATAAATAATCCTTGAAAAAACTTGATTGCCATACTTTAAAATACAACTTAAAGTACAGCAATAATAATATTATCGGATTTTCCCATAATAAAAATTGAGCCGCCCAATTCATAAAACCATGAACGGGTATATTTCCATACGATGCAATATAATTAGCAGACCAGACTGCCATAGACATCCATAGCAAATCAAATGCAGGATAAAATATCATAGACAATCTTGTTAATCCGGGGGTTTTATCCGCTAATCTAATCAGCCTATGAGTTTCCCACAATTCAATATGCAGTACATATTTAACGAATAGATAAATAGTGAATAAGCCTATAATTAACAGCATTCCCAGCATACGTTCTTTTAATACCATCACCAGTACACCGATACAGACTATGGCAATATTAATTGCATATAACACTAAAGCAACGTGATGTTGTTTAAAGCCATGATTAAGCAGTCGATGGTGAAGATGTTCTTTATCAGGCTGCATCACTTTAACAGCAGGCAAACCCTGACGCTCTGCTATCGCTTTACGCATAGAACGTCGCCAAATCGCTAACAACGTATCGGTTACAGGAATGCCTGCAATAAAAAAAGGCGCGGCTAAAATAATAAGAAACGAGCCTTTACCACCCGCATATAATCCGATACTGGCTAAAGAAAAACCTAAAAACATACTGCCCGTATCACCTAAAAATACTTTCGCAGGATGGAAGTTATAGAATAGAAAACCAAAGCAGGCACCTATTAATGCGATGCAAACCAGTGCGTCTCCCGAGGTACCGCGCAATATAAAAATAGCTGCCAAACCGATAGCGGAAATCATCGCTAATCCAGAGCATAAGCCATCCAGCCCATCAATTAAATTAAAGGCGTTAATAATGGCAACTGTCCAGATTAATACAAAAATCAATCCGCCCCAAAAACCAAAATCAACATTTAACAAATTAACGTGATAATCGGATAATACATACAGCGTGGTACACGCTACTATTTGTCCAGCGAGTTTGATTAACGGTCTCATCCCGAAGCAATCATCAATTAAACCAACAATCAATAAAATACTGGAGGCAATAAAAAAATCAAACCACCAGTTATTATTGACCAGCCCGTCTAAATTACCGCCTAAATAATGATAAAACAGATAGCAGCTAATATTAAAGGCAATAAATACCACTAAACCGCCACCGACGGGAGTTATATTTTTATGAACACAACGCTCATCAGGCACATCCATTAAACCGATGCGCGGTGCTAATTTGATGAATAAAGGAGTCAACAGGATAACAATCATCATTGATAAACCAAAAACAGCAACGTATTTTATAAGATTTTCTTGTATCATTTTAGTTTAAATAGTTTTTATCAGGTGATTGAAATTGTGTATTAAAAATAACCACAGTACATAAATAATAAATAATTATTGCAAATATAATAGCCATTCTTTAACCAATAACTGTATCAATCAGTTTCAGATATTTATTAATAACCAATGTTTCATCAAATTCCGCCATCATTTTTTTGCGTGAATTATTGCCCATTTGTACGCGTTCTTCTTCTGTAAGCAAAAACATTTGTTCCATTTTACGTTTTAAATCGCTACTGCTTTTAAGCAGACATAAATAACCGTTAATTCCGTCATCAACCACTTCACGACACCCGACTGTATCGGTGGTAATAATCGGTTTACCGACGCTTGCCGCTTCTAATAAAGAACGCGGTGTGCCTTCTCGATAAGAGGGTAATACGACGCAATCCGCCAAGTGTAAATGCTCAATCACATTATCGCTTACGCCCAGATAATGAATAATACCTTCATCAACCCACGCCTGCATTTCAGCGGACGAGATGGCAGAGGAATTTTTTGCATCCAGAAAGCCTAATAATTGGCATTCTATGGTGGGATATTGTTTTTTTAATTCGCGCGCCGCTTCAACGAATTCAATAATGCCTTTATCTTTGAGCATTCTGGCAACGACTAAAAAAACAAATTTATCATTCATTACTTTAGCTGTTGCAGGTGCAAAGCGTTGAATATCAACGCCAGAACCGGGCAATAAACCTGTAGATTCTTTTTTAACCAAGCCGTTGTCGATAAAAAGCTGCAAATCATCATTATTCTGAAAAAATACTTTAGCGGATTTTTTTAATGCGACAATATAAAGTGATTTTACTATTTTGGTAATCAGGTTTTCTCTGATAAACGCCGTGCCTAATCCTGATACATTATTAATAATTGGGATGTTTAATACTCTTGCCGCTAAACCCGCATAGATATTGCATTTAGGCGTGTAAGATAATATACAGGCAGGTTGTTGTTTTAAAAACAAGCTAATAAAACGCGCAATTAACAGGCTGTCTTTTATCGGATTAGTGCCTTGATTATCCATAGGCATGGCGATAAAGTTAATTTTATACTCTGCAAACCGTGCAGAATAATTATCCAGTGGCGCGACGGCAATCACTTCATAACCCAAGTCTTGCAATTGCAACATTAAATTCAATCTGAAATTGAACAGATACCATGAGGTATTGGCTAAGATAATAATTTTTTTAGACATAATATTGAGTTATTGTTGTTCCAGCCATAATTGAAACATTAAGACATCCCACAAATGATATTGCCAGTTGCGTTCGCCTGAGAGGTGTTCCAGCCATTTTTTCCGAATAGGCGCGGGATCAAAAAACCCTTCATTGCGCAAACGGGTTTCATCCAATAAGGCTTCTGCCCAATCACGCAGATCCTGTTTCAACCAATGTCCGAACGGCACCCCGAAACCCATTTTAGGGCGTTCAATCATTGCTTTCGGCACATGACGGTATAGCACTTGGCGTAACGGCCATTTGCCTTGCCCATTGCGCAATTTCATTGACAGGGGTAATTGCCATGCAAATTCGACCACCCGATGATCCAGAAAAGGCACGCGGGTTTCTAAAGAATTTCCCATTGCCGCTCTATCGACTTTGACTAAAATGTCATCGGGTAAATATTTCATGCTATCCAATAACATCATCTGTTCAATGTCGCTCAAGCCCGTTAATTTTGAAAGTTCAGTCAATAAACTGGGCGGATTAAAGCCGCCGATAACAACATCCCCTGCATCAAACCAGTGAGTAATGAAATGCGAATACAGTTCCATAATGGATTGACTGGTCAGCGTTCTTGCCGCTTTATGCAGTTTGTCGCCGATATTACGCGGACGCGCGGATTTAGGCACAGGCAGTACGCTTGCCAATTGACTCCATGTATCAGGCGGTACGCTGGTAATTCCTTTTGCCATCAGATGGCGCAATGGCATAGGCAGGTGCGATATTTTCCGCCACATACTATCTGTGCGCGTATAACGCCCGTATCCGCAAAACAGTTCATCCCCCGCATCCCCTGATAATGAGACGGTAACGTGCTGTTTCGCCAGTTGTGAGACGAGAAAAGTAGGAATTTGCGACGAATCGGAAAACGGTTCATCGTACAAAGCAGGCAAGCGGGGAATAACATCCATTGCCTGTTGCGCGGTCACATACAGTTCGGTATGTTCCGTGCCTAAATGCTGGGCAACAGCTTTGGCATATTCGGCTTCGTTATAACCTTGTTCATGAAAACCGATGGTAAAGGTTTTGACGGGTTTGCTGGATTGCGCCTGCATCAAGGCGACAATTAACGAGGAATCAATGCCGCCTGATAAAAATGCACCTAGCGGCACATCTGCCATCATTTGTTGACTGACCGCATCTTTCAGCAGGGTTTCAAGTTCGTCTATCGCTTGTTTATCCGTGCCTGTAAAAGGGTTGGCAACGCCTGCCTGTGCAACTTGAACCGCTGACCAATACGCCCATTCTTTCACTTCCCGCTGTTGCAGCGAGACCGTTAATAAACAGCCTTGGCGCAGTTTAAAAATGCCGTTGTAAATGCAATGCGGCGCGGGGATGAAATTACGGCGTAATTGAAAACTCAACGCGCCGCGATTAATGGAGTTTTCAAACTCAGGATGTACGCGCAAGGCTTTTAATTCCGAGCCGAATAAAAATACCGCCTGTTCACCTTGACCTTGCCAACCATAATACAGGGGTTTTTCGCCCATTCTATCGCGCCCTAAAGTCAGTTGCTGGGTGAGTTTATCCCATACCGCAAAGGCAAACATACCGATGGATTTATTAACGGTGGCTTCAATGCCCCACGCATCAAAACTGGCTAATAAGGTTTCGGTATCGGAATGTCCGCGCCAGTCAGGTGTTGCGCCGCTGGATTCCAGTTCGGCGCGGAGCATGAGGTGATTATAAATTTCCCCGTTAAAAGCAATCACATAACGCCCTGAAGCGGACGGCATGGGTTGATGACCTGCGGGTGATAAATCGACAATGGATAACCGCCGATGTGATAAGCCGATACCTGCCTCGGTGTCACACCACACACCGCTGTCATCGGGGCCGCGATGCGCAATCGCGTTACCCATACGCTGTAATAATTCAGTGGCATGGTCTGGTTTGACCGTACTTAAATAACCCGCAAATCCACACATTTTTTTTATTTTCCCGTGATAACTTCTTGATAAACTGAATCAAAACGCGCTCGCGCTTTTTCGATACCAAACTCGGCAAATACCCGTTCTTTGGCGCGTTGTCCTTGTTGTTGCCGCTGTTCTGCTGATAACGCCAGCAACCCTAATAAACCATCTGCCAAGGCTTGCTCATCCTGCGGCGGCACTAATACGCCCGTATCGCCGACCAAAACAGCGGTATCGCCGACATGAGTTGCCACACAAGGTAACGCCATTGCCAAGGCTTCTGCCAAACCATTAGGAAAGCCCTCGGTACGCGAAGGCATACAATAAATATCCATAGCGGCGAGACACACAGGCACATCACGGCGTTCACCCAGCAACACAAACCGCTCCTGTAAGCCGTTGTCATTCAGCCACGCCATTAAAGTGGCGTTATCCGCTTCACAACCGCGCCCGACCAATAAAAATTTCACCGCTGGATACTGCTGTGCCACGAGTGCCGCCGCTTTGACAAAATTATCCTGTCCTTTATCGGCATGAAACCGTCCGACATTACCAATCACAATATCGGTATCGGCAAACTGACACGCACTGCGCAAGGCGGCGCGTTGTTCATCGGTCACGGTAAACTGGGAAAAATTAAAACCGTTGGAAATAACCACCATGCGGGCTTCGTCATAGCCTGCTTTGCTATGCGCCACTCTGGCGGCTTCGGCGACACAGATAATTTTTTTAGGAATCAGGCGCGACAGTAACGCGCACATTTTCATGATGAGAACGGTTTTTTTCGGGTCTTTTGCAGTCAATGCAGTACGGCGTATGCCCCAGACGATATTGTGATAACCTGCCAACTTAGCCGCCAAGCCGCCCAAAAAATCGGCATGATACATCCACGTTTGCACCACATCGGGCTGATAACGGCGGATGCACTTCACCAACTGCCATAATATTCTGGGAATGTTAAAGCCTGAGGGCGATAGATTGAGCGGATACACGGCTACACCCTGCTTGCGCAATACCTCACCAATCACGCCCAGCGTGGTCAGCGACACGACCATCGTGTCGGGTATGGATGCAGGATCGGCTTCAATCAACCGTTTCAGCATGGTTTCCGCGCCGTCTGCCTCAAGGCAAACAATAATATGTAATATTTTCACACGGTCTCCTTGGGTGTTGTGACTGTTGCGGCAACGTCCGCCATCGTTAAGCTGCGCATTCCATAGTTATCCTGCAACACGGCAAAATACTGTAATAGCTCATCAAGCAGGGCGATATTTTCGGCTAACGACACACCGAAATTATGCGGATGCCACCATAAATGAAATATGCCGTCATTTTTTGCCGCCGCTAACATTCCCTGTTTCAAATGCCGCACCTGCATTTTATTGACCAGCGCGTTATTGGCGACAGGACGCAAAAAGCGACTGGCAGGAATGTTGATTAATTGCTTATCCGTAGAATTAACAGGGGCAACATGATGCCCCGTAATGGGCAGATAAGAATCGGCAAGGCGTAACATTCGCCCCGCGATACCATACGGCACAACGCTACCGCCGTGATACAGCCAATGATTTTGATTGCCGCGATACGCAGTAAAACCCGCCTGTGCCAAGGCGTTGACATAAGCATCCTGTGATTGATTGCGCGGAAACACAAAGCTGGTCGGTTGGGTAATGCCGCAGTCATCGAACATAATTTTTGTGCAGTCCAAGTCGGCAACAAACTGTTCTACGGTGGTACTGGCATCACTGCAATAAAAATGACTGTAACTGTGACTTGCCAATTCCTGCCCTGCTGCTGCCTGTATTTGTTCCACTAAGGGACGGGCAAAAAACAGCTTGGGAAATTGTTTCGCTAACTGTGCGACTGAATAAGTGGACGAACTGTCCTGTGCGTAAGTCGGCATTACAGTAGGCACAATGTCAGACCATTGCTGATAATCCTTACACATCAACATACCGACTGTCGCCCAAGTGGCACGCACCTTGTGTTGTGCGAAGAGTGCCAGCATAGCGGGTATCGCCTGCCAGACTCCTTCCACATTTTTGCCGTAGCTTTCAATAGTTTTGGATTCTGCCACACCCCAGAATAATTCAAAATCAAGCGAAATCACCAATGCCGACATCATTGCACTCCCAATTCTTGAAACAGCGTATCCCACTGCGTGAGTATGTTCGCCAAGGCAAAACGTTCTATGATGGAGGCGCGGGCTTGTGCGCCTAGCGTGTGGCGTAAATCAGCATCCTGCATCAATCGTTCCAGTTCACGTTCTAATGCGGGTTCATCATTCAATGCGACCAATAATGCCACCTGTCCATCTAAACTCATTTCACGCGGGCCGCTGGGACAATCAAAGCTGATACACGGTACGCCCACACCCATCGCTTCCAGCAACACATTAGGGAAACCTTCGTATTTTGAGGTAAAGGCAAACACATCCGCCTGTGCCAATTCATCACCTATCGCCGCCGACTGCCCTGCTAATTCAATGCGTTCAACCAGACCGAGGTCTGTTATCTGTTGTTGCAAACTGGCGCGTAACTCGCCCTCGCCCAAAATGCGCAACGACCACTCAGGATAACGCGCGGCAAGATTGGCGAACACCCGAATCAGCACATCAAACTGCTTGCCCGCATTTAATCTGCCGATACTCAGCAAACGTTTTTTTGTCGTCGCGGCAGGTTTATGTTGAATGCTGACTATTTGCTCAGGAATGGGATTGGCGATAACGCGCAGACGTTTTGCCGACCAGCCTGCCGCGCTGTATTTAGCGGCAACTGCCTGTGTCTGCACCATCAATAGGGTAGCGAACGGATAACTGACCCGACAGGCAAGCCGTAAACCGCGCGAGCGTGAAACCACAAACGGATCGGTGCGCTCACAAATAATCACAGGCACTTTCAAGCCCAATGATGCGGCAACAGCGGCGACATTGACATTGGATAAAAATGACACGATGACATCGGGTTGTTCGGTAACGATAAACTGGCGTAGCGTGCGTAATCTGGCAAGCTGATTAGCCGCTGAGCGGGTTTTACCAGCCACTAAATCCGCTAAATAAATCAGGCGAACAGCGGGCGATAATTCATAAAAACACTCGCCGCGTCCTGAAAAAGTCGGCATCAGCACCACCTGATCGCCGCGCGATGCCCACGCATTAACCAGCGTTGCCGCAACGCGCTCTGCGCCGTGTCCCGCCATTGAGGAAACCAAAAATAAAATTTTCATTAGCTGTCAGTTGATTAAGTAATTTATTAAATTTTTCTTTTTATTTTTAAACTTAAAAGAAACAGGTGTGCAAATAACTTATCAAATAAGCTAATGGGTTTAATTTGATTGGGTGTTGACGTTAATGAACGCATATCAATAATTGACTGTTTATACTTGATAATATCATCTTCAAACGCATCCAACTGTTTAGCGGAATCACTGTTGTGGTGATAGCAAACCGTCCACAATCCAAACGGCATATCGCGAAAATGCCAGAGCTGTTGGGGAATAAATACCGCACCCAGACGAGATACAGGGTTTAAATAAAACCCGTCGCTGATAATATTAATTCCTAATTCGAGAAGAATTTTGACGGTTATTTCATCAAATGAATGCGCTGGGGCTACAAAAGTATCAATATGAATATGTTCACGTTGAAATATTGCCAGTGAAGCGGTTAATTTTTCACGTTGTATGTCATAAGACAAACCAGAAAATTCGCTGTAATTATTAATGCCCATAATGCCTGCATTTTGGGTTTCATACAGATGCTGATAACCGTGTAATGCGAGCGTCCAACCTTGCTCCTGCCATATTCGGGCGCGATTCCAAAAATCCTCGTTGGGCGGGTCAATAATAAGTTTTGCATCTTTATTATCGGGTACGATGGCGAGAATAGGCTTTATATTATGCAATAAAAGCGTTTTTTCTATTTTTTCCCAACGCTCCCAATTCATCGTAGGGCATATATCGTCAAAGCGGATAAGGTATTGTGCTGTCATAAAATTCAGGATTCAGTTTAAAAAACGCGGCTATTGTGTTTTATAAGTTATTTGCAAAAAATCGGCGAGTACAATGACTCAAACCTGCGAGGTTTTAAAAACCTCGCAGGTTTATTTATACAGTCGAACTGTGTGTATCAACTTAAACGGCATTCAGTAAAAATAAACTAAGGTTAATAAAACCTTAATTCATATTTTGCAGCCAATACCAATACTGGACTATTTCATAAAAAAATAAACAGCTCATCATCGCTATTCTGACTCGCAGGGTATAGGTTGAAATGGCATACAAAATAATCGTAAAATTCAATGCTAAAAATCGTGTGCCGTCTGTACCGAAAACCGACATAAAAAAGGGCATCAGCAGCATAATAATGGAATAATATTCCGCCCAGCATTTACTGGGATCATTATTACGTTTTGCTATAAATGGCAGGGTAAATGCCATTAATACCCAATAAGTCAAATAGGTAATAGATACAGGGTCATCAATCTGTTCGGCTCGCCTGTCACCCACTGCACCTAAAATAAGTTCTTTACCCGCACCTAATATAAACGACATGGTCATGCCAAAAGCGAAAGCAAATAATCCGAGTTGCTTATGGGTATATTTATCGCTTTTCGATTCTAAAAATTTAGACACCATATAGACAAGAAAAATCATGTACGTTACGGTGTGAATCAAACTGATTACTGCCATCATACAACAGGCAACGATTCTATTTTTTACTGACAATGTCAATAATATAAATGACATTGCAAATGCACTTCTAACCTGTCCTGATATTAAATTAACGACCAGCGGATTAAACAGAAAAATAAACATCAGAATGAAATTTATTCGTCCGATTAAAAAAAACGCATATACCGATATACTGAACAGCGAAATCAGCTGAATACCATCCATTGGTACTTTAAAATTATCGCCGATGAATATCAATATAGACCGCCACAGCGGTTCATTGGACATATATTGCAATAAGTCCATATCATCGACAATGGTATCATTGCCTTTTATCAGATTTTCTATGCGTACCAGATAATTACCAAGGTCATTATTATTGACTATATCGCAGCGATTAAGCGGCGAATAGACGAATATCAACCCAAATAGAAATCCGAAAAATATACGCGGCACTAATCCGACTTTAGATCGCCTTATTTGATTAACAATCATCGTATTTTTAAAATAGCCAATCCGCCAAATAAAGTTTTAACCATGAGTGTTCATTATTCAAACAATCAATATCTTTTTTCGCTATCTTTATATAACGATATTCATTTTACGACGCACCTTCTTTTATAACCGCAGCCTCGGGTACAGTCATTGAACCGAAAGCAACGGGCTGATCGCCTGCCAGTTCATTCAAATACTCTTCTACGTTGGTATAGCCGTTATTGTTGTTATCGCCGTTTCTGTCGGCGGCATCGTTCGGATTGAAGCCCTGCGCGGTTTCCCACGCATCGGGCATTCCATCGTGATCACTGTCGTCGGGTGCTGTACCTTGCGCCAAAACAGACCAATTATTCTGATCCTGACCAATCGAACCTGTACCATTGATAATATCATTCACGATTCGGTCATCAATTACATCACGCACAGGCAGCTTCGCACCTGCATTTGCCAGTACCTTTATCAGAACCTGAGAGGTCGGATCCGTGGTAACGGCGGGCGTAACAACGGGAGATGCCAGTTGATTAATACCGGCATTGCCGCCATAAATATTATCGGGATTAAAATCATTTTGTGTTCCCATCGGGAAAAGCGGTGTGTAATTTCCGCTGATGTAAAGCTTTGTCTGGGCATCGACATCAAGGATAACGTTGCCGCTGCCCTTACTGCCTGTGTCGGTAGGATTTGTTTTGTAAATGTTGTTGATGAAATTAGCTTGGGTGGTATTGAAACTGACAGGATACGATGACGCTGAACGCTCCATTCTCAGGTTGCCAGAACTGTATGATGGGTAGTAGTAAATAACGTTATTACGGAAATCGAAAATGGAGGGATCGTCAACACGCGGATTGCGCTCTGCATTATGAGCAAACAAGGAGTGATGAATGGTGATGGTTCTTGGATGCACGGTATCAACGTCAATATCGCCGCCTGCCAGAAACCCCGTGCTGTGCTGACCTTTGGAATGTCCTTGTGTCGCACCCGCAGCGATAATGCTGTTTTGTATGGTTATATCACTGACTGAATCCCAGACAGTCATGTTCTGATCGGTAGCCCATTGTGCGGAAATATGATCCAGCACGATATTGTAAACCCGCTTGTCTATCGTCTCACCCCATAAGGCAATGCCGCTTACTGAGTTACAGGCTTTTGCACCTTGGGCTATACAGGCAACACTGCCCGGACGAACACGAAGATAACGAATCACCACATCATGACCGCCGTCTTGTATATAAATTCCCCAGTTTTTAAGCTGAATACCGCCGCCTGTCGCGGTTTGTCCTGCAATAGTGAGGTTGCTGTGCTGTGCATTGATAATAATATCGCGCGTCAATTCTATCGCCCCGCCCACACGGAAAACCACGGTACGCGCGCCTGTCTCTACTTCAACACAGTCGCGTAACGAACCTTGTCCTGCATCATTGAGGTTGGTCACTTCACAGATTGCACCGCCGCGACCAGCGGCGGTTTGTGTGCCATAGCCTTCGGCATTAGGAAAAGCAGGAAATCCTACTGCATTTGCGGATGAAATATCTAATGCCAAAAGAGCGCACACACCCGCTGAACCGAAAATAATCTGTGATACTGTTTTCATAATTTTATTTTCTACTACGCAAGGTGTGAAAGTTATACGGCAAATAGTATCTCTATCCCTTGATAAGGGTTCATCAATCCTATTGAAATATTACACAGTTTTATTACTTGTTTGAGTATCTATAAATTTGGTTCGTTGAATAACTGCTAAACACAGCAACATTGCCATCATGTACATAAAAGCAGTACCTAATACAATGCCATTGACATTGAACAACGGCACCAGCGCGAAATTTGCAATGACTTTAGCGAACAGATTAATGCCTGAAACAATCGCCAGTTGGCGATATTTACGTTGACTGCCTAATAATGAACTCAGCACCACCCAGACAAAATAAAAAGGCACTTGCATGAGGCTGTAACGAAATACATCAGTGACAATTTCGGTATTTTGAGCAGTAAATTCACCGCGCTCAAACAACAGTTTTACACCCCACGGTGCTAAAAACCACCCAGCCAATACGCCGATAAAACCCACTAGGAATAAAATACCTGCCCAGCGCAACGCGACTTTATACAGTTGCCCTGCATCTTCTTGAATTCTGGAAAATACAGGCAGCGTCGCTCTGCCGACGGCGGTTGCGCCCAAGCCTAAAATTAATGCCACAATGCGATTGGCATAACTCATGGTGGCGATAGCTCCTGTGCCTAATTGCGCGGCAAAAAACTGGTCAATCAAGGTGGTAAAACTCATCAATATCTGACCGACCAGCATGATGCCGAAGCCATGCCAAAAGGCAGACCAATGGGGAGAACGCTGAGTAAACTTCGGTGCTTCTATTTCACCGCGCCACACCAGAGGAATCGCAAGACTGACGAGGTGCAAGAATAAACCTGCTACCGTTCCCCACACTAAGGCTTCAATGCCAAAGTCAGGTAAAAACAACACCGCGATTAAAATTGTTATCGCGGGTACGCCTTCCAATAAGGTGTTAACGTGCCGCCCCGATGACAACAGCCACGCGGAAAACAGACTGATTAAGACACTCAACGGCGCGAGTGCCAACATGGACGGCACCATATCAATGGCTACTTTTTGCGTCGCCGCTGACAGTCCCAGCCAAGCAGAACCCAAAAAAAACGGCAATCCCAAGCCCATAATGAGCGCGAAATTCAGCCCCAGTAATGCGGAAAAAGCGAGTAACTCGGCGCGAAATGCAGGAATATCATCAGGATTATGTTGCCGTACTCGCGCGATGAGCGGCGCAAGTACAATGCAAAGCACACAGAACCAGATATTGACCGGCCAACTGATTAAATTGAACACCAGCAAATAAGCATCAACGGCTTCGTTGACACCGTAGCGGTAGGCAACCGCCATTTCTTTGCCCGCGCCTGCCAGTTTGCCCAAAAAAACAAACAGCGACACCCATGCCATACCTCTGGCAATAGCTTGGTGGTCGGCATGGACATTGCCGATAGATTTGCGCAATCTGGAAGGTGTTTTCATTTAAACGTCTTTATATTCAGACGGCAAAATAATCAACATACCATTTCACAAATTTGTCTATGCCTACACTGATAGGTGTATTCGGTTTATAACCCACATCTTTTACCAAGGCTTCGACATCGGCATAAGTATCAGGCACATCACCCGGTTGTAATGGCAGTAATTCTTTAACAGCTGTTTTACCGAGGGCTGTTTCCAAGGTGGAAATATAGGTTAATAATTCGACGGGGTTTTGATTGCCGATATTATAAACGCGCCAAGGGGCTTTACTTGTACCTGGATCTGGGTTTAATCCCGACCAGTCTGGATTTGATTTTGCTGGATTATCCAGCGTTCTGATAATACCTTCGACAATGTCATCCACATAAGTAAAATCACGTTGATGTTTGCCGTAATTAAATACCTGAATCGGGTCGCCCGCTAATATGGCTTTAGTAAATAAAAATAATGCCATGTCAGGTCTGCCCCAAGGGCCGTAAACAGTAAAAAACCGTAATCCCGTGGTGGGCAGTTGATATAAATTACTGTAAGTATGTGCCATTAATTCATTGGCTTTTTTTGATGCCGCATACAAACTCAACGGATGATCGACATTATCATGTACTGAGAAAGGCAGGGATTCATTCGCGCCATACACTGAGCTGCTGGACGCATATACTAGATGCTCAACATTATTATGGCGGCAACCTTCGAGAATATTAATAAAGCCGACAATATTACTGTCAATATACGCGTGCGGGTTTTCGATAGAATAGCGTACACCCGCCTGTGCGGCTAAATTAACCACTCTTTGCGGCTGGTGTTGTTTAAATAATGCCGCCATTGTTTCACGATCGCTAATATCAGCGCGTATATCGGTATAATTTTTATGATCCAGAATACGAGCTAAACGGGCTTTTTTTAAATTAACATCGTAGTAATCATTTAAGTTATCAATACCGATAACTTCATCACCGCGTTCGAGTAATTTTATTGCCAGATGATTACCGATAAAACCTGCTGTTCCTGTGACTAATACTTTCATTATTTATAACCTTATATCGGTTTGAGTGGCTGGGAAAAGATATTTAAGATCATAAATAACGGAATTGGCTTTACCATATTGTCTGATTTGTTCTATGGACATTTGTTTAAATTGATCGTGCGATACGGCTAAAATAATCGCGTCGTATTTTTCCAGTTCAGGCTCGGAAATTAATCCGATGCCATATTCATGCTCAGCTTCTGCTGAACTGACCCACGGATCATAGACGTGCGTATTGACATTATAATCTTGTAATTCTTTGACAATATCAATGACGCGCGTATTGCGTAAATCAGGGCAGTTTTCTTTAAAAGTAAAACCCATAATCAATACGTCGGCTTCTTGAATATGAATCCGCTTTTTTAATAGACTTTTTATTAACTGCGCAACAACATATTTACCCATGCCGTCATTAATACGTCGTCCTGACAGAATAACTTCGGGATTATAACCAACCGCCTGTGCTTTATGGGTTAGATAATAGGGATCAACACCGATACAGTGACCGCCGACCAAACCCGGTCTGAACGGTAAGAAATTCCATTTTGTACCTGCGGCTAATAATACTTCTTCAGTATCTATGCCTAAGCGATTAAATAGAATCGCCAATTCATTAATTAGTGCGATATTGACATCACGCTGGGTGTTTTCGATTACCTTTGCCGCTTCGGCAACTTTAATACTGCTGGCTTTATAAGTCCCTGCGGTAATAATGCTTTTGTACAGGGCATCCACATAATCAGCCGTGTCTGCGGTTGAACCTGAGGTGACTTTTAATATATTGGTGACACGATGCGCTTTATCACCCGGATTAATACGTTCAGGGCTGTAGCCGACATAAAAATCTTTGTTGAAGGTTAAGCCTGAATGTTTTTCCAGTAACGGAACACAGACTTCTTCTGTGGCACCCGGATAAACGGTGGATTCATAAACAACCACGTCATTGGCTTTTAACACCTTGCCGATTAATTCACTGGCTTTGATTAATGGGGTTAAATCGGGTTGTTTATATTCATCAATGGGGGTCGGTACAGTAACTATATACACATTGCATTGCGCGATGTCAGCAACAGCGGTGCTGTATCGTAACTGAACAGCATCGGCAAGTTCATCAGAACTCATTTCCAGCGTAATATCCTGACCTGCTTGCAATTCTTGAATACGCTTTTGATTAATATCAAAACCAACGGTCGGGTATTGTTTACCAAACTCAACTGCCAGCGGTAAGCCGACATAGCCTAACCCGACAATAGCGATGCTTGTGTTTTTAACGGAGTTCAATTGAATGCCTCATAAAAATAGAAAATTGGATAAATCATCCTAAACACTTAAATAAAAACAGGATGTGTACGAAATGGCACTGTAGCTGTAAAAATGAAGAGCAATACCCCTTGCTATCTTTACTATTATCACTTGGAAAAGCAGAAAAAACAATCACTTAAGCACCAAAATGGAGCGTCACAAATCTCCTTTAATGAGCTTATTGTGACCCTATTTGTCAATAAGTTACATAATAAAACAACATAATTATTATCACTTACGGGCTTAAAATACACTTTCAATACCTTAAAAAGAGATAAGACATTGATAATTAGGGGGCTAAGCAGAGGTCAATCAATGTAGCGTTCTCGGTATTTGCTGTAGTAATAATAAAACCCTGAATCACCTGAACTGTAAGTGTATTGTTGTAAATTGACTTGTTGCAGGACAATGCCTGCAATATGCGATGCGGATTTCAATAATTCATCAAGTCCTGTTTTGACTATGGTTCTGGGCGTTTTATCCCACGCGACCACAAACACGACTTTATCAACCAGTGACGCTAACACGCGCGCATCCGTAGCAGCCAGCACTGGCGGTGTATCAAAAATAATTAAATCAAATTCAGCGCGCAAGGTGGTCAATAAACTTTTCATGCGTTCGGAGGCAAAAACATCAGCTGAATTCAGATATTCCACACTGCCTTTTGGCATAATCATTAAACCGGTTTTGCCGTCCTTACACAGACAGTCTTTCAATACCGCGTCAGACGACAGAATTAAATCGGTTAATCCTTGCGCATTGTTTGTTATACCCAAGTATTTTGTCAGGCTGGACTGTCTGAAATCAGCATCGATAACAATGACTTTTTGTCCTGTAATGGCAGCACTTCGCGCCAGTGATAAAGCCAGTGTCGTTTTACCTTCATTAGGAAGCGTGGAGGTAATGATAAGCGAGCTGACAGACTTATCAGGACTGGACAGTATTAAAGAGATGCGTAATGAATTAATCGCTCCCGCCAAACTGGAGTTGGGTTTAGTGAGCAAATAATCATAAGCGGCTATTTTTTCGGTAATTTTAGGCATCAAGCCTAATGCGGCAAACCCTAAATGCGCCTCGACTTCTTCGGGGCTTCTCAATCCTGCGCGTAAAAACTCCAATAAAAATACCACCGCTGAAGCACTGCCGAATGCCATGACAATCACCATCATAAGCAGCATTTTTTTCTTGGGAAAGGACGGAATATCGGCAACTTCGGCAACAGAAATAACCCGCGCATCCGCTTGCTCGGTTCCCTGCGTGGAGGTGGTTTCTTTAAAGCGATTGAGAAAGGTCTCAAATAATAATTTATTCGCATTTGCCTCACGTTCCAAGGCTCTTAATTGCACCTCTTCTTTACCGTTTTGATCGGCTATGCGCTGACTTGCGACTAAACTGTTTTGCAAATTAGTCACGCGCGTATTGGCAATATTCAGTTCATTATGCAGACCTGCAATAATTTTACCGGATTCTGCTTTTATTTTTGTACGCACACCTGATAATTCGGCAGTGGTACTTTTCATTTTTGGGTGATTTTGCCCCAGTTCAACCGATATTTCTGACAATTTACGCGTTAGTTCGGTTTCTTGTCCGCGTAAATTTTGAATTAATGGTGACGACAGCACTTCACTGACCGCTTCAATGTCCATACCGCTATTGCGTAACTTGGCGACTTGCTCCAACCGTGCGGCAGCCTCTGATTTTTGTACTTTCGCAGTAATCAGCTGATTGTTGATTTCCGACAGCTGTTCGCCGACCAGCCCTGCCTCCTTATTGCTGCCGCTGACCAGACCATGTGCCGCACGGTAGCTTTCAACTGCTTTTTCAGAATTGACCACCTTCGCCCGCAAATCGGTTAATCGGCTATTCAACCACGCATTGGCTTTTTCAGTGGCTTCAAATTTCACTTGCAACTGCCCGACAATATAACTTTCCGCATGAGCATTGGCGATTTTAGCCGCCAGTTTGGCACTTAACGATTCAAATTTGATACTGACTATTTGTGAGCCTTTAACGGGTTCTACTTTGAGTTTGCCGATATAAATCTCAGTCGCCGCCAGCATAATCCGCGCCTGTTTTTCTTCATCGCTAATGACTGCCTCATTTTCTTCCAAGCCCAGTTTGCTTTTAATGCTGTCAGGTAACCAGCTTTTGGGATTTAGCGCAGAAGGAGAACTTTTTTCTGAGCTTTTACTATTGGGATTGAATTCAGGCACGTTTAACAAATCCAATTTAGTAATGACTTTTTTAGCCAGTTCCCGAGACAGTATCGTTTCCGACTCGCTTTTAAGCGCGAATTCGGAATTCATATCGCCACTCAATACCGATTTCACATCAATCACTTGTGAGATGGGTACACCGATTAATACTTTCGTTTCAGAGGTATAGCGCGGCACAAGTCGAGACACCAGAACCATGCCTATGATACCGACCACAATGACAATGAAAACGAATAAGTAACGGTGTATCCAGAAAGAATGAAAAATATTGCGTATGGAAATAGGCGTTTCTTCGTGTTGAAAAGAGGACTCATGGTTGTTGAGCATGGGATTATCGCTTAGTGACATGGTTTTCCTTGTTAGAAAAAGTGGCTTCTACATGACAAATTTCAAAAAAAGCGTTCTTCGGTATCAAAATATCACCTGACACAACTGATTTATCTAACTTGGTTTTTTACTCAGGAAGGCATTGCACAGATGCAGTTAAGTCAGGTCATTTTTTAAAAAATGCTGCCAATGCCGCTTTGGCGCGCATTTTAATGGTTTTTGCATATTGATAAACAACGGTTTCGATAATTTTTTCATGCGCCCAGCGTAACCAATAAGTCACCGTGTGATAAACCGATGCAATGAGACGAAACGATAATAACTGCGGTTTAGTCAGCGTAAAAAACCGCGCGACGAATAAAGTGCCTAATAACTTGGCTACTATTTCCAGCCCGATGCCTTGTAAAATCAAACCATTAGCCAACAGCCAAAACGCGGCAATATTGAGCGGTGTCACCAATAAAATAGGTATACTGATAGCCATTAACGCCTGATACGGCGAGGTTTTCGACAGCCACAATTCAAACTTAGCCAAGCCTAAATGATAAGCCAGCCAATGTCCCAGTGCGGACAGCCCGTCCCACAACCATTCTTCAACAATCAAGATAATGGCTAATAATGATAAGAGTAGTTTTTTCATAATGGTTTTTTATTTTCCAATGAGGGGTTCTGGTTTACACGCGCCACAGTTGCCAAAATGCAGCTTCATACACACTATTGGCAATTCTTTTCAGCAAATACATAACAATTTTATCCGCTTGATTCATTCACAATTAAAGCCCATTTGACAGACATGACCTACTCGACATAAACCAACAAGTATAATGTAATCCAATGAATACAACATCCATCCACCGCAAAGGATTTTTCCACGGACAAGACTTTTCTCATTCACACGCACCGCATCTGCCCCGATTAAAACACCGTGTTTCAGCGAAAAACCACACATTACGCTACACTGTCATACACACTGATTACTCCTCAGTAGCCGCTGAGCATCATCAACAATGAATCAACCCTCTCCCTACCAGTATGAATTCGACGCAAATTAAATGCCTTTCTGTCTTTGCTATTTTTGCCATTATCGGTTTCGGCCCCATTTCACCGGGTTGCCTGACGGGTATGTATATCGTATTATTCAGACCGCTCTGGTTCTGGACAGTCACTGTCAATTTATATACAAACAAACCAGTACCGCACACAAACATTGAAACAGTTTCCGTTATGCAAACTCAACAAACGCGAAAAAAATGCTTTCTCAGCATCTTAGGATTATTTATTCTTGATATTGCACCTGTGCCTGTGACACCAGTAGTTGCTTTTGTCATTATTCTAAGCAGACCACGTTGGTTTTATCGCTTAGTGACTAAGGTTTATAGAAAAGACGGCAACGCATTGCAAAACAATTAGCGTTATCTGATTCGCCAACAGACAGTTCGCCAACGTACAATACGCGATTAGAAAGAAATAGTTCTATAATAAATTCAATTAGTTATTAATTATTTACCATTACGAGGATATGAGTTATGTGTTTTAGTGCCAATATGTCGCTTAGTCTGGGTGTGGCTGGCGTTATCGCTTCCAGTATTACTTTTTCAGACACATCGGAATCTTTCTGGGTAAGAATGGCAAGAACTTTTGCCATTTTTCATTTTTCTTTAATGGAGTTTATCCAATATTTTGCCTACCCCGTCGCCGATCAATGCGGCTATGGCACCAATTTATGGCTGAGTGAATTATCCACTTATCATATCGCCTTACAAGCATTCGCCATCATGCCCGCTTTGGCAACTTATTCAGCCGACCCCAACGCATTAAAACGCGCCACGCAACTGGGCGCAACACTCAGCGGGCTGTTTATTATGTGTAGTTTTTTACCGCAAAAATGGCAGCTATCTGATATAGCACCTAATTTTATCGGTGATATGGTGTCGTGTTTATTCATGGGCAAATACCATATCGGTTATCACATCGGCAGTGCTTACGGATTATTTGTCACATGGGGATCATTATTCGGCTTAGCATTAAGCGGCTTTTTATGGAAACAAAACCACCGTATTGCCACCTACCATTTTGTCATGGCTATCGCTACCTTATTCATGCCGCAATGGTTATTCGGCGTGACCACAGGTGAAGCGGCAGCCATTTACTGCCTGTTCTCAATTCCTATTACTATGAGCTTCATGCCGTACTTCAAACGATTTTTTCAGACTCGATCCTCTGAGTTTTCTGATAATGACGGCTTAAAAACGGCTTACCAGTCTTAAAATCGCTGCTTGTTTTGTTGGGTTGCCAAAAAGCGGCAACCCGACTTACTTCGCCCGCTCCGTCAAGCGCACCATATCATTCATCACCCCATCCAAACCGCCGTAGACATTCAACACATTAATATTGGCAGTGATTTTTTCCAAAATCTCCAACTCTTTCAAACGCAATAACACAGGGTTACCTTCCATCACTTTGGCGGTGTTATGCAATGAACGGGTGGCTTGGGTTTCTTCCTGACGTTTGATTAAATTGGCTTCGGCGAGTTTTTGCGCTTCCACTACTTGGGTCAAAATGGCTTTCATTTCACCGGGCAGGACAATATCACGCACACCGACGCTGTTCACTTCAATGCCGTAGTTTGCCGATTTTTCCGCGACAATGCTCTGCACTTGGTTATTGAGCGAGTTTTTATCGGCTAATAATTCGTCCAAAGTTTGTGTGCTGACGATGGTGCGTAATGCCAGTTGTAATTCACGGTATAAAAAATCTTTGGCATCGGCTAATTCCGCTTTTACCACTTCGGGGTGTTTTATCTGCCACGTTGCCGATAAATTAATGCGCAAACTCACACGGTCTTTGGTCAAAATTTCCTGTCCGTTGACTTCCATGTTTTGCAAACGACCATCGTATAACACGACGCTGATAGCGCGATTAAACCGCCACCAAACGTGCGTACCTGTGGCTAATGTCGAGACAGTTTCACCATCCACCACCAAAAAACCCACATGATTTTCGGGTACGGTTGCAATGACAATCGCCGCTAACACTGCACGGCGTAACGGTTCATCTTTGGCATTGGCTAGTAATGCCGCCAGTTTTTTCGCTACGCTAAAGTCTTGGCTAATATCCAGCTTTTCAATGCGCATGGCTTGCTGGGTTTTCCAGTACGCGCCGCGTTGCGCAGGGGCTTTAATGTCTTTTAGAACATTGTTCACATACACCAAACCGATTTCCTGTTCGCCTGTTTCCCAGAGTGTCATCACCTCGCTAAAAGCCTCTGTATGCACTTGCGCCAAGTACAACAGCTCTTTGCTAATGGTGTCTTGCAGGGTGTCGGTAATGGTAAGAATCTGCACTTGATATTGATTAAACCAATCCCACAGCATATACACACCTGCGGGTAAAAATTTGATAAATTGCTGCTCTTTGAACAACAAGCCTGTTTGCGTTTCCGCGATTATTATTTTTTTTCTTGCTTGCATTGTTGTTTCCTCTAAATTAAAGGCTAAGCCTTGCACAAACGCTGGCTTTAAACTTTATGACTAACGGGCAAAACAACTTAAAACAGTTGTTTGCGCGTTAGCCAGACCCAGCAAAAAGGCAGTGTCTGTGTGAATGTCCAGTTGGTGCGTTGTAATGATGAAAACTACAACACACCGCTCTTTTCATTCCCAAGGCTTAGTACCAGAGTGCGACCAATAGGACTCGAACCATATTCCTGCTGATAACATCAGCCGCTCTATCTCAAGATAAGCTACAGCCGCGCGTTTATTGTTAAATGCTTTCACTAACTGGAATCGAACCAATTACCTACTGATTATGAGTCAGCCGCTCTACCAGATGAGCTATAGTGATTCACTAGCTGGAATCGAACCAGCTTGGACTGTTCCCTAAACAGTTGCTTGACCATTAAGCAATAGTGATGGAGCAGCGAGTTGGATTTGAACCAACGACCTCCCGACTCTTCGGTTGCTCTACCAGACTGAGCTATCGCCGCATTTGACTCCACTCAACACCGATACACAGTAACCTACAGGGCTGTGTCAGTTAGGCTCAGAGCCTAAACCGCTGTTGTTGGTGGGGTGTCAAATTCTGTTTTAGACCTTTCAGGTTTTTAAAACCTGAAAGGTCTTGATATTTTTGCATCGTTCCATTTTATAAATTGCCTCGTTCCAACGCTCCAGCGTTGGAATGCCGCAGTTGACGCTCTAGCGTCTTCATTGCTTAAACCAAGCAATCATGAATCATAAATTGATACAATCGCTTGTATTCGTTTATGTTTAATGAAGACGCTGGAGCGTCTTCAAACGCATTCCAACGCTGGAGCGTTGGAACGATAAAAATTCTTGTTGGTGTGTCAAATCCGCACCGACAACACCGAAAATTTTTAAACACTCCGCTCGTTCCCACGCGCCGCGTGGGAATGCAGTAACGGTGCGCCGCGCCGTGCTTTTAAAACACACCTCAGCGCGTGGGAACGAGAAATATTGCTTTACAGATTTTTTGGAAGTATGAAATCTCTGTAACGTTTATTTGTTGGCAATGGAATTTCTGACAAAAGCCGAGAGAAAAAAGGTGTTACTTCACTATTAGGATATTTAATATGATGAAACGTCTTTGTATCAGGTACAAAAAAACCTGTTAAACCATCTTTTGCTATAGCTAAAAAGGCATTGGCTAATGGTTCTAATTCTCTAAATTGAGTTTCAGCATATTCCAATTCACGATTAATTTTCATTGCCATATCAACTGCAAGAGTTGAGCTACCATCCATTGATATACCAAGTGCAGGAAAAAATAATTTTCCATCAATTGCTACAGGACTACTTATCCCTGCATTTCGAAGTTTAATGTAATCGGATGCTGAAGGTTTTTTCGATGAATCCGCTTCAAGTCGTAATTCACATTTAAGAATATGCGACCAGTTTCTATGAAGTATTTCAAGATGTGAAACATCTCCCCAAACATCTGAATGACCTCTCCCATGATTAACGACATCTATAAAATAAGCAGCATCATTTTCAAACTTAGCAATTAAAACTCTTTTTGTCCGACTAACTCTATTTCCTTTGTTTTCAAAATCCGCACCCAAATGAAAATGTAATAATCCCCAATCAGATGAAAACCAATCATTATTTTTTGAAGCACGATTTCTAATTGATTTTGTTATATCACCAAGATACGGTTTTAAATCACCGCCGACACGAGTAAGTCTTTCTATTTCAGATAAACCGTTTAATTCAAAAGGAGTAAGAATTTTGCCTTGCAATTCTCTTGATATATGTACATTTCGTGGAGATTGAAAAGGAATTCTTAACAGCCATTCTGCTAAATCTATTAAACTAAGGTTTGGTTTTTTAGGAAAAACAGCACCTGTTTTTTTATAACATTTTTGCAAAATAAGCGGTAAATCTCGTTCCCAGATTCTTACTTCATTCATTTAAAAAATCCCTGCTTGACGTTCATAGTTATAAGCGTTGCTATGTAAAAGCAAGATACGGATTTATCCGTACCTACATCACCCCTTCACACACAACACCTGCTTCAAAGTATGCACAATCTCCACTAAATCCGCTTGTGCCGCCATTACCGCTTCTATCGGTTTATAAGCTGACGGCGTTTCATCAATCACCGATTCATCTTTTCGGCATTCTACGCCTGCGGTGGCGGTGATATGTTCGGCTAACGACACCCGTTTTTTCGCTTCGGTACGCGACATAACGCGCCCCGCACCGTGACTACAGCTACAAAAACTTTCTTCATTGCCTAAACCGCGTACGATGAAAGATTTTGCACCCATACTTCCCGGGATAATCCCCATTTCACCTAGCTTGGCACTTACTGCACCTTTGCGCGTTACGATGACGTTTTTATCGTAATGATGTTCGCGGCTGATGTAGTTGTGGTGACAGTTCACCGCTTCCAGTTGGGCTTCAAACGGGATTTTCAACACATCACGCATTGCTTGCAGGGTGTTGTTCATCATCACTACGCGGTTAGTCATGGCAAAATCTTGCGCCCAACTTACGGCTTCTAAATAATCTTTAAAATGTTCTGTACCTTCTGGAATGTAGGCTAAATCTTTATCGGGAAGATTAATAAACCAGCGTTCCATGTCTTTTTTAGCCAATTCGATAAAGTGTGAGCCGATACGATTTCCGACCCCGCGTGAACCGCTGTGCAACATCACCCACACGGCATTGGCTTCATCCAAACACACTTCGATGAAATGGTTTCCTGTGCCGAGTGTTCCTAAGTGTTTAATGTTGTTGGTGTTTTTAAAACGCGGGTTTTTTTCGCACAGGCGTTCAAAACCGTCATTTAATGGCAACCATGCTTGCATAATCGCATCGGACGGTTCTCCCCAGCTTCCTGTATCCCGTTGTCCGCGATTAAATACCAAACCATGCGGCACTCGTTTTTCAATTTCTGAACGTAACGCGCTTAATGAATCGGGCAATTGTTCAGCGGTTAAGCTGGTTTTCACTGCCATCATCCCGCACCCTAAATCCACGCCGACCGCCGCAGGAATCACCGCGCCGATGGTGGGAATCACGCTACCAATAGTCGCGCCTTTTCCTAAATGCACATCAGGCATTGCCGCTACCCATTTATGTATAAACGGCAGTTTGGCGATATTTAGCAATTGTTTTTTAGAGTTATCATCGAAACTCACTCCGCGTGTCCACGCTTTCACGGGGCGTTGACCTTGTTCGTATAACACTTCATAAGCGGTGGTTGTCATGGTTTTTCCTTGGTTGTTTTTGTTGACAATTGTTATAAAGCAATCGGTGTGCCAAGTCTCATATTTACGTTGTAAGACGCGGCGCGTCTCTACTGCATTCCCACGCGGCGCGTGGGAACGAGATTATGTGATATGCTATTTTTATCAAAATAGATAGTGAGTTATCAAAATGAATAACATAATTATTGGCATTTTAGGCGCGAGATTAGACCACGCAGGTTTTGGTAAACGACGGTTGGGACGGTGGCGACCCAGCATTTCGTTATTAATGCACGATGCGTTGCCCGTTGATGAGTTTGTGTTGATTCATCATGAAGAAGAACAAGAACTGGCTGGTTTAACCCTGCGTGATATGGCGGCTGTGTCGCCACAAACGCGGATTACTGCGTATCAAGTCGATTATGCGAATCCGTGGGATTTTGAGCAGGTGTACAGCCAGTTACATGAATTTACCCGCAGTTATCGCTTTGATCCTGAACAGAATAATTATTATGTTCACATCACCACTGGCACGCACGTTGCGCAAATCTGTTTGTATTTATTGACCGAAGCCAACTATATTCCCGCTAAATTACTGCAAACTTCACCCAGCAAAGACGGCATACAAGGCACTTATCAAGTCATTGATTTGGATTTATCGCGTTACGATCAGATTGCGTCACGCTTTGCCAAAGAAGCGCAAGATGGCATTGCCTATTTAAAAGGCGGTATCGAAACCCGCAATCTGGCGTTTAATCAGCTCATTTCCCAACTCGAACAAGTGTCGATTAAATCCACCGCGCCGATGTTATTAACGGGCCCTACGGGTGCGGGTAAATCACGGTTAGCCAAACGCATTTATGAATTGAAAAAACAACGCGGGCAAGTCACAGGTAAATTAGTCGAAGTAAATTGTGCGACCTTGCGCGGCGATAATGCGATGTCGGCGTTATTCGGTCATGTAAAAGGTGCGTTTACGGGCGCAATGAGTCCGCGCTTGGGTTTATTGCGCGAAGCCAATAAAGGGCTGTTATTTTTAGATGAAATTGGCGAGTTGGGGCTGGATGAACAAGCGATGTTGTTACGCGCGATTGAAGATAAGGTGTTTATGCCGTTGGGTGGTGATTCTGAAGTGAGCAGTGATTTTCAGTTGATTGCAGGCACAAACCGCGATTTATTCGAGCAAGTACGCAGCGGCGCGTTTCGGGAAGATTTATTGGCGCGGATTAATTTGTGGACGTATTTTGTGCCGCCGTTAACGCAACGCATGGAAGATTTAGAGCCGAATATCGAGCATGAATTACAGCAATTTACCATTAAAGCAGGGCATAAAGTCAGTTTTAACAAAGCGGCGCGGGAGCAGTATTTACAGTTTGCGCGTTCACCACAGGCATTATGGCGGGCGAATTTTCGGGACTTAAATGCCAGTATCACGCGCATGGCGACCTTGGCAGTCGGTGGGCGGATTACTGAGGAATTGGTAGCGGAAGAAATCGGGCGATTGCAAACAGCGTGGGCTGGGTTTTTGCCGTCGGTGGAGGTTGATGGCTTGAGTAGCGTGTTGTCTGTTCAGGAATTGGAGGGCATGGATTTGTTTGACCGCTTGCAATTACTTGAAGTGCTGCGGGTGTGTCGTGCCAGTCGGAGTTTAGCGGAGGCGGGGCGCGTGTTGTTTGATAAAAGCCGATTGCAAAAAACCAGCGTGAATGATTCGCACCGTTTGAAGCAGTATTTGCAGAAGTTTGGGTTGACGTTTCAGAGCTTGCTTGGAGATAGATGATGCTTTTTGTTCGCTGTTTACTGCGTTTGCGCGTGGTTGGGTCGCGCGGCGTGCCAATACTGCATTCCCACGCGGCGCGTCACTGCCCACAGTTAAGCCTGACTGGTCGTAACCGCGTAGCGGTGAAATGGTTGTAGCAACAAAATATAAACATAACCAAGCCCCGTAGGGGTGAAATGTGTGTTTCTCATCCAACATTTCACCCCTACGGGGCTATGAAATCATCCTAAACACTTAATCTACAAACATTTTACCCCGCTGGGGTTGTGGGCAGTGACGCAGCGCGTGGGAACGAGAAAACCCGTGGGTGTATAGCTACCAGTCGTAACTTTAACCCGCAGGCCACGTCATTTGCCGCCCTGCCATTAAATGCAGATGCAGATGATAAACCGCTTGTCCGCCCATTTTATTGCAGTTAAAGACGGTGCGATAACCGTCATCGGCGAAACCCAGCTGTTTAGCCAATCGCGCGGCGGTTTGTAATAACTGCCCGCCTAATTCAGCATCATCCAAATCGTTCAACGTGCTGATATGTCGTTTAGGAATAATCAGAATATGCACAGGGGCTTTCGGGTCTATGTCATGAAATGCCAATACATCATCACTCTCAAAGACAACATTGGGTTGAATGTCGCCGTTGACCATTTTGCAAAATAAACAATCTGTCATGTGATTACCTTGTTATGTCTAATAAAGTGCGCGGGTTTTAAAACCTCGCAGGTCTTTTAAGCTACTAGAACGGCATAGAAAAACCAGGAGGCATAGGAATACCTGCTGTTACAGCGGACATTTTTTCCTTTTTCACTTTGGCGACTTTATTCACCGCATCGTTAATTGCGGCGGCAACCAAATCTTCCAGCATATCTTTATCATCACCCAGCAATGAAGGATCAATGGTAACTTTGCGGGCTTCGCGTTTGCCTGTCATGACGATAGTCACCAAGCCACCGCCTGATTCACCGGTCACTTGTAAAGCCGCTAATTCTTCTTGGGCTTTTTTGACATCTTCCTGCATTTTTTGCGCTTGCTGCATGAGATTACCCAGTGCATTTTTCATATTGTTATCTCCATTATTGAGTTATACGGGTTCGATGCTGTCGGGCAGAATACGCGCATCGAATTGTGTTTTCAATGCCTGCACCGTGCTGTCAGTATTGATGCTGTCAACGGCGGCTTGTTGTTTGTTTTCACGCGCTCTAAGCATTTGTAACGCGGGCGTATCGAGAGCCGTTTTCTGACTGTTAAATTCCAATTTAAGCGACGGCGTATTGCGATAAGTGCGTAAGGCGTTCAGTAACGCATCTTCTGCCGCTGAGCCGCGAATAATACTCGCGTCTATCTGCAAGCGACACACTTTGTCATCGATGTAATCCAGCGCACAATTATTGGCTAAATTTTTACTCGGCCCCACCAGATTCAACTGCGTAATAATGCTCGCCCAATCTTGTGCGCCGCCTGTGGGTGCTTGCACGGGCGCAACGACAACGGGCGGAGTGCTGGGCGTGACGGGTACGGGTGCAGGTTTACTGACGGCGGTTGCGACTGGCGCGGGTTTGCGGACGACGCTTTCAACCGTCACAGGTTTAAAGGTCAGCATCCGCAACATCAGCATTTCAAAACCACTGCGCGAATCGGGGGCGAGTTCTAAATCTTTTTGTCCGACCAGCGCAATTTGATAATACAACTGGACATCTTCTGGTGTCAGTAATGCCGCCATACTGACAAGCATCTCCGTATCAAAATCGGGATCACGCGCACTGGGTAAATGCTGCACTAAGGCGATACGGTGCAGCACTTGTAAAATTTGCTGCAACACTTCGCCAAAATCGGATTGGGTATTGGCAATGTCGTTTATTTTGTCGAGTATCGCGGTTGCATCTGCATGGGCTAACGCGGTTAATAAATCTTCCACAGGTTGCTCGGCGACTGTGCCTAACATTGCATTGACGCTGTCGGTTGCCACTGTGCCGTTACCGAAGACAATCGCCTGATCCAGCAAACTTAAGCCATCACGCATACTGCCATCGGCAGAGCGTGCTAATAATTTTAATGCAGGGGTTTCAAACGTTATTTTTTCTTCACCCAGAATATATTCCATCTGCGCCAGAATCTGGCTGGGCGTTAAGCGTTTTAAATTGAATTGCAGACAGCGCGACAATACCGTAACAGGGATTTTATGCGGGTCAGTCGTCGCTAACAGGAATTTAACGTGCGGCGGCGGTTCTTCCAATGTCTTCAACAAGGCATTAAAACTATGCCCTGACAACATATGAACTTCGTCGATTAAATAAACTTTGTAGCGTCCTTGATTGGGTGCGTATTGCGCATTGTCCAATAAATCACGGGTATCTTCGACTTTGGTGCGCGAGGCTGCATCGACTTCAATTAAATCTAAAAACCGACCTTCATCCACTGCAAGACAAATGTTACACACGCCGCATGGATTGGCATCGTGCAGATTTTCACAATTGAGAGCTTTGGCTAAAATGCGGGCAATAGTGGTTTTGCCGACACCGCGAGTGCCAGTAAATAAATAAGCGTGATGTAAACGATTGTGTTGTAAAGCGTTGACTAACGACTTAACGACGTGGGATTGTCCGACGACTTCGGTGAAATTATGCGGTCGCCATTTTCTAGCAAGAACTTGATAATTCATTGCAGGCTAAGGAAGGTTATTGCGAATTGGGCGGTGATCATACCAGCCACATCTCGGCACACGAATCTGCTGCTACCGTTGCTCCCTTCCGGGCCTGGCGGGGTTTACAGCGTATCGTTGCGAGAGGACCGATACAATCACCATTACATTTTAGCCGCGCTGGGCTAAAGAGGTGGCATTATGGGTGAATATGATGAATAGTGCAAGTCATTTTTTGCAAAGAAGCGATGATTAGGATTTTAGAACCAACTTATTATCAATAGCATTTTACGTTCAAAATAAACATCATTTATGAAAGAGAACCTTAAGTTTCAACCCTTGTATGTGGATCTAGCATGACTTTCAAATACGCTATTTCTTGCTTGAGATGGTCAATAATTTCGTCTCTATGGGAAATAATTAAATGCAGTTTTTGATTTTCAAAAGCCAGTTCTGTTGATGAATTAATGATAGTGCCACTATGGTTGTTATTATCACTGATTAAATAAAGATGCCGCTCACCAAAAGATAATAATTCCATTAAATCCATATCAAACACCTCCGCGATTTGTTCCAGCTTTGGAATATAGCCCTTAGTTTCCCCGCGTTCGATTTTTGAATATCCACTTACCGACATAGCCAGTTTTTCCGCCATTTCTTCCTGCGACCACGCTTTTGACTCACGGATCAGGCGTATTTTTTCATGAACCTTCATAAAACCCTCCCAAATTAGGTAGAAACCAACACTGTTAGGCTATTGTAGCAAATTCCTGTCTGTTTAGAATGCTGTTCTGTCAGTGAAGTAATATATCAATTCAATATTATCAAATTTTATTCAAAACTTTAGAGGATTAAAACTATGCCATTACCTATTATTTTAGGAGGAGCCGCTATTCTTTCTGCCATTTATGGAGTCAAGAAAGGTATAGACGCAAAATCAGATTTTGATTCTGCTAATTACTGGAGAGAAAAAGCGCAAGAATTATATGATGATGCAAAAAGTGAACTTGAATCTGCGCGTGATGATGCTCAGCAAACAATGGAATGTTTAGGTGAGTCAAAGTTTGAAATCTATAAACACTCGATTATTCCTTTTGTAGATAGTTTTTCAAAGATTAAAAATATTAACTTTGATGATAATAGCCTACTTGATGCGCGTGATTTACCACAAGTAACAAGTGCTGAACTTAAAGAGATGAGCGAAGCGGCTTTAGTAATGACCGAAATTGTTGGCGGGGGGATTGCTGCACTAGGTACTGGTGGTTTAGCTGGTTTAGCCGCATACGGGGGCGTTGGTTTTTTAGGTACCGCATCAACAGGTACCGCAATTGCTACGCTTAGCGGGGCAGCAGCAACAAATGCCACTTTAGCTTGGCTGGGTGGCGGTGCGATTAGTGCGGGTGGTTGGGGTATGGCAGGAGGGGCGTATGTTCTTGGTGGTATTGTCGCTGGCCCTGTTCTCGCTGTAGGCGGAATGATGTTGGCTTCAAAAGCGGAGGCAGCAAAACAGGACGCTTATGCAAATCATGATAAAGCAGAGCTTGCAGCAGAGGAGATGAATTCAGCAACAGTGGCAACAAATGGCATTCAATGTCGTTTTGACGAAATTAATTCAGTGCTGAACGCACTGAATGATAGATTTACACCATTACTCACATCATTAACAGAGTTAGTTTCATCAAATACTAACTATTCGACATATTCAGAAGCCGATAAAAAAGGTGTTTTTATGGCAGCTTCTATTGCTAAAACAATCAAATCTATTATGGAAGCTCCTTTGCTTGATAACAATGGTGTACTTACTGTTGATTCAGAAAAAGCAGTTGAGCTTGCTCAAGAAACACTTGCATCTATTTAGTAAATCTAAGTAAAGGGTTGAAGGTACTAATACACTTTCAGCCTTTTGTTTTTAGGAAAGAAAATGGCTAACTCAAATAAAGATAGTAAATTTGATGCAATAGCGGGTGGATACATATCTGACCACCTGACACAACGTTCTACAGAAAGAACGTTTAATATTTTCAATGATTCAGACCAACTTGTGAAAATTGCTGACAACTTGAAACAAAAAGTTTCAGAAATAGCCCAAGGACATACGTTTGAACAGATTGAAGTGCTTAAATTTAATTTTGATGCTCTGAAAAAAGATAGTGACTTGTTTGCTAAAACAACCGATGCTTTCGATAAAGATGCTTTAATTGCTTTAGGATATAAAAAAAACGACCCAGTTGTTGATATTGTAATAATGCAAGGTAAGAATAAAGTCAGAGAAATACAAGCTAAATCGTATAAATCAGCGACTGAGAGTATTAATGCCCAAGCTGTTTTGAACAATAATGGTCATTCAAAATATCATTCCACAGGTAGACTGATACCTGTTGAACAAGGTGATGAAGCGAAAAAAGTCTTAAATGAAAAAATAACAAAAACGTTCCGTGACCCTTCTACTGGAAAGGAGACTCCTTCTGTAAAAAGGTATGAGGATGTCGATAGGAATCTGCAAAATAAGTTAAATCATGATGGAATCAGTTCAGAAGGCACTACAAGACAAGAAGCCATTAGTGTTACTAATGCTAAAATTGCCAAAGAAGTTGCTAACGAATTTAAGTTAAAATCTGCATTAACCGATATGCACGAATCTGGTAAACGTGCTGGTAATGTGGGCGCATTAATGACTGGCGGCATCAGCACGATTACTGGGCTTCACTCTATGTATGAAGGTGATATTGAAATTGGTGAACTTACCGCTCGTGTCGCAGTTGATTCTGCGAAAGGTTACGCAACAGGCTATGTAGTTACAGCAATGAGTAAAGGTGCTACTCACTTGACAACACATTTTCTTGGTGAGTCAGTGGCTCGTTCGTTCGCACGATCCAATGCACCAGTCGCAATTGCAGCTGGGATTGTCAACGTGAGCAAATCTTTTATTTCGTATATAAATGGCGATATTGACAGTGAAAAGTTATTAGAAGAGGTTAGTCATACAACCATAACAAGTACATCCTCTTTTTATTATGGTGCGGTTGGACAAGTAGCAATACCTATCCCCGTTGTTGGAGCTTTAGTAGGTGCTGGAGTAGGTTATTTTATTGGAAATATGTTACATCAATCTGGATTAATCGCACTTGGTGATAGTCGGGTTGTCAAGGAAGCGAAAGAAAGACGTGATGTTGTTCAAGCAATGTGTTTAGCGGCTATAACAGAAATAAGAAAAAATCGAATTGAACTTGAAAGCTACTTAGAAACGTACTTTTCACAAAGGAAAAACGAATTTTCAGAGTCCTTTAGTATGCTAGATGATTCATTATACAACTGGAATCCTGATGCGTTTATCGTAGGACTTGAGCGAATAAATAATCAATTTGGCGCGAGCTTACAGTTTAAATCTTTTGTAGAGTTTGATGATTTCATGAATTCAGATGAGGCATTTGAATTTTGATGCAGTCATTCCCTTGTACAAAATGCGGTAAGTGTTGCATGAATGTACATTTAGCAGAAGAAACCACCTACCTAAATCGGGGTGATAATATTTGTGTCAACTTTGACGTTAGCTCTAATCTTTGTACCATTTATGATGAGAGACCAGAGATTTGTAGAGTCGATTTGCAATACGAAAAGAACTATAGCAATCAATTTACATGGAATGAGTTTGTTCAATTGAACCTTGCTGTATGCAATGAGTTAATCTTGCAGCCCCCAAAATAGCTAGGATTTTGAGTCGCGTAGGGTGGGCAACGCTCTTTTGCCCACCATTTACCCATAAAAGCGGTGGGCAGAAAAACGCTGCCCACCCTACATTACTACGCATTTGTCGGGTTACGGCTATCACCTAACCTGACCTAGCATTACAAAATGGCTGAAACCTCAATACTGATATGCGGTAATTGTGATAACGCAATGTTGTCACCTGATTGCAGAGTCATTTTTTCTCCATACACTTCGCGGTGTGGTTTACGATACACTTCAAGGCAGTTATCGTTTAAATTGAGTATCCAGTATTCGGGGATGTTGTGTCGTGCGTATAAATGGAGTTTTTTGTTTTGGTCGTAGTTTAAGGTGGTATCTGATACTTCGATGAGTAATAACACATCATCGGCGTTTGGGTGACGTGTGCAGTAAAAATCAGCATTGGGTTTTAATAGCATAATGTCAGGTTCGGGTTCGGAAAACCTGCTCAGTTGTACGGGGTCTTGAATGCTTAATATCGCTTTATCTGACAATAGCATTGAAAATAAGTGAGTTAAGCGTTTTAAATGCCCTGCATGATTAAAACCAATCGGTGCCATGTCTAAAATTTCTCCATCTATCAGTTCAATATGATTATTTTCCGAAAACACACCCGCCGCACCCATTTTGTGCCATTCGTCAATATCGGTTAAATGTTTAGTTGGATTAACGACTGCCATGATGTAAAACCTCAATTAAAAATAACCTCAAACTATGAGCGATAGTTTGACATAAAAAAGTCGCGCAGGGTGGGCAACGCTCTTTTGCCCACCCTACATGACTATCCATCAATTACAACGCAAACAACTCGCGCATTTTTTTCCCCGATTGTTCCACGCGCATAAACGCTTCTCCGACTAAAAAGCCGTAGATGTTATTTTCTAACATTAGCTGTACGTCGTCGGTGGTGTGGATGCCGCTTTCGGTGATGATTAAGCGGTCGTCGGGGATGCTGTCTTTTAGCGTTAGGGTGGTTTGTAAATCGGTGGCGAAGGTGCGCAGGTTGCGGTTGTTGATGCCGATGAGTTTGGTATCCAGCGTTAAGGCGCGTTGCAGTTCGTCGGCATCGTGGACTTCAACTAATACATCCATGCCCAGTTTAGTGGCTAGGTCGGCTAATTCGTGCATTACATTGTCTTCCAACGCGGCGACGATAAGTAAAATACAATCTGCACCTAAGGCACGCGCTTCGTGGATTTGATAGGCATCTATCATAAAATCTTTGCGTAATACGGGCAGTGGTACGCGCTTTCTTACTGCGTCCAAGTAGGCTTCTGAGCCTTGGAAATACTCTTTGTCGGTGAGTACCGATAAGCAGGTCGCGCCGTTCATGGCGTAATCTTGGGCAATCGTGACGGGGTGGAAATTTTCGCGAATCACGCCTTGGCTGGGTGAGGCTTTTTTAATTTCCGCGATAATGGCAGGTTTTTTTGCCAGAATTTTACTGTGCAGGGCATTGGCAAAGCCGCGCGGACGCTCTACGCCGCTGGCAATTTCTTGCAGCATTTCTATGGGCGTATTTAAGCTGCGTCTTGCCACTTCCTGTTGTTTGGTGGCGAGGATGGTTTTTAAAATATCGGGCGTGTCAGTCATGATTTTTTGTGTTTATAAAGAGTTGGAATAAGCGATTAAGGCATTCAGTTTATCACGCGCCGCGCCGCTGGCAATCACTTGTCCAGCGGTTTCGATACCTGCGGTCAGGCTGTCGCTAAGCTGAGCCGCATAAATTGCCGCACCTGCATTAAGTTGGACAATGTCCCGCGCCGCGCCTGCTTGATTGTTCAGCACGGCGTTAATCATTGCCAAACTATCGGCGGCATTTTCAACGGCTAACTCGCTCAAACTGGCACGATTAAAGCCGAATTGTTCAGGGGTGATGGTGTAGGTTGTCACGATGCCATTTTTTAATTCGGCAACGTTTGTGGGTGCGGCTATGCTGATTTCATCCAAGCCATCTTCGGCATTGACGACCAGCACATGATGACTGCCCAATTTTTTTAACACTTGCGCTAATGGTTCTACCCAATGCGCGGCAAACACGCCGATGAGTTGATTGGGTGCGCTGGCAGGATTGGCTAACGGGCCCAGCAGATTAAACAGAGTTCTTACGCCCAGTTCTTTACGCACACCGATGGTGTGTTTCATTGCGCCATGATAATTGGGGGCGAATAAAAACCCGACTCCTAAGGTATTGACGCAATCGGCAACTTGCGCGGCGGTGAGATTGAGATTAATGCCCGCCGCTTCTAATAAATCGGCACTGCCGCAACGACTGGACACGGAACGATTGCCGTGTTTGGCGACCTGCCCGCCTGCCGCCGCCACGACAAACGCCGAGCAGGTGGAGATGTTAAAGGTATTTGCACCATCACCGCCCGTGCCGCAAGTGTCAATAATATGGTTACCTGATACGGTCACTTTAGTCGCCAGCTCGCGCATGATGTCAGCGGCGGCGGCAATTTCATCGACGGTTTCACCTTTGCACCGCAAGGCAATCAGAAAACCCGCCAGTTGCGCATCGGTGACTCCGCCCGTCATAATCAGACGCATGACTGCCTGCATTTGTTCGGTGCTGAGGTGTTGTTGGTTTAACAGGAGTTGTAAAGCGTGTTGTATTTGCATGGTGAACTTGTCGTTATAAAAATGTTGGCGGTCTTACGTCATACCCAGCAGCTGCATTTTCTCCAGTGCGTATATTTCCAAGGCGCGGACAGTGGCTTGATTGGCTGTTTCATCGGCTTTCAGTGCAGTCAATCGGGCAAAATAAGCATCAAACGTAATACCCGCGCCCGCTTGCTGTCCTGTTAATCGGTTGAAGCAAAATGTTTGCCAGCGTTGCTTTTCTTCGGTGTTTAAGGTGTCAGGGTAGTTACGCGCACGGTATCTGAACAGCATTTCGGCTAGGCGTTTATCGGTGAACTTGAATGAGTTGTCCGCTAAATTTTCAGGTGACAGAGTGCGGATTTTTGCCATTGTGGACTTATCAGCATCGGCGAAAAAACCACCGCTGTAGATGGCTAAATCGGGGTCTGTGTTTTGTTCGTCGGCATGACCGCCAAACACGACGGATAATTTTTCGCTCAAACCCACCGTATTTTTTATGGCTTCAATGTGTGCCAAGCAAGTATTCAGGTCGATATTGAGACGCTCGGCATCGGCAGGTTTTATGACGGAAATCGGGGCTAATACGGGGCATTTATTGATATGCACTACTTTTAGCGGGATTCGCGCCACGCCTTCGGGCAAGTCGGCGGTGGCGGTGAATAAGCGGTGTTGTATCTCTTCGGCTGATAGGCTTAACAGCGGTTCTGGATTAACCGATAAGTCATAAACGATAATGCCGTTTGGATTGGTCGGGTGTTTGCACAGCGGCAATACGATGGCTAAACAGTTTTTTTCTGCCCGATATTTGCCTGAAATATGAACGACAGGCTTAAAACTGCCCAGTTGCAATAAATCCAGCACTTTATTTTTAACACGGCTTTCCAGTAAAAACTGAAACAATTTAGGCTGAGCGCGTTTGATTAATTTGGCGAGTTCAATCGTGGCGTAAACATCCGCCAGTGCATCATGCGCGGCTTCGTGGGCAATACCGTTGGCGACTGTCAATTGGTCTAGGCGAAAACTGGGCTTGCCGTCGCCATTATTCACCCATTGAACTCCGTCTGGACGCAAGGCACGCGCGGCGCGTACCACATCAATCAAATCCCAGCGCGAATTGCCGTTCTGCCATTCACGCGCGTAGGGGTCGTAGAAGTTGCGGTATAAAATATTGCGGGTAACTTCATCATCAAAACGCAGACTGTTATAACCCAGCGTGCAGGTATTGGGTTGGGCGAGTTGTTCATGAATGCGGCGGATAAATTCGGCTTCACACACGCCTTTTTGTTGTGCCAACTGCGGGGTGATGCCTGTAATGACACAGGCATCAGGGTGTGGCAGGGTGTCTGCCGCTGGCTTGCAATACAACACCAGCGGCTCATCAATCACGTTAAAATCCGCGTCGGTACGCACCCCTGCAAACTGCGCGGCGCGGTCACGTTGCGGATCAAGACCAAAGGTTTCGTAGTCATGCCAATAAAAAGTCTGTGTTGCCATGACCTGCCTGAGTTATTTAAGGGTGATTAACGCTTTTAATACGTCAGTACGGCTGATAATGCCGACAAATTTTCCCTCATCAAACACAGGAAAACTTCTGACCGAAGAATGTTCAAATTTTTCTGCCAGTTCAACAATACTGGAATCAGCATCGACACTAATCGCGCCTGTCGTCATATAATCGCCGACTTTGCCGCCCATACCTTGGTTATAGACACTTTCTAAAAATACTTTGATACTGTCTTTTTCAGAAAACAGCCCTAACAAACGACCTTGATCGTCAACCACAGGGGCGCAGGTGATTTTACTGTCCAGTAACTTTTTAATTGCATCAATTACACTGGTGTCTTTAGTCAGAGTCACGACTCTTTTAGTCATATAATCTGCAACCGTAATTTTTGTCAACATGATGAACTCCTCGTTATTTATTATTATATTAGACGAGGGACTAACAGGCATTATCCTTGTGTCAGATGAGCCTGTGCCGCCTCAGCGTCCAGTTTTTTTCTTTTGTCACATTTTTCCACGCACACACATGCGGCTTTATCCATGCCGCCGCCACAAGAACCTTTAATGGCGCGTCTGCCAAATATAACACCGACAGCCATAATAGCAATGACAACTAACATAAGCACGAAAGTCACTATAAAATACAACATCATTTATTCCTCAATTTCAGTAAAAATAGATAAAAACTCCAAATAAGAGTGCTTATCTATTTTTATAGTTCCCATGTTCTATGGCGGTATATTGTACACCGCTGACCAATTTGTAGGGTGGACATTATCCACCCTACAAAATCACTCCAATGTGTTATTTAATCCACCTAGCACCCAGCATGAAATGCCCAAGCACAAACAGGATTGGTATTGTCATCACTATACTTACACCCACGCCAAATAAATTTTGCGCAGCAATAGAAAATAAAATAATCATAAGAGGGACTATCAAACCGAAGAAAACTAAGTAATTTTTTCCCGCTATATAATCATTCACTTTTATATAACCTTTTTTTGCATTGCAAGAAGGACAAATAGTCATTTTTTCTTCTAAATCAATTTTACAAAATGGGCAGCTGTTCATAGTGGTCTCCTGATTTTATTGACTTTGACAAAATACGTTAGGATGAGCCGATTATAATAAAAGCTGTTGTTTACGGTTTGGTGACGGCGTTTGCAAACTCCATTCCTCTTACAGACTTGTTGTATATTCTATACGATTAATCACATCCTAGAGTGCATCACCTGCCCTGCTACCAATTTGAAAGATTGTTAATCTATAAACCCTCTTTTTTCATTACATTTGATTTATATCAAAAGCCTAAATTTTATGTATGCCACAATGCACCCAGTCCATAAAGACTTGAAAATTCTTTATATTCACAACGTTGCGTTGTGAGTTAACCTGCATTTAAACTAAAATAACGGGAAAATCCTATGAAAAAAGTTAGTTATGTTTTGTTATTACTTGTTGCTGTCACTACGCTTGCTGCTTGTGGCGAACAAGGTGTAGGTCCATCTAAACCAGGTGCGACTCAAGAATCTGCAAAATAAATAGTTTTTGCAAAACGGGTATTATCGTATTGTTTAATTACGGTACGGTAATATCACGTTGCAGCCCTGTTTATATCAACTCAATGTAAAGGGCAAGCATTCACTATGGTTTTCAGCAACTCCAGATTATCTATTTGAATCCCGCGCTGTTTAACGGTAATAACGCCTTGTTGGCTTAAATGTGTCAATTGCCGACTGACAGTCTCAATCGTTAAGCCTAAAAAATTGGCAATATCCTGCCGCCCCATAGACAAATTAAATTGCGTACTTGAAAAACCTAACGCGGTATAACGCAACGACAACATTAATATAAACGTCGCCATCTTTTCCTTTGCCGAACGGTGTCCAAGCAACACAATTTTATCGTGATCCGATGCTATTTCTTTCCCTAATATACGCATCAACTGCGTTTGTAAGCGGGGAATTCGCGCACATAATTCATTAAAATGACTTAACGGCAACTCGCAAACGGATGCTGTTTCCAACGCGACCGTAGAGCAGGTAAAACGCCCATGCTGCAACGAGTCCAAACCCATTAATTCACCCGGCAAATAAAAGCCGATAGTCTGCTCATCCCCTGCTGCCGTCGTTATAAAACTGCGAAATGAACCCGATTTAATCGCATACAAACTCTCGCACGCTTCACCTTGCCGATACAGCAAGTCATTTGCTTGCAAAGGGCGTTTATTCTTAACAATATCAACTAATTGCGTGACTTCGTTTTTTTGTAAACCGAAGGGCAGACATAATTCAGACAACTTGCAATCAGGGCAAGTTATCGTGGGCTGAGTTAATTTCAAGTGATTCTATCCTTATTAAGACATTATTCCGTTAATAGTAACAGAGCTGCCGACAAGATTTAGGCTTCATTTAGTTAAAATCCGCTGATTTAGTACGTTTTAAATCTCCTCTCCCTGTGCAGGGCGTACCGCAACGACATTCTGTACTTAGAGCATTAAAAATCATCGTTAAATGCGCGAAACATTCTACATGAATTATTTTAACAATTAAGACACCGCCTGTAACAGAGATGATAATCCCATATTAAAACCAATGAATTTTGGTGCGTGAGCATATAGACGGGAATGAGAGAGTATTCACAAAAGTTTATGATATAGTCCGCACAGTCATGTAATTAATTATGCTTACTATCTAAATAGTTGCAGGACTGAATAATAAAAATAACTACTAATGAGGAATATATTACATGAAATTATTAAAAAGCACTGTCGTAGCAACTACACTGGCACTTTCTTTAGGATTGTTTTCAACTTCTGCATCCGCCGTCTGTTTGGGCATGGCGTGTATGTATAACAAAATGACCCCAGTTGAAGGTATTGACGCTACGTTAGGTGCAATTACCGACGCATTAACCGCTATTCAGGTAAGAAATAGCGGTGGTGCAGCTGGCACCGATAAAGACAGCGACGAGGTTATCGTCAATCATATCAAAGAGGCATTAAAATTAACCAAAGAAATCAATGCCAACGATAAACTTGACCGCAACCGCAACCGTGCTAATGACTATTTGAAAAAAGCGCGCGTCGCAGTACAAGGCGGTGATTTGCCTAAGGCAACAGAAGACCTAGAAGAAGCGGAGAAACGTTTTGCAGCACTTAAAGGCATGATTGACCTTACTCAAGCTGATAGAGTTTCACAACAGACCAATATGCTAAACCGTATTTTGGACACGCCCGATACCGCAGCAGGTGCGCGTAAATAATAAGTTCGACTCGTTCTCACGTCATGCGTGAGAACGAGAGTTAAGAACGTCCAAGCAGGCGTTTCCGCTCAATAAGTTCGTCTCGTTCCCAAGCTCCGCTTGGGAATGCCTGCCCTCAAGCTCTGCTTGACGTTTCAAGACAACAAAACAACAGATAATAAAGAATCTTTTCCCAGATAAGCCCGCGCACTTGAATAACGCCAATGTTCGGGTAAATCCACATAACCGCGTTTTACGGGGTTATTATGAATATAGGCTAAGCGTTGCATTAGCATCGTGTCATTATTCATTTCTTCTGGATGTGAACCTTCTTGCCAGAATTGATAGTGGCTTTCGGTTTTGTGCTTGCGTTTGTAATATGCGAAGTATTTAAGCAAGGTTGTTGCCTTGCGCTGTTCCAATAAATCGAGAATCTGTCTGGCGGTGAACGATTTGAATTGCTGTATGCGTTTGCTATGCTCGCTACCGCTTGAAATAAAATGCAGGTGATTTTCCAGAACCACATAGGCATGAAGTCTGAAATCGGTATTTTCCTGTAACCAAGTGAAGCTATCGAAAAGTAGTTGCACACTTTCCTGACGGGTGAAAACGGGTTGCCAACCTGCAACCGTTAAGGTGTGAAAGTAAGGATAGGCTTCATCCAAAATTTTATAGCGGCTACGTCCCATCGGTTTGGCTTCAAGATAACAGAAAGTTAATAATTTTACCGTTTAGGCTGGGTTTATCGAAGTTCTTTGATACATTTTGTTCCTAGACTCCAGTTTTGCTGGAAGCATCTCGTTTGCTGGGGCATCTCGTTCCCAAACTCCAGTTCATAGGTATCTACACAACTTTATCACCCGTCCAAAAAGCATCCACGAATTGCTTAAATTGTCGGAGTTGGTCGAGTGGATAATGGTCTAGTGTATCCATCAGGGTTAGGAAAAGCCATAAGCCCTCCAGTAGAGCGGAGGGCGTAATGGGGCGGTTTTTTTTCATTTGTCGCCCGCTGAGGCGGACTAAGAAGTGTTTTATTTCATTGGCTTGCTGCGTATTTTCGTAGTGCAATTGCCAGACGAGTACGCAGGCTTGGCTGGCGACTAACAGGCGTTTGGCAATGGCTAGCCCCGATTCTTGTTGCCAGTCTTCCAGTTGTAAGCCTTGTTGTTTGAGCAGTTTGAAGAAACATTCGATTTGCCACCGCCAGTAGTACCACGTTGCGAGGGTTTGAGCAGTGACAGGTGCATTGCTGAGTAAGTACCATTCTGCCAAGAGTTTACCGTTAGCATCGGTGATGCGACTCACCACGAGGTGGGCGGCAATCGGCTCGCCTTTGATGAGAGCGGCTTGGCGTTTAGGTTGCGCGGGACGGATGAGTGTGACAGGGCAATCCGCAATACGTTGGTAGGCGATTTTGCCTTTATAACGCACCTCGCGTGCGTGAGGTGTCGCAGTCAACTGTTTGGCAAGCTCTTGAATTTTATAGCTCTTGCCTTCAAAAGAAACCGTGGAAGTTTTTCGGCAGCGAATCAACCACAGACTCTTAGGACACGCCCGCAACCATTCCACGGCATCCCCTTCACGGTCAACGATATGGACTTGCTGTTTGTCAATCGGCTGCTTTTCCAGCCACTGCACCCGCTGGGCAAGTTCTTGTAAATGTTCTTGTTCCTTCTGTAAATCATCGTCTTGATAGCTACTCCATACGCCGTGTTGCGTGGTCAGGTTTTGTGCCATCACGCCTAACGGCAAGCCGTTGTTATCACTTAACACAATGCTACTTTGCAATTCATAACCGCACGCCGTGCCGTGAAAACCTTTTCGGTCAGTCTTGCTGTCATGATTCCAGTAATTCAACACGCTCCAATCATGCACTATTAGCGCGTAATCCGTACAGTACGCCGCAACACCCTCGCAACTTGCCGCCACCAACGGCTCTGACAACTTACTCAATGTCGTTTTCTCATGCGCATAAAAACGCCACGCCGCCTGTGTCGCCGCAAAACTGCTAGCCGTACCCAGCTTAGCCTGACTCGCCGTCGCTAACCGTTGACTCGTTTTTAGATGTGATTCAACCAACATCTGGTATCTCGTTTGATAGCGTTTTTCCAACGCAGGTAATTTAGTGTTTTTTTCATAGCTTACTTTTTAACAGAGTTGGGCGAAGTTGTGTAGATACCTATGAACTCCAGTTTGGGAATGCCTACTGCCAAGCTCCGCTTGGTGTGGCAGAGAATAAAATGAATTCATTTTTACGATGATAAGCATTAATCGTCAAGCAGAGCTTGAGGGTAGGCATTCCCAAGCAGAGCTTGGGAACGAGACACATAGTCAAAGGTTATCTTATCAACGGCTATATAGTCTGGTGAAAATCGACTCTCAAAAGTAGGTCGGAAACGCCCGTTCAAGCGATAGCGCAGAACGGGCGTTTCCGACTACAGGGCTGCCAAGCTCCGCTTGGTGTGGCAGCGAATGAGGCAAGTTTATTTTTACGATGATAAGTATTAATCGGCAAGCAGAGCTTGAGGGTAGGCATTCCCAAGCTGAGCTTGGGAACGAGACAATATACAAACGCCGATAGTTGCTCATGATGTGTGTCTCAAAACCATAATGATAAAAGTAGATACCATCTCTCCAAATCAATCACAAGCGGTTTGTTATACCGTTTGTGGTTGATAGGGTTGTTGGTGTTTTAAGACACCAAAACAAATCTGTACTAGCTTTCGCATTGCCGCACCTAATGCGG